>Ga0247814_10000060_pt1 | contig 106989 bp, 107 predicted proteins | sample UWRJL179409R1_FD_179947 | JGI IMG/M metagenome (GOLD analysis project Ga0247814, IMG submission 179947) | Plant litter microbial communities from Arlington Agricultural Research Station in Wisconsin, United States - UWRJ-L179-409R-1 | ecosystem: Environmental > Terrestrial > Plant litter >... | reverse complement strand
GGTGGCGCTTTCTTTGGGGAGCTGCTGGTAGCCGGTGCTGACGGTGACTTCGGTTAGCTGGTTGTCAGCACTGGTCAGCCGGATCTTTAGCGGCAGCGGGGTTTGGTCGTTAAAGGCTAGTCTGAGCGTTTCGTGGCCCAGGCTGCTGATAATCAGGGTATCGTTCGGATACCTGGCACGCAGCTCGAAGCGGCCGCTGCTGTCGGCGCTGGTGCTGCTGCCGCTGCGTGTGAATTGCAGGGCTGCGCCGGCCAGTGGCTGTCCGCGGCTGTCGCTGACGGCGCCGTAAACGGCTTTGCTGGTTTGTGCCTGCGTTACCGCCGGTATCAGTCCGGCAAGCAGGAGCAGGGGGAAGAGAAAGGGATATTTCATGGTTAGGGTGTTAAGGTATTTTGGTGGATGAATGGGGTGATGGGCTGTTGATGCCGGCCAGGACCTGCCGGATCCGGCTTTCGGTGACGGCCGTCTGGTCGGTGAGCGCAAGGACGGTGCCGTCCTGCTTTAACCAGACATAGCGGGGCAGGGAAGGGGTATCAAAATAGCTGCACAGGATCGTGTCTTCGTTAACCATAGCTATGCCTTTGGGCTTTTTGGTATAGCTGAAGAAATAATTGATCTTTTGCCGGTCGTCTTTCGTCACGGGTTTGCTGTTGACCAGCAGGAACTGCGCCTGTCCTTTGAATTGTTTCGCCAGGGTTTCCACATGCGGGAACTCTTTGATGCAGCTGCCGCACCAGGTGGCCCAGAAGTCCAGGATGATCAGCGGGGTGTTAAATGCCGAAAGTCTTTGGCTGGAGGCCGGGTAGCTGCTGATGCGGCTGATGGTCACATCGGGCAGTCGGTCGCCTGCCCGGAGGGTTTTGCCGCTGTTGTTGGACTGGGGAAAGCCGGTCACATAGGTGCATAGCATGGCCAGGACACTGATGAGTATCTTTTTTTTCATGTTGGTATGGGGTAAAATTTACGGGAAATGAACAGGTTCGGTAAGGGCAGCCTGCAGGGTTTAACTACTAACTGATCGCAGGCTGGCCCTTACCGGGGATCACTCGGGAGGACAGATGACGAGGTGCCAGGCGGTGGGTTTAGCGACGCTCATCAGGATAGGTGATTTGGTGGTCTGATAGGGTTTGATAAACTTCGGCCTGGTGGTAGATCTGGCTGATCAGTTTTTCCAGGGTTATGAAGTCGGGAGAGTTTTTGATTTCCTCTGGGGTGGTCAGACCTTTTTGTTTGGCAAGATTTTGCTCGAACCAGCTTTTTAATTCCTCCTGGAATTGGTCATAGGGAACGGTTTGGAAACGTTCCATGATGGTGGTCAGGGTGGTGAAGGATGGTTGTAGGGGGGAATTTGGTTGTTCGTCCATGCGCATTGATCTTTAAAAAGCCAAAAACAAAGGAGTCTGTCTACATAGAAATACGTTAGGCGTGACACCCAACCTATCGCTTGTGAGGCCCTGAGAAGCCTGGGAACGAATAAGCGAGCGCCACGCCTAAGGCATGGACGCATACCACTTATCGCCTTGTTCCATTGAAATTTCTCAGGTTTCACAAGCAAGACTCAAAGTGCGAACTACATTCAAGAAAGTCCGCAAATGTATGTTTTATACTATATTCATTACATTAGTATGGTTTAATTAAATATAAATATAGAGAATTTATCTACAAATATATAATCAAAACACTCATATTCAAAATATTTACGAATAGCGATAAAGCTGAAATACTTTTAAAGAAAAAAAACAGCTTTGCAAAAAGAGACTTTAACAAGATTGGGATTGTTTTTAGCTAAAAAATCGGTTAATAAAGCCGATGTAGCGCGCAAGACAGGTATTTCAACTTATCGTCTAAGTCAGTTATCAATTAATCTAAAATCACAACTACGAGTTGATGAAATGTACCTAATTGCTTTAGCGCTGGAAATTGATCCATCCGAAGTCTTACAGTTTATTTGTAAGGATTTATCGTTGCCAAAAAAATAAATGGGTTTTCATTGGGCGATGCCTTCGGCCCAGGCTCTTCGCTCTATCTGCTGCGCAGGATGCCGCTGCGATCCCTATCGCGGATTACCAAATTAATAAAATCACATTTCAACTTTCCTTAATAAATACTAACCATAGATAATGTTCAGTTATCCTTTATTGAGTTACAAACTTATGTCACTTAAGTAGGTTGGCTAGGTTGATATTTTCAAATGCCATTTCTTGGTAAATCCGCAGGGGTACCAATTAGGGACATAGCGCCACTACCAATTATTACATTTTAGCCAAGTCATTATTTGCTCATTCGTAGGCCGACATGAACAGTCTCTTATTATTCATACCGCCTGCAAGCATACCAGCAAGCGTTTCGTTTGTGATTTCCTCACCTCCGATTTCCAAACCGTCTTTGTCGGCGTGACAGGAAAGATGCAGGTATCGAAAATTCGATGTTTTAAACTCCCCGATGAATTGTTTAAATTCTTCGAAGGTCTTTGCATTATAGTATAACGTGACAATATTCGACATTTCTAGTATCTTATGAATGATTTTACCGTCCGAATCATCACCGGCGCGCAATGATTCGATGATGCATAACCCATAAGCCGTAGATTGTGTGAGTTTGTCTGGCATTAGTTTAATTTTTGGCTAAACCTACAAAGCGAATTGAATTTAGATAATAAGGAATAATATATATATGCAACAATAATTCATATTTTGCAAGTATTATTACGATGAATAATGGAAGCGAATATTGATAATATAAAAATATTAAATGAAGATAAGGTAAGTATACGACCTCAAGTAACCATGCTTTCCGTTTTAAAATATATTGAATACGAGACTTGGTTTGCGTTGGCGGAATTTATCGATAATTCATTAGCAAGTTATCTAAAATACAAAGAAATTCTGGAGGCAACTGAAGGGCCTAGTTTTCAACTTTTGGTTAAAATAGAAATTAATGAAGTTGAAGACAAAATAACAATTAGAGATAATGCAGCTGGAATTGCACTTACAGATTATGGCCGTGCATTTCGAGCTGCAGAAATTCCCCCTGATAATACTGGATTATCCGAGTTTGGAATGGGAATGAAATCTGCAGCTTGTTGGTTCTCAGATAAATGGTCAGTTACAACGTCCGCCATAAATGATAATGTCGAACGTAAAGTGACCTTTGATATGAAAGAAATTTTTGATGGAAAGATTGAAGAATTAGATATTCAAACACGACCTATATCTAAAGAATCCCACTACACCAAAATAGAATTATTTAATGTTTCAAAAATGCCTCGGAAGAAAGCGGTTGGAACTCTAAAAGGACATTTAAGTAGCATCTATAGGGATTTTCTTCGTAAAGGAATAATCCACATAAAGATAGACACCGAGGAAATAGCATTTTCAGAAACCCGCGTGTTGACTGCACCGCAATATAATCAACAAGGAGGCGCGGTGATAGAATGGAAAAAGGATATCGATTTTACTATCGGAAAAGGGATAAATATCACTGGCTTTGTGGCAATTAGAGAGAAAGCATCAACAACTCACGCCGGTTTTGCGCTATTTAGACGTGGAAGGGTAATTCAAGGCAGTTACGACATGGGGTTCCGGCCTGAACTTATTTTTGGCCATTCTAATAGTTACCGCTATCAAAGAATTTTTGGAGAACTTCACCTTGAAGGGTTTGATGTCAATTTTACTAAAAAAGGAATTCAATGGGACGATAAACTTGATCAGTTCTTAAAATCGTTAAAAGATGAAATCAGCAAACCTACTTTCCCACTTTTTCAACAAGCGGAACAGTACAGAGCGAGGGCAACAGAAAAAGAGTACTTAAATACAAAAAAAAGTTTAGATGCAGTCGTAAAAGATTTGACTTCCAAGGGTCCAGTTGCTTTGACTGAAGTAAGTAATCACATTAATGAAACAATTGAAGAAAAGGCTCATTTAACTCAGGTAACCCAAACCTTAAGTCAGTCATTTTCTATTCACTTCAATAGGACTACCTGGAATGTTATTATTGAAATGTCTTTTGATGAATCGGCCACAGATCTTATAGATATTGCTAATCAAAGTCAAGGCATCGAAAGTCGTCAGGTTACTATACGTCTATCTCTTACTCACCCATTTATGATCGCATATGTTGGAGTAGACAATGGCAAAATTGATCCAGTTCTAAGAATTATAGCAGTTTTAGGAATTTCCGAAGTATTAGCGAGAGAAAGTGGATCGAAATCACAAGGAGAAATTAGAAGGAACTTTAACGAATTAATTTATAATTTATCAAAAACGAACTAATGGCAGCAATAGTAGAGGTTGAATCTAACGACGAGGGAAAGTGGATGCCATTTGTAGGAAGCGAAACGATGGATATGCTTCGTTCGAAAGGGTTTTTCAATGCAAATTCATTAAGCCCAGCTGGAGAGCAAATTTTAGATGAGACATATCGAATAATGCAAGCTTGCGGCGATCCGGCAAAGGATACAAACGTCGATACTGGCATAATAATCGGATATGTTCAAAGCGGAAAGACTCTGTCATTTACCACTCTTACAGCGATGGCGAGAGACAATGACTATAAAATGGTTATTATCTTGGGTGGTATATCAATTAACTTATTAGAGCAATCAACAAAACGAGTTAGAGAAGATTTAAGAATTGACGAGCGGTATGGGTATGAGCAAAAATGGATTCAATTTACTAACCCAAACTCTAGAGAAGATTTTGCAACTATAACTACCATTTTGCAACAATGGAAAGATCCAACATTTCCGAACGAGAGATGTAAAACAATCTTGGTAACTGTGATGAAAAACGGCTCGCACTTAAATAATTTGTGTCATCTATTTAATGGTATAGATTTGAACAAAGTACCTACACTTATCATCGATGATGAGGGTGATCAAGCCAGCCTGAATACTAGAGCCGCATGGGCAGCACGAAATAGTTTTGATATAGAGAATTTAGACGAAAATGAGGTTTCAACTATCTATAGAAGAATTAGTGAAATACGTAGGAATCTACCACATCATACTTTTTTACAGTATACAGCAACACCACAAGCTAATCTTTTTATTAATATTATAGATCGATTATCGCCCAATTTTATACGCCTGTTAACTCCTGGAACTGACTACACTGGGGGAAGTGTGTTTTTTGGAAGCGATGCAAATCTTGTTCACGAAATTCCCCTTAATGATATCGGGACAGTTACTCAGCCGTTATTTTCCCCACCAGATAGTTTATTATCGGCACTTCGATTTTTTTATTTAGGTGTCGTAGCGGGTATAGTTTCCGGTAGTCATAAATTGGCCGGTCAAAAAAACAGATCAATGCTTGTACACCCTTCACGTCTTCAAGGAGATCATGCAACATTTTTGACTTGGCTGAATTCGATTAAAGAGAGTTGGCGAAGATTATTAACAAGCAGCGACATAATTGATAAAGAGGAATTATTGGAGGAATTTCGCCTTACCTATGAGGATTTAAAACTAACAGTTACTGATATACCAACTTTCGAAGAACTATGTGGCATTCAGTTAGTACATGTAATTCAATATACACCAATTATTGAGGTTAATTCCAGAGTCGGGACTACTCCGCAAATTAAATGGCAAGATGATTATGCATGGATTCTAGTGGGCGGACAATCAATGGATAGAGGTTTTACAGTTGAAGGATTAACCGTAACTTATATGCCACGGAATATTGGAGTAGGAAGCGTCGACACAATACTTCAGCGTGCTCGTTTTTATGGATATAAGCGTAAATATCTAGGTTACTGTAGGGTGTTTTTAGATCAGGTTACAATCGACTCCTATAGATATATTGTCGATCATGAGGAAGATATTAGACATCGTCTTTCAGACTTTGATATTAACAATAAAGATCTAAATAGCTGGACTAGAGAAACGGTTTTAGACTCAATGCTTAGATTGACAAGAAGTAATGTGTTGTTTGACGGTTTGGACAGAGACACCTTTGGGGATGAATGGTTAAGAATAAATGCTCCGCATGACACTTTAGATTTAATATCATCTAATAGAACAGTTGTAATAGAATTTCTTGCTCCATTAATTGATGATTTTTCAGAAAACATAGGCAGTAATAGTCGGACGAGTGAGCAAAGGCATCTGGTCGCGAAATTGCCTTTGAAAAATTGCCTTGAAGGGCTACTTAATAAAATTAAATATACTAGGGCAAGTGATTCAGCTTCATATTCAAGTTTGAGGGGTTTGATTAAAGCATTCATAGAAGAAAATGAAAATGAAGAATGTTTAGTATTTTTAATGTCAGCTAAAAACTTAGATAACTGGTCAAGGACGCGTGCTTTAAATGGTAAAGATGAAGTGCTAAAACTTTTTCAAGGGCGTAATCCCAAGATAGGACAAATAGTATATCCTGGGGATGCCGATATTAAAGACAGTAACATGTTGACCATCCAAATACACATGTTACATTTGCGTGACACCTCTTTCGAAGCTGTTCCGACATTGGCAATTTGGGTTCCAAACCATATCGGTAAACCTATAATTAGGCAAGTATGAACTTAATTCAACTTTTTCAATCCTTAAAAATACCAAAAAGTTACGATGGGGAAAAATTTGAAACAGAAGTCTTGCCAGGTTATCCGAAATTTCGAATTGCAGTTAATTCTGAAGGACTTCCTGCCTTGCTTTTAAACATTGGACAATCTTTAAAAGATGCAGATAACAAAAACCTTAAACTAAAGCATCTGTTAATACAACATGGTTTAAAATGCAAGGTAATCGAAAAAGACATTATCAAGGAGGAGTGGCTGACTGCTATTAAATTTCTTTCTACCGATCCTGGCTTACAACATTTCTTCTTGAAGATTGCTGAAAATCTAATTTTATCGATGGGTGAGTTCGCTTCGACATCTGAACTTATCTATCAAATCAATAAATTTGCAGAGTTATTTAGGGCAATGTCTGACGCACCCAAAAAGACAATACAGGGTTTATGGGGTGAGTTGCTTGTGATTGAAAGGTCATTTAATCCACAAAACCTTATAGATTACTGGCATAATGATCCTCTGGAAAAGTTTGATTTTAATGCGTCTACAGAAAAAGTAGAAGTAAAGACATCTACTAATTTTGAACGGATCCATTATTTCTCTGCTGAACAGCTCGATGATTCCGAAACGGCAGAAATAATTATTGCTTCTGTTTTCTTAAGGCAGAGTAGTATGGGGTTAAACATATTTCAACTGTGTGAAATGATCACTTCAAAAATTGACAACGACATTTATTTAACAGAAAAGATTACTTCAACCGTATTTCATACGCTAGGGTCACTAATAGAGCAAGCAATCGAAATTAAATATGATTATGTATTAGCATGTGAATCCCTTGCATTTTTCAATCAAAGGGATATAAAACGAATTTCCTTGAAGAATATTCCAAATGAAATTTCGAATATTAAATACCGATCGGACCTTTCTAGAGTACAACCAATTAAAGGAATTAATTATCAGAAATTTAAAAGGTTAATTTCAAGTTGCGTTAATTAACAGAATCAAGGTCTGATTCGGTAAACTTCAAGCACTTATAAATTAAGTGCTTCGTGTTCAACTACTCAACCGTTTTTAAGTTTTAATATCCATATTATATATAGATATTTGTTTCGAGGTATAATGTGCTTTTAGCTTCAAGAGCAAATCAATAAAACTAACGGGATTTGATTTTCAAATTAAAAGTATATCGAATAATTGAAATAAATGATTTTAGAGCAACGAGGGTATAGTGTTAACAATAAAATTGAAGAAATAATTGATACCAAAATTAATGCTATCGGATTTTTTTCGGGGGCAGGGGGGTTGGATATCGGAACACAGCTAGCGGGGGCAAAGGTAATATCTAGTCTAGACTTCGATTTGGATAGCGTGATGACCATGAAAGCGAATGCTTACTTCGATCATGCCCATCATTTTCACAAAGATATCAAGGACATTACAGCAAATGATTATAAAAAAATCATAAAAAAGAATAATCCAGAAAAACTTATACTTGTGGGAGGACCTCCATGTCAACCATTTTCAAAGGGTGGTTATTGGGTTACCAATGATAAAAGAAAGGGTAATGATGATCCTAGAAATATGATAGGAAATTATCTGAGAGTTATTGATGAGTTAAAACCCGATGGGTTTTTACTTGAGAATGTTGAAAGTATCTTACATCCAACAAATAAAATTGCCGTTGATAACTTAATTATCGCAATAGATGCGTTAGGCTATAAACTTCAGATTGTTAAGTCAAATGCAATAGATTACGGTGTTCCCCAGAAAAGAAAACGTGTTTTCTTTTTGGCCAGCAAAAAAGGTTTTGTGGGAGAACCTGAAAAGACCCATGGTAGCGCATCAGATCTTTTCAGTAATCCAAACTTAAGACCCTATGAGGGTGTCGCTAATTGGATAAATAGGTATGAAGATGAGTTGTATTTTGAAAATGAAGAAGTTACTATTGGGAAAACATATTCAAAGGAATTAATGGCGGTCCCGCCCGGGAAAAATTATATAGCGCTCACATCAAAGCATGAATATCCAGATCCACCATTTACGGCAGGTACTAGATTCTGGAATTTTCTTTTGAAATTAGAGCCGACTTTACCATCTTGGACAATTTCTGCTCAACCAGGACCTTGGGTAGGTCCGTTTCATTGGTCGGGAAGGCGCCTTAGAGTTCCTGAAATTGCAGCAATCCAAACCTTTCCCGAGGATTATCAATTTATTGGAAACAGGCGATCTGTACAGAAACAAATTGGCAATGCAGTTCCATCCTTATTAGGTAAATCAATGGTGGAACATTTATTATCAAATATTTAATCATGAAACGAAAAATTGTCAGTATCTATTCGGGAGCTGGCGGTATTGACGCCGGTTTCGAAAAAGCAGGTTTTCAAACCGTATTTGCTTCCGATATATGGGAAGTGAGCTGTAATTCCCTGAGAGAAAATTATCCCGATGCTACTGTCGTTTGCGATGATATTCAAAACATTGATTTTAAAAAAATTTTAGTAAAAAACGGAACCATAGATGGTTTAGTTGGAGGCCCGCCCTGTCCCCCTTTTTCTAAGTCTCGTTTTTACAGGACTGAAAAAAATAGAGGTATAGATGATGCCGATGGTTTTATGACCGTAAGCAACTATTTTCGAGCCGTAGAAGAACTTCAACCAAAGTTTTTCCTATTTGAAAACGTCCATGGTTTCGTTTTCGCCCCTCACAAATCAGCATTAGAGATGGTTGGTCGAGAAAGCAAGCGACTAGGTTACAAAATATTTCATCAAGTAATGAACGCTGCCGACTTTGGCGTGCCGCAAACTAGGCAACGATTCATTTGTATTGGTGTAAAAAATGAGTTACCTGACTTCCAATTTCCCAAGCAAACGCATTTTAACCCATCTTTGAATTTAGATATAGCAAACTGGATTACTTGTGGCGATGTTTTGTCTGACATTGATTTTGATCTTGAAGAGGATTTGAATATGATGGCTGGCTCAAAACATAAAGATTTACTCAAGGAAATACCGCCAGGTGACAATTACCTTTACTTTACGAAAGAAAGAGGTCATCCTAATCCTGTCTTCAAATGGAGATCAAGATATTGGTCGTTCCTACTCAAACTTTCACCAGATCGTCCTTCATGGACTATACAAGCTAGCCATTCTAATAACATGGGGCCATTTCATTGGAAAAACCGGTTTTTAAGAATTAACGAAATTAAACGAATTCAAACTTTTCCCGATGATTATATTTTACACGGGTCCTTTAGAGACCAATGGCGGCAGATTGGGAATGCCGTTCCTCCTAAATTAGCTAACATATTAGCCGAATGTTTATTAGAACAATATTTTAAAGATTGGCCAGAAGATAAAGTTCAAAAAAAACAATTTCAGTATGATTAGGGTAGAAGCAACAAGAGACGGTAAGCTTGTAACGTCTGAGCCATTTAACGACTTCAACGAAATCGATGAAATGAAACATCTTCTTCAAAAGGAAGGGTTGAAACCTAGTATTCTATATAGGGGACGTGGAGGATATTATAAATTTGAGGTTGAAATTGATGGCTCTTTAAAGAATTTACACGTATATCTAAAAAAAGTCACATTTGGGGGAAGGGAAGCAAGGCCTTATGAAAAGAGAGCGCAGTTTTCCGCTGCTCTAGATCGTGAAGGGTACGAGTCTGAAAACGGTCTAACAGATTTAACAATTATTGTTGGATTATATAAAGCTGATAAAAACGCCGAACCAATTATATGCACTTGGAATATCGAAGACTGGGGAACAAATATCGGCAGAGCATTCAACTGCTTTACCGATGTACACGCCATTGCTGAAGCGTACTCTAAAGGTTTTTCTCAACATAAAACGTCTATTGGACAAATAACTTGCTGTTTTCAGCCTAATTTATTTCCAGTTTATCTAAAAAACCGGAGAGCGCTACATACAAGAATATTAGATAAAGAAGATATTCACGAATTATCCGGAGAAAATACTATACAGCCAGCGCCTCAAAATTCAATTCCAAAATTTGATGACTTATTTCAATTGGTGATGGACGTTTTGCATAAACACGAGGGAATTGCAAGTATTGTCTTGATGGAGTTGGAAGTCTCAGACGAATTGGGGTTGTCTGAAGAGGAGCGCTTAAAACAACACAATCCCGACGAAGGTGCTCGTACTGAATTGGGTTATCAATTGGCGTGGGCGAGATATTATCTTAAACAGGCTGGCTTTATTACATCCCCAAAGCGTAAAATTTGGTCCCTGACAGAATTAGGGTACCAAAATCCCATTGTTAATAAAGCAGACATTAAGCGATTAAAAAAAGAAGAGGAGGCATTTAATTTTGTTAAAAGTGAAGAACTAAGTGACATAGAAGAGAAAGACGGAGTGGAAGTCGAGATTGAAAGTGAAAATGAGTTTATAGAACATCCTTTTGACCCTAATCTGGTCGATATCCGAACAAGAAGCATGTCGCTTGACCTTATATTAAAGCGATTAAACAAGCTTGCGATAAATATGGACACCAGCTTTCAACGCAAAGCTGGATTGTGGACAGCAACGAAGCAAAGTCGTCTAATCGAATCAATTCTTGTTAAGATTCCTCTTCCTGTATTTTATTTTGACGGTTCTGATGATGATAACTGGTTAGTAGTAGACGGATTACAACGATTAAGTTCTTTAGATAATTTCGTTAACAAAGAGTCGTTTAAGCTAATCAACTTGGAATTTTTAAGTCAGTTTAATGGCAAGAAATTTTCTGAGTTACCATCCCACTTACAGCGAAGAATTGAGGAGTTCGAAATCACAGCTTATATTATAGCTCCGGGCACTCCAAAAACCTTAAAGTTTAATGTTTTTAAACGGATTAATACTGGGGGACTCACTTTAACTTCCCAAGAAATCAGGAATGCTCTCAATCAAGGTATTGCTTCTGAATTTGTAAAGAGGCTTGCTGATCTAAAATCATTTAAAATTGCGACAGATTTTTCTATTTCAGAAGACAGGATGTTAGACAGAGAATTTGTTACTCGCTTTTTAACTTTCTATCTTTTTCCTATTTCTGAATACACCTCTGATCTCGATTTCCTCCTTAATAAAGCTTTAGAAGCGATTGCTGAAATTGATCACAATCACCTACAAAAAATTGCTGCCGATTTTGATAAAGCAATGCATGCTGCTTACGCTGTTTTTGATAAATACGCTTTTAGAAAACGATTTAATAATGATTCTAATAGGAAACCTATTAACAAAGCCCTGTTTGAAGTTTGGTCGGTTCTTTTTAGTAAACTTTCACCAGAGGAAGTTAATTTGATAATAAGTAAAAAGAAACAAATACAATCAAAGTTCACTCAACTGCTTGAGACAGATGAAGAATTTAATCGGGCAATCAGTTCAAGCACCAATGATAAAACACGGGTAAAAAAGCGTTTTGAAACAATTAGTGAATTAATTAAATCAACATTGAGTTAGTCATGATACGGAGAATTGAAATAAAGAACTTTAAGTCTCTTAAAGACATTAGCCTGGAATTTGGGAACTTGAACTTATTGACGGGCTTGAACAGTATGGGTAAATCATCAATTATTCAAGCGTTATTGGTATTGCGACAATCATATGCAAAAGGGTTTCTTAATGAACGCGGTTTGTCCCTCAAAGGCGATTTAGTTGATATTGGGGTAGCAAAGGAAGTAATGTATGAATATGCAAAAGTTGAAGAGATACGATTTAGCTTGCATTTTGATGGATGTGAACAACCATTCAATTGGATATTTGCCTATCAAACAAATTCTGAAATTGACCAAGATAATTTTACAGACTCTGATTACCTTCCTTTCAGTGATGACGCTGTTGATGCTAATCAATACGAAGACAATGATTTAGGTGCCTTACCATTATTCGATAAACATTTAAAATATCTTAATGCTGAAAGAGAAGTCCGAAATACTTATGGACGATCATACTTAGAAGTTAATCGCAACAAGAATTTAGGAAATCATGGTGAGTTTACGGCTCATTATCTAGCAGAATTTGGACTTCAGGAGATAGTTCATGACGAGTTGGTGTACCCAGGCACAGTTCAGAAAAATTTAATTGCACAGGTTTCGGCATGGATGGGTGAAATTAGTCCAGGAACAACTGTCAGAGCGGAGAAAATATTAGGTATTGACGCAATTAAGTTAGGTTTTGAATTTGCAACCGATTCAGGTAAAACACGTGAAGTAACGCCATCAAACGTCGGTTATGGTATGACCTACTCATTACCAGTAATAGTTGCCCTATTAAGAGCCGAACCAGGGGACATCGTCATTGTAGAGAATCCTGAATCGCATGTTCATCCCAAGGGACAATCCGCTTTAGGGCGCTTAATAGCCTTGGCTGCAAAGCGTGGGGTTCAGCTTTTTATCGAAACGCATAGTGATCATGTTTTAAATGGAGTAAGGGTTGCAGTCAAAAATGGGGTGCCGGATGATATAGTTAAATTGTTCTTCATCTCCAGGGTAAAAGACAATGGCGAATTGTATTCAAGCATATCATTGCCCAAAATCGATAAGGATGGAAGGATTGATAGTTGGCCGGAAAACTTTTTTGATGAGTGGGATAATAATCTAATTGCATTGCTTTAATAATGGAATTAGCGCTTAACGAACTTTCCCTTTCTAAATTAGAACACTTTGCTCAAGCCGTAATTCTTTATGATACTTTTTTTGAGTGTTGTTTGAAAATTGAAGAGATTTATAAAGTAAAGGTTGGGGTTTCTTATTCTAATCAACCACAATATTTTAGTTTTCACCCTGATATTACTTTCTTATCCTGGCTAAATTCCCGCAGAACTGACGACAGGAGATCTATCCTGTCGATGTTAACTTCAGAACAAATAGTCTTAAACTACCCTTATTATAAAGTCATAAATTTAGAGGGCATAGGTATTGGCTACGCTCACGAAAACAACCTGTTTTGTATAAGTTTTTCTACAAAGGAAGAATGGAAAAATGACTATTTACAGGTAAATAAAATCAGGATTGAGGATGATTCTTTTATAGAAGAACAGATTAGCCTTGAAAATTTAAGTAATAAAGAATCACTTGATAACCATAAGAATTTAGTGAATCAGAAACTTGAAAGAGTTAAAAATATTTTTGCTGAACAGATAAAATCAGGTGAAGAATTATGGGTCAAACGAGAAAAATTATTTCCGAATTTGTCATTCTGTGGTGATTTAATAAATTCTTTAAAATATCTGCCGGGGGGAAAAAACTTAAACAATTTATTAAATAGACTGATGGAAATGGAGAAATATTTTTCAGGTTGGGAAACAGGCGCTTTTGACATTAAAGGTATATCTGGTGATGTTCGTTTAGAATCAGAAACCAGACTCAATAATTATATAAACGACATGACGTTTCTTTGTCCTGATGGTATTGAACGTGTATTTTCTTTACACTGCGACTATGGTGTTTGGGGTTTTAGATTGCATTTTTTTCCGGACCCTACTTCTAGAAAATGTTTAATTGGATATATTGGAAAAAAAATTGGAGTGTAGTTTTAAGTAACAAACTCGAAGCAGAGTAAAGATTGATAGGCTATGGTGCAATAAGGCATTTATCAATTGCGATTTCTCGTAGAAAATGATAAATGATCTACTAGCTGGATTTCATCGTTAAGCATATAATAAATTAGATTGCCATTAGTATCTACTCAATTCACTATTATCTCAACGTAGTCTAAAGCCATAAGCAACGGATTCCCGATATACAGCTACTTTACAGATTTCACTCGTTCAACACGGATCGAATGGTTTGCCTTAACACATATAACCAACATTAGATAACATTTATTATAATTAACTTAATTTGACACCAATTGGATCCAATGCGGCGATAATCCGTAGCTAGTTCCTACCAGTCAGTTTAGTGATCGTAACCAATAATGCTCATCACTTTGTAATAGATCATTAGAGAGATACCAATCAGGAAGTTGTTCTAACAATAACTGTACGATCATGTTGGATAGTTCGACTTGCTTAAACACACGATCATCGCCTTTTAATGAGGCAAGGGAAAATCTGATCAGTTCTGCCAAGTAACCGCTCAAATAGCAAGCAGCTTCTTCTCTGCCCAATAAAGAAGTTTTGATAAAAAAAGGTCAGTATTAGGCAATTGAAGCTTATTGTAAATAAGCTTATTCATAAGCTGTTCGAACAGGTCTAGGTTTTGATACATCAATTTAATAATACTGTTAGTACTCAACTAAGCTATGCATTAAGCTGGAAAGTTTAAGTATTTGAGTGTTGTTATGATTAATGCAGTTCTTATCATCTCGCTTTTTAGGGTGTTTTAATTTATATAAATAATCATTAAATTTGGAAATAAACCTTTCATATTAATGGTCCACCTCCCGCATTTTACCTCAGAATCTAGATTGAATTTTCTTGTGCAACCGTCTTTGTGGAAAGGGAGCAAATGACGGATAGAAAACAAAGTTCAACGTTTGACTTAAAGCATAATCTTAAAGATAAATACGTTGCGTTCTTGGACGTAATGGGCTTCAGCAACCTGGTGAACAACGGCCGTACGGAACCTTTAGAATCGTATTTTGAGAAAATTAACGAGGTGCTCGGGAAGCTTAAGCGTGATAAGGCAAACATTCAATGTTTTATGATCAGCGATTCGATTATTTTGATCGCTCCTGATGACCCTGCGGAGCTCCGGCAGCTTTTTTCTGCCATCCGCCGAATTCATATTAATCTGCTTTGGCGAAAAATATTGGTACGCGGCGCGGTATCTTTCGGTCAAATTTATTACAATCCTGATAAGAATATCATTGTGGGCAAAGCCTTCATTAAGGCCTACAATCTTGAGAAGGATATGGCTGTCTTCCCACGGGTGATCATAGATCCGATTATTGTTAAGCGTTTAGGGCAAGACAGGACAGCATTCCTCGAACAGTTCAAAAGCGGAACGGTCTATGAATTTGAAAATCGGGTGATCTATGATCAGAGCTCTTTTTCAAGGATCAATGAAGACGCAATCTTCATTGATTACGCTTGCAAAGTAATCAAAAAAACAGGGATCAATGGCTGCCTAAAACACACTTACGCGATGATCGTCGATAACCTTTATGGCGACCAGCGGCATTACACCAAATATGTATGGTTAAAAAACTATTTTATCGAGTGTATGCAAATTACCCTGAACGCTTTGGAAAATGATCCAACCGCCGACAAAAAGCATTTGTCTAAAATCGCCGAATGGCGGGATAAGTTCGGCCGGCTGTAATGTCTAGCAATGTTAACTTGCCACACGTCGTCCAGGTTCCGACGGAAGGTGTTAAAGAGTTTTTGATTAGCGAAGTTCGAATGTCACTAATTAAGAGTGTTGCGCTCGTTCAGGAGGTCACACCCGATGAGGAAATAGCTTTCGAAAAACTGATGGCTGGTTGTACAACTTCCGGTAATGATCTGATTACAGAGGCTTTTGTTCAAAGACAAGTATTTGGAGGCACGTTTGTCCGGGAGATTCTTTTAGCTTATTTGCGGGATTTAGACGATATTATTTTAAGTTCCGATGCGCAATCCTATTTTGAGGATCGTGAATTTCTATTAGAGACCGTCTGGCCAAAAAAAATCAACGGCGATGACCTGATATTAACTGCAGCTTTTTCTGCGATCAAATCATTAGTCAAGTTCGCGCAAGCGGAAGACGAGAATGATGGAATTGCCATGCAATTAGGAGAGAACATGTTCCGGCTAGCGGTTAAATTGAAGATCGCGAGTCATGAACAATGCCTTGGGACCCTTTTAACTTCAATCAGTTGCTACCTGGTTTATGAAACAGACCGGGCCGTTAAATTATCCAGGACCGCTTTGCGCTGGTCAGACGACCATCCCTCTGCCGGTGTTATACAAGTCGTTGCAAATCTGTGTTTCTTGCTGGCCGATATTGCAGAAAAAAAACCTGCAGACCGATTAGATTGCTATGAGGTTACTGAGCGGCTTATCGGTTATTTATATCGCTACCATGATGACCCTGCTTTAGCGAACACTAAGGCGGCGATCATAGAAAAATTGCGGCACACCCTTCGCGTTAATGCCTACTTGCAGCCGCTGGCCATGTTATTCTTTGCGATTCCGGGTGTGGATAAACCGTCAGGACTCCCTGACTATAGTCAGATACTGCAGCGTTTGATAACGACTCCTGGTGATCTATGGATAAATGATTTCATGCAGAAGTTTGGCGGTAGTGTATTAACATTGTTAAAAGCGCGGCTTGGCCTTGCATTAAAATCAAATGATTTATACACGAATTTTAATGATTGGTCCGTCAACTACCATAAACTTTATCATGTCGTGCCCCACGGCCATTCCATACTAAAAGAAAAAGATTTGCCCAATATACTGCTTCAGCTCAAACACGAATTGGTACATGTATATAGCCTTTATGGTGTTGCAGGAATTACGTTGAATCTTTTACGTTGGCAATTAGCTGAATTCGAGATTAGGTTGCAGGGCACAAGTGATATGGGAAAGGTTAAAGAGCTGAGCGGCCGGGCAGTACACGAACTATTGGAAAGCCAGGAGCCAACCGAATTAGAAAGTCCGGATTTGATGTGTCTTCATTTTACAGAGCGCTCCGCTTTGGTTGAACATAAGATATCAGTTATGGAGCAGGTCTGGCTCCCTTGGCTGGAAGGAGTGGCTTTATTTGGCGAGCTCGTAGAAGACCCGACATTCGATTCGGGCATAGAATCGGCTTGTGCTTCCGTCATCCGCAATTTGGTCGATGAACGTATGCTTTCTGAAGGTGGCATGCAACCCGACGAATTGCAACATCGGTTTGAGGACCATATTAAAATGATGGACAGCCACTATCACGCTGCTCTTCAGGTGAACGGGCGGGATAGACTAACCGCTTACCTGTATCCTTTCTTTCGGGATTATCTGCCGGGTTACCTAATGGTGCGCAAGGTGTTACGCTGCTGGCGGCAAGCGCTTGGCGAAACGCCACTGCGCGGCGATCAGGCATTTCGAATTTTGCTGCACCTGACCCGTTTCTCGGGATTAGAATACATTCCCGATCTTTCTTTAGATGAGCGAAGTTTCGAGGAGGCGGCAATAAAGGGTCATTTAGAGTGGGTAAATTCACTTCTTAAACTTGAACCATCGGACATCCGGCTATTTCTTGGCCCGAATAAACAATTTGAACAATCTCCTTCGGCATGGGTTTCCGGCCGCCTTCTCACTGAACCAATCGCACTTCAGCACTATGAAAAACATGTCGAAAAATGGATCAAACAAAAGTCTAAAGAAATACTTAGTGCCTATGTAAATGAACCCCGTCACGCCGAACGTATCCCTGACCCTAAGCAACGTGCCTTTGTTAGGCAGTTCGCGCTGGAAATGGCGCCTGCCAGTAAAAGATCAATTGTTGCGGGCCAAGCCGCCGGCGTTATACTCAATCCTAATTCAATAATTACATTAGGGGAAGTTGAGGCCCCGTTCTGGTTCATTGAACCAGATAAAACTTTGACTTTCGTATTGCGTGATACTGCGGATCGGGACGGTTCAGGCAAGCCTTGGCACGATTGGGCGATGATTACACTTGAACCGGAGGAGGCTGCATCCCTCAAAACGATTTTGCTGAACAGCAGCCAGGCTTACCTTAAGGTCCGACGAGCAGTGGTGCTCGAGGATAGGTATGTCCCAGAGGCCAACAGTCGGCAATTTATTGTTTTACAACTAGGTGATTGGGTCAAAAGCTACAATGCGGGCTTATCTTTGCAAATGATGCCGGAAAAAAAGATCGCTGACTTGCTTAAGAGCCATTTTGCCGGTAACAAAGGCTTACGTTTTGCCAAGGCAATCGCCGCCAAAAATCACCCTTGCGCCAAACGGACCATCGCATGGCTGGACCGTTTCGACTGGAACAAGCTCGAACGAAATGGTGATCGAATCGATTTGAATGAGTGGGCAGCACATACACGCCGACTTGCTGAAAAATGCCTCCAGCCCTCAAGCGTTATAAAAGATACAGTTTCACAGCAGCTCTTACACCTTGTTTTTAACGATCAGCAATTAGCAAATACAATTTATACCCATGGCCTGCTGTTCTTACGGAAGACCGGACTTGATAAAAAAACAATAATCGATTTTCTGTTCGACAGTGCGATTGATCCTGATCTTATCGAAAGCAACTCTTTTACACACGAATTTTTTAATCACATTTAATATTTAATTATGATGACAGCAGTTATTTTGACCAGTGACCTTTTAGATCAAGCTATTATTAATGTTGATATAGCACTTAGCGCACCCAGCAGCAACCGAATGAACGCCATTGATGATGCTGCGCTTCTAGGCTCGATCACAACTATTTGGGATAATTTCACCAACACGTTGCATGACACCTTCCTGCACGGTGCAGCTTACACTCAAGATAAAATCGACAGTGTTATCCATCATGTCGACACACTAATCCAACAAGCCGGAGCCAAAGCAAAAGCCATCCACGCCGATTTTAAGAATAGATTGCGGCTTTTGATCAAAAATATGATCGACGGCGCCTTTGCTTATATGCCGACGTCGATAGATATTGGAGGCATTACTTTTAAAGCGGAAAAACTTAGTTTTAATCAGAAACTTGCTCTGGGGGGCTCGCTTAAAGCTAATTTTCTGGAAGCCGCGGAACTTACTGCTCACGGCGAAATTGAAATCCACGTCGAATACACACTCTCTTAAAACTATCATTTTCAACATGTCTTTCCCGACGATCCCAACTAAGCTTGCCGGCTCCAGAACGTTCAACCTCATTGAACTTTTCCAAGAAAACCTATTTGTCATTCCTGATTATCAGCGGGGGTATTCTTGGGGAATTGAGCAATTAGACGATCTGGTCAAGGATATTACTAATATTGCCGGTCAGGATAATAAGCATTATACCGGAACCATCGTTGCTTCGCTTAGTAAGACAAATCCAGCCCGTTATGAAATTGTTGATGGGCAGCAGCGCCTAACGACTTTGGTAATCCTGCTAAACGAGATTTATCACTATGATCCATTAGCATTTGCTGAGATTAAATCGTTGTTTCTGGTCCGCGGGGCAACGGGAGAAGAACAATCGGTTTTTACTCCCAACTTGGAGACAAGGGCTTGTTTTGAGGCAGTGATCAATAAAGGAAATTATTCGCCAAGTATCAAGTCGCATGAACTTACCATGGAGGCGGCTGAGTATTTTCGGGGATTTTTAACTCATAGTTCTCGGACTATACGGGAAATATACGACACGGTTACTGAAAAATTGAGTTTCCTGTTTTTTACACCGGCCTATGACAAAGAGATCGGTATTATGTTCGAGGTGATTAATAACCGGGGAAAACCGCTTTCAGAATTAGAAAAGATTAAGAACTTTTTCATTTATTATGCGACTATACACGACAAGAGTAAACTGCGGGACGATATCAACCTGCATTGGATAAGCATCCAAACCCATCTCAGCCAGGCGGGGCGAACCAGCAACGATGACGAGAATATTTTCCTGCGGAACTGTTATTTGGTTTTCTTTAAAGCCAGCAAGGAAAGGAGCTGGAATGTCTATGAAGAATGCAAAAAGGAGTTTGATGTCAAGCGCAGCGATGCGCAACATGTCGAATGGGCTGTTAAGCGGATGCGGGGTTTCGTGGCTTTCCTGGCCAGTGGCTCTATGCATTATGCCTGGTTTTACAACCAAAATTATTTCCTTAATACCTATCATCAAAGCGGTAAGGAAGCGCTGCTGAAATGTTTGACATGTTTGCGCTGCCAGCCGACCAATGCCTCGATCATGCCTCTTTATCTATCGATCATCGCCAGGCTTGACCAAGTCCAACAAGTGCTACGTTTATTGGGGTTATTGGAGGTTGTAAATATGCGTTTGTATGTATTGCCGGATGTTTTCAGACGGGCCGATAGCAAGCAAGGCGATCTCTTCCATTTTGCATATGAATTTTTTAACGACCGCGACTGGCATTCTGACAATGACCCGGCAGTGACCGATTTTAACCATGTGCTAATTGAAGGAGACGTTTTTGAATGGCTTTTTCAAAATCTGGCCCAAATTACATATGCCTTCTGCAACGCTGAAAAATTTATTGATAACCTTTGCCTCGACGCTACAGAAGACTTTAACTTTTACCGCTGGACCGGCATTCGCTATTTTCTGGCCTGCTATGAAGAAGATATCCGGAGCAAGCGCGCCAAACGTTCTTTTGATATCTTGCGCATCCTGAGTGGTAAAAAGGCAGTAGGCGAAAACCTGAACGACCAGTTATCCTTAGAACATATTTGGGCCGCGAAGAACATGGTAGACGACTTCCCAGAAGACTTTCATACCAAACGGCGGCTCGGCAATTTTGTCCTGTGCGGCTTAAGCAGTAACATTTCGCTTAGCGCGAATTACATTCCGGATAAAATTAATCAACTCGTTTATTATAACGGCGCCGGTGAAGGTGCACTGGATATGGTGCAAATCGCTGAACTCAAAAAAGTCAGCGATGAAGCGTTGGCTGAGTTAGGCTTTAAGCGCCGCACCAAGAATTACTGGCGCGAATTGGCTGATAGGATCGCCGATAAACGCGAAGCAAATTTCGTTAAATTCGCATTGAAGCGCTGGGCGCTACCTGATGAAAAGCCAATTAGAAAATAATATGGATAAACAAGATTTTATTGTAGCAGAGCGCGAACGGGCTTTAAATTTGTTCGGCAGACGCCACAAACCAGGTTTTGAAAATAAAAGTCAATTTGCTGAGTGGTTTATTGATCAATTATACAGGCAAGACTTGAGCTGTCACTACTGCGAAACCTCAATTTTTCAGATCAACATATTAATTGACACAGGTGTATTGAAAAAACGCAAAACGGGTCATGGCTGGCGTGGCCCTGTTTTAGAAGTTGATAAATGCAGTAATCATTTCGGTTATAGTCCGGAAAACTGCGTGTTATCCTGTTACTACTGCAATAATGATAAAAGCTATACACTGGATTCGGAAGCCTATAAACAGTTCTTTGGACTGAACCGCAAGGCGTTTTTTGAATTTTTAGCAGCGGGTTACCAAGTTGCTCAAGACGGAAAAGCCCAAGTTTAACTTTTTTCATCTCGTTGTTCAATATCTTAAAGCAGCCATTAGCGATCTAACCCCATTTACGCCACCTCGTAAGGGATCTGATGCCGCATAACAGCGTACGTACGGAGATTTTACAAAGTCGGCAAAAGATTGCAACCAATATTTTAGAGAACAGATTACAGTTACTGGAGGAAAACGGTATTATTACCAGGTCACCCTATCCGGACAATAAAGTGAAGGGATTTTATCAATTAAGTGCAAAGGGGATTGATTTAATACCTGCTTTGATTGAAATAGGCCTATGGGGTGAAAAATACCTATCGGGCGCAACAGAATCGTCGACTTTTTTCAGGGACGTTAAAAAGAACAAGGCCAAATTTGTTAGCGCTATTACGGTTAAGCTACTGACAAAAGATGATGCCCCGAATTAAAAGTACAGACAGCGATCTTTTTTCGTTAATGAGAAATAAGATCGCCCTGACCGGCATTGGATATTGGCCTGAGTTCATCTTGATTATGCTTTTTTTAGTTTCGCTTCCATGGTTTGAGTGGTATGGGGAACACCGCTTAGCCGTTCTTTAGGGATCAGTTTCCCGGTGGTGGGGCAGATGCCATACGTTTTGTTATCGATGCGTAGTAAGGCGGCTTCCAGCTGCTCAATGAATTTCTTTTGGCGTGCGGCCAGTTGGTTGGTTTGCTCTTTCTCCATAGTAGCGGAACCGTCTTCCAGTGTTTTGCCGGCAATAGCTGCGTCATCCCCGTTGGAATTGGATGCGCTCAGGGTGCTGGTCAGTTCGGTCAGTTCTTCGCGTGCCATCATGGTTTATTTGGAGAGCTCGACAGCGCAACCTCCGGCATTTTGGCTTTGCTGCAAAAGCCTTCGATGGTGCTGCAAAAACGAGTGATCCGTATTGCCGACACATTTAGCGATGGATTGCCTGAAGTAGTTTGCCACCTACGCTATTTTCCAAAGAAAACGGACAAAAGAGGCGTCAAGTTCGGTTAGCCGTTTCGTACGAACGCATAATGTCCTCCACTTTGTTCCGGTCACCCTGCCGGGACTTATAGTTCTCCCGCTCCGGCTTTACGACCGCTCTTTTGACTTTCTTTTTTACCGTTTTTTCTTTTGAAAAATAGCTGTCCGGGAGGGTGGTAGACGTGAAAGGGAAAATTATTCTAACCATTTATTTTTAATTAAATTTGCATATGAACCCGTCAATGAAACCAAGTCGCCCCGGTCAGATCTGTAAGATAGTATCTGATATTCCGGATATGGAATCTGATCAGATTTATATTGTAGCGGAAGATCCTGCAGACTTCGACGCCGATGACGAAATCCTTGTTGTGAATCTGAAAGAATTGCAGCGTAATGTGAAAAACCCTGGTGCGGCGGCGCGGGAATCTGTTAGAAAAGATGAATTGGTGGTAATCAGTGATGATCTAGAAAGTTATGTCAGATCATGGAATGAACATTAAACGATAGAAAGTTCCATCTCTTATTTTGCTCAGTGGGCGCGACTTGTCCTAGGAAGTATGGAGACCAGCTCTATTTAAATATGCAGCTTTCTGAATACCGACGGAGCCATTTCTTTATACTTTTTAAGCGAGCGATTTTAGGTGCCTTTAATCGGTAAAATTCAATTCGTTAACGATCTCATTGATGCGCATATTATTACGCAGGAGACAAATCTCTACTAAAGCATTTATACATTGCACTATAGTATTGCAGCATTGCACCGGTTAGACTTTTAAAATAGCCACCCAGGTAGCTTAAGGACATCGCAAACTTTTTTCTCAAACATTCCGCCCGCAGCATTTGCGACTCAAAGATGTTTTGCTGGATATAGAGTAATATTTCCAATATAGGTTCGCCTGTATTTTCTTTGATGTTCTTAGGAGGTTTTAAGGTGGATTTATTATCGGTGCGCATCATCGTGCATCCGATTGCGCCATGAATTTCTGGTGGCGTGGGGCCGTTTAAGCATCAGCACGTCTTGATTAGCTAGATATGGGTAAGGATGTTAATGAGTTTTCCGAAAGGGTCACGTACATAAAACCGCCGTACACCCCAGGGCTCGTCAGTCAATTTATATCCGATGAGGAACCCCGCCGCCCTCATTTGCTCATACGCCCCATCAACATTATCTACTTCAATAGAGAGATCCGGAACTGATGTGCCAGAGCCGCCTTCGCGGGCAAAACTTATTTGCAGGTTCATTTCCTGATCCGAACCATAAGTGGCAATCCACCCGTGGTCCATGATTTTAGCTAACCCTAAGATGTCCTGATAAAAACGTTTCGCTTTACTAATGTCCGTGGATCCGATATCCACAACAATGCGTTTGACTCTAATTTTCATAATCAGCTGATGTTTGCGGCCTCAAGGTAAACTTTAAATAAGGTCATAAGATTCCCGCAGGTAAATAAAAACTCCTGGCTTAAGGTCATCAAGGCTCGCAAGCCGGATATGGTTTTCATATTTTTTTCCTGCGGCTGCGCTTTTCAGCACCGGTTTCTCCTTGTGCGGCATCTTGGAATAGAATTTCAGGTCAAGCCATTTTTTCATTGGGCGGATAATCAGAAAACCGGTGCGGCGGTAAAACACAATGCAGTTGGGTGTCGTGCTGATAAGCACCTTCGGCCAATCAGCCACTTCGGCCAGAATCTTATCGAAAAGCAATAGCAGTTCTTCGGACCGGCCTTCGAAAAGACTGTCGAGACTAACCCTTTTGCAATAGTGCCTGAAATCAGCCCAGGGTAATTCGCGTTCACATTTGGGACACGTCCAGCTCATGCTTTAACAAGGATCTAAGATGATCATCCATTCGTTCTCGTCATCCAATGCATAGGTTAGACCGTCACTCATTTCATAAACATGACGTCCGCATTTCTGGCTGTAAAAGCTTTTTATTTCGCGAATCACCTGACCGCCGTTTTCCTGGCGTAAATAATAAGACAGGGCGCCAAGCGATGATCCGACGTCACTCAGTTTCTGATACTCACCCTCTTTAACAAATGCTGAACTCATCAGTTTAAAATTTAAAACGTGTATTACAAATAATGTGCCTCAAACCATAAATGATGCCCGCCCGCGTATACTGATTTATTTCGCATAAAAAACTGAGCGGCGTGCAGGGGCGCTTACTACCGGCTGGTCTTATAATTCATCCCGGATTTTATTAGCTTTGGTCTTATGCAGGAAACCATACTGTCCCGGTTAGAATCTTCCAGAAAAGAATTGCTTGACCTGGGACTTCGAAACCCCTTACTGAATTATAAGCTCACGAAAGGGAAGGGCGTACATATTGCTGACGAAAAAGGCGCGGCTGTTTATGATATACTGGTAAGGCAGCAGAAAGCGATGACCTTTTTGGCACTAAAGGAGGGCCAGCTTTTTCCTGAGGGCGAGAGCAAAAACCAGGACACCAGATTACAAACGGACGAGGATGAACAGAAATTGCAGTCCCGTTTGTTAAATACCTATTATTTCGCAAGAACAAGCATTGAAGAGCAGGGCGTCAACTTATTGTATCTTGCTTTAGGAATGCTGCGTTGGTATGATAACAGCGATACGGAAACTTTACGCTCCGCGCCGCTGGTATTGATTCCGGTAAGTTTGGAACGTTCCAGTGCGCAGGAACGTTTCCGCATGCGTTACACGGGTAGTGAGATCGGTGCCAACCTGTCGCTGCAGGCCAAAATGAAAAGTGAATTTAACTTAAGCATTCCGGATATGCCGGAGGCAGAAGAATTTGATTTCCAGGCTTACATTTCAGAGATCAGCAAGCACATCGCCAAAGAAAAAAAATGGTCTATTGATTCCGATGCCATAGAACTGGGCTTTTTTTCCTTTGGTAAATTTCTGATCTATAATGATCTCGATTCGGGCATATGGCCTAAAACCGCTAAACCGGAAAGCCATCCCAATATCAATGCTTTGCTGGAAGCCGGTTTTCATGAAGACGTTCCGGAGGACGAACCTGACCTGGATGCAGATACCAAAGCTAATGATCTTTTTAGGGTCGTAGATGCAGACAGTTCCCAGTTACAGGCAATGCTGGCAGTACAGGATGGCGGTAATCTGGTGATTCAGGGTCCGCCGGGCACTGGGAAATCGCAGACCATAACCAACATCATCGCCAACGCTGTTGGCCAGGGCAAGAAAGTTTTATTTGTGGCGGAAAAAATGGCGGCCCTGGACGTGGTAAAGCGGCGCCTGGACAACATTGAACTGGGCATGGCCTGCCTTGAACTGCACAGCCATAAAACCAATAAACGTGACGTGCTGGCAGAACTGAAGCGCGTCATCGACCTGGGCAAACCACAAACTGCCAAACTGGAACTGGAGATCCAGATGCTGGAAATCTACCGTGCTGAACTGAATAGCTATTGTCGCGCGCTCAATCATCCATTAGCAGGCAGCGGCTTAAGCGCGCAGCAGGTCATCGGCTTTTTGTTGCAGATCGACCGGCAGGTTAAAGACAGGAACCTGTTGAGCTTACCTATCGATCATATCGGCGAATGGAATGCCGAGCAAGTACGCCTGGCAGAGGAGTGGGCGGACCGCATACAGGCACGAGTGACCGATATTGGTGCGCCTGCGGGGTTGGTTTTCTACGGAACGCAGCTTATGCTGGTTTTACCCCATGATAAAGGCGCGCTGCTGCAGCGGATGGAAGCTGCCCACCAGGCAATTAAGGAACTATGCGTGCTATTTAACCATATAAAAGACACTACGGGATTTGCTGTTGCCGTCAATGATACCGAACTTCCAGCTTTAGAGACCCTGCTGGCCAAAGCTGCTGAAGCACCGGACCTGAACCAGCTCAAAATCAACGATCCGGTCTGGCAATCCAAAGCAGAAGATATTAAAGAACTGCTTTCGACAGGAGCGGAACTCGAAGACTTATACCGCACTTATAAAGACACTTTTGTGGCGGAAGCCTGGTCGCAGGATATCCTGGAGATCAGGCGGAACATCGTGACGTACGGAGATAAATGGTACAAAGGACTGAAAAGTGATTACCGCAAAAGTAAGCAAGCGTTAGCATCTTTGCTGAAAATCACCTTGCCTGATGAAGCAAGTGAAAAACTGAAGCTGGTTGATGCCATTTCAGAAGCGCGGCGACTGGAGCATTCTCTGGCACAATATGATGATTTTGCAAAGAATCTTTTCGGCAGCCGCTGGCTGAAACAACGGTCCGATTTGCGTTCGCTGCGCGCGGCTGCTGATTATTTGTCAGAAATAACGGACCCGGTTTTGCTGGCTTATCTCATTAAACTGGAAGCGCCTGCTGTTGCTGCGAACTTTTTGACGGTAGTCAGAAACGAAGTAAAAATGGTGAACGCGCAGCGTGAACAGGCATTGCATGCGCTGGAGATGAAAACGTTCCCGATCGATTTTACAGCGCAGGAAGAGACCTGGAAAGACTGGATAGGCAATTTTTCTGAATTGCAACTGGCCATCGACTGGAACCAGTTATGCGCCCAGGCTGAAAAAGAGGGGTTCGCGTTTTTAGCCACTGCTGCCGTTAACTGGGACGACGCTAAAGACCTCTTAAAGGTCAGCCTGCAGAAAACCTGGTATGAATATCTGATCGGGCAGGCCTTCAGGCGCAGCCCCGAAATTGCTCAATTCGAGCGGACAAGCCACGAAGAGATCATTGCCAAATTTAAAAAACTGGATCAGGTCAATCTTTATTACAACCGGGCCAGGGTGGCGTTAAAACATTGGGAAGGACTGCCTAAAGGTAACGCGGGCGGACAGGTCAATGTACTCAAAACCGAATTTAATAAAAAGACCCGGCACCTGCCCGTTCGAAAACTGGTGGAAGAGGCCGGCAAAGCTATGCAGGCGATCAAACCCGTCTGGATGATGAGCCCGATGTCTATCGCCAATTATCTTCCGCCGGGTGTTATTGATTTTGATTTAGTGATCTTCGATGAAGCCAGCCAGGTAAGGCCTGTGGATGCCATCGGTGCTATTGCCCGGGGAAAACAGTTGGTGGTGGTTGGCGATACGCGACAATTACCGCCCACAAGCTTTTTCGATAAGTTAAACACTGATATCGAGGAGGAGGACAACGTCACGGCTGATATGCAAAGCATTTTGGGGATGTGTGACGGCCAGGGTGCGCCCACCCGAATGCTTAAATGGCACTACCGCAGTCAGCATGAATCGCTGATCACATTATCCAATCATGAATTTTATGAAGATAAACTGGTGATCTTCCCAAGTCCGGGTTCCAAACAAAACCTTGGGTTGCGTTTTCATCATTTACCTGACGCCGTTTACGATCGTGGTAAAACACGGTCGAACCCGATCGAAGCCACCGCGGTAGCAAAAGCAGTGATCAGTCACGCCACAAAATATCCTGGCCAGAGTTTGGGGGTTGTCGCTTTCAGTACCGCGCAGGCCCACGCCATACAGGCGGCGCTGGAGGTCGAGCGCAAGGCCAGCCCTGCCACGGAAAGCTTTTTCACGGGCAGACCCGATGAACCTTTTTTTATCAAGAACCTGGAAAATGTTCAGGGGGACGAAAGGGATGTGATCCTGATCAGTATCGGCTATGGCCGTACGGAGGACGGCAAAGTACCGATGAATTTTGGCCCGCTCAATAACGAAGGCGGAGAGCGCAGGCTGAACGTACTGATCACCCGCGCTAAAATGCGCTGCGAAGTATTTACAAATATTACCTCCGAGGATATCAAAGTCAGTGAATCTGCCCGTTTGGGCATCCGTGCGCTGAAAAGCTTTTTATACTTTGCGCAACATGCCAGGTTTGATAAACCGGATGCGTTAATTCCCAACGAAATCCGCCCGTTCGAGGAAGAAGTAACTGATCAGCTCATTAAAGCCGGGCATATTGTTCGTAATAAAGTCGGTACGCCGGGCTTTTACCTGGATCTGGCAGTAGTCGACTCGGAGAATCCTGGCCGGTATACTTTAGGTATCATCTGTGATGGTAAAGCCTATGACAGCGCAGCTTCGGCCACTGACAGGGATCGCTTACGGACCCAGGTATTGGAACTATTTGGCTGGAATTTGTACCAGGTGTGGAGTGCGGACTGGTACCGGAATCCTGGACGGGAACTTACACGCTTGCTGGCTGCTGTAGAACGTGCTAAACTGGTTACCGAAACAGTGGATAAAGACCTCGATGCCTGGCAGCAGGAACTCAGCCGGGAAGACAGACCTGTACAGGAACTGCATATACCTGAATATCAGCTGGCAGAAATTCATATCGAAAATATCCGCGCCGAATTCCAGCTTTACACATTTGCAGAACTGGCTGGATGGATCTCAGTGGTCGTTCAGGTGGAAAGCCCGGTACATTTTGAAGAAATGGCTAAACGTATCACAGATGCAGCGGGCATTACTAAACTGGGCTCACGCATCAGGTACACGCTGACCCAGGCTTTGGATCAGGCAATGGATGAGGGTAAAGTGGTGATTAAAGGTGATTTTTTATGGGCACCAGAGATGCTGACCCCAGTCGTACGTGACAGGAGCAAGTTGCCATTGGCATATAGAAAACTTAGCCTGATTTCACCTGAAGAAATACAGGAAGCTATCCGACAGGTAGTCGGTAACGCTATATCCATCACTGAACAGGAGGCTGTTCCGCTGGTGGCGAAGTTGCTGGGATTTTCAAGGGTTACCGATGAAATGCGACAGCAACTTTCCGAAGGGATCGGCAAAGCGATTCAAGCCGGGATACTGACATTTGAAGGGTTAAATTTAAGGTTGTTGAACAGCTGATGTTAAGTTTTCGACTGTTGTCCCAAATGAAACCTTACCTCGTTGTCGGCCCCAAAAGGCAAAATGCAACAACTTTCCCAACGCCTTAACTCCAGTGTGGCAATACAGGGTAGTTTAATCGTCCCCTGAGTAAGGCGAATTTATAGGCAGCGGATTTATTACCTCTGGCCAGGATCTGGCTAAAAAGGATTTGGTGAGTATGGATTTTACTCAGAAATTCCGCCCGCAGCATTTGCGGCTCAAAAATATTTTGATGGATATTGTGTAATATTTCCAACACGGGTTCGCCTGTATTTTCTTTGATGTTCTTAGCAAGTTTTAAGGCGATGTTACGGGCCACAACGGTGATGGTGGTGTTAACCATCTGGGTAATGATGGTGTCGCAGTAGAGTTGCCGGTTGCGTTATTCCTGGATGATGCTTTCAATCAGCGAAGTTCTTATTGATAAACTGCACACCAGTGCCATCAACAATATAGATCAGTTCGACAGGCAACGTCCTGCGAGACGTTTGTTCTTTCTTATTAACGAATTCCGTATTCATTGGATTAAACTCTTTCAAACTCGCCGGGCCAGGTAAGGTCCTTTGAGAATGCTAACATTAATCCTTCCGTAGCGACACCATACGTGGTGGTGATTTGACATGAACTGCGCTGTTGATCAAATTCATTTGATTGCTTAACTTTGTGTAAGAAATGATCAAACTCTTCGTGGTGGGTTTTCCTAAAGAAATGGATGAACCCGAATTACACACATTTTTCAGTGACTTTGGTGATGTTGGTGCAGTGAAAATCATCACTGATCAGGATACCGGGTTGAGCAAGGGCTATGCTTTTGTGGATTTTATGGATGAAGCTGGTGCACGCTTGGCGATCAAGGATTTGGACGGTTCCACCTTGGAAGACCGCACACTGGGGGTCCGGCTGGCAGATAAGCAGCCACGTCCGCGTACCCCTGTGGTCAAGCCTGTTAGTGAAAGGCAATACGAGAAAGTGCGCCAGGTGAAGCCGAAGCGCCCACGCAAGCAGTCCTGAAACGCGCCGTCATTTTGCCTGTTTTTTAAACCTGCTTAATCAACCTGTCTGCTTCTAGTTTTACGCTACGATGGGTCTTCTCCTGCAATTGATATATAGTAATAGCTTTAGTGAGGCTCGATGTCTTACTTTATTTGACTCACAAACTCTGGTAACCTGTCTATTATCTCCTGTTGAATTTGTGCTAATCTGATCCGTAATTGAGCGATTGCGGTCTCAATAGCTGTAAATTCTGCGGAATGTTGGTAAGTATACTTTCGTTCGTTCGTCAGGTCACATATCCTTATATAAACTCGGTCGCGCTCTTCCCTTAGCTCTAAAGACGTCTTCATACCATCTAAAATAACTTGTCTAAAACTATTATCAAAGCTAAAATGCATGTTACGTATATTACCTTTTATGGGACAGGTATTTCTACGGTAACTACTAGTAATATTACATACTTATTTAAAAGAGGCGAGTGGTCGGCACATCATAGATTTGTAAACTATCCTGTTTTAGGGCACGAGGTGCTTTCATATAGCAGCGTAATGTGGAAGTGAATTAGTGACAATCCAGGCAAAGCTAATACAAAACTTCAAAGCTTTTGCCTGTGATACGAGCCTTGTCATCAACGGCAGGCAATGGTGAACCTGACGATACCTTATTATACTTTTCTTTTAAGTAATCTCTTTGTTACCACCCTAATACCTGCGCTAAACCAAAATGGCATTATCGTTGCGCCAGAAATGCCCTTGCCAACTGTAGTGTCAACTTGTATAAAGTCGCTAAAGAAATAACGGTAGCCAGCTTGAAAGGTCGTCCCTGTACGACCGACAAACTGATTACTGGTAAAGAATATTAGATGCTCATACAAAGCTTAAGCATCAATTGAAATGTGACTAACGTCATTAATCGTAATGCCGGGCATCATCCTATCGATCTGGGGATTTGCTAATATTTGTAATAGTGTAAAGTCCGGCATTTGTATTTGTTTAGCCGGAACCGCACTTAAAATATTATGAAAAAAATAAGTGCGATTTTTGATGGTTTAAAATTCTCCGGCAATACACTTGCCAATGGAACAGAAATGGCCGAAAGTACAGGGCCATGATCTGAACGATGGTTCTCGCTGGTTCAAATAAAGTATGGCCGACAGGCTCATGAAAGAGGTCAACCTTCCGTTATTCGTTGCTCATCATTAATTTAACAATTGCATCCAAGATCACTTATCAATCATTATGGAAAAGATCCTTGTTACCACCGATCAGTCTGATAATTCAAAACCAGCCCTCCGCTTCGCGATCAAATTAGCCAAACAGCGCAAAGCTGAGCTGATCATTCTTCATGTCTATCATTTACTAAAACCATTTAACTGGACGGATTTTGCATTTGAGCAGTATGGTGATACTTTCAGGAAAAAGACCATCTCAGAATTAACGTCTTTTATCGAAGATATTTACCATGGCATTCATGAGTCAGAAATACACCATCAATTGGTATTGGTGTCAAACATCGATGTAGTTGAAGGCATCATGCAATATGCAACCCAACATGATTGTTCTTACATCTGTATCAGTACACGTGGCGCGGGCGTATTGACAAAAATATTCGGCACCCATACAGCAAAGTTGATCACGCATTCGCACATACCGGTGCTCTGCATCCCAAGCTCGTATCATTTAAAAGAAATAAAGCATATTCTTTACGCATCGGATATGACCGATTACGAAAGAGAATTAACAACAGTAGTAGCTTTTGCCAGGCCAATTCAGGCTAGCGTAGAGATGATGCATATTGCTTACCCAGCAGATTTTGCGTTTGACGAAGAATTGATGGAAGCTACCTTAAAGAAAAAGACAGATTATGAAGTGACCCTTCACAATCGGAAACGAGATATCACTAATCCATTATTGGAGGATATTGATGACGCTATCAAATCCAGTAAACCTTCACTGTTGGTTTTGTTTACGCACCAGTCGCGGTCAATGTTCGAAAAACTGTTTTACCCGTCCAATGCAGCAGATTATTCCTTTTACGGAAAGATACCGTTGCTTACCTTCAATAAAACTCAAGACAAATAAACTTAATCACAAGGCGGTTTCTTCTTTCTCCGATGTATAAAATCAGTTCTTTTTGCTAATGAAATATCCTTTAGAACATCCTTACTCATTAGCGACCGATGACGTTGCCACGCAATTACAAACCGACATTCACAATGGTATCAGCAAAAGCGAGGCAGTTAAGCGCTTAAAAGCTTATGGCCTTAATGCTTATCTGGCAAAAAAACAGAAAAGCCTTTGGCTTATTATGCTGATCCAATTTAGGAGCCCGATTGTGTATCTGCTGATTTTTGGTGCGGCGGTCTCCCTTTATTTTAAAGACGTTCTGGAAATGACTGCCATCCTTGTTGTAATTGTGGTCAACGCAATGATAGGTTTCTTTATGGAACTTCAGGCGCGGACCTCCATGAATGCGCTGAAAAAAATGGATATCATTCTGGCTAATGTTATACGTGACGGAAAGACCAGATCGATACCATCAGAACAGCTCGTGCCCGGCGACCTGGTTCCGCTGGAGGCCGGTGATATTATCCCGGCTGACGGACGTTTAGTAATTGTGAACCGTTTGCAATGCGACGAATCTTCGCTAACAGGAGAATCACTTCCTTCAGAAAAAAACACCGCGCCACTGGCGATCGACACGGTTGTAGGCGATCGAAAAAATATGGTCTTTAAAGGAACTTCAGTGATCAACGGTAACGGATACATCGTGATAACTGGCGTTTCGGCACAAACCCAATTGGGCACCATTACTTCTCTTGTAGAAAGTTCTGCTGATAACATTACTCCGTTGGATAAAAAGCTGAATAGACTGAGCCGTAAGCTGATCTGGATCACGCTGGTAATGACGGCGATCTTTGCGGTAACGGGATTCATGCAGGGGAAAGCGCTCTTAACAATTATTGAAACATCCATTGCCCTGGCTGTAGCCGCTATACCCGAGGGTTTGCCAATTGTGGCCACTGTAGCATTGTCTTATGGTGTGTTGTTAATGGCCCGTCGAAACGCAATCGTTAAGAAATTATCTTCGGTAGAAACACTTGGCAGCACCGGGGTAATCCTGACGGACAAAACGGGAACCCTAACTGAAAATAAGATATATGCGGATAGTTTCGCCTTTCCCGCAGAAAGCGTGACTGTTCGTATAGCATACGATATTTTGAAATATCCCAATGGGGACATCAAGCAAAGTTCTGAAAATTTGGACAAATTATTATTGATAGGATTATTATGTAATGATGCTGTTGGCGGAAATGAAGACAAAACAAAAATTACGGGCGATCCCGTTGAAATAGCTTTAATGCAAATCGCTAACGCTGCCGGTCTGGATACACATATGCTCCGAGAAGAATACGCACGTATCGCCGAAGTTCCATTTAGTTCTGAGATCATGATGATGGGGACTTTGCATCAAGGGCATGGTAGTAATTTTGCTGCCGCGAAAGGCTCCGTTGAACACCTGCTGGAAAAATGCAGTAAGATACAATCCGGCCCACAGATTAAAGATTTAGATGCAGACTCAAGAAAGAAAATCCTTTTAGACTCAGAAAAAATGGCCGCTTCCGGCCTCAGAGTAATAGCGTTTGCTTACCGTTCAGGAAAAGACATGAATACTAAGGACTTTATGACGCAGCTGATCTATGTAGGCATGGCGGGTTTTCTTGATCCACCCCGCATGGATATTAAACATGCTATATTGAATTGCAGAAACGCAGGAATAAAAGTAGTGATGATCACTGGCGATCACCCCCTAACGGCACTCAATATTGCACGAAGAGTAGGTTTGATCGAGGATGACAACCAAAAAGTGATCACCGGAAAGGAGTTGCCCAACGGTGATCTGTTAACAAAGGAATGGCGGGAACGTATTTTAGATACAGCGGTCTTTGCACGCGCTTCACCTAAACAAAAGCTGGAGATCGCGGGTGTGTTCCAACGCGATGGCTCAATCGTTGCCATGACAGGTGATGGTGTAAATGACGCGCCCGCCCTGAAGCAAGCGGATGTCGGAATTGCCATGGGTATCAGGGGCACACAGGTCGCTAAAGAAACGGCTAGCATTATTTTAAAAGATGATTCATTTACCTCTATAACGGAGGCGGTTGCTCACGGTCGGGAGATATTTCAGAACATTCAGAAATTTGTCGTATACCTTGTATCCTGTAACCTGAGTGAGATCTTTATTGTGACCATTTTAGGTGTCGTTACACCTGCGGCTACTTTACTTCCTTTACAAATCCTTTTCCTTAATATGGTTACGGATATCTTTCCTGCACTGGCTTTGGGTTTAGGTTCCGGTGATAAAACGGTTATGCAACCGCCACCCAGAGACCCGAAAAAGAACATTATTACCAATAGAAAATGGCTGGTAATTAGCCTGTATTCCGCAGCCATGACCTTGGCGGTGATAATTGCCGTTATTTACTGTAAAGAGGTACTTCATACAGATGACAGGACAAGTAATAACGTGGCCTTTATCACGCTGACCTTCGCACAGTTGTTTCATGTGTTCAATATGTCTTCAGATGCTTCAGGATTTTGGAAGAATGAGGTCACCGGGAACAAGTTTATTTGGATCGCATGGTTGATTTGCAGCGCACCCACCTTTATGGTATTTGCAATACCCGGTATGCGCATGGTGCTGGGATTATTGGTTCTTCCGGTTAAGCTGTGGGTTATAGCATTAACGATAAGTTTGTTACCGCTGGTAGTGATCCAGATTATAAAGCTTATTCAAAAATTAAAAAATAATGACGTCAGCAAAATTTAATGTTATCGGACTGACTGATCCGGAGGTAACGGCGTCGGGACTGAAATACGGTTTTAACAAGCTGTCATTAAAAAAAGACAATGGCTTTTTAGATGCCGTAAAAAACCTGGCAAATGAACCAATGGTAATTTTATTATTGGTCACTTCGTGCATTTATTTTATCAGCGGGAAAACTGGCGACGGTATTTTTCTGGCCGCAGCAATTGTGTTAGTAGCCGGAATTTCTTTATACCAGGATTCCCGCAGCCGTAACGCGCTCGAAAAACTTCAGGACCTTAGTCAGCCAATGTGCCGGGTCATCAGAAATGGGGCGGTAAAAGAGATAAAAAGTGAAGAGATCGTGATAGGGGATAGTTTGATGGTTGACGAGGGGGAATCCATACCCGCGGATGGGGTCATCCTACAATCCAATGATTTTTCGTTAAACGAGAGCATACTTACGGGTGAATCATTAGCAGTCAGTAAAGATGCTACGGGTGCTGATCATGACGTTTTTCACGGTACTACAGTCGCCACTGGACTCGCCATAGTAACCGTAACCGCTATAGGCAATAATACCCGCTTAGGAAAGATCGGCAAAAGTCTGGAAGCAATTGTAGAAGAGAAAACCCCGATGGAGCAACAGATCAACAGTTTTGTAAAAAAAATGGTGATCGCCGGGGTGATCGTATTCCTGATCGTTTGGGGTATCAATTATGTACGCTCCGCCGATTTTTTTGATAGCCTCATCAAGGCGCTCACCCTGGCTATGAGTATCCTTCCGGAGGAGATTCCGGTAGCCTTTACCACTTTTATGGCACTTGGTGCCTGGCGGCTTATGAAGATGGGTATTGTTGTCAAGCAGATGAAAACGGTTGAAACGCTGGGCAGCGCTTCAGTGATCTGTACAGATAAAACCGGCACTATTACAGAAAACAGGATGAGGCTGGCTAAATTATACTTGCTGAAACAGAATCGCATTGATGATGCCGAAGGGGTTTTAGACGAGTCATCAAAGGAATTAATCAGCCTGGCTATGTGGTCAAGTGAACCAATTCCGTTTGATCCGATGGAGGTTGCCCTGCATGAAGCTTACACCAAGAGCGGGCAGATAGATGAGCGTGCTCAATATAAAATGATCCATGAGTATCCCTTAAACGGGCAACCACCCATGATGACGCATTTGTTTGAGAACGGCGAAAGGCTGCGTATAATTGCCGCTAAAGGGGCGCCTGAGGCGCTGATAGAAGTGAGCGGGCTGAGCCGTTCAGAAGTAGAACAGGTAACCAAGGCTGTTAACCAACTGGCAACAGATGGGTACAGAGTGCTGGCGGTAGGGCAGGCTAAATTTGAGGGTGACAATTTTCCGGTAGTCCAGCAAGAATTTAAATTCATATTTAAGGGACTGGTTGCGTTTTACGATCCCCCCAAAAAGAATATACGCGAAGTGTTGGAAGCCTTTTACGGAGCAGGGATCGCCATTAAGGTCATCACGGGTGATAACGCGGAAACAACCCGTGCTATCGCAGCGCAGATTGGCCTGCGGGGTTTTGATAACACGTTAAGCGGGGATGAATTGATGCAGCTGAGTGATCGTCAACTTGCCGATAAAGTAAAAACTACAAGCATTTTCAGTCGCATGTTTCCGGAAGCGAAGCTAAAGATCATCAATGCTTTAAAAGCGCAAAACGAGGTCGTGGCCATGATTGGTGACGGCGTTAATGACGGTCCTGCTTTAAAGGCCGCGCATATTGGAATTGCAATGGGTAAAAAAGGGACCGAGATAGCCAAACAGGCCGCATCGCTGATCCTGATTGAAGATGACCTGTCAAAATTGGTGGAAGCTGTAGCGATGGGAAGGCGTATCTACGCTAATCTTAAAAAAGCGATACAATATATAATCTCCATACATATTCCGATCATATTAACTGTATTTATTCCACTCGCACTAGGTTGGGTATATCCCAACATATTCTCTCCAATACATATCATTTTTCTGGAATTGATCATGGGGCCAACCTGTTCGATCATTTATGAAAATGAGCCGATGGAAGAAAATGCTATGCTGCAAAAACCACGCCCTTTCAGTTCCACATTTTTCAACAGAAAAGAACTAAGCACCAGTATCATTCAGGGATTGACGATCACAGCCGGAACATTGATTACCTATCAACTTGCCATTTTGAATGGTGCTGATATGGCACTCACCCGCACCATGGTATTTATATGCCTTATATCTGCCAACATATCTCTTACACTGGTGAATCGCTCATTTTATTATTCCGTTTTAACCACCATCAGGTATAAAAATAAACTGGTTTTACTGATTATCGGTATAACTGTGCTTATTTCAGTTTTACTGATCTACTTTAAGCCATTATCAGATTTCTTCGGTTTCGCGGCGCTGAACTTGTTAGAAGTCATTATTAGTGTAGGCCTCGGCTTTTTGTCGGTGATATGGTTTGAACTTTTTAAATGGCAAAAACGCCTGGTCGCCGGAAACAGCATTTCAATTATCAAGCCGCTATTATGAGGAGAAGAAAATTTTTAGAAATAGCGGGAGGATCTGTATTTGTGGCAGGTGCAAGCTATTATGCGTTTAGCGATAAAAGCAATTTTGTACGCGCCGATTTTAAGCCGAACGATACGGTGAAAAGCCCGCTGCCAGAAGACGCCCGTCAAATTCTATATTTGGCATCACTTGCTCCTAGTGGTCATAATACCCAGCCCTGGTTTATCAAATATATTGAACCGTTGCATTGGGTCATTTGCAACGATAAAAGGAAATGGTTGCCTGCTGTTGATCCCATGCAACGCGAAACGATATTATCCATCGGGGCATTTATTCAGAATTTAGAGTATGCTGCAAATAGTTTAGGATATAGCTGTGAATTCCGGTTAGTGGCCAATACTAATCAGGATGAAAATATTATGGAGGTAAAACTAATCAGGGCAGGGAACCCAGGCAGGTATAATACTGAAAGCATTATACAACGCCGCACAATTAGGTCAAACATACTTTCCGAACGGTTAAAAACGGAAGATATCAAACTATTGATTGATAATGAACCTGATCTTATTCACTTCATACCTCGCACGGATGAAGCATATCGTTATCTCAATGAGCAAACCCTCGAAGCCAACAAGGTTCAGTCGTACCGCGATGCGGCGCAAAAAGAACTGGCCGACTGGATACGGTTTTCAAGCAAGGACGCTGAAACTTACCGGGATGGTCTAACCACCGGCAGTATGGAAATTAGCGGAATTTCCGGTTGGGTAGCCCGAAACTTTTATGGAAAAGCTAATGTAATGGGTAAAAGTTTCAGAGATCAGAATATAGATCAGGTGGCGAAACAGGTAGGGTCTTCGGCAGGCTGGTTTTTGATCACCAGCAAGGATATTTCTGTAATCAGCCTGATAGAAACCGGAAAGCGGATGCAACGGCTTTTTCTAAAAGTAAGAGAAAAAAATATAGCTATACACCCAATGACGCAAATATTAGAAGAGCCTTCGATTCTTCAAAGCCTTAGTCCTTCCATTGGCATAAATGAGCCGGTGCAGTTTATATTACGAGCAGGCTATGTCAAGAATTACCCTGATCCGGTATCGTTGAGACGGCCTGTTGAACGGTTTAGTTTAACGATCTGACAAACAAGATACATTTTCACCGCAAAAAAAATATTGATCATAAACGGGCATCCAAATGCCGAAAGGTTTTTCGCTGCCACCACTGAAGCTTGCCATGGCGTTCGAATTTCGGGAGTCAAAAAAGGTATATCATCTGCTATCCACATTAAAGCACAAATAATTACATGAGTAAATTTGAGATAAAAAGACTCGGCATTATTATGAGTCCGGAACCAGGGAATCAACTGGAATCAGAGGGGGTTTTGAATCCTGCTGCTGTTCGTGGACCCGATGGTGATCTTTACTTGTTCCCCAGGCTCGTTGAAAAAGGAAATTACTCACGAATCGGCATCGCCAAGGTTATATTTAATGAAAAGGGTGACCCAATTGACGTTAAAAGGATCGGCATTGCGCTCGAACCTACAGCCGATTACGAGAAACGATCCGAAGGCGGTGGCTGCGAAGATCCGCGAATTACATTTTTTGAACCCCTTCAGGAGTATATCATGACTTATACTGCATTTTCTAAAAGCGGCCCGCGTATCGCCCTCGCCACGTCTAAAGATTTGCTGCATTGGGAACGTATTGGCCTGGCTGACTTTGCTGATTATAAGCAGATCGCCTTTAATGATGTTTACAATAAAGATGCGTGTATTTTCCCCCGGTCCATGATGAGCCCGAACGGTGATCTTGCTATGGTGATGCTGCACAGACCCCTTTTTCCGGGTACAACGCCTGAAGATATCATGTACGACCCCGCAGACAGGCGGATCAGGGATCACCATGAATGTATTTGGATATCATACAGCGACCTCCTGTTAAATGGCAGTAAGGCAGAGCATTTACAGGAATTTGAAGAAAACAGAACGCTGGCCTTGCCGGAAGCAGACTGGGAAAAAATAAAGATCGGCGCAGGAACACCCCCTATGTTGACGAAACATGGCTGGCTGCTGCTTTATCACGGTGTGCATCAAATTGAGGAGAATACGGCGGGTCATCATCATTTGTTATACTCAGCCGGTATCATGATACTGGACGAACACCAGCCGGATAAAATCTTATATCGTTCAACAAAACCAATATTAAAGCCGGAATTGCTTGAAGAATGGGTTGGTATCGTACCGGGTGTTGTATTTCCAACAGGCATTGACCGGCGCGACGATCTGGGAAAACCAAATAGATTTGATATTTATTATGGAATGGCCGATAACTGTATCGGTGTGGCTCAACTGGATATTCCGGACGAACTACCAAAATACTGATATCGTTAGCAAACAAAAACACCGGCTAATTTTACATTTAACCGGTGTTATAAATTATTGTTTCCTACCCAGCGTGTTCGGGTCTTTATCTAGTCTCGAACCGACCGGTTTTTTTTTGAACAATGATCTTGTAAATAATTAACTCAACCTTGGTACCTATATCGCTCTCCTCATCCACAAAACCATGTTCTCGCGTAACAGAATCGTCCATTATGAAGGGAGTAACTCTGTTTATTAAACTTTGCAATACTTTTTCCTGCTCGGTTATTTCCGTTATTTCTTCAAACTTTCCCCAGGCGATGACACATTTCCAATTGGTCATGTCCTTTATGTTTTCCACTTCAAAACAAATTTCGGGATTTTCCCTCATCATATCGATCTTCATTCCTTTGGAGGAATGACAGTAAATATTCGTACCGTCATAAATGTAATTTACCGGTACTATATAAACTCTCCCGGCTGATTGGCATCCGATCCGTCCGATCAATTCACTTTTCAGCAAAGCTTCTATTTGTGCGTCGTTTAGTTCTCTTAACATCTTTCTTGTTTTTTAATAACTGTGATAACAGATGTTGACTAACACCTGCATATAAGCCTTACCTAAGCGAGCATTAACTTGCTTTCCCGCATTACACTTTCTGCAAGTTTAAATAACTCCCTTTTGACGTCGTAGTAGTCCTGCGTCAAGGCGCTATTCAGATCGGATAAGGAATCGTTTAAAAATGTTAAATAGATGATATCATCCATAAATTCATCCTTGGAAATCCCGGTTAACCTATTCAGTTGTATTATACATTGGCTGTGAGCCGATTTCATATCCAGCTTCAAAGTTGACACCTTGTTTCCTACCTCCTTTAATAATTGTATATCTTCCGGTTCAAACAATCGGATCAAGTAATCCTGCTGTAAATGCCTCAAAAAATCTGTTTCAATCTCAAAGAATTCCAAGTCGGACATCCAGCGTTTTGTGCTGAGATAAAATTGTTCTTCGCGGCCTGTCATTTCTGTTTCAATCCCCATTTTCCTAATAATTTAGATACCGGCTTTCATTAACGATACCCGATGTTTCATAATGTAAATTTCATGAATAGATTAAAAAACTTAGGTGATAGCTGGCAGACAATAAAATGATTGTGAACACAATAAAACATTAGATTAAGGGCATTTCACCGAAGGCAAAAATCGCCTGATGTCCAATACCAACGATCAAAAAGGGGCATCGGGAAGAACCAGTCACCCAGTTACCTGGTCATCTTCCCCTGATTCCTTAAGCAGGTAATTATTAAGCACAACTGTGAAATGCTTTACTGCATCTCGAATCTTCGCCAGGTGGAAAAAGACTTTTTTCTCGTCTATGCGATGGTAATAATGTTCAATCAGTGATGCGGATAACTGAATATTGGTTAGAGGCGATCGGAGGTCGTGGGATGCCCCGGCCAGGAGGCGGATTTTCGATTTATTTAGCGTCTTCTCTTTTGCCAGCAGTTCGCGTAAAACCTTGTTTTCATTTTCCAGAATTTGTAAGCGTTCTTTCATCGAAATCAATAGTTCCATGATGGGCACTGTTAGTTGTAGGTTTTTATTGTTGGCCGATGCGGGCCAGACTGTCTTTTTTGTTTTGCTTATCCAACTTTTTGAAATACCCTTTGAAAAAGAAATTATGTTTTAATGCCTCCATATTCTGATTAAATCCATCCGTTCCTTTTTGCACGTTATCCAGGCTCGCGCTTATTTTTCCGGACATGGTTGAATCACGCAATAAAGCGTGCAACGGACCCTTTCCATTCTTCAAATCCTGACTCACATTTCCAACTATAATATTCACTTGCGCAGTTACCAAATTGGCGTTTTCACTTGCCGACCTGATGTTACGCACAGCTATTTTTAGATTACTTGCTAACGCAGTATCGCTAAGTAACAGGCCGGCGGTTCCCTTGCCTTGTTTGGCCTGGTTTACCAAATGGTTTAAGCCACCGGTCATTTCATTGGCGTTTGCACTGGCCTGATTAATATTTTTCATACTGGATTTTAAACTTAAACCAATAGTTTTGTCATTTAACACCTCGAAAACAGCGCTTCTTTCAATTCCTAATACAGCATCTTTGAGACTTTCCGATATCTTGGCGATATTGTTATTCGTTTTAGAAAGCGTTAGCAGCATCTCATCGGTGTTAACCATTTTTTGTGCTGTGAGAATATCACCATTCGATACCAAAGGACTGTGACCCATCTTAGGTTGAATGTTCACCACTTTATTGCCCATTAACCCTTCCGTACCAATTGCTGCTAAGGCATTCTTGTGGATGAAGCCACTTGTATTATTGTCGACAGCTAATGTCACCTCGATCAGTGTGTCGCTGATCATGTTAATCTTTTTTACGGTCCCCGCCTGGATGCCCGAAAAAAGTACATTGTTTCCTTCCGTCAAACCATTAAGATTGGTAAACCGGGCCTTTAGCTCGAAGTCCCTTCCAAAGATGTTTCGGTTGGACCCTATCATATAGAAGGCTGCCATCAGCAGCAGCAATCCTGCCAGTATGAATCCACCCAATTTAATATTATTTGTGCCTGTATTTGCCATGATTTTATGATTCAAAAAATTGTTTTATTTTTTCGTCGCTCGAACTTTCAAGCGACTCGTAAGTGCCGTCCGCATAGCATTTGCCGTCTAATAACAGCACTACACGATCCGATATATTCTTTACACAATTCATGTCATGAGAAATAATGATAGAAGAGGTATGGTATTTTCTTTGTAAAGTGAGGATCAGTTGATCGATCTCTCTTGCGGTAACCGGGTCAAGTCCGGTTGTTGGTTCATCGTATAAAATAATTTCAGGCTTGAGGATCATTGTCCGCGCCAGGGCTACTCTTTTGAGCATGCCGCCTGATAATTCCTCCGGCATCATTTCGGTTGTATGAGCTAAGCCCACATTTTCCAACGCTTCTTTAACCATTGTATCAACCTCTTCCTGTGTGAGATTCGTCCAGTGCCGACGTAATGGAAATTCCAGGTTCTCACGCACCGTCATGGAATCATACAAAGCGTTACCCTGAAAGAGAAATCCCATTTTTTTTCGTGCTTCATCGAGCTGGTCATCGCTTAATTTAGTTACATCATCTCCTAAAACAATTATGCTCCCGCTATCTACTTTCAGCAAACCAATAATGCATTTGATCAATACGGATTTTCCGGAACCGGATTTTCCTAAAACGACCACATTTTCTTCTTTATTGATGACCAAATTAAAATCCTGAAGGATCGCCTTTGTCCCAAAACTTTTGAGCACATGAGCAATCGTAATGACCGGGACCTTTGGTTCGTTGTTTTTAGCAGCAGCTGTATTTTTAGTCTCGTTCATTTCTTTTAATTTAAGCCTAATGCATTGGTGAACTGAACCGCTAAAAGATCGAGAACGAAAATGAGTACAGAAGCCAGCACGACAGCTGAATTAGCCGAACTTCCAACCCCTTTAGTTCCTTTTGTAGAATTGAATCCCTTGTAGCACCCGATAATACCAACGGCGAAGCCGAAAAAGATCGTTTTGATCACCGCCGGAAGTACATCACTATAACCAATACTTTGAAAAACCTGGTTAAAGAAGAATTTTATGCTGGTTACTGAGTGCAGATTTACACCTATATAAGCCCCGATTAGGGAAATCGCGTCACCGATGATGGTTAATATAGGTAGCATTAAGGTTGTGGCAATAACACGCGTGGCAACCAGGTATTTGGTTGGATTTGTTCCGCTAACTTCCATTGCATCGATCTGCTCGGTCACTTTCATAGAACCCAGTTCAGCACCTATGCTGCTGCCGATCTTACCAGCGAAAATCAGCGCGGTAATAACCGGTCCGATCTCACGAACAATCGCGATCCCGACCATCACAGGCAATTGTGACTCTACCCCATAGCTGACCAGTGAAGGGCGCAGTTGCATTGTAAGCACCAGCCCCATTATAAAGCCGGTGAGACCTACAAGAGGGAGGGACTTGTAGCCAATAATATAGCATTGCGCAAGCAATTCTTTCATTTCGTATTTGGGTTTCATCCCGTGTGAAAAGAAGCGTCCTGTAAATTTTGCAATGCTGCCGGTTTGGTCAAAAAACTCCCGGGTATCTGATATTAAAGCCATATTAATGTTTTCGTGATTAACTTTCCCTGATCAATTCGATTTCGATGATCTTTTTTCTTTCATGGTATTCATCTTTGCCAATCTCGCCTGCCGCGAAACGTTTGAGTAGAACATCAAGCGGTCCTTCTTTTTTATTACGCTGACCGGGTATATTATAGGGGACGGCAAATATCCAGACCAGCACAATGAGCCAGGCGCACCACCATAGAAAATCCATTCCCCAGAAACTGTTGCTATAAAACATATTATTGATTTAAAAATTCGGTTGATAATAAGGGCTCCTTAAGTTTTATAAAAGAGCGATCTCTCGGAAACTTCGGTTTAGCAGCGCGTCGATTTCTGCTTTGATCAATACCGATAGTTTACCTGACTGGTCGGGTAACAGATCGGCTATTTTAGCCAGTAAAGCCACTTTTTGATAATGATTATTGTTTTCCCAGGCTTGCAATCTTTTTTCAGCCTGTACTAACTCTGCATCAACTAGTTCGGCAGGAAGTTCCCGGCAGCCTTTTAACTCAAAAACGTTGAATGATGAGGGTGTTTGTAGCATGGTAAATAGATTAATGGTGGTGTTGTTTTGAGCAAGGCAAGAGGAATCTCTTTAATAGCCTTTAGTTTTCGAAGTAGTCTATATATAACTCGTTATCCACGATGCTTACCCCCGGCGCGTTCCAGGCTATCCGGTCCGCTTCCTCTTTTTGATAAAGGGAATGAACGGTGCCAGTTAGTGTAACGCGGCTGCCATTTACCTTAACCTCAATGCCCTGATCACTTACAGACCAATTACGAGCAAGCGCTTCCTTAATTTCTTTGGTTTCAATTTCGTCATGGCTTTCCGGCTGAATCTTAATGTTGTTGGTTACGCCGATGACACCCATGAGTGGTTTAACAGCGTTTCTGGCTGCATCCCTTTGGAAATTCCAATGTAGAATGCCTTCCAGTTTCACCCAGCCATGCTCTACCTGAACTTTTACCCTCCCGTCCGGTATCCAGTTGGTTTTCAACGCGACAACAATCTCGTTAGCAATTTCCGTATCGCTTTTTTTGAAATCGTTTGGAAATTTAATAACGATCTCTTCCGCTACCGCCTTTACACCGACAACATTTTTGGCGGCGTTTTCAGCTTCCCTTTTTTTAAGATAGCTATTTACGGTGCCGGTTAACGTGATCACGCCATCTTTTGCAGTTACGCCTATTTCAGCTGCATTCAATGATGGTTCCCATTTGATCGCGTTTTGAACGTCTTGTTGTAGTTCTTCGTTAGTTCTCATGTTAGCTGTCATCAAGAGCTTTAATTTGTCAGGCTCATTGACAGTACAAATTTGCGAACAATCGGCAACCGGTGGAATGACGCCCGTCACCCGGGAATATGTTTAAGGGCAGTTAAATTGATTCGTTCGCTGACTGTAAAACGCTCCAAGATATTATTAGCCATTTGCCAGCCCACTTTAATATTTCCCCTTCCTTCCGGAATTGTATAGACAAGCGACCTGTTAATCTCTAAAGTCAATAGAAAGTTTGTTATCTACTGATAGGCCAGGTGAATTTCACGCGATCCTACGCGCTTCGCTTGTTGATAAAGCGAATTGACCACTCCATTCAGTGTGACACCTTAACGCACTACCGGTACTTCATTTAATAAGCAGCACTTCCTGACAAGATCATTGCTGCCAGACGAGCATCAAGTTGATAAATATCTTTTCTGAAATTCAGCCGGGTTTGCCGATCGGTAAATGCGGTGAAATAGGTTATGAATACCGGGACCTTTTGGGATAAGGTGACATAGCGCTCTTTACCGGAGTGCATAGCACTTTTTATGCTTACTTCATCCCATTCTTTCTTGTTTTTCAGGAGGAACTTAGCCAGTTTTACCGGCTCTTTGATGCGGATACAGCCATGACTAAAAGCCCTGTTGGTTTCCCCGAACAAGGATTTTGACGGCGTATCGTGCAGGTAAGTATTATATCGGTTCGGAAACAGGAATTTGACCAACCCTAATGAATTTTCATGACCGGGTTTCTGCCGTATAACGGGTAATCCATCAAGGTGGCCAGTGATTTCCATGTTGTGGTCAGAGATATAGGCAGGGCTTTTTCTAATTCCGGGTAAGATCTCTTTTCGCACAATGCTGGGAGGGACGTTCCAGTACGGACTGAAAACAACATATTTTACCTCTCCATAAAACAGCGTTGTTTGATGTACAGTTTGTCCCACTACCACGTTACAGCTCCATAACAAGCTGTCCGCATGGTAAACGTGCAATTTGAATTCGGGAATGTTTACGGCCAGATAGTCTGCATTTAATGTAACCGGCAACCAGCGGCTTCGTTCCATGTTCACCATGATCTGCCTGATGCGGGTTTTCAAGGGAACATTTAGCTCAATCAGTGTCTCTTTGTTCAAAAGGCCATTAACGAGCAGACCATGCCTGTCCTGGAATATTTTTATTGCTTCAAGCAATGTGCTTTCGTATTTATCATTTAAGGTATCTCCCGGAAAGTCATTGAGCTTAAATAAACGTTGCTTTACTTGTAATACAATGACAGACGAGTCGCCTGGCTTGGGCATCTTATTAGTGCTGATCGGTAACCATTTGTCATTGACCTCCAGCCCACGGTACTTCCTTAAGAATTCTTTCAAAAGTTCGTATTGCCTGTATACGGGTTCTTCAGCAGAAAACATTTCAACCGGCGATTTCAGCAAACTATCTAAGTACAGGTTATAATCCAATTTTTTTCGCGGAAGGTTCCAACCGGAAGCTTTACTGGCAGCGTTGTTCAGACCAACCCAGGCCATTTTTGAAAAGGCGAAGTACTGAGCGGTAAGCATAAGTTCCAGCGAAACATCTGGCTGCTTTTGGCCGTTTTGTAAATTGATCAGGGAATCGAGCTCTTTTTGATAAGGAATGATCCGGTAAACACCATCGTTTTTTAGGTTCATAACCCTATTGGTTAAATTTCCGGCCTGCTCTATTAATGTTCCCTCATCAAACCAGGCGTAAGCATATTTTCGCAAGCTGTAAAAATCTTGCACCTGCACTTTATGGTTCTTGATTTCAGGGTATTTTTTAAAAAAACCGACAATTGCTAAACTGTCAAAAACCAATTTTGATTGCCCGCTAAAATTTCCGGGTATGGTTTTATCCCACGCTTTGGCTAAAGTATCAGCCCGGTCAGTTTTACCAACCTGTTGGCCGCAACTAACTAATGTATTGCTTAGCAAAATAAGGAGAAAAAAATATTTGAGTTTCATGATGACCATGCAGTATTTCTCATGTAAGGGCCGCGCTACACTAGCTTTTAAGCAGCTATGTAAGCTTATCAAAAGTACAGGCACTTACCTCCTTTAATAATGCGCTCTGTCATACTTTGAAATGTTTAAGGTCACACCAGGGATTTTTTCGCTGTTTATTAAAACTTCTTGGGTATATCGTACTCAACTTTTTGCATATGGAACTTCGCATAACTAAGATCTCCTTGTTTTAAACGCCAGATCACTTCAAAGTCGGTAGGAACTCTGACATCATTCATTTCCCGGTAGTTTGCCATTTTAATGATCCAGAATTCCACATGATCCTTGTCCATGTAACGCTCCGTTTCCATTTCGGTAATTTCCCCTGCCTCATTGAATCTGACGGTATAGTACAACTTTAGCACCTTGTGACTGAAAGTGAATTTTGCGGTGAGGGCATCAATGGCTGACCATTGCAGTTGCTGGCTGGGTAGTAAGTTAGTCGGGTATAAAACGCTTTCACCGAGCCAGCGGAGTAATTCCCCCTGGTTATAGGATGCCCCTTTCCCATCCACTATCTTGATCAGCCCAAAGAGGGCAACCGTTAATCTGCCTTTATCCGATATATACATATCGCGGGCGGTAAACAGGCTGGTCGTACCTTTCCAAATGAAGCCAGGATGCGCCGTGGTGGCATATTGTTCCCCTTTGATATCTACCCATTCCTTAGTTGGTCCGGATTTAAATTGCCCGTTATGCGTGATCCGGGCATAGCTGATATATGGCTGGCCCTCTTTTAACACCCGCTTAAAATAAAGCTGTACAGGTTCCGGGAGACCGGATAGTTGGCCATAATTAAAGGTTCGGCCTAAAATGGCTTTTGAATCTTCAAAAAGGGCTTTTACCTCAGTATGAAATTGCCCGGACCTATATCGCTTTACCGCCAGGATGAGCACAATAAGAAAGGTGGAAATGGCGAGTGTAAGTATCATTTTTGCTTGGCCTCTTCTAAATATTGGCCCTGATAGCGGGTCCTGATCTGCGGCAATAAGGCCACATAAATAATTGCCATGGCCCAAAACATATATAAAGCATGTGACCAGTGCATCGCCTGGATAAAGAATACCTCCGCCTGTATCCAGACAATCAGTATAAATGCCAGATAAATGGTATAGCTCCACGTCCAGTGCATATCGCTGAATAAATTGAACTTTTCGGCGAATGCGCTTTCCCGTTTTTTCATTAAAGCCACGACCAACAGACAAGGAAGCAGACCAAGCAGGAGAAATAAGATCAGCCCGGGTATCAAAAAATCAGGGAATGGCGAGTGCTTTAACAGCGCCAGGGGCATTCCGAACAAATCTCCTGAAGGAGAAATGATCAAAACGCCACCGCCAAAGATGGCTCCTATACCGAGCAAGGCCAAGAGCGTTACCAATATATTTCGCGCAGCTGTTGTACTCATGATTTTATAATGATTTTAAAGTCAAATCTTTTTTAAAATTCAGGGCCAGCAGTAACATAAACAACGGAGCGGTTATGGCCCAGGGAGCCGCCAGCAAAAGCAAATGCTCCGAGAAATCTGGATAGAAGTAAACGAATACGATCAAAGGTGTTACCAGCGCATGAGCCAGGAAAACGTATCTCACTGGTTTTTCGCTGCCGTGTTTCTTAAAAACAGGAAACGCAAATAAAGCCGCTAATCCCATAAATAGATATCCGATCGCATCAAAGTCCCAAAGGAGGGAATGCGGAGTTTGCTGCAATATTACGATTTCAGCGACTCGTCCTTTCAGGGTCATGGGTATAACCGTAGATAGTTGCACTATATAGTTAGCAGTAACAAATATCACATACATCACTGTGAATAGCAGGGCAGCATGGCTCCAGAATTTTTTCTCTATGGGCGCAATGTGGTGAAGCGCCAGCATAGCCACCATTAAAGGTAGCGCGATACCAAGCGAAGATCCAAAAATCAGGATCTGATCAAGCGGATACGGGATTAATCTGAAAAGCTGTAACAGCTGCACGATCAGGAAGGTTCCGGTGAAACCAGATGCCAGCAGCCCGCACCAGAAGCCGATCTCACCGATCGTTTGTTTGGTGCGGTCGGGGCTTAGCGCTTCCAAGTCCAATTGAGTATTTCGGGCATATCCTTTCCATGGGTCCGGATATAGGCCTTGTGTTCGATCAGTTTATCCTGCAGGTGTTGTTTCAGATAAACGCCTTTGCTGCCGGTTTGTGGTAATCGGTCAATCACATCCATCACTAAATGGAACCTGTCCATTTGATTCAATACCGTCATGTCAAATGAGGTGGTGATTGTTCCTTCTTCATTATAACCTCTTACATGCATGTTTTCGTTGTTCGCCCGGTTATATGTCAGGCGGTGCACCAGGTACGGGTAGCCATGAAATGCGAAGATCACAGGCTTATCGGTGGTGAATAATTCATTGTAATCCTTATCCGGCAGGCCGTGGGTGTGCTCCGAACTTTTTTGCAGTTTGAACAGATCGACGACATTAATCACCCTGATCTTTAATTCCGGCAAATGTTCGTGCAGTATTGAAACTGCTGCGAGCGTTTCCAGTGTTGGCACGTCACCACAACAAGCCATCACCACATCCGGTTCATGTTTCTGGTCATTGCTGGCAAAGTTCCAGATACTAATGCCACGGGTGCAGTGCTCTACCGCTTCGGTCATATTCAACCATTGCGGCGCGGCATGTTTGGCAGCCACAATTACGTTCACATAATGACTGCTGCGCAAACAATGATCCATTACCGAAAGCAGGCAATTGGCATCAGGCGGTAGATATACCCGCACAATGGCAGCTTTTTTATTGACCACATGATCAATAAATCCGGGGTCCTGGTGGGTAAAGCCATTATGGTCCTGCCGCCAAACGGTCGAGGTAAGCAGGATATTCAGCGATGCGATCTTCCTCCGCCAGGGTAGTTCCGAACTGGTTTTTAGCCATTTGGCATGCTGGTTGAACATGGAATCCACAATGTGAATAAATGCCTCGTAGCAGTTGAACAGGCCATGCCTTCCGGTCAGCAGGTAACCTTCCAGCCACCCTTCGCACTGGTGCTCACTCAACATTTCCATCACGCTTCCCTCAGGTGCTAAAAACTCATCATGGGCGGAGATCGGCGCATCCCATTGCCGGTTAGTGGCTTCAAAGACAACGTCCAGCCGGTTGGATACTGTCTCATCGGGGCCGAAGATCCTGAAGTTTCTTTTTTCCTGGTTAGCTTTGATCACATCGCGCAGAAACCTGCCGCAAACGTAGGTATCGCCTTCACCCTGGGTTCCTGGTGTCGGTACAGGTACTGCGTAGCTTCTAAAGTCGGGCATTCTCAGATCACGCAGCAATTGCCCGCCATTGGCATTTGGGTTTGCGCCCATGCGCCGATTACCTTTGGGAGCCAGAGCTTGTAATTCCGGCAGCAATTTACCTTGTCCATCAAATAGCTCTTCAGGCTTGTAGCTTTTCAGCCAGCTTTCCAATAATTGCAGATGTTCGGGCGGTGCAGACACTGAAACAGCAATCGGGATCTGGTGTGAACGGAAATTTCCTTCGATCTGGTAACCGTCCACCACTTTAGGCCCTGTCCAACCTTTAGGTGAGCGTAGGATGATCATTGGCCAGCGCGGCCGCTCAGCAATGGGATGTTCAGCTTCGTATTTAACTTGTTTGATCCGGTCAACAGCGTAATCAAGCGCCTTGGCCATATCTTTATGCATGGTTTTAGGATCATCGCCCTCAACAAAGATCGGATTCCAGCCATATCCGCTGAATAACTGATAAAGTTCCTCATGCGGTATTCGCGCGAGAATAGTAGGATTAGATATTTTGTAACCGTTAAGGTGCAGTATAGGTAACACCGTTCCATCCGTTAACGGGTTCAGGAATTTATTGGAGTGCCAGGCCGTAGCCAATGGCCCCGTTTCTGCTTCCCCATCACCTACGACACAGGCAACGATCAGGTCTGGATTGTCCATTACAGCGCCAAAGGAATGGCTTAGGGAATAACCTAATTCACCGCCCTCATGAATGGAGCCGGGAACCTGGGGAGATGCATGACTGGAAATGCCTCCGGGATGCGAGAATTGTGTAAAAAGTTTCTTTAGCCCGATCTCATCCTGAGAGATATCGGGATATACTTCCGAATAAGTTCCCTCCAGGTAGGTGCCCGCAACTACTGCCGGTCCGCCATGACCGGGTCCAGAGACGTATAACATATTCAGATCATACTGGCTGATAATTCTGTTTAGGTGGGTGTATATAAAGTTCTGTCCGGGCGTCGTTCCCCAATGGCCCAACAACATGTTTTTAACATGTTCCAGTTTCAACGGCTCCTTTAATAGCGGATTATCCCGCAGGTAAAGCTGACCGACAGAAAGGTAGTTGGCAGCCCGCCAATATTTGTCCAGATTTTCCAGTAATTCCGGCGATAGTGTCTCAGTCTCTATATTGATCAATTCGATTTCCATAATTTAGTTTTTAGTTTGAGGATTTAAGAGGCTGCTCACAGCTTGCGCAATGATCAGTTCTTCATGAGTGGGTAAAGCGCGAATAGAAACCCGGCTTGTATTTAACGAAATAGTTTCCTGATTTTTAAGATTTGCCCGTTTATTCAGTTCGATGCCGAGGAAGCTCATATCGCGGCAAATGTATTCCCTGATGATGGGTGAGTTTGCGCCGATCCCCCCTGTGAAAACAAGCAGGTCCAGGCCGCCCAGTGCGGCGGCCAATGCACCGATGTGCTTTTTTGCCTGATAACAAAATACTTGAATCGCCAGGGCAGCGCTACTGTCCGTTGTTGCTATAGTTAATAATGCTTCCATATCGCCTATACCGGCGATGGCGATCAATCCTGACTGTTTGCTCAACAGGCCATCGAGTTGATCTACGTTTAAGTGATATTGTTTCAACAGGAACAGGATCACGCCCGGGTCAAGGTCTCCGGAACGCGTGCTCATCACCAGCCCGCCGATCGGGCTTAAACCCATCGTAGTATCGCGACATTCTCCGTTGTTTATGGCGGCCATGCTTGCGCCATTCCCGAGGTGCGCGATAATGATCTTTTGGTGGATGGCAGCCGGGTTTTCCGCTAGCAGCTTTTGCAGGATGTAAGCATAAGACAAGCCATGAAAGCCATATTTGATCAGCCCCTTTTTTTGATAGGCTTCAGGGAGCGGATAATGTTTCACATAGGCAGGCAGGTCTTTATGGAATGCGGTGTCAAAGCAGGCCATTTGCGGGATCTTAGGGAATGCCGAACGAAAGGCTTTGACGGTATCCAGTTCACCGGGCAAATGATTAGGGGCCAGGTAAACGAATTCATGCAGCTGTTGTAAAAGCTCAATGGTGATCAGTTGCGGTTCGCGGTGATCCGGCCCGCCCTGCACCAGCCGATGGCCGATAGCTACTAGGTTAACATGATATCGATCGCTCTTCAATAAAATGATCAATGACTTTACCGCGCTTTTCAGGTCGCTATATTTGCGGCGCTTGTTTTCCAGCATCTGGCCCTGACCATTGGTGATTTTCAAATAGCCAGTGCCTTCACCTATGCCGCTCATATTGCCGGATATTTCCAACTTCAGTCCGGCAAGATTATAACTGCTGAATTTTAGACTGGAAGAGCCGCAATTGATTACCAGAATCGAACTGTTCAATGGGTTTGTCATTAAATCAAACCTACACCCTTCAGGTACTATTTTATATGACGGCCGCCTTAATTGTAAGTGACGCGCATCATTAATTCAGTCCTGCTGTAACAAAAAGGCTTTCAATCGCTTATTAGTGATGAGCATCATTAATTTCCATGCAACTCATCAGCTATTGCCACATTCATTAGCTGATATTTGTTTAGGCGATCAGTAGTCAGGTCCTCACCAATTATGGAAAACACCGCGCTATTAATTGCCATCATACAAAACGCAATAGATGGTATTATCACCATTGATGACAGGGGGACGATTGAATTGATCAATCCGGCCGCTTGTGCTTTGTTTGATTATACGCCGGAAGAGGTGATTGGCGAAAATGTCAGGATGCTGATGCCCGATCCCGATAAAGACCAGCACGACAATTTCCTATATCGTTACCAGGCAACGGGAAAGGCGAATATCATGGGCGTGGGTCGGGAGGTGTTAGGTCTCCGGAAAGATGGTGTTATTTTCCCCTTTCGTTTAGGATTGAGCGAAGTGCAGTTTTCCGGGCGCAGAATATTCACTGGATTTATACACGATCTTAGTAAGGAAAAGGAAGCGGAACGCAAACTAAAGGATTACGCAGCGCATCTGGAAGAAGAGGTAGAAGATCGTACGCTTTCGCTCAAAAAGACCGTACAGGCTTTAGAGACCGCGCAGGACGAAATGAGTTTACTCCTGGATAAAGAAAAAGAGCTTAGCCTCTTGAAAAGCCGCTTTGTTTCCATGGCTTCTCATGAATTCCGGACACCGCTAACCGCAGTTAAGTTATCCGCATCCCTGATCGAAAAGTATGCAGAACCACTGAAAAGCGAACAAGTGACCAGGCATGTCAGAAAGATCAAAAACTCAGTCGGCAACCTGACCACCATATTGAACGATTTTTTGTCACTTGAAAAACTGGAGGCCGGTAAGGAAGAGGTGAACTATCTCGATTTTGACCTTGTCAAGTTTTCGGAAGAGATCACCGAGGAAATGCAGGTAATGGCCAAAAAGAACCAGCATATCATTTACTTACATTCCGGCATACGAAGTATGGTCACGCTTGATCATAACCTACTGAAGAGTTGTATCAATAACCTGATCACCAATGCTATCAAATATTCCGGAGAGAATACCTTTATCGATTTTAATACCGAAATCAATGACACGCATTGCATCATTACCGTAAAAGATAATGGCATCGGCATCCCGGAAGCCGATCAGAAACACCTGTTTCAGGCTTTTTTCCGGGCGCATAATACCGGTACTATCCCCGGCACCGGCCTGGGGCTGAACATTGTAACCCGTTACGCAGGTTTAATGAACGGCATGGTGGCTTTCAAGAGCGAAGTTAACCAGGGAACATTATTTACCATTTCATTTCCAAATCATGAGTAAGACTGTGCTAATTATTGAAGACAATGATGACATTCGAGAGAATGTGGTCGAAATACTGGAATTAGCTGATTTCACTGTTCACCAGGCTCCAAATGGCAAAACCGGCGTCGATTTGGCTGTCCAGCACCGGCCTGACCTGATCCTTTGCGATATTATGATGCCCGAACTGGACGGCTACGGGGTCCTGTATATGTTGAATAAGAATCCCGAAACGGAGAATATCCCTTTTATTTTTTTAACGGCCAGAGCGGAACGGCTTGACCTGCGCAAAGGAATGGAGATGGGCGCGGATGACTACCTGACCAAGCCTTTTGATGACCTGGAATTGCTCAACGCGATTGATGTCCGTCTGAAAAAGCAAGAAAAGCAGGAAAAGTTCTATAGCAAATCGCTGGAGCGGCTGAATATTCTCATCAGCAAAAGTGATGGGCTTTTAGAACTTAAAAAGATCATCGAGGAGCGCCGAACCAGGGAATTTAAGAAGAATCAGGTTATTTATTATGAAGGAGATAAAGGTAACGGTCTCTATTTGCTGATCAGCGGAAAGGTTAAAAGCGTCAAAATGGCCAAGGATGGGCGCGAACTGATGACCGGTTTGTTTGGTGCGGATGAGTACTTAGGCATTAACGCCGTGCTGCTCAACGAAGAGCATTCGGATACGGCTACTGCTATGGAAGATTCGTTATTATGCCTTATTCCGAAGGATTTATTAGAACAGTTGTTAAGCCAACATCCGGATGTTGCCAGGGAGTTTATTAAACTCTTAGCCCATGATATTAGGGAAAAAGAGGAACAGTTGCTGCAAATGGCCTATCATTCTGTGAGGAAAAAAATGGCCGAAGCAATGGTTCGCTTGCAGGATCAACAGCCGGATGCGGAGCATGGAATTAAGATTTCACGCGAGGATTTGGCCGCGCTGACCGGCATGGCAACGGAGTCGGTAAGCCGTACACTAACAGATTTCAAAGACGAGGGCCTGATCGATAAAAAAGGAAGCGTGATAACGATATTGAAGTTAGATGCCCTTGCAGGTATGAAAAACTGACCTATATCATTCTTTTATACAACGGAGCGCATGCTTCACCAGCTTTTAGAAGCCTAATTTTGTAGCTAATTACAATACTTATGAAAGCAGTAGCCTATGGCGTTCTGGCTTTTGAGAAAGAATACTTCGCTAAAGCCAATAAAAAGAAGCATGAAATCACACTCATTGCTAACCCGCTGGCTATGGACACGGTGCATTACGCGGAAGGGAAAGAAGCCATCATCCTGCCAGAAGGTTTTACATCCCCTGTAGAAGTGACCAATCAATTATGCGCGATGGGGATCAAATATAAAATTGTCCGGTCTTCCAGCAATAATATGGAAGCGCTTACCGGAATTGCCGAACAGATGATCCGCGATATCGATACAGCCAACGAGGATAATTGGCTATTGCCCGTTTCCTGAACGATTAAAAAATTTATTAACAATCCAATATGACAACAGTCCCAAACGTGCAGCCGATCAGCGCTGAAAAATTATACGACCTTTTAAAGAAGGAATTTCCTGACTATATTAATTCAAAATTAGATTCCAGCCTGGCGATAGATTTCGCGCATGTGTACGATGTAATTAATGTATTGTTCCCCGAAGTGATCGAAGGTGTAGCCTTAACAATAACGGTTACTGATGATGAGATAACCGTATCCGATAATGCTATTGAACATGTTTATAATACCGCGTTGCTGGGCGAGCAACTGGTTAACTTTATTACTGAGCGATGCAGTTGAAAGCCGCGTCAATTTGATAATAACAGCTGTGCCTGAAGTTGCTCTGAAACCGTAATTTAGTTCTCTTCGTAATCAGTGACCAAATCCTTTTATCCCGCAGGCGAAACGATTGCATAAAACGGTCGCTTCATCTGCCGGATCGGAAGTTGCCTCATAGCGATAAATGATCTCATATTCTTCCTCAGCATCGCCCTGCCGGGGGTCAGTTCGGATCCTGTTTTCGGGTAATAAAACCGAAGTATATTTTTGCAATTGAATTTTTCGCATCCTTAACTGTTACATAGTGAAGCGTTTTTCATTGTTTTATGTTACGATGATATACGCAGGAACGACTGTGTAGTATTGGTCAATTTCCCGATTTGATAGCTTGATAGTAATGTAAAGCCTTAACCCTCATAATGTCATATAATAAAACAAAAACAAGGATGAACGCAGGTGCGATAAAAGCGTAAAACCGCATCAGTTTAAAAAGATAGGCTCCGCCCACAGCACCGGCCATGAAGAAGAAGATCAAAAATAATCTTAATCGGATCTTGCCTGTTAATGCTTTTCGATTTGGGTGAGGGGTTTTTAAAAATTCAGCAAGTTCTATGCCCAGGTCGGTAAATGTCCCGGTTAAATGAGTGGTCCTGACCACGGACCCAGACACCAGGGTAACCAGTGCATTTTGCATGCCCATGGCAAAAAAGCAGACCGCCGCTGTAAATTTCTTTGGAAACCGATGAGTCTTCGCTGGAGATGCCGCTAAATGCTGTGCATAGCAAAATGGCTATTTCAATAAGGACAGGTATGGCGTATGAAAAACGCAGATCGGTACCAATTATAGCTAATAGTATCGCAGAAAAAAAAGCCCCGGCTAAAAATAGCAACATCCATAAAGCAATTATTTGTGCTGATCCCCAATCCTGCCCCTCTACACTTTGTGCAAACAGGGCTGCATGACCAGTGACATTTGTAGTTAATACAGAAAAGCCCAATAAACCCTCAGCATTAACAAACCCTGCAGTTAAGCCAAGTAAAGCAGCCAGTTTGAGGTTGTGGCGGGTGTGCGTTTAGTACCTATATGTCTTAACATCCTTCTATTTTCATCTGCGGGCGATAATTTTTGGTGGCTGGTAAAACGAGGCTATTAAGCGCTGATCGAGATTGTAAATATCTTTATAGCGGATCAATCCTAATTCCCCTATCGCGCAGGTCAGGTAGGTTACCCGGACAGGCATTGGTTTTTTGAGGGCGTATTGTCGCACGGCCTTCCCTGTAATCTTTGTATTAGGATTATCGGCAGAGAGGGCTTTTTGGTTGTTTTTTAAGAGCAACGCAGCTAAATGCGGGGCATTGGTGACCCAGACGGTACCGTCACTTAAAGCTCGCGATGCTTGTTTGCCGGTGACGGAAGTTCCGGTCATAGTTAATGAATTATCAGAGAGTTTGAACATAATACCGGACCGGTTTCCAATTATTGCCAAGACCCTGCTTTGTAGCAGTGGAGTTGGTGTCTCGGGCTTACCGATCAATACTTTAAATTGATATGTCGTATCCTTTTGATGTAGTTTCAAGGTATAAGTAGGTATGTCTATACTAATATACACACTATCATTGCGGTTGATCCAGCGTAAGCGTTCCATATTGATCGCCATGAGCCGGATATCACCCTCCGGGATTTCATAACAGTCTCCCGCTTGCTGCCCCAATACCAGGCGCATGTGATACTGGAAACTGTAATAGGCTTTTGATACAGGCTGTGTATTCTGTATCGCAGTTTTAAAATCTTTTTGCTTCAGGCTCCTCATCAATACCTCAGCCGCCCTGCAATCGCCTAAGTTTCCCTTGTCAAGCATTGCAGGGGTAAATACAGGATTTAGCTTACCATAATGCAGATTGTTGATCATCGTAATTATAGCATCCGTTAAAAGGATATCGTACTCAACCTTTTGTCTGTTACTGACCTTTTCATTTTTAGCCATCATGGCATTCAATCTTTCGTACAATAGCCTTTTAAGGTGATAGTCGGATGGGCTCAAACCATAATGTAAAACGCAATCCAACAAGAGCATGGCATCCCAGGCGTTGCTTTTAACCGTATCCGGCGCGATCCAGGCCAGTCTGTAACTGGTTTGCCTGTAAAACCTTTTTACGGTAAGCGGGTAATTCAAAGAGGCATCCTTAGCAAGCCGGGATTTTAAACTCGCTGATATGGATGTATCCGGGTATGTTATATTCGCTTTGGCCTTAGCAGTTATGGCTACTATCAGTAAAATTATAATCATGACGCTACCAACCTGTGCAAGGATCTTACCGAGGGGTATTATTGAAATGTTCTTTTGCATAGCTGATTTATTTTTTTGCTGAAAATGGTGCCCGGGGTCTCTTACGCCGGAATGACAAGCAGGGGCGTGTTTAAATGGGTCACCAGCCGTTGTGTATGACTACCGTTTAAAAGTGAGTCGAAGAAGCCGTGGTGACGGTGCAGCAGGGCCAGTATATCTACCTGACCATGTTTACATAGCCATTTTAATCCTTTCTCGGTATTGGAACTGGTGACAACCCGATAATAAATACTAGGATAGTCAGCCTTGTTCGATAGGTTCATCAAGAAACGATCTATTTGCTCTCTTAATTTGGCTGGCGGTTCCTTCTCCGGTTGTATATAGGCGATGAGTAGTTCTGCGTGTAAATCTTTCGCCAATGGAATTCAATCGATAAACTTCCTCCAGGTCACTTTCGGCAAATGCCGGATCAATAGCAAGGGCAATCTTTTTGATGGGCGTAAACCTGGCGCCGGGCGGGACAAGTAATAATGATCTCAAACCATTATCGATCATTTCTCTGCTATGGTCTCCTAACAAAACAGTGCTTAAGCCGTCACTCGCATGAGTGCCAATAGCCACAATATCTATTTTCCTGCTGGCTGCAATCCGGTTAACCACATCGGTCAGGGTTCCGGCTTCCTCTGAGAAAGTAACGGAGGGTCTGAATTTTTCCGTGCGATCATGTTGCTGAAGGCTTGCTTTCAAACGTTTTAGTTCTTCTTCACAATCATCAAGCAATACAGCGCTTTCCTCCATTGGCCATACGACCAGGCCTGCCTGCGGAGTTTCCGCGGGGATGGTAACCGCATTGCAGAGCACGACATCAGCCTTTAGCTGTCTGGCCAGTTGATAAGCGTATTCAGCCGCGTGTGTTGCATTGGCCGAAAAGTCCGTGGGTACAAGGATTTTTTTCATGACATAAAGCTGAGGAAATTAAAGGTTACGGCTAATGCCCTACATCAGGTCGTTTAATGTTCTGCATCATATTTAAATTGTTGACTATAAAGCATATTTGCAGCATCCCGATCAAAAACCACTATGAAATTCTTAAAATTCAATTTTAGCCATCCTTTTAAAGGAAAGGTCAGTTTGATCCATTTGAATACCCTTTCCGCACAGCATAGAATATTTATGCTTGACAATGACGGTCTGCTTAAGATACCTATAAGCACCTGTCAGAAGGGTAAATGGAAGCTGATCCTGGACTGGCAGCACGAAGAAAATAGCTTTTGCTTCCAGCAGGATTTTGAAGTATAAGCGCGTTGGGACAACCTTTATTACCGGAATGTTAAACTATTGATAAAAAAGTTATTACAGGTTAATAGTAGTATATTTGATATGCCCATTTCCCTTTGTCAGGATCAATATTGCTTTTCTTAAACGTTATTTAATCCTTTTCTATGCAGAATACAATTCCTCATCATATCATTGCTATCGGCGCTTCTGCAGGAGGAATGGAAGAGATCAATTCCTTTTTCGATCATACCCCGCTGGACGGAGTTGCCTATGTCATTATCCAGCACCTGTCATCTGATTTTAAAAGCCGGATGGTTGAATTATTGGATAAGCATAGCAAACTAGCTGTTTCGGAGGCTGAGGACGGATCAGAGATAAAGAGCAATCAGGTCTATCTGATCCCAAATGATAAGTTTATGACTATCTCGGGCGGCCGTTTGCGCCTAAGCGAAAAAGCGGAGGTAAAAGGGCCACATTTGACTATTAACGCTTTTTTTACATCGCTGGCGGCAGATTGCGGAAATAAAGCCATTGGTATTGTGCTATCTGGTTTAGGTTCTGATGGTACGGAGGGTTTAAAAAGCATCAAAAAGGCCGGAGGAATGGTCATCGCCCGTGATCCGGAAACGGCGGATTTCGGCAGTATGCCGTCCCATGCGATAGCCACTGGCTTGGTCGATTTTATATTGGAACCGGCCGCCATGCCGGAGGTGATAGAAGCTTATGTAAAGCAGGGTTTGGCTGTGCTCACAGAAGATCCTGATGATGAAAAATATATCAAGGAGATCGTGGACCTGATCAAAGAAAGATCACCGCTGGATTTTTCAGATTATAAATTGCCGACCATACTCAGGAGGACCAAAAGGCGGGCGAACCAGGGGAACTTCTTTTCTCTGGAAAAATACCTTGGCTATTTAAAATCAAATACTGAAGAAGTGGAAGCGCTCGCAAAAGATTTCCTGATCAGCGTAACCTCGTTCTTCAGGGATAAGGAAGCATTTGGCTTTATCCAAAAGAAAATATTACCGGTCATTTTGGAGAAAGTGGTACCGGGCGAAGAGCTGAAAATGTGGGTAGCCGGTTGCGCTACAGGAGAAGAAGCGTATTCGATGGCTATTTTAGTGGCGGAACAGCTTAGCGGGAAATATAAAGACCTGGTCGTTAAGATCTTTGCGACCGATATCGACAGCGTGGCCATGGACTACGCCGGCAAGGGTGTCTATAACAAGGAGATTGCCAAACACGTTTCAGAACAACGCCTGGAAAACTTTTTTACCAAGGAAGGCGAATGTTACCGGGTGAAGCCGGAAATACGGAATATGGTCATTTTCGCTCAGCATGACCTGGTGAAAAATCCGCCGTATTGTAACATGAATTTTATCAGCTGCCGCAACTTGCTGATCTATATGACACCGGTATTGCAGAAAAAGATCTTTTCCATGATGCTTTTCGGCCTGAAATTGGACGGTTATTTATTTCTTGGTTCCAGCGAAAATCCCATGCCGATCATCAAAAATCTGGAAGTGGTCAATAAAAAATGGAAGCTCTATAGAAATTTGAAGGCGAGGCGTGAAGTGAGCTTTGATGCATTTACGCTCCCGGAATTGTTGGACATTAAACGGACACCGGCTATTCGCCGGCAAGAGAATAACTTGAGCGCCAGCAATACGGTTGCTGAAGCGATGAACACGCAACTGGCAGAACAGCAGGAATACCTGGCGGTATGTATCGATGATAACAATTCCGTGGTCAAATCCTACGGGAATACCCAATTCTTACTCAGGCAGAACTTCAACTTAAATCTTTCGGAACAGTTACCCAAACCGCTCGCGGTCGCTTTCAGTTCTCTGAAGCGGAAAGTTGACCATGATGGTCAACCAGCGACGCTAAGCGGAATCAAGATCAGACATGAGGGTGAAGTGGTCAAAGTCACGTTGGTCATTTGCGCGCTCAAGGTTAATAAAAACGAACAAAAATTAATCCTAGTAACCATTCGCAAGGATGCACAACCTGGAGCCGCTATAGCGGACAACAGTGTCTTTGACGAAAAAGTATATCATGACCAGTATACGCTCAATCTGGAAGAGGAACTAAAAGAACTGCAGGTGAAACTACATTCCGCTTATGAAAGGCTTGACGCCTCGAATGAAAATATGCAGTCGTTTAATGAAGAACTGATCTCGGCCAACGAGGAAATGCAAAGTACCAACGAGGAGATGCAGTCGGTAAACGAAGAATTGCATACCATCAATGCGGACTACCAGCTGAAAAACAAGGAATTACTTGAGATCAATGACGACCTGAATAACTATTTCAGAAGCAACATCAACGGGCAGTTATTCATTAATAATGAATTGCTGTTAATGAAGTTTTCACCGGGCACAGTCAAACAGATTAACTTGTTGGAAACAGACATTGGTCGCCCGCTGAGTAATATTTCGACCAATATCAAATTCGAGACCATTATCGAAGATATTAAGCAGGTACTCGCAGAGGGCACAGTTATCACTAAAGAAATAGAGACCAATAACGGCAAATGGTATCAGATCATGACGATGCCATATGTGCGGATGATTGACGAAACAAGGAACGGAGCGATCGTTACTTTTAATGATATCACCGAACTAAAAGTCACTCAAGTGGAGTTGGATCGTAAAAACAGGAGCCTTGTACGCATCAATGCGGATCTGGATAACTTTGTTCATACGGCCTCACACGATCTGTTGGCACCCTTAGCCAATATTGAGACCAGCATCGGTGTTATGAATCTCATCAAGATCACAGACCCCGGCCTATCAAAATTCATAACTATTATTAACTCGTCAGTTAAAAAATTCAGAACACTGATCAGCGATATTTCCGTTGTCGCGAGGATCGAGGGCGATATGCACACCATGGAAATGGTGGATGTAGCGGAAATCATTGCCAACATTGAATGGAGCCTTGAAAGCAGGATAAAACAAACGGGAACAGTGGTCACTAAGAATCTGGAAGTCAAACATGTATTTTTTTCTAAAAAGAACCTGAGAAGTATACTTTTTAATCTGGTAGCTAACGCGATTAAATTTACAAGTGGCAGCAGTCCGCTGATCCATATATCTCTCGTTAAGGACAATGATCACGTTAAACTCACTGTTAATGACAATGGGATTGGAATAGCTGAAAATCAGGTAGACCTCATTTTCAGTATGTACGGAAGGATAAATAAAGAAATGGAGGGCCAAGGTATCGGTCTGTACCTGGCTAAAAAGATTATAGACGGGGTCAGCGGAACCATTACAGTGGAAAGTGAGATGGGAAAAGGCAGTACTTTTTGCATTTGTTTGCCGCTACCAGCAACGTCAATTGATTAATTGTCAGGAGAAAGATATTTTTTAATTATAATATTTGCGTAAACATGTGTTATAATTCACTGGGGCGGTACTTTGCCCGTAGCCTGCCTCTAAGCTGACCGGGTTCACAACCGGTCATGCTTGTTTTAATTTTGCTTCCATCGTTTGGGTGGTATGTGGAACCGCGCGAAGGCGTTCCTTTGGAATCAGTTTTCCGGTGGTCCGGCAGATGCCGTAGGTTTTATTATCGATGCGTAATAGGGCTGCTTCGAGTTGTTCGATGAATTTCTTTTGACGTGCAGCCAGCTGGTTGATTTGCTCTTTCTCCATGGTGGCTGAGCCGTCTTCCAGTGTTTTGCCGGCAATAGCTGCGTCATCCCCGTTGGAATTGGATGCGCTCAGGGTGCTGGTCAGTTCGGTCAGCTCTTCGCGTGCCATCATGATCTTCTCGGTGATTAGTTCTCTGAACTCATTTAGTTCGTTGTCGCTGTATTTAGTTTTGCTGTTTTGGGTGTTGTTTTCTGTTTGCATGTGTTGCTAACAACGAAATGATCAAAAGGTTGTTAAGCCAACTTCCTGCTCAACATAATTAATTAATATATTCACGGGTGATCATTTCAAATAATTCTTTGTTGTCCTTGGCCATATCCAGATTTTGATGTAGCAGCACGGTCATGTCTTTAAGCGGCATTGACAAAGCCATATTGTGGAGAAAGGTAAAGGAAGATATCTCGATACTTTCCAGGTTGTTCAAATGGTATAATAGCAACAGGTCCCTTTCCAGATTAGTTAGGTCCGGAGTTTTGGCTGCCACAAAGATCTCGGTAGTCAGCGCTCGGATACCCATACATTGCTGAGGTTGGTAATGCTCACCTATCAACTTATAGATGACACCCATTCTTAACAACTGTACCTGGATATCTCCAATGGTTTCCAATATGGCGTGTTTAAGGTCCTGAAAAGAAGCACTTTCCGCCATTAACGGCAGATTGGCTATCAGGTAAGTCTTTACGGAGAAAATATTACCGAGCTGCATTAAGAATACTTTTCTTAAAGATGCTTCTTCGAGTTTCAGGTGGCCATTAAAGAGGCGCATATTTGATTTTTTTGATGTCATAGTACCGGATTGAAATATAAGAAAGGGCATGAACGAGGGTTTTTCATTCAGTGCGTTGCGTAATATATTAGCCTTGTCGACCGTGTATTTTTTTGTTCACTTATTCAGGCCAAAGGTCGGTTGGGTATATGCTTTCCTAATATACCGTGCAATCATCCTGTTCAATAGCTTGCGAATGGAATCGTATATTCGGCCAGTCGTATGCATGGGTTAATATTTGCATGGCGATCACCGGCAAATCAGGGTATTTTACTTTGATATCTGGCAATAGACGCATACACTCCGATATTAAAGCCACCTTTGTGCAGGCATAACTGAACACATCAGGCACATCGCTGTCTGTTTCCTGTACAATAATAGTTTTCAAATTTTTGATTTCGAACTGAAATCCAAAAAGGGTAAGAAACGTGCTAAGCCTGTCGCGGTCTTTGGGGTCCGATCAAATATAACGTAATAAATGGGTAATCAGCTATTGAGGTAAAGAGAAACATCAGGAATTGTGAACCAAAAGGTCGATCCCTCGCCAATGACACTATTCACGCCTATCTGGCCCCCGTGACGATGGATGATCTCGGAACAGATATACAGGCCCATTCCAAATCCGGATTGATGATGTTGTTTATTTTCAACTTTCCTGAAGCGTTCAAAGACGGTTGTGATGTCTTGTTCTGAAATTCCAATACCCTTATCAGTGACGGATATTTTAACGACGTCTTTCAATTGCTCGATGCCGATTTGGATGTTTTTGGATCCGGGAGCAAACTTTATGGCGTTAGTCAACAGATGGAACATGACTTGATCGATCTTATTACGGTCAGCAAAAATTATCGTGGACATATCGCCCTGTTCGTCTAAATTATGTGAACCGCTCACCGAAATGTGGCTGCAACATGCCTCAATTACCTCTGAAAATGGGAAGGAAGTCTTATTCAACGATAATTCCTCATGGGTTAATATAGTCGTGATCAGCAGGTCGTCAACCAACGAACCCAGCTTCTTTGTATGCCGCTCAGCACTTTTGGCTAACTGAACGATCCGCTCATCTTCAATTTGTTTTTCCCTTATGATCCGGTTCATTAATTGAAGGGTGGCCCGGAGACTGGTGATCGGCGTCCTTAACTCATGACTGGCAAGAGAAGTGAATTCGTCTTTTTGCTTTTGAAGTTTCAACTCCATAGCCATTGATAGCTCTTTCTGTTTTCGTAAGGTGACATCGTTTTGAACGCCAATAAAATGGGTCACATCTCCCTCGTTATTTCTGATGGGAGCGATATAAAGTTCATTGAAGAACATGGTGCCGTCCTTTCTGTAGTTGACCAGTTCAACATAAGATTCGGTTTTAGATTTTAATGCCTCTTGTAACTTGAACCTTCCGATCTGTTCGCGATCGCCGGATTGAAGGAACCGGCAATTTCTGCCTAGTATTTTACTTTGCTCATAACCCGTCATCTCCTCAAAAGCTTTATTACAAAAAACGATCGGGTTATCAAGCTGCCGGCAATCGGTTATGACTATTCCACTGATAGATGCACCAAGTGCTGCGATCAGCAGTTGGCCTTGTCCTTCTATATTGTCTAGTAACAATGTGTTGCTAAATTCCATACTGTATTCGTACCCGGTGACCTATTTACAACAGCGAATTAATCGTTTTGTGATAAAATATTAATCAAAAATTAAATAGCATCCATTGGCATTTTTGCTGCGCCGCAAAGCCGGTGCGGATTGGGACAAAAGCTGATCTTCAGCATTTGCCGGAAAAAATTGCTATGGACTGCCATGAGCAACTGACGCTTACGCTATTTTCCAAAGAAAACGGACAAAAGAGGCGTCAAGTTCGGTCAGCCGTTTCGTACGAACGCATAATGTCCTCCACTTTGCTCCGGTCACCCTGCCGGGACTTATAGTTCTCCCGCTCCGCCTTTACTACCGCTCTTTTGACTTTCTTTTTTACCGTTTTTTCTTTTGAAAAATAGCTATCCGGGAGGGTCGCTGAGGTAGGGGAGGAAGGGAATTATTAATTAACATTTTTTAAAAACTTAAAATTTAAGATCATGGAAATTACAGGAAGACTGGTAGCAGACGCTGCCGTAAGGAACATCGAAGGGGACAGGACAGTAACCAATTTCAGGGTGGCGGTTAACCGCCGGTATGTATCGGGTGGCGAGCAAAGGGAAGAGACCACCTTTATTGATTGCGCTTACTGGCGTTCGGCTGCCGTAGCGCCTTATTTAACCAAAGGTTTGTTGGTGCAGCTGTTTGGCCACATCAGCGCGAAGCCATGGGTGAGCAGGGACGGCGAGCCTATGGCGAGTTTGAACTTTCACACGAACGAGATCACCTTTTTAGGCGCTTCGCGCAAGGCTGAAGTGGTGAAGGGTAAGGGAAACAGGAAAAATCAGGCAGCAGCTTAAGCAGTTCATTTATTTAAAAACTTTAAAATTTAAGATCATGGCACATAACATTTTTTATAACGAGCAGACAAAGAAACACAGTTTTTTTAGTGTTAAGGAAAAAGCATGGCACGGGCTGGGGCAGATCGTAGAAGACTACCCCACCAGCGCGGAAGCGATCAGCTATGCAGGTTTGGATTATTCCGTGGAGAAGCGGCCCCTGTTTACCAACAGGGCCGCCCTCGGGCTGGACAATGTTGATACGGATCTGGCATTTCCGTCTATTGACGTCCCCGACTTTTACGCGACCGTGCGCACGGATAATAATGCCGTGCTGGGCGTGGTGGGTAAAGATTATGCCGTGGTGCAGAACGCGGATGCCTTCCAGTTCTTCGATGCCATTGTGGGGGACGGCAGCGGGATCAAATACGAGACCGCGGGCGCATTGGGCAGGGGTGAGCGCATTTTTATCACCGCCAAACTGCCGGATTATATCAAGGTCGGCAAACAGGACCTGATCGAGCAGTATTTGTTTTTAACTACTTCGCATGATGGCTTTGGCAGTATCACCGCCGCTTTTACGCCGACCCGCATCGTTTGCAACAATACCTTAAATGCTGCTTTGCGGAACCATTCCAACGGGATCAAGATCAGGCATACGGCCTCGGCTATCGACCGGTTAAAACAAGCGCACACGCTCATGGGGATTTCACAGGTGATCGCCGGCGAACTGGAGGAGCTGTTTAATCATTGGGCCAAGGTGCGGATCACAGACAAACAGGTGAAAAAACTGATCCAGCTCGCGATGGCGCCGAACAAGGAAGTCATCAGTAATCTGGAACTGGGTTTGGTGCGACGCCAAATTTAAGTCCATCATGGACGGCACCGCCAAACAGCGGGCACAGGTCGCTTTTGACCTTTGCCGGGACTTTGCCCGTCAGGGGGCAGATGCTTTAAACTTTATTAAAAACTAAAATTATGCAGCCACTGAAAATATTAAACAATGTGCAGAAAGCAAGGCTTTTGCACAGCCTGCTCAGCAACGAGATACCCCAGTTTTTGGGGTATCTTGGGGAGTTGGCGGAAACGGTGTTGAACGATAAAGAACGGATCAAGGCCGAATGGAAAGACCAGTTATTCGCGGTAGAAATGTGGTTTGTACTCGCGCAGGAGACCAAAGATGTGCTGGCCAAATATCCGGCTGACCTCGCCAAAAGTGCACCGGTTTTTGCGGATCAGTTGTTCGGCGGATTTATGGCCTTGTTTACCGTGCATGCACTGCTGCAGTACATAGCGCAGGACAAGCAGGCCGACCCGAAATTTAAACCTGCCGTTGAACTCTTGTTCGGCTGATATGAAAACGCACCATCAAATGATCATCCCCTGCGGGTTGCTGTTATTAACGATTTGCTTACTGATCCGCTACCAGATCGGTAAACGTAGATTTAACCGCAGGGGGATCGGTGGGGTTGAGCACTTCACAAGCTACAGCAGGGCGGTTATGGTCAGATTTTTGGAAGGTGTTTTACTGCTCCTCGCTAATATTACGGGTTTGACCGGTTTGTTTTTGCTTTTCCTTGCTGGCTTTGCGGAGATAAAAATCTGATTGCTATTAATTGATCCCTCGAGCGCAGCTGGTAATCGCCTTCCTGATGAATTACCCGAATTTTTTAGTGGTTACGGTATTCTTAACGTGCGTCCGCTGGGATTATGAAAGTCCTTTTAACCTGTTATAGAACGGTTCAGCAAAGGTTTCGCTGATGGGAACGATGTGTTCGGCGATTCTGATCCTGTTTTTTTCTATATGGTCGATCCTGTTGATCGCAACCATATAGGAACGGTGTACCCGTACAAAATGAGTTGAGGGCAGCAATTCTTCCAGTTTAGCAAAGCTCAAGAGGGTCATGATATTTTCCTGAGGCGTATGAATCCGTAGGTAATCCTTCATGGCTTCTATAAAAAGAATATCTCCGACCGCAATTTTTTGAATGCGATGGCCGACTTTCAGGAACAGATACTCCTGTTCGGTTTTAATCTTTTCAGTCACATCGTCCCGGCCGGGTAATTGCCGGGAGTTCCGCTCCTGGTAAAGGCGCAGCACTACTTTATAAAATCTTTCAAAAGGAAATGGCTTCACCAGGTAATCCTTAACCTCCAACTCAAACGCTTTAAGGGCGTATTGATCGTAGGCCGTTGTCAGGACAATCATCGGCTTGTAATTCAGCATGGGAATAAAACTCAGCCCGTCCAGGTCCGGCATATTAATGTCCAGGAATAGCAGGTCAGGTTTTTCATTCTCTAACTGAGCGGCCGCTTCCAATGGGCTCATAAAAGTGCCTTTTAGCTCCAGAAATGGCACTTTAGCGATGTAAGCTTCCAGTATCTCCTGTGCGAGATATTCGTCATCGATGATATAGCAGGTCAATTCTTTATGCATGGGCTTTTAGCTTATGCCGCTGATCTTTAAAACTATCGCAAATTTATCCGATGTGCTGCTGATCTCCAGTTCATGACGGTCCGGGTACAGCAGGGCCAGCCTTTTCCTTACATTCTGCAAACCAATACCGCCCGGCTCGTCAAGGCCATTACCCGGTGTTTTATTGACCGGGTTCTGAATGTTGAAGATAAGGGATTTTTGATCTACTATCATACTTACTTTAATATCTCCAGCCTCCAGTCTTGCAGGACTGTGCTTATAAGCATTTTCCAAAAGATGTATGAATAACAGGGGGGCGACGTTGCAAGATCCCGTTTCCCCTTTCATCTCCAGATCTACCACCGGGTTATTCCTGTACCGTAATTGCTGCAAACTCACGTAATCCTTCAGGTAATCTATTTCTCTTGAAAGCGGCACCAGGTGCGCGTTGGACTCATAGATCATATAGCGCATCAGCGAGGCCAGGCGCATGACCGCTTCCGGCGCAGCCGGAGCTTGTTTGTAAACAAGGGTATGGATGTTATTCAGGGTATTGAACAAAAAATGAGGATTGATCTGCGACCTCAAATAATACAGTTCAGCCTCAACGGCCTGCTTCTCTAATTGCTCCTTTTTTATGGTATTGAGTACCAGGTTTTCTGTCACCCGGGCCAGCCAGCTAAGGAAGATGAAGATAGGCAAAATGGTTAATAGCGCCATGCCATAGTATTCATAGAACAGGTGATCTGCTTTCCCGTCGAGATAGTGAAGAAGCGCAAAGATAAAGGGTCCGGTTAGGACAATCCCTGCCAGGCGGAGGAAATAAGCTTTCCGCTTGCCGCTGCCGGCGTACCTGGTCAGCAAAAAAAAGTGGCTGTAAAAGACATAAAGGTCGGTCAGTAGAAAAACAACGGCCGCGTTCAGCCATTGAAAACTTTTATCCTCTTTTAATTGAAGTACTACGAACATGCTGAAAAGCATCCACACGAAAATATGAATGAGCACGAATAACTTTTTGATCCGTTCCATAAAACAAAGGTATTTTTTTATCCCCTTTTCCGGTTGCCTGATCGACGAGTTGCCCTTACCGGTCTGCGAAAGTGATTGCATGTACCGCGAGTGCTTCAACCGATCGAAACGGGGTTTGGTCGATTAATTTACAGCAACGGCATATCCCTTTTTGCCATATTCAATGAAGACGGTTCTTTTATACAAAAAAAGATGAAGGCATTCCATGCCTGGCCTTTTAAAGCATAAATAATTGCGTCAATATGAAAGAAATAGCTAACGACCAATCTGCGCTGCACATCCGCGACCTGTCGAAAACGTACGCTAACGGCGTACAGGCACTGAACGGGATATCACTCACCATTCCGAAAGGCATGTATGGTCTGCTAGGTCCGAACGGTGCCGGTAAATCTACCCTGATGCGAACGCTGGCCACTTTGCAGGAACCTGACAAAGGCAGCATTATCCTGGACGAACTGGACGTGCTCCAGGACAAAGACCGGTTGCGCCGCACGCTTGGGTACCTTCCGCAGGAGTTCGGGGTTTATCCCGGCGCCAGGGCACATGAACTGCTGGATCACTTTGCCATTCTTAAAGGGATCACCGGGCGTGCAGCGAGGCGCGGGATCACCGAAGCCTTGCTCAGGAAAACCAATCTTTGGGATGTGCGTAAACAAAAGTTAGGCGGATATTCCGGCGGGATGCGCCAGCGCTTGGGTGTTGCCGTCGCACTTTTAGGCGACCCGCAATTGCTGATCGTCGACGAGCCGACAGCTGGCCTCGACCCGGCTGAACGGGTAAGGTTCCTGAACCTGCTCAGTGAGCTGGGTGAGCGTAGTGTGGTTATCCTCTCGACGCACATTGTAGAAGATGTGGCAGAACTTTGCACCCGGATGGCCATTATCAACAAAGGCCAGATCTTGCATGAGGGGGATCCGCAGGAAGCGATCTCCGATATAAAGGGCAGGATCTGGCGCAAAGTGATTGATAAGTATAGCCTCGCAGAAGCGGAGGTGCAATACCAGGTGATATCCACCAAATTGTTCAGCGGCCGTACCGTTGTGCACGTATACGGAAACGAGCAGCCAGATGCGGAATTTGAAGCCGTAGAGTCCAGCCTGGAAGACGTTTACTTTACAACCATGGCCGGCCACTATGGACACAGGAGGGCAGAAGATGCAGATTAAAGCTATCTTCTTGTTTGAGCTGCGCTACCAGTTGCGCAAGCCCTATACCTGGTTGTTTTTTGGTGTGCTGCTGTTGGTCGCCTTCCTGCTCACGCGGGACAGTTCCCTGGAAGATGCGCTATATCATACCCTTTTTATCAATTCTCCTTACCTGATTGTAAAAACTGAAGTAGTTGCGGGCATGCTTTGGCTGGTTATGGCCGCTGCTGTAGCCGGAGACGCAGGGGCAAGGGACGTACAAACGAGAATGCATTCGCTGGTCTACACAACAGGTATTGGTACGAGGTCATATATTTTCGGCAAATTTTCAGCTGCTTTAGTGATCAATCTCCTGATCCTGCTTTCCTTGCCCATAGGAAGTTTGCTGGGCGTTTATCTGCCGGGAATGCAACCCGAGGTGATCGGTCCGTTCCGGCCGGCCGCTTACCTGACTTCCTTTGCTTACTTTACCCTGCCAAACGTTTTTTTTGCCACCGCATTACAATTTGCGATCGCGCTGCGTAAAGGGCGGCCAATGGCAGCCTACCTGGGGAGCATCATCCTGGTATTCATGAGTTACTTTGTGGCCACGCTTGTCCGGTTCTATGTTTTTCGTGAACAAGGCATGTTATTGGATCCCCTCGGTGTTCATGTTTTCCTGGAGAACCTTGGAGCTGACTGGACAGCCTATGAGAAAAAATGGCGCTTGCTGAGCCTGGACGGTATTATATTAACTAACCGGCTGATCTGGCTCGGTATAGGCGCACTTACCTTAATCGGGACCTTTTTTCGTTTTCGATTTTCTTACCAGGCAGGCAGGGAGCAAAAGACAAACTATCCAGGGATCGCAAACAGGTTATCATGGCATCAGTTGCTGATCGAAAAGTTAATGATGCTCTTTTGCCAACGGTAGAGCGAACGTATGGCTGGCAGTTCAGCTACCGGCAAACCTGGGCTATAACCACGGCTTCGTTCCGCATGCTGGTTAAAAGCCGTACCGGTCTTGCGCTGCTCATCTTTATCCCACTCTTCGCTATGTTCATCATTATTGACCAGATGCAGGCTTTGGGTACCCCTTTAGCACCGGTCACTATCCGCGTGCTCAAAGAATTGACAACCCCACTTTCCAACGCGTTAAGCCGTTGGGCCATCGTGCCATTGCTGACGATCTTTTTCGCAGGCGAACTGGTTTGGCGAGAGCGGGATTACCGCATGGACGATATCATTGGCGCATTACCTGGCTCAGCCTGGGCACAGTTTGCCGGTAAATTTTTAGGCTTAAGCCTCGTGCTGGCCTTGTTTATTACCTGTCTGCTGTTTGCGGGTATAGGGGCACAGCTCATCCTCGGCTATGAAGACTTAGAGATCAGTTTGTACATCAAAATATTATTTGGCCTGCAATTGCCGGAGTATCTGTTGTTCGCTTTGCTGGCCATCGTCGTGCATGCTATAGTGAATCATAAATATATCGGGTACCTGGTCAATATTTTGGTTTATGCTTTCATTGCAGTGTTTGCAGGTATGCTAGGCATTGAACATTCATTGCTCATCTATGCCGCATCGCCTGAATGGACATACACCACCATGAGCGGCTTCGGCAATTCGCTCGGCCCATGGATTTGGTTTAAGTTATACTGGTCAGCAGTCGCCTTGCTGCTCGCGGTGATCGCTCAGCAATTATGGGTAAGGGGCAGGGAAAATAACTTTCTTATCCGGTTCAAATACGCTGTTGGCCAGTTGACCAAAGCAACAATTCTTACTGGAATACTAAGTGTAGTGCTCATTTTCAGCACAGGTGGATTCATTATTTATAATCTTCATGTGTTGAATGATTACCAGTCATCCGCCGGCATCAAACGGCAGCGGGCAGATTATGAACGCCGATACCAACGGTACGCCAACCTGCCGCAGCCGCAAGTGAAAAACACCCGGTTAAAAGTTGACATATATCCTCCTGCAAACCTGGTAAATATCGGAGGTAACTACCTATTAGCCAATACTACCCAAACGCCCATTGCAGAAATTCATTTATCGAGCGCTGCTAAAGGTTTAAACCTACGCTCATTAAGCTTCGACCGCGAGGCAAAACTCGTGCTTAATGATCAGCAGCAAGGCTACCGTATTTACAGGCTGCAACATGCCCTGCTTCCCGGTGATCGTATGGAACTGAGGTTTGATGTGAGGGTACAGCGCAGGGGTTTTACCAATTTGGGATCTGACCCGGCGATCACGCCGCGCGCTGCCGTATTTGAAATTAACAACTGGTGCCCGGCGATCGGCTACCAGCCAGGCCGCGAATTATTGACTGCATCTGCCAGGCGGGATGAAGGTTTACCAGCACGCCCGGCGATACCGGCATTGGATGATCCTGCACAAAGCGAAGCAATGGCACGGAACGGCAAAACTTTTTTTGAAGCTGTGGTAAGTACTGACAGCAGCCAGATCGCCATTGCTCCCGGCGCTTTACAGCGGACCTGGTATCAGGGAAGCCGTCGTTATTTTCAATACAGGTCTTCCGCACCCATCGCCAACAGTTTTACGGTCTATTCGGGTATTTATGCCGTACACACAGATACGTTCAACAAGGTGCAGATTCGGATCTTTCATTTTCCGGGTCATACAGAAAGCCTGAACCCGACGATGAAAAGCATCAAGGCATCTTTAGCTTTTAGCAACAAGCAGTTCGGGGTTTACCCATATGCCTACTTAAGCGTTTTAGAACATCCGCAGGCCTTAGGTTCCAGCCTGCATTCAGAGCCGGGCATGATCTGGTACGGGCAGGGGTACCCATTCTGGCACCCAAAAGAGCAAGGGGATCTCGATCAACCCTATGCCGTGATGGCGCACGAGATCGGACACCAGTTTTCGGTTGACTATGCCTTTGCTGAGGGTGCGCCGGTTTTAAGTGAGAGCTTCGCCTGGTATGCTGCCATGCAGATTTTTAAAACGAGCAAGGGCGAAGGCCAGCTGGAATTGTTACGTGCATTTATGAGGGAACCTTTTCCATATCCACCAATCAAGCGTGGCGAGCCTTTGTTACGTGCTGTTGACCCTTACCTCGCATACCGTAAAGGGCCCTTCGCGCTATTTGCATTGGGGGAATACATAGGGCATGATAAAGTAAACTCAGCTTTTCGCCGTTTGAAAGAACAGGGTAATTTACCCGGTGCTAAATTAACTACAACGCTCGACCTTTACCGGGAACTGAAAACACTAACGCCGGATTCGCTGCAATACTTTCTGCATGATCTTTTCAAAGTAAACACTTACTGGAAGTTCCACGTTGACCATGCAACGACCAGCAGAGTTAAAGACGGGAACTGGCAAACTGAGCTGGAGTTGACTGCTGAGAAAAATGTGTATGACGAGAAGGGAATTCAACGACCTGCGCCGATGAACGATTGGGTAGAGCTGGGTTTATATGGCGGAAAAGAAGGTCTTGATGAAAGAATATACACGCACAAACACCGCATGCGTGCCGGAAGGCAATTGCTGAGGATATATTCAAAAAAGAAACCGAGCCATGTAGGTGTAGACCCCAGATCGCTGCTTATCTACGCAAAGGTTCAGGATGTTTTCGGCATGGTGAAAATAGACTAAGTATTTAGCGGAACAAAAAAAATGATGGCGGCGCAATCTGGTTTTAACATTTATCATGTAAGTAATACGATCAAAGTCATCTGCATTATGGTGGACTTCGATCTTCAACGGAGGTCATTATTTATAATCAGTCACTTATCTCCCGCCGAAAATGCCATAGCCACCACCTGGTCGATCGCCGTTAGAATATCCTGCTTCCCGCGTTCACTGGCGAGGTTTACGTCTGAGAACATCCCGCCGTTATGCCGCATATGCAGGATCATGTAATAGATCCCGCCAACGAGCAGAGCGGCGATCGCTCTGAAGTTGACTGCTTTTTTTTCCAGAAAGGTGTCGCTCATCTCCAGGAATTGCGCACCCATTGCTTCCCGGGTGTTGTGAATGCTCCGCATAAGGTCACTTTTCGCTGATAGTTCCCAAAGAATCAGCTGCTGCATTTCCCGGTCTTCGAGAAAATAAATGAATTGATTTTTTAGTACCTGGCCCAGCAGGCGCTGCATACCCTGGGCATCATTGGGTATATTTAAATCCTTCATGTGATCTGCAAATCGCATCCAATAGTCGGTTTCCACGACGTATGCTTCGATCAAACGCTCGAAACTTCCAAAATACCGGTAGATTAGTTTTTTATTGACCTCGGCCAGTTTGGCAACTTTGTTCACGCCCAGTCCCGCATATCCTTCGTTTTTGAATATAAAGGCCACGGCGTTGATCAGTTTACGCTTTGTCTGCTCTTTATTTCTTGGGTTAAGGTTGGTCAATTTTTTATACGTGCTATCAGTGTTCGCGATTGTAAGATCCCTATTAACTATTTTAGAACATTACGATTTGATGATGATGAGTATCAGCAGGATAGATATATTTACAAAAGTACCCCTCGATGATGTTAGGATTTTGTAAAAAAGCGACAAAATTAGTTTGATGAAATACCTTGAATTTACACCATGTGAACGATTGAGCCCATATATCGAAACATACTGGGTACTGCAAACCGGATCTGTAGTGAGATTACCCGAACGGCGGATCTTTGCGGACGGTTGCATGGAAATTTTTATTAATGTCGGCAGTTCCAAACCGGTCATCAATAAGCTAACGGAGCTGAAGCCCGGTCATAGCTATCTTGGAGGTACCATGTCCTGCTCCGGTGTCGTATCCAGTCACCCGGATTCGATTTTTGTAGGCATCCGCTTCAAGCCGGCAGGATTTCATAATTTTTACAATTTGGCAGCAGAAGAGGTCGTGGATAAAACGGTCGAGTTCCCGGATAGGGATCTGATGAGCCTCATAGGATTGGATCAGGGATTAGCCGGAAGATTAGATTCTTTTTTTCGAGCAAAGCTTAAAAAGACTGTCTCGGCACTTATTCCGGTCACGAAAACAGTTGCCCAATATAAAGGATTGCTCACTGTTGATTTTCTGGCCCGCGAGCATAATTTAACAACGCGCACGATGGAGCGGTCTTTCAAAAGGGAGATCGGGATCTCCCCGAAAATGTTCATTGGAATTACCAAGTTTATCCATGCCAGCAAACGAATCGAAAACAACAGGGGCAAGGATAGTCTTCTTCGTATTGCGCATGAGCAGGGCTATTATGATCATGCACACTTAACCAAAGAAATTAAGCGATATACAGGCTTGAATCCGTCGGATATTGGCCTCGTCAACTGGCATCCCTGAACTTTGAACCTGTCGCCCGGCGTACTTTCTTCAGAGCTTAGTTTGACCAGACTTTAAATGCTTTGCAGTAAGTTGTTCATGACCACCCAAAGTACTGAAATATTCTTGTCAAATCATGCCCATTACACCGTTTTCAACTAGCTTCCTGAGAAATAATGACTTGTTGTTAACTTGTTTAATGAATTAAAAGAATCAAAAAAAGAGATGGAGCCGCTAAGCATGGTAAACATGTCAATAGTGCCCGATTTTGTTTTGGTGGCTATGATGGTTACATTAGTGCTTTATTAAACAAAAGTGTCATTTAACGTTATTCTTCCGCCCCTTGTTCTACAGCCTTACGTCCGTTATTTCTGGATATTGGAATCGGAAGAAGATGCGTCTGCAAAAAACTTCCGTACCATGGCCGACGGATGTCCCGGTATCATTTTTCAACATCCGGACAGCGGCAACTTTTTTCAGGAAAGCAAGAAACTGCCGGACGCTTTTCTTTTCGGACCAACTACCCGGTATGCCGAACTTAATTTATCCGGCAAATTCAGTACGGTAGGGGTATACCTGCAGCCCAATGCTTTGAAAACAGTTTTTCGGCTGAAAGCTGAAGAGTTAACAGATTCCTGCCTGAATCTTGGACTGTTCGCAAAGTCCGGCGAATCCCTGTCCGAAAAATTAACGAATACAGAAAAGACCGGGGACAGAGTTGCTATATTAAGTGAATATCTGATCCGGCAATCGGAGATCAATGCCAGGAAGCATGATTCCACTATGGCGTTCGCTTTGCAGCAGATTGTTGGTTCCGACGGGCAAATTTCCCTGGCAAAACTCCAAAACGAATTAAAGATTACAGAAAGAAGTTTTCATCGCAAGTTTAAAGAATATACCGGAATAGCGCCTAAACTATTTACTCGTATCGTTCGCTTTCAGGCTTCCCTTAAGCAATTGGAAGCTACTGATTACCGGAAACTATCTGACCTGGCGTATAGCCGTGATTATGCAGACCAATCGCATTTTATCCGGTCATTCAAAGAGTTTTCGGGTATGTCTCCACTGCAGTTTCAAAAACAAACGCATGGCGTCATTGATAATCTCGCTGAAGTGATTAAATAAATCCTGTCCGTTTTGTTCTATTTTCTCTTCTAAATGTGCCGCAAATTTGTAGCATGATCACCAGGAAGATTGTTTTCATAATATGTTTTGCTGTGGGTGCAGTAAAAGCTCATACGCACCCGGGCCAGAATCCGCCAGACCCCATCATTGGAAAAACTTTGTACGTAAAACATTGCACCAAATGCCATGGAGAGGATGGGAGCAAGGGTGAGTGGGGTGCAAAAAATCTGCGGAAAAGCAAACTTGGACCGGAGGATTTGTTCAGTAAAATCGCTGAAGGCGGCTGGGTCATGCCGAAGTGGCGCAAAACTTTAAGCAATGCCGAAATACAGGCGGTGGGCGATTATGTAAAAACTTTACGGGACCAATGAAAATTACGAAGAAAATGAGTGACTATATTTTGCTGTTAACAGCCTTGAGTGTTGCGCTGATAGCCGGCCTGTTTTATGCCTACAGCTGCTCTGTAAACACAGGTTTAGGGCGGTTATCCGACATAGAATATCTGAGTGCGATGCAGGCCATTAATAAAGCTATCTTAAACCCATGGTTCTTTGGCAGCTTCATGGGAAGTATGTTGCTTTTGCCCATGAGTACATGGCTGCAATTTTCATCGGAGCAATATTTACGTTTCTATCTGTTACTTGGTGCGACAATTATTTACCTCATTGGCGTTTTTGGGGTAACGGCATTTGGCAATGTGCCGTTGAATGAACGTTTGGCCGGAGCAGATCTGATTACTCTTTCTGGTCAGGCTATAGGAGATTTGAGAACTGCTTTTGAAAACCCGTGGCTGCAATACCATATGGTCCGTACGTTAGCTGCTATCTTAACTTTAATATTAGTCATAACTTCATGCCTTCAACAAAACCCTAAAGCGATATAAATGAAGCAACCGGAAGAATGCGAAGATATGCTGGAGATCAGAGCGGAGATTGACAGCCTTGATAGGGAAATTATCGGGTTGATCGGTAAGCGGTACCATTACGTAAAAGCAGCAGCAAGGTTTAAAACAAGTGAGACATCTGTTAAAGCGCCCGAGCGGTTTGCAGCCATGTTGGTGGAGCGCAGAGCATGGGCTGCACACCAGGGTTTAAGCGGAGATATGATAGAAAGAATGTATACCGATATGGTGAATTATTTTATACGTGAAGAGCTGGATCTGTGGAAGAGCAATAAAGTGGATTAGCCAGCAAAGAAAAAAAATGAGGGTCGCCGGAACGCAACCCTCATCAACTTCATTATTAATTATTTTGCTGCGCGATACGCACTTCGATGTCTGCTAATGCAGCTTTGATGCCATCTCTCTGTTCGGTCAGCAATTTTAAATGATCAGCATGGTCGGCGTAATCAGCGATACAAGCCTCATACTTTTCAATCGCAGCTCTCTCGCCGGTGGTAATGGCGCTCAGGATTGCTTGATCTTCCTTACTGCTTAGTGCTTTTTTAATGGTCAGCCAGGTTCTGTGCAACCCGCCTAAGATGCCGCCATTATCATTTTCCGCATCCGCGCCATGTAGTGCAATGTGTTCTTTTAGTTCCGCGGCGTAAACGATGCGTTCACCTGAAAGTTTCGAGAATAAAGCTTTCAGCTCGGGATTTTCGGTAGCCTCCGCCGCAGATTGGTAGCCTTCTTTACCATCGTTAACTAATTCCAGTATTTCTTTAAGGTCATTGGTGACCTCCTCTTTGCTTTTCAATGAGGATGATTTGATCGATTCCATATTTTTTGATGTTTTGCAGCTACGTTGCAAAAACTTGGCCAACATCAAAACCCTATTTCGATTTTTATGGAGCTGCAACCACGGAATTTTGTTATCTTTTCTAGAATGGTGGCCTGTGTAAGATCTAAACAGTGAGCGTTGAAGTGGTCACATCTGGATTTGATTTTCCAAAGTTAGTGAACGGACGATTGCTGTTAATTGTTAATTGGTTTGCTTTTAATTTCTTTCAGGAGGGTTTTGATATCAGATTGGAGCCTATCCACTTCCAGACTGTCTGTTCCGTCATAGTAACCTCTAATGATCCGATGGTCATCCACCAAAACAAATTTTTCGCTGTGCTGAAAATTATCCGGGCTATCGTTGCGCACACCCAAATAATAACTCCGCTTGCTCAGGTCGTACAGGTCTTTCCGGGGTCCGGTCAATATATGCCATTGCCGGCCATTAATTTTATTTTTGGCCTCATAGCGTTTTAAAACAGCCACAGAGTCGTGCTCCGGCGAAATCGTATGTGAAAGAAAAGCTACGGAAGTATCATTCAAAAATGTCCGTTGTAAATTCAACATACTTTTCGTCATTCTCGGGCAAATGGTAGGACAGGAAACAAAGAAAAAATCAGCTACATATACTTTGTTCTTCAAGGCGTCATTAGTGAACGTAGATCCGTTCTGGTCAGTTAACTTAAAATCGGCAATCGTATGGTAAACGGAATCATATTTAATATTTCCCTGCGCATCTTTGTAAGGGAACATCTCACCTGTGGGAAAACACTTTGGCAAGGCACCGCTGTTGACCGGGAAAACGTTCATGTACAACTCGAAGAGAATGATACCAATGACAGCCAGCACAGCTGGAAACTTTCTTTGTCTCATATCCATATCCCGCTTATGCTGTCCGGTTTTCGGGCAATGGCCGCCACAAATAAATGCCAACTGCCGTCAGTAATATAAAAGGGATATCCGTCAGGAACCTCAAATGGTATTCGGGATTCTGGATCGCCATAGGCACCATGATCAGGCCGTGCGCCAAATTAGCCCACATGGAAAACTCCAGAAAGCTCCGATATTGTAACGGGTCATTGGCAGCCTTGAAAAAGTAGATCCCCCAAACGATATAAATGATGAAGATCATGGGGCCGACATGCCCGGTAATGTCATCCCATAACAGCCAGTGCATTGAGTTTCCCGGACGAAAGGCGTTGATCTGAAAAATGAACGCCGATAAATTAATGCTCATGACCAGTATGGTAGCGGCTCCAAATATGCGGAGGAATGATTTCAGACTTTTTAAGTTTGGTTCTTGTGTCATTTTATTAATGGTTAGGCATCTTTATTATTTCAATTCTTAACGATTTTAATCCACCACCGAGCCGCAGGTGACATTAATAGTGGTTCCTGTAATAGCGCTGGCGTCATCCGAAACTAAGAACACGGCTGTATTAGCCACTTCAGACAGTTTAGGAAGGCGCATTAGTAAGGTGAAACTTTCCATCAACCCCTGGAATTCCTTATGTGAAGGCATGCCTGCGCCCTTTGCATGCTCGCCGAATACCGTAGTTATCGTATCCGTTTCGGGCATACCATCCGCACGGAGGCAAACAACCCGGATTCCCTGTGGGCCAGTTTCAGCAGCCAGTACTCTGGTTAGCGCTTCGATACCAGACCAGGAAGGAGCCATTCCCCCAACAAGCGGTGCGGCCAGTCTTGAAGGAATGGCAGTGATCGTCAGGATAACGCCTGACTGTTTTTCAACCATTTGCCTCGCGGCTGCCGTAGCGGTAATAAAATTGGACTGGGAGTAGGTCGAGATCGGGTTCATATAACCTTCCGGAGTAAGTTGCATTAAAGGAATCCCCTGTACGCCGGTTTGATGGATGCCGACGGCGTTGAATGAAATATCCAGCTTCCCTTCTTTTTCAATGAGCCGCTGTAAATGACTGTTCACCGCTTCCTCATCGGTTGCGTCCACTTGCTGCGCATCTGCGAATCCGCCGCCAGCGATAATGCTATCCGCGAAATCCTGAATCAGGTCCTTGTTTTTTCCTGTCAGGTATACCCTTGCACCAGCTTTGGCGAATGCACTTGCCACCGCATAACCTATCGCGCCGCTTGCGCCGTAGATGACGGCTGTCTTGTCTTTTAATTGCATTTTAAATTTGATTTAAGTGTGTTTCTATGAATTACCCTGCAAACTTATGTCCTGAATAGCGTCTTTAAAAGTGTGAATAAGACATTCCGAGGGGTTGTTTAGGACAATCATATCGGTTAATTTTACATCAATTAAATGGTATGAAACAATTAGCTATTCTTTTGCCGAACGGGGCAACCACCTTAAGCAGTTTGATCTTAACCGTAGAGGTTATCGAAAAGGCGAATGAGTATTTTGCGGCTAAAGGAAAAAGGTGCGTCTTTAAAACGGTGTTGGTCGGCAGCCTCGATAGCAAGTCGCTCATCAGGGGGGCGTTCGCTGTAACCATCGACAAGTCCATAGATGATTACGATGATGCAGACCTCATCATTGTTCCTTCTTTAGGGGACGACATTGAAGCATCCTTAAAATTAAACTTGCAAAATATCGACTGGGTGGTCAGGCAGTACAAGAAAGGCGCGGAAGTGGCCAGTTTGTGTACCGGCGCTTTCATGCTCGCCTCCGCCGGGCTTTTGGACGGTAAGCAATGTTCTACCCATTGGGGCTCGGCAAACACTTTCAGGACAATGTTCCCCAGGGTGAATTTAGCCGTTGAAAAAATTATCACGTATGAGCATGGCGTTTATACTACTGGCGGAGCTTTGTCTTCATTGAACCTGGTGCTGTACATTGTCGAAAAATACTATGACCGCGAGACGGCGATCTATATTGCCAAGGTGTTTGAGATCGATCTTGCCCGGAACAGCCAGGCGCCGTTTGTGATTTTTTCCGGCCAAAAGAACCACAAAGACGAAGAAATAAATAAGGCGCAATTATTTATAGAAAATAATATCGGTACCAAGATCATTGTAGAAAATTTATCGGCCAGGTTCTCGATAGACAGAAGAAACTTTGACCGCAGGTTCAAAAAAGCTACAGGTAATTCACCGCTGGAGTATATGCAGCGGGCCAAAGTCGAAGCCGCAAAAAAATACCTGGAAACCAGCCGGAAATCGGTCAATGAAGTGATGTTCGACGTAGGTTACACAGATGTTAAAGCATTTCGGGAAGTGTTCAGAAAAATTACCGGATTATCACCACTTGAGTACCGGGGCAGATATAACAAAGAAGCAATGTCTTAATTTAAAGCAAAAGAGGACTATCGTAATAAACCAATAGTCCCCTTTGTTTGCCCGTCCAGGAAGTCAGGGGGCTAATTGCCTGAGTTTACCCGGCGGCTTTCATCGCTGCTACCGGTTTGGTGGTTGCGGGCTTTGATCTTGCTGTTGCCAAAGTTATAAGTAACGGTAAGGCGTGCTATGCGGGTCTCATTTTTTTGTTTGATCTGGAAATGGTTTACCTGGTAATCGCCGTTAACATCATTAGTGCGTAGATTAAATATATCGCTCACACTCAGTTTAACATTCCATTTTTTGTCTTTAGACGCGCGGCTTAAACCTGCATCAACTGAATATTGAGGTTTTACTTCAAATATGCCAAATATCAATGATGACTGGTAGTTCTCAGCAATTTCGGCTCTGAAACCTGCAAAACTGATATTCTGGGTTATTTTTCCCTGGTAGGCAAAACGGCCTTTATTGTAATTAGCTCCTAACAGGTTATCAGATTTGAAACCCATGTGAAATCCCACGAGGTTAATATTACCGGTAAACCATTTAGCAATAGTATAGGGTGTATTGATACTTGCACTATAACTTTTCTGAGTTTGTAAGTTTAAAAAGGTCTGGTAAGTCACTTTTGTTGGTACATCTGTTAATAATATCTGCGTCATTACATCTTTGGTAACACTGTATGCCAGGGTTAAATTCACGGTTTTATTGTAGGTATAGCTAAACTCAAAGTTATTGGTGTATTCCGGCTTCAAAAAGGGGTTGCCTTTACCATACGTATACTGATCCAGGTAGAAAACGAACGGATTCAGGTTATCATAACTCGGGCGGTTTATACGACGGCTGTACGAAAAACCAATATCATGTTTGGGTGACAAATTTTGGTTGATAAACACACTTGGAAAAAAGTTTAAATAATCGCGGGGTACAACCTCGCCTGTATTTAATAAATTGCCCGTTGAACTGGTATGCTCAGCCCTCAGACCCAGCTGAACCGATGTGGTTTTGAAGCTTTTGCTTAAATTTAAATAACCTGCGCTTATGCGTTCGTCATAAATAAAATGGTTTGCACGCGCAGGGTCATCTACATAATCAGCTCCTGCTAATTTTTGTGCTTTAAAGTCGTTATCCGTTTTTACATCGCTGTATTTTAATCCCGCATCTAATTTTACGGTTTTTGTTAGTGGATACGTGTAATCCGTTTTAGCAGTAAACACACGGATAGTTGATGGGGCCTGGTTACGTAAACCTATTGATGTTGCTCCGGGCGCACCATTGCCTAAAAAGAAGTCGGTGTTTAACTGAGATATCGTGTTATTATTAAATTTAGAATAATCAACATCAAAACTGATAGCCTGACCTAAAGTATCGATTTTATAACGGTCATTCAGGTTAACAGCAAAGTTTTTAAATGATCCTTTATTGGTCGTAAGTGTATTTTGGTAGGAATCGCTGGCTGCCGGTGTGGTACCGATACGGTTCACATTATTAACATTTTCCAATGTCGAATTAAAATAGCCATTCACAACAAAACCAATACTATGTTTAGACGACAGATCATAATCGGCACCCAAACGGTAGCTATTGTTATGAGTGGTCCGCGGTATAAACGAATATTGATCGAAATAAGTGCTGTTGTTTGAAGCATCAGTTACGGTACGTTTAATACCCAACGACTGGAAACGCTGGTTGTCACCGCGGCTTATATTGGCAAAGACATTAAGATCGCCTTGTTTATGATTTAACGACAAGCTGGTATTGTTTTTAGCGTATGTGCCATAACCGCCCGTTAAGGTTAAAGAGCCATTAGTGCCTATTTGGTTGATTTTTTTTAGTTTGATATTCAAAATGCCTGAATTTCCGGAAGCATCATATTTTGCAGAAGGGTTAGTGATGATCTCAATAGATTGTATGCTGTTGCCATCAGTTGAACGTAGTAAGGTAGCCAGCTGGGCTGGAGATAAATAGGTCAATTTATCATTGATCATAACGGTAACACCTTGTTTGCCTTTAAGGCTGATGTTATCATCCTTGTCTACAGTCACGCCTGGGGCACGCTCTAAAATATCCATTGCAGAGTTGCCGGCTGCCAGAACGCTATTTTCTACGTTCATAACCGTGCGGTCAATTTTACGTTCAATTAAGGGCTTGGTAGCTGTTATATTCACCGCATTTAAGTTTTGAGCAGTTTCTTTCATGGTAAGAACAGGTACGGCAACATCATCATTAATTACGGCAAAGCCCTCACTTAATGTTTTGCCATAGCCCATATTAGTGGCTTTTATAAGGTAGTCCCCCTGAGCTATACGATCAAACGAGTAGTTTCCGGCATCATCAGTTAACCCGCCTTTAACTATTGATGAGTCTTTGGCGCTTAACAAACTTACGGTGGCGTAGCTTATTGGTTTTTTTTGTACATCTATTAATGATCCGGATACTCTTGCCGTTGCAGGTTTAGTTTGCGCAAATGCTGCACCCGTGCAGGTGATAATAAGCATCAGGGTATAAAATATTTTGGTAAGGCTTAGTTTCATGATTGTATTATATTTCTGTTGTTATGTTATTAATATTGGCCAAAACTACTTTTGCAGGCCGTAGCCGGCAACGTAAATAAGGCAAAGCGGCCAAACATATCGGTGAGCACACCTATTTTGCCGTTGAAAAATATGGACTTACCTAAGTACACTTCTGTGGTTGGCGAGGCCGTCCTTACCGGTTTTGCCGGATCAGATGTGTTTTTCGTTCTTCGAAGTCCTTTTGTTCAACAGGCAAATGGATCTTTTGAAACAACTGACTTAAGTGCTCCGGGTGCAGGGCTGGCCTTTGCGTTTGAAGATATATGTAAGTAAAAGTTGTCCACATGATGGACTTTAACACTTGCCTGGTTTCATTCCACATCCGCATTTCAACGGTCAGCGTTCGTGGTGTGAAAGCGATTAACTGAGACTCAATGATGACGGTTTCTCCCATCAATGCTGGCTTTAAGTAGCCGATCTGGGTGCCGGTGATCACCCATACCGATCCAATGCTTTCCATGTCTTTAAAGACATTCAGGTCATATGCGGCTAACACCTGATCTTCCCGCGCATTCAAAAAATAGTCCAGGTACCGTGTACTGTAAAGGTGATTAAACGGGTCGCAGTCCTGAAAACGGACTTTAGCTGCAGATTGAAGAATAGTTTCCATTAAAATGTGACTGAAAAGGGAGGGCTAATTATTTAAGATATGAAAAACTGCTGGCTGATAATTGCACCTTGATCCACCTTATACACGCAGATTTCATCGATGACCCTTTCTTTGCCTTCTAAATGGAAACTCATAAACAGGCTGATGCTGAAATAATTTCCGGCATGTATGGCTTCAGAAATTTCAATTCCATGAATTTTCACTTTTGAAAGGAATAACTCTTCTGCCTGAATTAGCTGTGATAATCCTTTTAAGCCGCCCGGCCGCGGATTAAGGGGGTCGATGCTTTCCGCTTCAGCACTGAATAGTTCCGTGTAGGCTTTTACAAATTCCTGGTTTTTTAATAACTCGATCAGACGGCTTGATATTGATGTTGTGGTTCGCATGTTATACTTGGATGACTACGTTACAAAAGTATTCGCTGCCCCTAAACAGCTTTTGTAGAAACACGACATTGTCAACCTAAACATTGCCGGATCCGCTAAAGCCGATGGTTTTTCTATTTTTTTGCTTTGCTGATCTTTGCCATTGCTCTGACCGGAAAGGTGCCAACCCCTTTAAATTTAGGTGGAACGGCACTAAATGTGAATCCATCCTGCGGCAACAGATGTAAGTTGCAAAGATGTTCCACGATCAAAATTTCGGCTCCCAGCAACGTCGTATGCACCGGGCGTGTTTTGCCTGAAGTATCATCAATGTTATGGGAGTCTATTCCGACTAATTTTACGCTGCAATCTCTTAAATACTCAGCCGCTTCTCCGGTCAGGTAGGGGTGATCTTCAAAATACGTTTCCGTGTTCCAGTTTCGATCCCACCCTGTATGGATCAGCACTGCTTTGTTCCTTATTTCAAGGTTGATCAAATGTTCTTTTCGTATGGCTAATGTATCCGAAAATGGCACGTTTATCACAATAGCGTCCAGGTCAGTAAAGCAGGCCAGGTCAACTTCGGAGAGATCCTTTCCATTTTCGAACCGGTGAAACGGGCAGTCTATGTAAGTGCCTGTATTGGCAACCATTTCAATTTTTGCAATCTGAAACGCTGTCCCTTCTGCATACAGGTGTTTTGATTGCTCCCTGCTCAGATAATCACAAATAACAGGTGCAGGCAATCCCTTGTAGGTGACGAGCCCATGTTCGATTGTATGGCTCAGATCAATTAAGAACTCGCTGGCCAGTTCCGCGTTGATTGGTTTTCTTTTATGGGGCTCGGTCAAAATTTCCTTATTCAGGATTTTGGTTTTTCCGACCATGAGGAGCCTTAGGTCTGCCACGATGTAGTCAGCAAGTTCTTTGTCGGAAATGTCGTTGCCTGAAATATCAAGCCTGAAATCTTCTCCTTTTATACTGCCGCCGTTGGTGAAATAAATTTCAAAATCAAATTTAACCCTTTTATCCATATGCTGAATTGCTATTTAGTTTAATGCTTTTTGCGTCAGAATGTGAGCAAATATACATTTTGTACCAAATAGTACAAAATTAGTTTTTAATTTGGTTTAGGGAGCGAGTTATTAACCAATCCATTAAAGCTAGTGCTGTCCGGATCGTCATTTGTCCTTTATGGCCGTCGCAAACACTGTTAGGCTGAGATTACGACTTTTTAGTGAAGAAAACAAAATGAGGCGCATGGGCTTTCACAAGTTTGGGGATACGGCAGATGTTTTATTAATTTTTGATGAACTGAAGTTAAAAGGTCATTTCGTGCCCTCACAAATGTCAATCAACGGTTAAAAAATTTCTCAATCAGTGTATGTTCCTGTTGGATTCCATAATTTTAAAGAAATGAAAACACCAGAGAATCTTTCCGATTTTTATGATCTCCACGGTCAGGATAAAATAAACATGGGACAATTCAATGTATACAGAAGGGAGGAGTTTGCCTGTGATTCTACCTTATTACCTCCGAACAAAAGAGATTTCTATAAAATTTCTTTGATCATCAATGGCGAGGGTATCGTTTCTTCAGGTGATAAGGCCATTAGAATCAATGGTAATGCGATCACTTTTATGGCACCGCTGGTTCCCTATTCCTGGGAGCCTTTAAGCGAAAATCAAACCGGCTATTTTTGTCTTTTTACCGACGATTTTGTGACCAAAGAACTGAAAACGGAAAGTCTTTCCCAATCGGCGTTGTTTAAGGTTGGCAATAACCATATTTTTTTTCCTGACGAAAGTAAAGTAAAGCTGCTGAGTGAAATATTTGAGAACATGATTTCTGAAGCATCATCCCGCTACATTCATAAACACGATTTATTGCGAAGCTATGTCCAGATAGTTATGCATGAAGCGTTGAAGCTGGATCCTCCTGAAACCTATTATCAACCCGTAAACGCGCTTCAGCGGATCACGGTCTTATTTCTGGAATTATTGGAAAGGCAGTTTCCAATTGACTCGCCTGACCGGATCGTCCGTTTAAAGAATGCAAATGAATTTGCCCGGCAATTGAACATTCATACCAATTACCTTAACAAGGCATTAAAAGAAATTACAGGCAAAACAACCACAACTTGGATTGCTGAGCGGATAGTAAAGGAAGCGAAGTCACTTTTGTATCAGGGCAGATGGGACATCGCTGAGATCAGTTATTGCCTGGGCTTTGATCATCCTTCTAATTTTCATATTTTCTTTAAAAAAAATACAGGCCAAACGCCTTTGGACTATAGGCGGGATCTGGTTTCCAATTCATAATTATTGATTTGATTGGCATAATTTAAGAAGTTCTTCCCCCGCTAATTTTGCTTTCATAAAACACATCATGAAAGCAATTCAATTCAAAACATTCGGAATAGAAAATCTAGACTTAGTAGACTGCCCGACTCCGGTACCGGGAGATCTGGAAGTACTTGTTCAAACAAAAGCCGCCGCGCTTCAATATTTGGATCTTATCGTTGTGGATGGCACTGTTGCCCCGGATCTGCCGCTTCCTCACATTCCGGTTTCCGAAGGCATGGGCGTCGTAGCGCAAGTGGGCAAAAAAGTGACCCGTTGGAAAATAGGAGACCGTGTGTTAATTCCATTCATCCCCAGGTGGGAAGCAGGTAAAATCACGCCTTACAGCAACGATCTGCGCACCGGAATGCAGCTCCCCGGCACCCTGGCAGAGTATTCTGTACAGCCGGAAAATACACTGGTACGTGCCCCCAACAATCTTACTGACGAAGAAGCTGCTTCATTACCTGTAGCAGGGCTTACAGCATGGGCCGCACTGGTATCCCAGGCAAACATAAAAGCTGGTCAAACTATCCTCATTCAAGGAAGTGGTGGCGTATCATTATTTGCGTTGCAGATAGCAAAAGCCTTCGGATTACAAATAATTGCCACTACCGGCAATGAAGATAAAGAGCAAAAGCTAAGAGATCTAGGTGCCGTTAAAGTGATCAATTAGGTATCAAAGGTAAATTGCTCGGACAGATAAACCTTGTTTTATTAGGTAAAGAATATTTAAACCAGGAAGGCTCAATTACCCTGACAACAGGGATAGCGGCTGTGCATCCTGCCCGAAATGGTTCGGCGGTCGCGATGATCAACGGTGCTATCAACAGCTTTGTTTTAGCGGCTTCCCAGGAACTGAAAAATGATCAAAGGATCAACGCGGTAAGTCCGGGGCTTGTGGAAGACAGTAAAGAACGGTATGGGGCTTTATTCCCCGGCTATAATTTGGTGCCGATGGAAAAACTCGTGAACGCTTACGTACTTAGCGTAGAGGGTGCTGTTAATGGAAAAATATTGAAAGTTTATTCCTGATTAGTCAGTCAGCAGTAGGAGCTTTTATTTAATACCTTGATGACAGAAATTGGTTATCCTATATAACAGGCCGCACGCGCCTTATAACGTTAATTTGCCGTTTCACACTTAGGTTTACCCGCTTCGCTGAATATTTTCAGTTAATAGCGCTTCAATTCGGTTGTTTTGCAGGGAATTAAATTAACTATTCAAAATAAAAAACAGATGAAAATGAGAATGTTCTTAATTATTTTGATCGCCGGCTGCTTACAGTTTGAGGCAGCTACTGCGCAAGTGGTGATCACAAGAAGACCGGTAATTTATCACCAGCGCCGGGTAGTCGTTGTGAACCCCGCACCTAGATTGTTGCCGGCCAGGCGCGTAGTGATTGTGCAACCGGCACCCCTCGTTAGGGTTGCGCCGCTAAGGCCCCGCCGGAGAGTGATCATTTACTGACAAATATAAATTGCTTTTACCATTTAATAAATTTGAATATGAAAAATCTAATTGCTTGCATTGTACTGATCCTCGGTTTGTCAGTTGCCGCTTCGGCCCAGACCACAGGGACTAAGTTGACAGAAGGCCAGAAGAAAGAATTAAAAACAAAAATGGAGGCCTTTAAAGCAGAATTGAAACTTACCACGGAACAGCAGCCAAAATTTGAAGAAATAAATTTGCAGTTTGCGGAAGACCTGGCTAAATTGAAACAAGATAATGGCTCCAAATTAAGTAAATACCGAAAATTAAAAGCCGCCACCGACGACAGGAACAAAAAGATAAAGGACCTGCTGAACGCAGAACAATATAAGATCTTTAAGAATCATCAAAAAGAAATGAAAGAGGAGTTGAAATCGCTCCGTTCATAATAATGCCAGTGTAACGAACAATGCATCGCTATTACAAAAAAAACACACTACCTGTGCCAATATACCGTCACCCGGAATAATCGGTCTGTTGAAGATTTTACGCTGGATACAAAGACCTATTTGCTCCACGACATTTGTCACTTTGTGGTAGAAAGGAATCTTAACTATGCAGCAGGCTTTTGGGGTATGCTCGCAAAAGGAGCAGCTATAAGTGAGCTGAATGGAAAAACCAACCCTCAGACAGCGGCGCTCCGTTTTATTGAACAGATCGTTGGCCCGGTGCAGTCAGTCTACTCCGGCCATATACCTGAACAGCTTTTTGAAAAGTTTGTCGCACATCTTGATTTTATCATTCCGGCAAACTTCTTAAGAGATTGCCTGTCGGATCTCAATTCAATAATGACCACCTGGGACGCCTTGCCAATGGGGGGGCAGCTGGGACTAGACTGGACACTGCCCTTGGCAAACGAAACCATCCTGGAATGAACTGGTCAATTAAAACAAGAAAATTATTGCCTTTATCGGCGCTGGTTATCGCTTTGTTTTTGACGTTACCGCGGATGATAATGGTTAATTATTTACAGGCTAATCCGCACTTGCGCGCAATTGAAGTAAGCTGGCTGGATTGGGGTAATAAATTCCTGTATAGTTTTCTGGTGGCCTGGCTATTTCTGTGGCTAAATACGACAGACGGTAATATCAATGCAGGTTTTAAGACCATCAGGACGTCGCGGTTCAGTCACCGCCTGTTGATCAATATTTTGGCTTTCCTGTTGTTAAGGTGGATGTTCCAGATATCGGGCGTTGCCGCAGAAAGCGCACTAAGGCCCGGAAGAGGAGCTGTGTTTCTTTTTAACATCAGTTTGGTGCTGGAGATCTGCTTTTGCATTTTGATTGCCGAACTCTACCGCTTATTCAGGAAGAACCAGGAGGAGAGGCTTTGGAATGAGATGCTGCTGAAAGCCAATGCCGAAGCGACCTTTGAAGTTTTGAAGAACCAGGTTAACCCGCATTTCTTATTCAACTCTCTGAACACCATCAATGCGATGATAGACAAAGATGTTTTGGCCGCAAAGAAATTCGTTACCAATATGTCGCAGGTTTACCGGCATATTTTAAACAGCTCGGGCAGGCCGGTCATCACATTGGCCGAAGAAATGGAATTCACAGCCGCCTACATCGATATGTTACTGGAACGCCATTCAAAATGCTTATTTATTGAGATGCAGGTGCCCGACAAAAGTAAAGCGCTGTTTTTGCCGCCGGTATCTTTACAGTTACTGATCGAAAACGCTGTAAAACACAATGTGGTATCCGTTAATAGCTCGCTTAAGATAGCTGTTGCTGAAAAGGACGGCTGCATTGTGGTGAGCAATCAAGTGAATGAAAGGAAAGTGAAATCGGCTTCAACAGGCACGGGCTTGTGGAACCTGGACCAGCGCTACCGGCACCTGTGCGAAAGCGCAATAGCAATCAGTAATAAAGATGGCGTTTTTGCCGTTTCTTTGCCGCTTTTGCGGCAGTCAGGCGACAAGTATGAACCGGTAGAGTTAAATTGCAGGCCATGAATGTGATGATCATAGAAGACGAGCCGCATGCGGCCAGGCATTTACAGGAAATGGTAACAGCCTGCCGGCCGCTGACGCAATTTGGCCCGGTGATCGACAGCATTGGCGATGCGGTGCGCTATTTAAGCGAAGGCAATTTACCTGACTTGATCTTCCTGGACATTCACCTCGCCGACGGCCATGCTTTCGATTTATTTAATCTCATTGACCTGCCTTGCCCGGTGATCTTTACCACCGCCTATGATCAATACGCGGTTAGGGCATTTGAAGTGAACAGCCTCGATTACCTGTTAAAACCCATGACACAGGAAGGGGTGCTGAAGGCCCTGGATAAGTTTGACCAGCATACCGCCAGCCGGCAGCATGGTAAACTGGACGAAGGGTATCTGGACCGGCTGCAAAGTTTGTTGTCAGGCAACAGTAATTACAGGCAAAGCTTCCTTATCCCTTATAAAGATAAATTGCTGCCGGTACAGGTTAAAGATTTTGCCTGGTTCGAAATACAGGAGGGTGTAGTTAGCGGGACCAGGTTGGACGGCACCTTTCATTTGCTGGAAGAACGCTCCCTGGATGAATTAACAAAATCCCTTGATCCCCGTCAATTCTACCGCGCCAACCGCCAGTTTCTGATCAACAAAGCCGCCCTCAAGGAAGTTGTACACTACTTTAACGGGAAATTAGTACTGCGGCTCCATCCCGAGCCGACAGAAAAGGTCATCATCAGCCGCGAAAAAGTCTCTCAGTTCAAAACGTGGGTTACCGCTTAAGCGACTGATTCTCCTGCTTCGCTGTTTTTATACCAGGTTCCTTAAAGTTCCCGCCTTTTCTTTGTGTCATCTTAATTATAAAAGTTAACACCATGAAAATGATCACAAACTTTATCAGCCTCTGCATCTGCTTAGTGATGCTTTCCTGCGGCAAGGACGACCCCAAGCCCGCCGAGTACCGCTTTACAGAACAAGTCATAGTAGACGGCATCAGCCGCACCTACATCATTAAACTTCCGCAAAATTATTATCAGAATGACAGTACACGGGCCATGGTTATCGGCTTGCACGGCACTGGTGGCAGCGCGGACCAATTTGAAAAAGCTTATGGATTTAACCAGAAGGCCGACCAGGCAGGTTTTGTTGCGGTTTATCCCGACGGGGTGCAGAAGCAGGACGGCCTGGGTTTGTTAAAGGTCCGGACCTGGAACGCCGGCACTTGCTGTGACTTCGCAATGTATACCAATGTTAATGATGTGAAGTTTATTAGTACATTGATCGACAACATCAGCAGCCGCTTTCACATCAACCGCAAAAAAGTTTATGTAACAGGTATGTCCAATGGCGGCATGATGGCCTATAGGTTGGCCTCGGAATTGCCTGATAAGATCGCAGCCGTAGGAATTGTCAGCGCAACGATGGTGGCGCCGAAGGATGTCTCCAAGCAAAGCGTTATGCCCATCATACACATCCACAGTGCGCTGGATACTAAGGTGCCGTTCGCGGGCGGAGCTGGTATCGGCGATTATAATTTCCCGCCAGTTATGGAAGGTATCAATTACTGGGCAAACCGAAATAATTGCATGACAGAGCCCGTGACAGAACAGCGTCAGGGTTACACCCTGCAAAGCTGGAAGAACAGCGCAGGCAGTGTGCTTATTCAATGTTATCTAACGGAGGACGGCGGGCATGCCTGGCCATCGTCAGCGGTGCAGGGCAGGGTTGGGGATACCCCGTCAACCGCTGTCAATGCAACCGCTCTGATCTGGGATTTTTTTGAACGTTTTGCTTTGCGCTGAACTTATCTTCCTGCCATCTCTAAGTTTCTAATCAGCCAACCTCATACTTTTGGGGTCGGCTGGTTTGTAAATACTATCGGAGTTCCGAACTTTACAAAGATGTATGGTAAATATCACTTGTGCCTCACAAGATCCATAAATTGAAAAATGATTTCTTTTACCTCAACAGGATTTGTCATATGCAGGTTATGGCTTGAATCCAACTCAAAAAAATATATAAGTTTATTTTCGGAAACGATTTTTAAAATGTCTTCCTTTCTTTGATAATAAAAGCCTCTTTTAGCTACAACAAATGCCATCGGCGAGTCTATATTGTAATAAAGATTGACGTCAGGTAAGATAGGTTCATCTTTATCGGGATTGCCGACAGTCTCAATTTCCTCAAAGGTCGGTCTCCGCAGCCACTTTCCGCTGATCTGATAAAAACAACGCCGTAAGAAATCCCTTATTAAGGTTTTCGATACACCATAGTTAAAATCATTTAAATCCTCACTTTTGCTTATCTGACTCTCGATATATTCGTCCATTTCTTGCTCTGATGTTCGCCATCCATATCGAAAAAGGTTCCAAAGCATTTCTTTTGGTATTTTCGAAGGATGGTCATCTGCAATAGCGACGTATCTATCCAGCACAAACCCGTCTAGAATCATTACAGGTATCTTGGAATTTGTCCAGACAGTATAAGCGGAAACAGAAAATCCACCGGTAGAATGTCCTATCAACAATACCGGATGAATGCCTAATTTTTCTATGATTTGTCCAATATCTTTCCAATACTGGGTAGCGTCATCAGAGTCTAAACTTGTCTTACCATGGCCCCTTGTGTCAAAAGTTATTATTCGATAGTTGTCTTTTAACAACTCAGCTAAAGGCTTCCAGACTTCAAGATTGTGCCCTGTTCCATGAACAAGCAGAATTACATCCAGCTCACCTCCATAATCCCTGACTGCGATATCTCCATTATCAATCTGTATACTGAATTCTTTCATTTTATCCTTTCTGTAATTCCTTAATTACCTTCACGCTAATCCTTGTAATTAGCGATCTTTAAAGCATAAACGTGATTATTTGTTTTGCTCGAACCAATTAACAATAGCAGGCATGTTTTTTTCAAACCCGCCTGGAATAAAAAAGTTTAGCAGACCTGACTTTTCATCGCTTTCATTGAAAAAATCGTGCATAGTTTTAGCAGGTATCCTGATAAAAGTTCCCTTAGGTGCGGAAATGGTTTGCTCCCCAATAAGGACGGTGACATTTCCCTCAAGTATGTAAAATACCTCATCGTTGTCTTCATGCAAATGGGCTCCAGGACCGGCAGAGTTGGGTTCAAGCCACCATTCAGAAATACTGTATTTTTGATCAGTTTCGTTTTCATCCGCCTTGAATACGGCAGTCATTGATCCGCAAGCGTAGGTTCTTCCTTCCTTGGGTGATAGGATCAAGGGCTCATTAAAATTGTGTTGATGTTCCATGGTCTAATATAGGATTTACTTCGCCTAATATCCACTTGCCCCCGTTTATAGCGCCATCTCAAGCAACACCTTTCGATAATAGTTTGGCTTGCACGACATCGGGATTGGCGGTTCCCCGGCGGGTCTATCTGGCCTAGAACCGGCTATATGCTTTTACCCAACGCAGTAAGTTGGTATTCTGTTCGTTTAGGATAAGCAGGAATAGCATAGCTGAATACCATCTATCTTTACTTAAAGCTTAGTATTTTTGCTCCTACTATCATGATACAATATGAAAACAGATCTGAAAGCCATAGTACACGACTACCTTACTGTTCTCCAAAATCGTGTTTCGTCAAGAGAACTGGAGCAGTTTTACCATCCTGACGTCATCCAGGTCGAGTATCCTAACACCCTCACTAAAAACCTAACCAGCAGAAGTCTGCAAGATTTAAAGGCAGCATCTGAGCGGGGATTGAATGTGTTGCAGAAAGAGACCTATGAAATTATTCATATCTATGAACATGGTAACACCGTAATAGTTGAAGTAATATGGACAGGCGTTTTAAATATAGCGCTTGGTAACATACCTGCAGGTGGCCAAATAAAAGCATGGTTTGCACAGTTCTTTGATTTTGAGGGCGACAAGATCATCCGGCAGCGCAATTACGATTGCTTTGAGCCGTTTTAACTAATTAAAACGTTTCAGAAAATCATCTTTTTCTAAAAGGGCCGAAATAGTTCTCATCATTATGCTACTTCCACCCGGTAGTGGGTAAAAGGTTAGGCTATGAGTATAATCATATAAGTGGAGAGCCGAACTATACTTCGCAACGGAATCCGCAAATACCGTTTGCTGAAGGTAGAATATCATCTACCCGAGTTGGTTTCGGCGGCTCTGAACATATTGTTGTTGTCTGTTTGACATACAATAACATTATGTTAGCTGCTTTGATAAACATACAGTGTACCATACTCATTTGATTTAAACTTATCCCCTACGAACCCGCGTTTGATGAGCTCTTTTCTTAAAACTCTCATCACAAACCAATGACTGACAATAAGCGTATTGGTTTTGTTATCAGCAATAAGCTTGTCAACAAACGCAATTATTCCTTTTTCAAATGCCTCCACATCTTTATTCGATGAAAATGATTTGATCCGTACGATGAGTCCCCAAATAAGGAATGGTAGTTTGATTTTATTTGACAAACTGTTTAAAATGCTTAACTCTTGCAATTGAGGCACGCTTATGATTTCTCCGCTGTAAATATGCTTGGCGGTATTTATAGTTCTAATTAATGTGCTTGAATAACAACGTTCCCAATCTATGCCATTTAAGTCAACAGTTTTGTACTGAAGATTTTCTGTGCTGTCGTAATCTGCAAACCAATTTATTACATCCGATTTTGTTAATATTCTTTTTTCCGGGTACGGATGGTTAACCTTGAAATGCCTGACTAAGCCTATTCTCATTCTGTTTCGTATGCTTTTTAAAAAAGTTTGCAAAAGTACACACTTACACTGTAGGAAAAAACAAGGTCCAAGCTTAATCTTGAGCTATTCAGTGCTATCCAATAACCTGTTCTTTTTGCAGCATCTGTTACTACTCTTTACGGCAACAACTTTACCGGCTCCATACCATATTCCAGTTTCCAGCGATCAACTACGGGTTGTTCCAAAGCGATCTGACGGTATTCGTCAGGTGCCATGATCGGCACGCCATAAATAATCGGATATTTTCGCTCGCAGGTATTACAGCTCAGGATTCCTTCAATAACGTTTTGGTCGAGATCTTGTGCGAGTACCTGTAATTGCAGGTCCTGTTTATCAAAGGGGCAACAAAGTTTGGCTATGGTATGTAGTTTCATGATTTGGATATTGGTGCTTTTAATGCGTCTTGGTATAATTTTACTTTTGCGTAGGGATCATCCGTGCTCATAACGCCTGAGATGACGGCCACACCGTCAAAGGGTGTTAGTTGGCGGAGTGAAATAATATTTTCAGGTGTTATTCCACCTGAAACGAATAGGGGCATATCACTAATCTCGCGGGCTTCGTTGACTACGGAGGGCATTACAATTGAACAGCCTCCGGCAGAGGCGGAGGGAAACATGGCACAGAAGGAGACGTAACCCAATCCGGCTTTTTCTGCCCATCGCACCACATCCAAATCGCCTGAACACGTTATGCCGGCGATGAAAGGCCTGCTCACTTTTCGTTTTATTTCGTCGTAGTTTAGGGGCAGGGTATCAAAATGCACCCCATCCAGGTAAGGCGAACCGATCAACAGTTCCCAGTCGTTGTCTATTATCAAAGGCACCTGGTAAGCCCGGCAAAGACCGGAGACAGCGGCTATGCAGGCTTGCCTATCGGCTCCGGCTGTCCAGTTGTTCCATATTTGTACCGCTTTAATCCCGGCTTTTAATGCAGGGGCCAGTTTGGATAATAATAGGGACCTGTCCATGGCAGGGTCAACCACCAGATATACCCCTCCCGTTATTTTTATCTTGTCTGTCATTTCCAGCCTTTTTTTAATGCCCCAAAAAATGCCGCCCAGTAGGGATCTTTTTCATAATAAGGCATGGCCTCCTCCCGCCCATTGGTAATCAGCTGTGGGCCTTGTGCCTTTTCTGTAAACTCGCCGATCACTGTAGCTTTGATCTGTTTTTCGGCAAGCGCTGATAATACCTGTTTTTCGCCGCCGGGTTTTACAGCCATCACCATTGATCCTGTGCCTATACAAAAGCGTTCGTCAATGCCGAACAGGCTGGTTACCTGCTGTTGCGCGTTACCAACTGGCAGATCCTCAGTAAAGACACGAACGCCTAAACCCGATGCCAGGCTCATTTCATAAATTGCTCCAAGCACGCCGCCTTCAGTAACATCATGCATAGCCGTGACCATTCCGGTTGCTGCCGCTGTAAGGGCGTCCGGCAATGATGAAGTTTGGTGAAAAAGCGCGCAGCATTGTTCATATACTTCTTTGCCTAATTTGTTTTGTACTGTTTTGGGAAAACTCATGGCCAGAATAGCAGCTGACGATAAAGCACATTCTTTGGTAACGATGATTACATCACTCACTTGCCCTTTGCTGCTAACCAGGATGTCTTTCAGCGGCGCGGTCAGCAGCATGGTGCCACCTCCGGCAATAGTCGAGTTCTGCCCTTCAATGCTGCCGGTATGTCCGCCCGTAATGGCCACGCCGATGGCTTTGCAGTATCGATGCACATACTCCCAATAAGTGACAAAGTCGTCACTGCTTAACCATGGTGGCAGGTTGAGCACCATTTGCGCGAACATAGGGGAATGCCCGGTGGTTGCCATATCATTGGCCATTAGGTGCACTGACAGCCAGGCCGACTCGGCAAGCCCTAAGGAAGGAATGAGAGAAAGCGGATCGCTCGTCATGGCCAAACCCATACCGCTGCCGATATCAATTACGGATACATCAACGCCAAAGGCTGGCCCGTGCGTAATGTTGGGCCGGTGAAACCCCAGGCGCGGTAATATGAGTTCATCAAAGCCGCCGCCGGATATTTTTCCTGAAAACTGAGACATGATTCGGGCGCTTAATCGTTAAATTTTACATACAAACCGAAAAAGTCACCTATAGGCACGCTCCACTGCTGCACAGGGAACCATTCCGGCAATCCCGTGCAGGTCCATTCCAAACTATAATTGCGGCCCTGCAATGCTTCATGAATTTTTTCAGTCAGGAGTTTTGGCGTGTAAAATGTCGCCGTCACATAAAATGGGTTCTTACCAAACAATTGCTGTACCCTGCGGCGCAGCACTTTCGGCGAATTACGATTCATCATGCCGAAGGCGATGCCATGCCGGCCAACACGGGCGGCTTCGCGAATCACTTTGACCGGATCGCGGTAATACTCAAAAGTGGTAATAAAGGCCACCGCATCAAAAGTATCGTCTTTAAATGGCATGTAATGAGAGTCGGCATTCACCAGGTCTCCCTTAAATAAATGCACCGCCTGGCCCAACATAAAAGGGGAGATATCGCCCCCTGTAGCGTCAATACCTATTTCATGCCACCAGCGCGTAAAACGGGTGGTGCCACAGCCAAACTCCAGCAATTCTTTTACCCGTGCGTCTTTACCCAGCAGCTGGGCCATCACTTTCTTTTGCCATACTTCCGCACGCTTATAGCGTCCTTCGTACCATTGCTCGTAAGTATCGGTGTGTTCGCGGTTAAAAAACCACTCTTTTCGTCCCTGCCAGTTGGTTAGGCTGCCGGTCATCAGGCCAAAATCGCCGTGTTGTTTCAATTCCATTTTCAAAAGGTATTAAATGTAAAAGCCTTGCTTCCGCGCTACGGCCAACGTAGCTGAAACAAGGCTTTCCTATTGAACGGCAACAAAGCTGCTGATAAACAATCCGGGCCATGCATCCCTACGCCGGTATTATCCGTATCAGGTTGAGCGGGTATCATCTCAGCCTTGCTTTTCAGCAAAAGCACCCCGTGCAAGTGGCGGCAAGATAGGTGTTATTTAAATAATTTGCAAGCTGCCAACCTGGGCATTAATAGTTTCGTCTTCCAATTGAACGCGATGGCCGTCCTTGTAAAAATCAATTCACGGGGGTAAGTATCTTTGGCATTTTCCGAATCTCATGAACATTTCTACCCATGCTATCAAGCAAATAAAAGTTGCCGAGTTCATTCTGACGAATTTAATTATTCAGCCTGCTGAAGACGGTTCTTAAAGCCCAGCGCTGCCACATTATCCTAAAGCGACGGTAAAGATTGATCATTTCTGTAGCTCTTATCCCATCTTCATTAGTGATTAATCATATTGCATATTGCGGAGCCGATCCGGGGCGGTTTCTAAAATATTATTATTGATTTATCTGCTGACTTTGATTTTCTTAAGATGCCGTGTAAATTTGTAAGCAAGAACGGTTAATTATTAGCATATGGACAGGTTAGTATATTTAAGCGAAAATAAGTACTTTAAAATTCTCATGGTTACGCTATCAGCCTATTTTATTTATAAGCTGGGCAGAAGCTGCGGCGAGTTTTTCTACTACTTTACCCATTAATCGACTGTACATTGTCAAGCCGGGCCGACGACTAAGGAATGGTTTGGGTAAAAAGGGGTACGCAATGAGCTTTGTAAGCTATCTTGTAGCCTTTAAATCACCTGTTCCCATAAACATCGCCGATATTTGTGCATGCAGTCTTGCATCGGTAACTAAATAAAGTTCTTTAATGAAATCCGTTGACACAGGCTTGGGTTTAGGGTATTTGTTTTTCAATAAGAAGTTCTTTAAGGCAAGGTTGACCTTGTCTTCTCCTATCAGCTCGCTTAATTGGTACATCACGACCGCACCTTTTGAATAGGAGATATGTGGGCTTTCAGCTTTGACCCGGTATAGGGGTTCTTCATTCGTATAGCCTCTTTCGTTCAGGTAAATATCCCGGTGCATCTTAATTTTCTCCTGCACTTTTTCTTTGCCATACATCTTTTTAAGGAGCATGATTTCGGTATACATGGCGAAAGTTTCGGTTAGCATGGCTGCGCCGTCCCGGTCATCTGGCGCGATCTGACTGTTACCCCACCATAAATGGGACAGTTCATGCCCGGCCAGCTCATTAATTACATCCTGCCGCTTGTCGCCTTTTAAATTCGCGTGGAAAAGCATATCCTCTGTCATGTAAACAGTAGCGGGATATGCAGTAGCAGCAAAGCCTTTGGTAAAGCTGGATATCTCTGCAAAACGAATGACTTTAAAAGGATAAGGTCCAAAGTTGACTTCACAATAGTCCATCGTTAATTTAGCATTTTTTAATAGATGAGCCACATTTTCATAGTGTGATGGGTGATAATAGATCTCAAAGTTTTTGCCCTTATAAGTTTCCTTTTTTACAGCGTACGCAGCGGATGATAAAGCAAAACGAAAGGGTATGGGCGAGTTTGTTTTATATTGAAAGTAGTTACGACCATTATTACGCCATTGCTTCGTTAACTCGCCTACGCCGATAACTGTTTGTTTGGCTGACGTCGAAACCGTCATACACAGGTTAATAAAATCATCGTTAGCTACTTTTGGCGCATCCGGTAGCTTGACAGGCGTTACATTCCCTAAATGTAATTGCTTGCGGGCGTGCTCATCCTGCACCTCGTTGCCCGGCAAATAACCACATTGCGGGTAATACCGGCTTATGCGCATAAACGACCCGTTTTGTATAATAGCGTTAAATGATTGATGCCCGTTAACGGCTTTCCAACTGTAGCCAAGTTCAAACTCCATTCTCGCTCTTTGATGAGGCAAGAGTGGTTTTTTTAATTCAACCACCTGATACTGTTCTTTAATGGCGGTCCGCTCTGTTGCGTTGATGAATATCGCTTGTTTTATTTCTATATCGTCAGCAAAATTGATAAGCACAGTGCTGATATTATGCCCGGTTTTATTTTCCAAAGTATAGCTCCCTTTAATGGTATAAGCATTTTTCTCAGGGAACAGATCAACCGTGGTGACAATATCGGTTATGTTGGGTTGAGGCAGGTGCTGATATTTGCGGTAGATTGTTTCATAGGTCGCCTGTGCCTGTAGATCCGCATCCTCACTCTTAGGTTGATAGCCAAGTAATAAATTGCTGCCTGTGTAATAAGCCACGGCTCCTGCTAAAGCAATAGCGGTAAAGGCGGGCCATTTCAAGAGCTTTCTTTTTGGCAGGTTAAACACGACCAGCAAGATAATTACAACTACTAACCCAAATAGCAGGCGTCCAGCGTAAGCTGTGGTATAAGCGCCAAAGCCGTTCATATCACTGAAATCACCGTTGAACGGTTGCATAAATTTGGCCAACGGGAAACTCACTATTTTTTTGCCAATTGATGTCGCCATAACCAAGGCAAATAAGGCTGTTAGTCCCATTCCTACATATTTTTGCCGGATGAGGTTTTGGATCAACAGGATCATTACACACAATAACACCAACGGTAGGGTGTTGAATAAAAACACATGGCCATAAACCATCCACTCAATTGTCGAATAATGGTACAAAAGCTGGAACAGAACGCCCTCCAAAATCATCAAACAGCTAAACACAAAAACGATGATGGCAAGCGAAAGACACTTGGCAAAAAAACCGGTTTTTATATTGGCTGCCGCATCTTCGATCAGGTTGAAATTGGCGTTTCTGCTCCTCCAGAATATTTCGTGCGCGTAGTACAAAACCGCTATCATACACAAGCCGTGGAAGTTTTGAATGATGGTGCTTACCATTAAACCGGAAGAGGCATATTTTTGCGGCAGCCTGATGCCTTTTTCAATCTCGGCATACATTTCCATCCCCACACAAAACAGCAGCGCCATTGCCGTTAAAATAAAGGGGATACTTTTTAAAACATAGATAAGATCCATTTTTGTGAAGGAGAGCAGCGCCCGTAACTGTGCTCCGAAGTTGTGCGTCGTTTTAACGGCTCTGTAGGTTGCGACGGATAAGTTCTCGGGCCGTGACGCTTTAGCATTGGCCTTTTTAGCGCGGGGTGTTTTAACAAACGAAAATTGCCGGGCGCAGATCAACAGCAGTGTAACCGAAATGAATAAGATGCCTAGCCTGTTCAAGAGAAAAACACCTGTTAGCGTTACGACCTCCGTGTTTCTTTGTACAACTGACCAATGGGCAGTTTGATAAAAAAAGGCGGAAAAGCCAAAGGGATCAAGTATTGCTGAAATCAACTGCGCCTGTTCTGATTGGGGTAAGCTTTGTGCCATCAGCGGTGAGCGCGAGTAGATCAGTGCCACCATATAAGCTACGTACAATAACAAACCGCTAACATAAACCAGCAGTTTGTTGCGGGTTAACCAGGCTACAAAAGTTAAAACCGCCGTCGTAAAAATGGTATTGAGCAATACAAAAAAAGTTATAGGGTACAAATACCAGAATAGCTTAAAAGAGGTGCTGTTTTCGGAGTTGGAGGCCATGTCACGCCCTATGAAAAAGCTGATGATCAGCAGCAACATGCATAAAAAACTCATCGCCAGTAAGGATGAATACCTGCCTGCCAGAAAGCTCCGTCTTTTAAGCGGTGTGCTAAAAAGCAGTAGTTCAAAACGGGCATCGCTTTCTTTGAACAACAGCTGCGAGGCAAACAGTGTACTAAAAAATAGCGTGGTTAAACTAATAAGAGTGGTAATAAAGCTGATCTGGTAGGGCGAGTTATCCAATATGTTTTCACTCACCGAAAATCGGGCGTTTTGGCCGCCTACCATTCCCAAAACCACTATCAGTAGTAAGACGGCGTAAAAGCCCCATCTTTTAAAATAACTTTTTAAATCGAATAAAAATATCGCTTTCATATTAAACTTTTACCTGATTAAGAGTGGTGAAGTAAACATCCTCTAATGTTGGGGAAACAGACAGGAAATTAGCGGGCGCATTGGGCGTGAATACCCTTATGCTCATCTTCCCGGCCACAAATTGCGACGAGATAACATTTAAATCTTGTTGATAATGGGCCAGTTCGTTTTTAGTAATTTGTTTCTGCCATATACGGCCGTTTAGCTGTTGTATAAGATCGGCCGGATCGCCTTGTGCCAATACGGTACCGCTGTTCATAATGGCCATTCGGCCGCATAAATTGCGTACATCCTCGACTAGATGGGTGGACAGGATGATGATGATCTCTTCACCTATCTCGCTCAATAAATTATTAAAGCGGTTACGCTCCTCGGGGTCGAGCCCTGCTGTGGGTTCATCAACAATTACAATTTTAGGGTCGCCCAGCAGTGCCTGCGCCACGCCAAACCGCTGCCGCATTCCGCCGGAAAAAGTATAAACTTCTTTTTTTTGATGCTGATATAAATTTACCTTATCCAGCAGGGCCAGCACCTGTTCTTTTCGCTCTTTTGCGTTGGTAACGCCTTTTAAAACAGCCAGGTGGGTGAGCAGGTCATACGCTGATACTTTGGGGTACACGCCAAAATCCTGCGGTAAAAAGCCTAAGTATTTTTTTATGACATCGCTATTGGCCGAAGTATCCTCGCCGTTAAAAGTGATGCTACCGCTATCAGCTTTTTGCAAGCCCACAATGGTTTTCATCAACGATGACTTACCGGCCCCGTTAGGCCCTAACAGCCCGAAAATGCCGTTCCCGATTTCCAATGAAATGTTGTTAATGGCTTTGACACCATTGCTGTATGTTTTACTGAGGTTTTTGATGGATAACTGATTCATGATGATTAATTTTTAGGCAATACAATGCCGGGCCTTGTTGCAAAGCATTTTTTTTGTCAATAAATTTTAGCTGATCTTATTCTTTTACATACTCCAAAACATCCCCGGGCTGGCAGTTCAACGTGTCGCAAATCGCTTCCAGCGTATCAAAACGTATACCCTTTGCCTTGCCGGTTTTTAGTATGGATAAATTGGCGGGTGTAATTCCCAATCGCTCTGCCAGTTCCTTACTCTGCATTTTGCGTTTGGCCAGCATTACATCTACGTTAACTATAATTGGCATGGTTAAATAATTAGGTCCTGATCTTTTTGCAAACTTACGCCCTGCTGAAATATGGCGGCAATAAAAAGCGCGAAAATACCCATAATGCCATGTGCACTGGTCATTATCATGTAAGGGTAATCCTCGGTTGAATACACGCTCAGGATTAAAAAAAGTACGGGGCAAATAAGCAGGTTGCTTACATAAAACAACTTAAGGTTATAAATACCCCGAGCGGTAAATAATTTGGTTTGCCGGAAGGTTTTAAAAACATTGCTCAGCAGCCAAAAGAACGCCCCATAAAACGCGATAAGCAAAAACATTTCGATAATATACGCTGCCGTAAACGACGAGCCCAGCAAAAAATACTTACCACTAAACGGGTAGCAAATGGCAAAGCGGCCACCTTCCAAATGTTTCAGCGTGGAAAGATCAAAAACCACCGAAACCACCAGGTGCAGCGCTGTTAAAATATACCCTGCGGATAAGATCCTGGTGAGGTAAAATGCGACTGTTGAAATAATGCGGACTAACTTCATGAGCGTATTTGTAATTTAATAACGCCACAAATTTAATAATTAATTATTGTTTTACAATAATTAATTATTAAAAATATAATGTGTGCGCTATAACCTGCTACATTTACAAAGCTGAGGGAATGCGAATGATTTGTAGGCAGAATTGGCTTGGTATGCTATTAAAACAATAAGCGGGTAGGTAGTTTAGCCTAGAGCCAAACCAAAATGTTTACTTTTTCGGAAAAGTGGTGGGAAATTGACTAACATGATCAGGCTTTTTCCGGGAGATATTAATCACGCTGCTATCCGTAAAAATTAAAGACCAAATCAGCCGGTAGCCTCAGATCATCCAGGAAATGGTTCGAAATTTTTATGGTCAGGAGACTTAACGGTTTAGCATAAGTGTTAGATATATTATTAAAGCAGTAGGGGTTTGATCACCACTACTGCTAGAAAATATTAGCTAAAAAGAACGCCTCTCCAGGCTTCGTCTTCAGGGATACCGGGTTTGCGTTTTCCAAAGAATTGCACAATAATTTCGCCTTTTTTGTCAAATACTTCCAGGCTATGTACGGCACCGTCTGTAGTCGGTTTCTTAACCAGCCATATTGATGTAATGCCATCCTCCCGCAGGTGCATGTTAAACTCAGGATCAAGCACGTTGAACCATGGGCCTGTTTGTACCAGGCGCTTAATTTCGCCGGTATGTATTTGTATACAGCCCGCGCTTCCGGTAAATACCATAACGGGCAAGTTGGTTGCAGATGCTTTGGTTAGGATGTTTTTAAATCTTTCCACACTTATCTGTGTAGCATGGCCCTCCGGTGCAAGGCGTAAGGCTTGCGTACGGGTAAGCTCAAAGTTTTTCAGCATCCCGAAAAACTCGTGGGTGTCTTTCAAGTTCAGCCATGCATCCTTGAATGCTTTAATAGCTACCTCGTGATCCGGCTTCTCAAATGCCGGTGCAGCGGGAGCTTTGATGGTCAATTCCTGTTGCTGCTCATCCGCTTTGTATTTGGCTACCAGTTGGTGGTAAGCGTTTACATCGCTTTGATCGGTCAAATATATTTTATGTACCGCTGTACCATCGGCATCAAAAAACTGCAGGCTAAAGCGTTCGTTCTCATTAACTGCGAAGCCAAAGTGCCAGCGGTTCATAAACAGGCGCAGGTCGATGTCAGGGGTAACGATCAAACCTACCGGGCCATTGAAGCTAACTTTGGTGTAAACCCCTTTACGCTCATGCACGCAATGGTCATTACGGGTTAAAGCCATAACATAGCCCAGGGTGTTTACTTCTTTTAACAGCTCCTGAAAATCGGGTTTCAGCAAGGTGTTGTTTGCGCCGGCATCGGTGTTAACCAATTCGGCTTCGCTTACGCCCAATTTTGTCGCGGCGTCGCGTATGCGTAATTTGGGCTCCTGCATTTTTAGCTCCTCCCATTGTTGTTTTAAGGTTGTTAGTGTATTTTCCATTGTTATTGTTTTAAATTATATCGATAAGCCGCTCGGTATAACCAGCGGACATTTAAACTCTTCGCATGCCATCAGCCTTACTTTTATGCTGAATGCTTCGTGAATATTTTCGCAATTGATGACGTTCAATGGCGCGCCCAATGCCACCGTTTTGCCGTTTTTGAGGATGAGGATCTTATCTGCATATTGCGATGCGAAATTGATATCATGCAAAATGCTGACCACGATGTATCCCCGGTTAGCCATACTGCGCGCCAGTTGTAATATTTGCTGCTGATACAACAGATCCAACCCGTTGGTGGGCTCAT
>Ga0247814_10000059_pt1 | contig 108885 bp, 102 predicted proteins | sample UWRJL179409R1_FD_179947 | JGI IMG/M metagenome (GOLD analysis project Ga0247814, IMG submission 179947) | Plant litter microbial communities from Arlington Agricultural Research Station in Wisconsin, United States - UWRJ-L179-409R-1 | ecosystem: Environmental > Terrestrial > Plant litter >... | reverse complement strand
ACAGTTGGGTTTCCAGGCGCAATTGGCGCTCCACGTTGTGCGTCGCGAAAATCGTATCAATCTGTTGCCGGGAACCGATGGCGTGCGGGTATGAGATGAAGGCTTCACCTTCGAGATCCTGCGGCACGATAAGGGGTTTGTCCTGCAGACGATGCCCTGCGGGAACCGCGCACAGCATTCGCGTGGCGAGCAACTTCTCGCCACGGGGACTTGGATAAGTATTGGGCAGGACAATGATGCCCAGGTCGCAGCGTTGACTGGCCACCAGATCAATCACCTCGCGCGACGAATTCACCACCAGGGATATCTGCACCTGATCATGCTCGGCGATGAACCCGGCGATGGCTCGCGGTAAAAAAGACAAGCCCATGGCTGGCGCGCAAGCGATCTGCAGCGCGCCGCGCTTGAGGTTATGAATGTCCCTTGCCGTGCGGGCAATGCGCTCGACCCCGATCAGCGACCTTTGCACTTCCTGATACAGCGTCATGGCTTCGGCAGTGGGCTGCAAGCGGCCTTTGATGCGGTCGAACAGTGCGAAGCCGATGTCATCTTCCAGGCTGGCGATCAGGCGAGTCGCCGCCGGTTGCGAGATATGCAGCATCTCTGCGGCGCGCGTCACGGTCTGGCCAAGAATCACTGCACGAAAGGCTTCGAGTTGGCGCAGATTCATAATCATCAACCCATAACAAAAAAACATGAGTGAACGAAAATAAAGCATTTTTAAAGCGCGCGTCAGCCTTCTAGGATCATTTTCATCGAATCAAGACGGCCTGATCATTGATAAATCAGGTCGCAATAGATGAAAAACGGGCCTTATGCATAAATCTGATGTGATTGTCGTAGGCGGTGGTCTGGTGGGGATGTCCATTGCTTATGGACTGGCTCTGCTGGGGCGGCAGGTCTGCGTCCTGGATGAGGGCGACGATGCGTTTCGCGCTGCGCGAGGCAACTTCGGATTGCTCTGGGTTCAGAGCAAGGGCTACCACATGAGTCCCTATGCCCGGTGGACTCGTGAGTCGGTGGCGCTGTGGCCGCAACTGGATGCAGCGCTGCGTGCCGATACCGGAGTCGAGATTCACCTGCGCCAGTCTGGCGGTTTTCAGCTGTGCCTGAGCGATGAGGAAATGGCCGAGGAAACCCGCCGTCTGCTGTGGCTGCGCGAGGCTTTCGACGGCGATTATCCCTTCGAGCTGCTGGACCCGGCGCAATTGCGCAGCCGCTTGCCGGGCATCGGTCCTGAGGTGGTCGGTGCGTGCTTTTCGCCAATGGACGGCCACGTCAATCCACTCAAGCTGCTGCGCGCCCTGTACGCGGCCTGCCAGTTGCGCGGAGTGCAGGTGATCAGCGGTCAACGTGTGGATGCCATCGGCCAACATGCCGAAGGTTTCGAAGTCGCGGTTGGCGAGCAACGGTTTCACGGCGAACAGCTGGTGTTGGCTGCCGGACTGGGCAATCGGCCATTGGGCGCCGAGCTTGGGCTGGATGTGCCAGTGCGACCCAATCGCGGGCAGATTCTGGTGACTGAACGCCTCAAGCCGTTTTTGCATTACCCCACTACTTACGTCCGGCAAACCGACGAAGGCACCGTGCAGCTCGGCGATTCCCTGGAGTCGGTGGGCTTCGACGACAGGACCAGCAGCGACGTCATGGGCGATATCGCCAGACGCGGTATCCAGTGTTTTCCACGCCTGGGTCAGGTGCGACTGGTCCGGGCCTGGGGCGCGCTGCGGGTATTGAGCGCCGACGGTTTTCCTATCTATGAGGCACCGACAACTTGCCCAGGCGCCTTCGTGGTCAGTTGCCACAGCGGCGTGACGCTGGCCGCCGCCCACGTGCTGCGGCTTGCTCCGTGGATAGCCGGGCAGGGCGATGAACAACCCATTCAACCATTCAGCCTTGCCCGATTCAGCGGCGTGGTCGAGGTAGGTCATGCTCACTGAAGCGTTGTTTCGCAGTATCGACAGTGAGGCCGGGCGCGTCGATATCCAGTTCGAGGGGCAACCCTTGTCAGTGCCCGCCGAGATGTCCCTGGCAGCTGCGTTACTGGCCAGCGGCGTCCACCAGACTCGGGAAAGTGCCATCAACGGCCGGCCCGGCGCGCCTTATTGCATGATGGGCGTCTGTTTCGAATGTGTGGTGGAGATCGATGGGCTGGCTAACTGTCAGGCCTGTCTCACTGCGGTGCGGCCCGGCATGAGCGTGCGGGTTCAGGCTGGCGCTCGGGATTTGCTGCCCTGGAGCGACGAAGATGAATGATCAGCCCGTGGATTTGCTGATCATCGGCGCCGGCCCCGCCGGGATGAGTGCAGCCATCGAAGCGTCACGCCTGGGGCTGAGGGTCGTCGTGCTGGATGAGCAAGCCAGTCCTGGTGGACAGATTTACCGCAATATTCGCAGTGCAGACGCCCGCAGTTGTGCGGTACTCGGCGCCGACTATGTAGCGGGTGGTGAACTCGCCGAGGCCTTTATGGCCAGTGCCGTGGATTACCGCCCCGGCGCGTCGGTGTGGCAAATCACGCCGGAGCGGCGTGTGCATTTCCTGGTCGATGGTGGTGCCGAAGTCTTGCAGGCGCGCCACCTGTTGATCGCGACAGGGGCGTTCGAACGACCGATGCCGATTCCAGGCTGGACCTTGCCCGGCGTAATGACCGCCGGAGCGGGGCAGATCCTGCTCAAGAGTGCCGCGCTTATTCCGGCCGGACCTGTGGTGCTCGCCGGTTGCGGCCCCTTGTTGTATCTGCTGGCGGTGCAATACCTGCGCGCCGGAATCGCCATTCAGGCGCTGGTCGACACCAGCAGCCACGGCGATGCACTACGCAGTTGGCGGCAACTGCCCGGCGCCTTGCGCGGTTGGCGGGATTTGCTCAAAGGGCTGCGCCTGCTGGCGCAATTGAAACGCGCGGGTGTCCGACATTTTCGCAGCGCGCGCCAGCTTCGTGTCGAGGGCGAGGGTCGCGCGACGGGCTTGAGCTTCAATTGCGCCGGTCGTCCCTGGACGCTGCCAGCATCGTTGATCCTGCTGCATCAGGGCGTGGTGCCCAATACCCAGATCAGCTGGTCCTTGCGGGTCGAGCATGACTGGAATGAGCAACAGGCCTGCTGGGTTGCACGCCGTGATGCCGACGGTCAGACCAGCCTGCCGGGCATTTTCATCGCCGGTGATGGCGGGGCGATTGGCGGCGCCAGTGTTGCGCGATCGCAAGGTCGTCTCGCGGCCCTGACGATGGCCTATCAACAACAACGTATCGACCAGGCACAGTTCAAGCGTCTGGCCAAACCCTGGCGACAGGGCTTGGGTCGCGAGAATGCGGCACGGCCTTTGATCGACGCGCTGTATCGCCCGCAAGCGGAAAACCGCATCCCTGGGGATGACGTCACGGTCTGCCGCTGCGAAGAGGTCAGCGCCGGTGCGATTCGCCAGTACGTCGATCTGGGCTGTCTGGGTCCCAATCAGACCAAGGCATTCGGACGCTGCGGCATGGGGCCTTGCCAGGGGCGCATGTGCGGGTTGACGGTCACCGAAATCATCGCCGAGCGGCGACGGATCAGTCCTGCGCAAGTGGGCTATTACCGAATTCGTTCGCCGCTCAAACCCATCACGCTCAAGCAGTTGGCCGCTGAAAAGCCTTCCACCGAGTGCCAATCTTTAATTAATACCACCCCTTAATAAGGAATTTCCCATGAGTACACCCATCCACCGCATCGAAAGCAACGCGCGATTAAGCAGAAGCGTCGTGCACAACGGCGTGGCCTGGCTGAGTGGCATCGTCGCCGCCGATTGCACCCAGGACATTCGCGGTCAGACCCGTCAGGTGCTGGCGCGTGTCGACGAATTGCTGGCAGCGTCCGGCAGCGACAAGAGTCGTTTGCTCAGCGTGCAGATCTGGATGAAGGACATGAGCGCTGACTTCGCCGGCATGAACGAAACCTGGAGCGCCTGGGTGGATGCCACGCAGACCCCGGCTCGGGCCACCGCGCAAGTGATGTTCGACGACCCGCAGATCCTGCTGGAGCTGATCGTTACCGCTGCCGTCTGACCTTTGCTTGTCATGGAGTAGGGCGCCAACAGAGCGCTCACTCCCGCTGTTCACATTGCTGCTGCCAATAACGGCCACGATCCCTTCCGGGGCGGGACCGATTTGAACAACATCGTCTGGAGCCATGCATGAACCTGAAAAACACCGCCATAAAACTCGGCCTCGCCTCACTTCTGGCGCTGGCCGTCAACGCCCAGGCCGCCGAGCCGCAGCTGCGCATCGGTATCGAAGCCGCTTACCCACCATTTGCGTCCAAGACGCCGGACAACCAGATCGTCGGCTTTGACTACGACATCGGCCAGGCGCTTTGCGCCGAGATGAAAGTCGAATGCGTCTGGAAGGAAAACGAGTTCGACGGCTTGATTCCGGCCCTCAAGGTCAAGAAGGTCGACGCGATCATCTCCTCGATGTCGATGACGCCGGAGCGTATGAAGTCCGTGGACTTCAGCGACCGCTATTATCGAATCCCGGCGCGGCTGGTGGTGCGCAAGGACAGCGGCATCACTGACGTGCCGGCGCAGCTCAAAGGCAAGCGGATCGGCGTGCAGCGGGCCACCAACTTCGAGCGCTACGCCACTGAAAAATTCGTCCCGCAGGGGGCAATCCTTGTGCCGTACAGCTCGCAGAATGAGGTGTTCCTCGACCTGCTGGGCGGCCGACTGGATGCGACCATGGCCAGCTCCGTGGCCATCGACGAAGGTTTGCTGAAGAAACCCGAAGGCAAGGATTACCAGTTCGTTGGCCCGACGTTCACCGAAGAAAAGTACTTCGGAACCGGCATCGGCGTCGCCGTGCGCAAAAACGATCCATTGGCTGGCCGCTTCACTCAGGCGATTGCCGCAATCCGCGCCAATGGCACGTACGAGAAAATTCGTCTGAAGTATTTCGATTTCGATATTTACGGGGAATAACCGATAAATCTGTAGGCGCGAGGCTTGCCCGCAAATGCCTGAGCTGTCGGACCGGATTTATCCCGGAAGATCTTGTAGGACCGGATTCATCCGGGAGGGCGTCGGGGCAGCCAACGAGAGAGTCGGAGCCGGTCCCGGCCTCCTCGCGAATGAATTCGCTCCTAAAGTAATGGCTTTAAGCCTTAAGTTTTCCTCTCGCACTAAAAAAGCGCAAACCCCCGTATTCATTGACTGAATCCGGGGGTTTTTGGTTTTTGGCGCGTAAGACATCTCCTACAAAAAATCCCGAAATCGACACAACTCGACTGATTGTCATTAAACCGCAACATTCCGAGGATTAAATCCGCATCGGGCCTTCCCATGGATGGGCCATCAAAATTCTCTTGTTGAGGTATTGCCGTGATACTGCTGACTAAAAAACGCTTGTCGCTTCTGATCGCTTCGCTGTGCCTGAGCGGTATGGCCCATGCGACTGACGTAACGGGCGCTGGTTCGAGTTTCGTTTTTCCGGTTATCTCCAAGTGGTCCCAGGACTACAGCAAAACCGCGGACAACCGCATCAACTATCAGTCCATCGGTTCGGGCGGCGGTATCGCTCAGATCAAGGCGGCCACTGTTGACTTCGGCGCATCCGATGCCCCGATGTCCGCAGACGACCTGAAAGCTGGCGGCCTGGGTCAGTTCCCAAGCGTGATCGGCGGTATCGTGCCGATCGTCAACGTTGAAGGCGTGGAAAGCGGCGAGCTGAAGCTGGATGGCCCAACCATCGCCAAGATCTTCATGGGCGACATCAAGAAGTGGAACGATCCGGCCATCGCTGAATTGAACTCCGGCGTGAAGCTGCCAGATTCCCTGATCACCGTTGTCCACCGTTCGGACGGTTCGGGTACCACTTACAACTTCACTAACTACCTGAGCAAAGTCAGCCCGGAGTGGAACGAGAAGTTGAAGTTTGGTTCGACAGTCGTCTGGCCAGCCGGTGTGGGTGGCAAGGGTAACGAAGGTGTTTCTGCCTACGTGAAGCAGATCAAGGGTTCGATCGGTTACGTCGAATACTCTTACGCTGTGACCAACAAACTGTCTTACACCCAGCTGAAAAACGCTGCCGGCAAGTTCATCAAGCCTGACGCCAAAGCGTTCGCTGCTGCTGCCGACACCGCCGATTGGGCAAGCGCCAAAGACTTCAACCTGATCATGACCAACGCTCCGGGCGAAGGCGCATGGCCAATCACAGCCACTACCTGGATCATCATGTACAAGCAAGCCAAGAACGCAGAGAAAAGCGCTGCGGCCTTTGACTTCTTCAAGTGGTCCCTGGAAAACGGCCAGAAACAAGCCGAGTCGCTGGACTATGTTGCGCTGCCCAAGTCGTTGGTTGACCGCGTAGAAGGCTACTGGAAAGCGGAATTCACCAAGTAAGCGTTCCAGGCCCGTACACCCCTGTCAGCGTGTCGCGATATCGACCCGGTGACAGGGGCTTTTCCTTGCGAGTGGACCCAACATGACTGAAAACACCCAATACCTGTCCGCTAACGTCACGGAAGTTGAATCCGAGGGCGAGAAGCGCGCCAAGCGGGATCACCGCCATGACTTGTGGTTCAAGCGGTCGTTACAGGCAGCTGCGATGCTGGTGCTTGCAATGCTGGGTTGTATTGCCCTGTCGACCCTCTGGGGGGGCAGTCTGGCGTTTCAAACCTTCGGGTTCGAGTTTCTGACCAGTACCGAATGGGACGTGAACGCCGGCAAGTTCGGCGCACTGGTTCCGATCTACGGCACACTGGTGACCTCATTTCTGGCTTTGCTGATCGCCGTTCCGGTGAGCTTCGGCATTGCAATCTTCCTGACCGAAGTAGCACCGCCCTGGTTGCGGATGCCCATCGCCTCGGCCATCGAACTGTTGGCGGGGATTCCTTCGATCATTTATGGCATGTGGGGCCTGTTTGTATTCGGGCCGTTCATGGCTGAACATCTCTCGCCCTGGATCACCGAAAACCTGGGTGCATTGCCGCTGATCGGCCCTATGTTCCAGGGCCCGCCCTTGGGCATCGGCATGCTGACAGCAGGTATTGTGCTGGCGATCATGATTACGCCGTTCATTACCTCCGTCATGCAGGAAGTCTTCCGCACCGTCCCCACCACGTTGAAAGAATCGGCCTACGCATTGGGCGGCACTACGTGGGAAGTGGTCTGGGACATCGTTCTGCCTTACACGCGTTCAGCCGTTGTCGGCGGTGTGTTCCTCGGTCTGGGTCGCGCCTTGGGTGAAACCATGGCGGTGACCTTCGTGCTGGGTAACGCCCACCAATTCTCGGCCTCGCTGATGATGCCGAGCAGCTCTATCGCGTCGGTGATCGCCAACGAGTTCAACGAGGCTTACACCGACTTGCACCGTTCGGCCCTGATCGCCCTTGGCTTCCTGTTGTTTGTCGTCACCTTCATCGTGCTGGCTCTGGCACGTCTGATGTTGTCTCGTCTGTCACGCAAGGAGGGGTTATGAGTAAGGACATGGCAGGCAGCGAGCGCCTTTACCGCTCCCGTAACTTCAAGAACAAAATTGCGATGGTGCTCAGCTGTGGCGCCACGGCGTTTGGTCTGTTGTGGCTGGTCTGGATTCTGTTGACCACCATCATCAAGGGTATCGATGCCCTGAATCTGCAGCTGTTCACCGGCATGACGCCACCGCCTGGCACCGAAGGCGGTCTGGCCAACGCCTTTTACGGCAGTGTGTTGATGTCCGGCATCGGCCTGTTGATCGGTACACCGATTGGCTTGATGGCCGGCATCTGGCTGGCCGAATTTGCCCGTTACACCAAACTCGGCAACGCGGTGCGTTTTATCAACGACATCCTGCTGTCGGCACCGTCCATCGTGCTGGGTCTGTTCGTCTACACCGTGGTCGTGTTACCGCTTAACGCTATCACCAATCACCAGGTTGGTTTCTCGGCGCTCGCCGGTGCCTTGGCGCTGGCGTTGCTGGTGATTCCGGTGGTGGTGCGCACCACGGACGAGATGATGCAACTGCAGCCGTCGACCATGCGCGAAGCCGCGTTGGCACTGGGCGTTCCACAATGGAAGCTGACCTTGCAGATCGTGCTGCGTGCGGCCAAGGCCGGCGTGGTCACCGGGATTCTGCTGGCGCTGGCACGTATCACCGGCGAAACCGCGCCGTTGCTGTTCACCGCTTTCGGCAACCAATTCTGGAGCAGCGATCTGCTCAAACCGATCGCCAGTGTTCCGGTGGTGGTCTTCCAGTACGCCATGAGCCCGTTCGACGACTGGCACTCTCTGGCCTGGGCAGGTGCTCTGGTCATGACCTTGTTCGTGCTTTTCCTCAGTCTTGCTTCCCGCTTAATTCTTTTGCGCAATAGGGCGTCATGATGAATAACCTTTCCCTTGCCAATGAAAAAACCAAGATTCAAGTCCGTGGCCTGGAGTTTTTCTACGGCGGCCAGCAATCCCTGAAATCCATCGACATGGTGATCCCGGAAAAACGCATCACCGCGATCATCGGTCCTTCGGGCTGCGGCAAATCCACCTTGCTGCGCGTGTTTAACCGTATTTATGCGATGTACCCCAAGCAGGAAGCCAAGGGTGAAGTGCTGCTCAATGGCGAGAACATCCTGGCCCCTGGCTATTCGATGAACCGCCTGCGCAGCCATGTCGGCATGGTGTTTCAGAAGCCGGTGCCGTTTCCGATGTCGATCTACGACAACATTTCCTACGCCATCAAGCACCACGAAAAGCTCTCGCGTCGCGAAATGGAAGATCGCGTTGAACAGGCGTTGCGCGGCGCGGCGCTGTGGGATGAAGTCAAGGACAAGCTAAAGCAAAGCGCTACCGGCCTGTCCGGCGGTCAGCAACAGCGGCTGTGCATCGCGCGCACCATTGCGTTACGCCCACAGGTCCTGCTGCTGGACGAACCGACTTCTGCTCTCGACCCGATTTCCACCGGGCGCATCGAACAGCTGATTACCGAACTCAAAGAGCAGTTCACGGTGATCATCGTTACCCACAACATGCAACAAGCGGCGCGCTGCTCGGATTACACCGCGTTCATGTTCATGGGCGAGCTGATCGAGCACGGCGACACCGACACCATCTTCACCAAGCCTTCCAAGACCCAGACTGAAGACTACATCACCGGGCGTTTCGGCTGATTCAAGCCTGATTTACGGAATGGGCGGGCGCTGACTCAGGCTCGCCCATGAAGTCTTCCAGCCGCCGACGCAGCCAGCGCTCGGCCGGATCGGTGTCCATTACGCTGAGCCAGACCATGGACAGATCCAGGGTCGGAGTAATGAATGGCAGCGGTTCATCTTTTACCAATCCCAATGCACTCATCGCGCTTGCCGTGTAGCAAGGCATATTCGACAGCAGGTCAGTTCCGGCCATCAAGGCAGGCAACGTGCTGTATTGCGGAATCGACAACACCACATGTCGCTTGCGACCCAGCGCGCTCAGCCACTCATCGGCGAAGCTGCTGATGTTGGCCACGTGGGACACCACCACATGCGGTCGTGAGCAGTATTCATCCAGGGTCATTGGCGTGGACGACTTGTCGGCGCGTATCACTCGGGGCTGAATAGTGCGCAGCAACTTGCGCTTGGCATTGGCCGGCAGCTCTCTCGTCAGGCAGACACCCACCGTGATTTCCCCGGAAATCAGCAGTTCGGAAATATTCCAGTAATCCACGTGCTTGACCACGATCACCACGCCCGGTGCTTCCTGGCGAATGGCGCGCAGCATGGCCGGGAGCAGACCGAATTCGACGTCGTCGGACATGCCGATACGAAACGTCATGTTGCTGCTGGCCGGATCGAAGTCGTGGCTCAGGCTCAGGGCCGTGGACATGGCGTCCAGCGCCGGCGACAGATGCAGAATGATTTCCTGGGCGCGAGCGGTCGGCTCCATGCGATGCCCGACCCGAATGAACAACGGATCGTTGAACAAGGCGCGCAGTCGATTGAGCGCTGCGCTGATGGTCGGCTGGCCGAGAAACAGCTTTTCGGCGGCACGGGTCACGTTACGCTCTTGCATCAACGTCTCGAACACCACCATCAGGTTGATGTCGGCCTTGCGCAGTTGATTTCGGTTCATGTTGGTAGCAGTCCGCGGGGGTGATGGCCTTGTGCGGGGGAAGCTAACAGTTGCGAGCCCCAAGCGACAAGCGGCACGACCAGTCCCCAATCCGCTTGCGGCTTAAAGCTTGTAGCTTGCAGCTGCTTCCCAATGAACTTCCCGTTCGGCTCGCCGGTCAGCTCTACATGCTTAACATGAGGCTTTGACTTGATGCGAATTTCATTGGACAAGCAGGTTGCATTGGTTACTGGCGGTAGCTCGGGCCTGGGCGCGGGAGCGGCCAAGGCCCTGGCAGCGGCGGGCGCCGCCGTGGTGATCAACTACAATTCCCAGCCTGAACCGGCGGAAAAGCTCGCGGCGGACATCATTGCCGAAGGCGGCCAGGCGGTAGCCATCGGTGCTGACGTTTCGCAGGAAGATCAGGTCGAGCGTCTGTTCGCGCAAACCCTGGAGCACTTCGGTCGTCTGGATATTCTGGTGGCCAATTCCGGCCTGCAAAAAGACGCGTCGATCTTCGACATGAGCCTGGCCGACTGGAACAAGGTGATCGACGTCAACCTGACCGGCCAGTTCCTCTGCGCGCGCAGTGCTTTGCGCCAGTTCGTCGCCCAAGGCATGCATCCAGACGTTTCCAGAGCCATGGGCAAGATCATTCACATGAGTTCCGTGCATCAACTGATTCCGTGGGCCGGTCACGCCAACTATGCGGCGTCCAAAGGCGGAATCGATCTGCTGATGCGCACCATTGCCCAGGAAGTCGGCGAGAAGAAAATTCGCGTCAACAGCATTGCACCGGGCGCGATTCGCACGCCGATCAATCAGGACGCAATGAAGGGCGATGCCGAAGCCAAACTGTTGAAGCTGATTCCTTACGGCCGCGTCGGTGAAGCGCAAGACGTGGCCAATGCAGTGGTCTGGCTCGCCTCCGATCTGTCCGATTACGTGCATGGCACGACGCTGTTCATCGACGGCGGCATGAGCCTCTACCCGGAGTTTCGCGACAATGGCTGAGTTTCTGGAAGAAGCACAAAACCCTATTGAGAACCACGGCATCATTGGCGATATGCGCAGCGCTGCGCTGGTCGCCGACACGGGCAGCATCGACTTTCTCTGTTGGCCGGATTTTGATAGCCCGTCGGTGTTCACCGCACTGCTGGACAGCAACGATGCCGGCATTTTTCAGCTGGCCCCGGATCTGCCTGACGCGCGTCGCCAGCAGATTTACCTGCCGGACACCAATGTCCTGCAGACTCGCTGGATCGCCACGGATGCGGTCGTCGAGGTGACGGATTTGATGCCCATCGGGCGCCACGAGGATGACTTGCCTCGCGTGGTGCGGCGCATCGAGGTGCGTTACGGCACGGCGACCATGCGCATGCGCTGTCGGGTGCGGCTGGATTACAGTCGCGCGGAAATGAGCGTGCGCATGGATGGCGAAGACGTGTGCTTCGAGGCCCAGGGGCAGCCAGGCATGCGGCTTTCGTCCACCGCGCCGCTGCACGTTGATGAGCAGACTGCCGTCGCTGAGTTCGCCATGCAGCAAGGCGAGATTTTCGAGTTCGTGCTCGGCGGGATCGACGACGAGCAGGTCAGCGCCGGGCAATGTCCGCGCTATGTAGACGAGACCCTGGCGTTCTGGCGGCGCTGGAGCAAACAGTCCGAGTACCGTGGCCGCTGGCAGGAAATGGTCAACCGTTCAGCGCTGGCCCTCAAACTGCTGACGTCCCGCAAGCACGGCGGCATTGTGGCTGCCGCGACCTTTGGCCTGCCGGAAACCCTCGGCGGCGAGCGCAATTGGGACTATCGCTACACCTGGATTCGTGACGCATCGTTCACGGTCTATGCGTTCATGCGCCTGGGCTATTCCGATGAAGCCAATGCATTCATGGGCTGGGTTCGCGGCAGAATGGGCGATTGCTGTGATGATTCCAGCACCCTTGGCATCCTCTACGCACTTGATGGCCGCGAAGAGCTGCCCGAGGAAACCCTGCCGCATCTTTCCGGTTACGGCGGCGCGACCCCAGTGCGGATCGGCAACGAGGCTTACCAGCAGACTCAGCTGGATATTTATGGCGAACTGATGGACGCCGTGTATCTGGCCAACAAATATGGCGAAGCGATTTCCTACGAAGGTTGGCAGCACGCGACACGGCTGGTGGATTACGTTTGCGATAACTGGCGCAGTAAAGACGTCGGCATCTGGGAAATGCGCGGTCAGGATCAGCACTTCCTGCATTCGCGCCTGATGTGTTGGGTGGCGCTGGATCGCGCGCTGCGTCTGGCTTTCAAGCGTTCGCTACCCGCGCCCTTTGATCGCTGGGACAAGGAGCGACAGGCGATTCACGACGATATCTGGAAAAACTTCTGGAATGCCGATCTCGGCCACTTCGTGCAATACAAGGGCAGCCGTAACCTGGATGCCTCGATGTTGCTGATGCCGCTGGTGCGCTTTGTCGGCGCCAGCGATCCGCGCTGGATCGCCACCCTGGACGCCATCGAAGGCACTTTGGTGCGCGATGGCCTGGTTTATCGCTACCGCAACGACGACGACCATGACGACGGCCTCGCCGGGGAAGAGGGCGCATTCACCGCCTGTTCATTCTGGTACGTCGAGTGCCTGGCCCGGGCAGGGCGCGTCGAGCAGGCGCATCTGGAGTTCGAACAGTTGCTGCGCTACGCCAATCCATTGGGGCTGTATGCCGAAGAGTTCGATGTTCACGGCCATCATCTGGGCAACACGCCCCAGGCGCTGAGCCATCTGGCGTTGATCAGCGCGGCAAGCTTCCTGGATCGCAAGCTCAATGGCGAGAAGACGATGTGGCAGCCGTAAAGTGGGATTGGTTGGAGGCTTGCCAGCGAAGCCCATCCTATCGTTTTCTATCGGCCCGGTAGGACCGGACTTGTCCGGGAAGATGTCAGTGCGGGCAATCGAGGTGGGGCAGGTGGATCTGCGCTGGCAGGGTCGGCCTCTTCGGGGACAAGTCCCCTCCTACCGGTTTTTGCGCGAATCAGGTAGGACCGGACTTGTCCGGGAAGAACGATAACGCGATGCACCTGGCTCACCGCGGCGACTGATTCGCGGGCAAGCCGCGCTCCAACGAGTTGCGTTTCGACATTCACTTGGCTACGCAGTCATAATGACCGCATTCTCGGTCATTAATCAGTCAACGGAAGCGCAATGACAAACCCCTTGTTAGCGGCATTGGTGCCTCTGGTCGCTGACCTGAGTCGGGAATTGCCTGATGATGAACGCTATCGGCGTTTGTTGCAGGCGCTGCGGCAGTTGTTGCCGTGCGACGCCGTGGCGTTGCTCAGGCTTGAGGACGATGTGCTGATTCCCCTGGCGGTGCAGGGCTTGAGCGCGGACACCCTGGGGCGGCGCTTCAAAGTGGCGGAACACCCGCGTCTCAAGGTGTTGCTGGAAAGCCCCGGCCCTACGCGCTTTTCCACCGACTGTGAATTGCCGGACCCCTACGACGGACTTGTAGAAGGACATCCGGGCCATCTCGAAGTGCATGACTGCCTGGGTTGTCCACTGTATTTCCAGGACAAGCCCTGGGGCCTGATTACCCTGGATTCCCTGGACCCCTCGCGCTTTGGCAGTGTCGATCTGGACAATCTGCAAGCGTTCGCCAGCCTGGCCGCCGCGACCGTCATGGCCAGTGAGCGGATCAAACAGCTGGCGCGCGGCTTTGAAGATCAACGCCAACTGGCTGAAGTCTATAAACGTGCGGCTGGCGGTCGAAGTCCTCGGGAATTGATCGGGCAGAGCGCCGTACACAAGCGGATGCAGCAGGAGATCCAGCTGGTCGGCAACAGCGCCTTGTCGGTGTTGATCACCGGCGAAACCGGGGTCGGCAAGGAACTGGTGGCCGAGGCCATTCATATGAGTTCGCCACGTGCCCAGAAGCCGCTGATCAGCCTTAACTGCGCCGCGCTGCCGGAAATGCTGGTGGAGAGCGAGCTGTTCGGCCATGTCAAAGGCGCATTTTCCGGTGCCGTGAACGGCCGCAGCGGCAAATTCGAACTGGCCGATGGCGGCACCATTTTTCTCGATGAAGTTGGCGAGTTGCCGCTTCCCGTTCAATCCAAGCTCTTGCGGGTATTGCAAAGCGGCCAGTTGCAGCGGGTCGGTTCAGATCAGGAACACCATGTGGATGTGCGAATCATCGCCGCTACCAACCGGGATCTGGCCGAGGAAGTGCGCAGCGGCCGCTTCCGGGCGGATCTGTATCATCGATTGAGTGTTTACCCGCTGTTGGTGCCGCCATTGCGCGAGCGGGGCCGCGACGTCCTGCTGCTCGCGGGCTTCTTCCTTGAAGAGAACCGCGCCCGCATGGGGCTGCGTAGCCTGCGCTTGAATGTCGACGCGCAGAAATTGCTGGTCAGCTACACCTGGCCGGGCAATGTGCGCGAGCTCGAACACTTGATCAGCCGCGCAGTGCTCAAATCCCTTTCGGCCCACAAGGAGCGTCCGCGCATTCTGACCATTGAGGCAGCCGCGCTGGGCCTGAATGATGAAGTGGCCGTCAGCGATTCCTTGGCCCCGGCAATCCCCGCAGCCGTCGTGGCCGGCGGCACACTCAAGGATTCAGTCGACGCCTTCCAATGCCGGGTGATCGAGGAGGCCTTGGCCCGCCATCAGGGTAAATGGGTCGATGTCGCCCGTGAGATGGGCCTCGACCGCGCCAACCTCAGCCGCCTGGCCAGGCGCCTGGGAATCCGCTAGGGCGCGCCAGCACCGTTGACAGGTATCGTGGAGAACCGCGCTGTGTACTGATTGATCATCTGGTCAAAAAAGACTGAATTTTTCCCTCGGGCCAAAGGTCATCTACTGCTCTAAACAAACAGTATGAGGCACTGCCTGGATGTCCCAGTACAAACATTACCGAATTGATTACCTGTTCAACGGCGCCTTCAAATCGTTCTATATCAGCGCTGAACGCATGGACAATGCCGAAGCCTGGCATCACGCAAGCGTCGATGCCGGCATTGCCCGCATCCCTAAATATCGTCTGGAAAAGGTCGCCCGCGTGTCCAAGCCTTACGCCGAACACTTCGGTGTTACCGACGTCGAGTGGGCACAAAGTTGATGCCCGGTGCCGGCCGCCCTTCGATGGGTGTGGCCGGCGACCATTAGGCTGTCAGGGGCAGGGATCTGCGCTTTCTAATGCTTGTCCCGCCCGCCATGAAAATCGCCTTTTTCCGGCACCAGTTCCGTTCCCGGCTCAAACCCGGCTTCCGGGTCGTCCTCTTCGCTGATCGGGTCTGGAACGGTTTCGGGAAAGGTCACTTCATCGGGATCGACATCTGGATTTTCCGGGCGGGAACCGGCCATGGTGCACCTCATCTGTGGATTGGTCAGGATCGGGTATCGGTTTGGATGGTCCGGCATTCAACCGGTTCACTTAAGTTGATTACCGGCAGCTTGCACCACCCGCCGGTAACCCTCGTCACGCATCAGCGGTGAGCGATATTTTCCAGTGCCAGGTTGCGGGTGCGCGGGCCGAAGGTGCTGATGGTGATGATCACGATCAACATGCTGCTGACGATAAACGCCAACACCCCCGGTGTGCCGAAATGCTCCAGAAAGAAGCCGATCAGCAGACTGCTGAACACGGTCGATAAGCGGCTGAATGAGTAACAGAAACCCACTGCACGGGCGCGAATGTTGGTCGGGAACAGTTCACCCTGATACGAGTGATAACTGAAGCTCAGCCAGGCATTGCAGAAGGTGATCATCACGCCGCAAAACACCAGGCCTACTGCTGAAGTCTGAAACGCAAACAGGGTGCCGAAGATCATCGAGCCCAACGCCGAGCCGACGATCTGCCATTTGTTCTCATAACGATTGGCAAACTTCACGAACAGTAGCGGACCCAGCGGATAGGCGAGGGTGATCACGAAGGCATAACCCAGGCTGTGGGTGAGGCTGACGCCCTGGCCGGTAAGCAATGCTGGCAGCCAGTTGCCAAAGCCGAAGAAGCCGATGGCCTGGAAAATATGGAACACGATCAGCATCAATGCCCGACGACGATAAGGAGGCTTCCAGATATCGGCGAAACGCCCACGACCTTCGACAGCAACCACTTCCGGCTCGGGCACGTCCAGCGGTTTGCCGTGTTCACGCAGACACTTGGCTTCAATGTCATCCATGATGCGTTCGGCTTCGTCGAAGCGCCCATGCTGGGCGAGCCAGCGCGGTGACTCGGGAAGGCGCGAGCGCAACCACCAGATGAACAGCGCGAAAACAGCGCTGGCCAGCACCACCCAGCGCCAGCCGGAAATCCCGAACGGTGCTTGCGGCACCAGCCACCAGGACATCAGGGCAACGGCCGGCACTGAAAGGAACTGGATAAAAAACGCGAAGGCAAATGCCGAACTGCGGATGCGCTTGGGCACCAGCTCCGACAGGTAAGCGTCAATGGTCACCAGTTCGATACCCAAACCGATACCCACCAGAAAGCGCATGCAAATGATACCCAGCGCGGAGCTCTGTATGCCCATGAGCGCGGTGGCGACGGTGTACCAGATCAGCGCGAAGGTAAAGATGGCCCGGCGTCCGAAACGGTCGGCAATCGGGCTAAGCAGGCTGGCACCGAGAAACAACCCGAGAAAGGTCGCCGAGGCAAAGGCGGCCTGATCGGAAAAGCCGAATACGCCTTGTGCACCGGTGGCAAAGATACCGTCACGCAGCAGACCCGGACTGATGTAAGCGGTCTGGAATAAATCGTAAAGCTCGAAAAAGCCGCCAATGGACAACAGCGCGATCAGACGCCAGATCGTCGCGACGGCTGGCAAGCGATCAATGCGCGCGCTGATGGACGCTGCACGAACAGGATCAACCCCATCGGATTGGATTTGCGGCGTCACGCTGTCCGCCGGTGATAAAGAGGTCATGGGTCAGATTCCGGAATTGCGGGATCCCACATGATAGAGCTTTTACATTTTGAAATGATTGTTTAGATCGGTTGGTTATAGCGAATCTTGGCTGTTAATTGCGAAAAAGTCGGGAATTTAAGGTTTTTATGCCGAACGGTCGCTCGGAGTTGAGCTCCGCTGCTATACCGATTTTGGGGCTCCGTTGGCCGGATGCTGGGCAACTAAGCTGAACCTCGGCGTTAAACCTGTAGTCAGCCCATTACCTACCACCTGTGAGGAAGCAGCTTCTATGGCGACTATGAAAGCGATAAGGATTCACCAGTTTGGTGATTCGAGTGTGCTGCGACTCGAATTTATTGAAATCCCTCATCCGCAAGTGGGCGAAGTATTGGTAAAAATTGCCGCTGCGAGCGTGAACCCGGTGGACTACAAGATTCGACAAGGCGAATTTCCGCCGGTCGGCGAAGAGAAGTTGCCCATCACCCTGGGTCGGGATTTCTCCGGCGTTGTGGAGCAGGTGGGCAGTGGTGTGGGAAGTTTTGCCAAAGGCGATCGGGTTTTCGGGATGGTCGGCGGTGATGCCAGCTATGCGGAGTACGCCGTGATCAAGGTCGAGCATTTGGCAAAGATTCCGGAAAATCTTGATTTCATTCATGCTGCGGCCGTGCCTTTGGCGGCGCAGACCGCGTGGCAGGCGTTATTCGATCACGGCCATCTTGAGGCGGGGCAGCGGGTGTTGATCCAGGGCGCCAGCGGAGGCGTCGGGCACTTTGCCGTGCAACTCGCAGCGGCCAAGGGCGCGATGGTCTACGCCACCGGTTCGGGAAAAAGCGCGCAGTTGATCAGTACACTGGGCGCGGACCGGGTCATCGATTACACCAAAGAACGTTTCGAGGATGTGTGCGCGGATATGGATCTGGTGGTCAACCTGGTGTCCGGCGAAATGCAGCAGCGGTCCTGGGCGGTATTGCGACCTGGCGGCATTCTGGTTTCTACCTTGAACGAGCCGGTTCGAAATCGACCTGACGCGTATGGCAAGAACAGCTGCTTTTTTCTGGTAGAGCCCAGCGGTAGGCAGCTCGCAGATATCGCGCAGTTGATAAAGGGCGAGCTGGTCAGCGTGAAGGTCAACGTCACTTTCCCGCTGAAAAGCGCAGCGGCGGCTCAGGATTACCTGGAAAAATCCCACATTGAGGGCAAGGTGGTTCTGACTGTCGATGGGTGAGGGTTGACTGCGCTGCCTGCGGAGCACAAAGCAATCCGTAGGATCGGCTTTAGCCAGGAGGAAGCAGGTAGATTCGCTGCAGTTGCATGGTCAGACCCTCCGCCCTCCCGGCTAAAGCCGGTCCTACGGGATGTAGTCAACTTCAAAGGGGAGGTCTGATGGGGATCAAGACGGTCTCTTCACGACGAAGGCGGCGATATTTTGCGTATCAAGATATGTCGCAAAACTTTAACATCGACACCCCGTTCCGCTGCCCGTCTGGTCCCCGTGAAGTTCAAACTGCCCACCACCGCCACTGCACCGTTTTGTCCGTCTGCGGTCACCGACAGCGTCGCCATCCCCGCCAATGCCTCTCTGGCGCGCAAGATGCTGCTGTTTGTCGGCCCCGGCCTGTTGGTTTCCATCGGCTACATGGACCCCGGCAACTGGGCGACCGCTATCGAGGCTGGCTCACGCTTCGGTTATTCGCTGCTGTTTGTGGTGGTGCTGGCGAGTCTGTCGGGCATGGTGTTGCAGAACCTGTGCTCGCGGCTGGGCATCGCCACCGGGCGCGACCTTGCGCAGTTGTCCGCGGCGCGTTACAGCCCGCACGTCGCGAAAGGTCAGTGGTTATTGGCGGAGCTGTCGATTGTCGCCACCGACCTTGCCGAGGTACTGGGCGCGGCGTTGGCCTTTCATCTGTTACTCGGCGTGTCGATCACTGTCGGCGTGGCGCTGACCGCCTTCGATACGCTGATCGTGCTGGCCTTGCAAGGCGCCAACTTCCGACGTCTGGAGGCCATCGTCCTGGGATTGATCGCGACCATCGGCGCCTGTTTTACGGTTGAGTTGATCCTCATCAAGCCATTCTGGCCGGACGTCTTTGCCGGGCTGAAACCCAGTTGGGATGTGCTCAGTGGCCAAGAGCCGCTGTACATCGCCATCGGTATCCTCGGCGCGACCGTCATGCCGCACAACCTCTACCTGCATTCGTCAGTGGTGCAGACCCGTGTCAACGGCAGCGATAACGCCAGCAAGGCCAGCGCAATCAAATTCGCCCGCTTCGACACCATTGCATCCTTGAGCCTGGCCTTGCTGATCAACGCGGCGATCCTGATTCTGGCGGCGGCTGCATTTCATCAGAGCGGGCATACCGAGGTGGTGGAAATTCAGGACGCTTATCACTTGCTTGATCCCTTGGTGGGCGGTGCCGTGGCCAGCGTACTGTTTGGCATTGCCTTGCTGGCGGCTGGGCAAAGCTCGACGTTTACCGGCACCATTGCCGGCCAGGTGGTCCTTGAAGGTTTCTTGCAGGCGAAGATTCCCTGCTGGCAGCGGCGCTTGATCACCCGCGCCCTGGCGTTGATTCCGGCCCTGATCGGCGTGATGTGGCTAGGTGATAGCTCGGTGGGCAAGATGCTGGTGCTCAGTCAGGTGGTGCTCAGCCTGCAACTGCCATTCGCCCTCTGGCCGTTGATTCGCTTCACCAGCGACCGGCATTTGATGGGGCCGTTCGTCAACAGCCGGTTGGTGCAGACTGCCGCCTGGAGCCTGTTTGGCCTGATCTCGGCGGCGAACCTGACGCTGCTGTGGTTCTGGATCAGCTGATTTCGACCTGAACTCCCCCGGCACCTTTGACTCACAACCCTGACAGCACATCAGGCGTCTGCGAGCAGGAGCGAGTTTTTTGAAAGTCGAAAGTGCAAGTATTCCCGGCGCTGAACGGCAAAGGGGCAAGGTTTTCGAGACCGATCTGCCTGCGCGTCTTGATCGTCTTCCCTGGGGTCGTTTCCACACGTTGCTGGTCTTTGCGCTGGGTATTACCTGGCTGCTGGACGGCCTGGAAGTGACGCTGGCCGGTTCGGTTTCGGGCGCGCTCAAGTCCAGCGAACTGTTGCAGATGTCCAACAGCGAAATCGGCCTGGCGGGCGGGGTTTATATCGCCGGCGCTGTGCTGGGTGCCTTGTTTTTTGGCTGGCTGACTGATCGCCTCGGGCGTCGCAAGCTGTTCTTCGTCACCTTGATACTCTACGTCGGCGCCACGGCGGCCACCGCATTTTCCTGGAATGTCGCGAGTTTTCTGCTGTTTCGCTTTCTCACCGGGATGGGCATCGGCGGTGAGTACACGGCGATCAACTCGACCATTCAGGAATTCACCCCGGCGCGCTACCGTGGCTGGGTGGACCTGACCATCAATGGCACCTTCTGGTTGGGCGCGGCATTGGGCGCGGCTGGCTCGATTGTCTTGCTCGATCCGCAATGGGTTGGCGGCGATCTAGGCTGGCGGCTGTGCTTTGGCATTGGCGCGGCACTCGGGCTGATCATCCTGTTCATGCGCCTGTGGCTGCCGGAAAGCCCGCGCTGGTTGTTGATCCACAATCAGGCCGATGAAGCGCGACGCATCGTCGAGCAGATCGAAGCAGGCATGATCAAACAGGGTCACCGATTGCCCGCCGTCACCAGCAAGCCGTTGCGTTTGCACGCCAGGGATCACACGCCGCTGGGGGAAATATTCCAGACCTTGTTCGTCAAATTTCGCCAGCGGGCGTTGGTCGGCATGACGCTGCTGACGGCCCAGGCCTTCTTCTACAACGCGATTTTCTTCACTTACGCGCTGGTGCTGACTGATTTTTACCAGGTTCCAGCTGAGCAGGTCGGCTGGTATGTGTTGCCGCTGGCCTTGGGCAATTTTTGCGGCCCGTTGCTGCTGGGGCGCTTGTTTGATGTGATTGGCCGCCGGGTGATGATCAGCCTGACCTACGGAATCTCCGGCGTGCTGCTGGCCATCTGCGGGTATTTGTTTCAGCAAGGCGTGCTGGATGTGACGCAGCAGGCGATTGCCTGGATGGTGATCTTCTTCTTCGCTTCAGCCGCAGCCAGTTCGGCCTACCTGACAGTCGCCGAAACCTTTCCCCTGGAGATTCGTGCTTTGGCGATTGCCGTGTTCTACGCCTTCGGCACCGGGCTGGGTGGAATTATCGGGCCCAGCCTGTTCGGTTACCTGATCCAGACCCATGACCGCAGCAATGTGCTGATCGGTTATTTGATCGGGGCGGGGCTGATGATTGTGGCTGCAGTTGTTCAGGGGATCTGGGGCGCAGCGGCCGAACGCAAGTCGCTGGAACAGGTGGCCAGGCCGCTGTCGCAAGCTCAGGATTGAGCGCAGGGCGGTTGACGTTGGGCGGTTAGTGCAGTGCGAACAGGGCGCCGCGCTTGGTCAGCAGAATGTGATCGGCGGAGAGGAAGAGCAGACCCAATGGATCGCTGAGAACGCCATAGATGAAGTTGCCGGTGATCATGTCCAGCTCAAACAAGTCTCTGAGCCCCAGAAGGTTATCTTCTGCATCCCCGCGCAGGGCCAGTGACGAGCTGTAATCAACAATCGACAGCTGAGCGATCAGTGACTGCAGTAAGACTGAATTGCTCTCGATAGACATGGCGTAACCCTGAATGCATAGCGTACAGATTGCAACGCTATGCAGGTGGGAAGCCTGTTATCGCCGTTGGTTCAGTTGCTTATCACTAAACTGGACCAAAGGTACTGACGCGGGCCTGAATCAAGGCTTGATCCGATCCGCAACGGTTCTCAGATCATCGACCGTATCTTGCAGCTTGATGACCTGCTGGCTCACATCAGCAGCATCCCTGGCGTGGATCGAATGCTGAAGAAAGACCGCATGGCCGGCCAGGTTCAGGGAAATACTTTCCAGATCATTTGCGGTTGTTTGCAGGTCTTTCTGAATGTCTTTCAAGGATCATTGCTCGCAATTACGACTCAAAGCCGAATCGTTTCGGCCATTGAGGTCAGCAGGGTTTCAGGTTTTATTTGCTGCGCGCCTTGGCCTCGGCAGCCAGGCATTCCAGAGCGAACTGCTCGGTGTAGGTCATCTGGATCGGGGTTGTCTCGCCCTTGACGGTACGTTCGCCTTCCAGGATGTAACGCATGCGTTTTTCGGTGACGCCAATGCGCTTGGCGATCCAGGAGGGCGTCTGACCGATGCGGCTGATCAGTTTGTCAGCGTATTCGGTGGCCGGGTTGTAATGTTCAGCGTTGGGGGTCATGTCGCGTCCAGATAAAGTGTTGCGGCGATGGCATCGCATTCCGGCGACATAGTGCTTGAATCAGCAACCCATGTCTCCTGCGGGCGGTCAGCAAATCAGCTGATCACTCGTCTTCCTGTTCAGAGTACGAGTCCAGCAGCGCTGCCAGGGCCAGGGTGCGTTGCAGCCCGGAAGTCGTCGCCATGATTTCGGCGACCGCAGCAATGGCGGCTGCCTTGGCTTCGGCGCGCTCTGCGTCGGTATTGTTAAGCGTGGCGTCCTGCGCGGCTTCGATGATCGATTGCTCAAAGCTGTTCATAGGTGTGCTCGGCAAGGAAAGGTTTTCCGGATAAGGCTCTGAAACGGCTACAGCTGCACATCATTGACAGGCTCCAGGCGCGGCGGGGCGGGTTCGTCGAGCATGTCCAGCACCGAGATTTCGATGTCACGGCACAGTGCGTTCAACGGCAGATCATTGGGTTGGGTGTCGAAAGGGTCGGCGATCTGGTCGCCCAGCGCGTCCAGTCCGAAAAAAGTATAAGCCAATACCAGCACCGCAAACGGCGTAAACCAGCCGATGCTGTCCACCAGGCAAAACGGCAGCAGGAAGCAATAGACATGCACGATGCGGTGCAGCATCAGAATGTAAGGGTAGGGGATTGGCGTATTGCTGATGCGTTCGCAGCCGCCCAACACGTAGGACAAGCGGTTCAGTTGCTGATCCATGTCGGCTTTCAACGGGTCGCCAATACCGCTTTGTCGCGCCTGGTCCATCAGCCGCTGGCCGATCAGGCCCAGCAGCACGCTCGGCGGGTTTTCCTTGTCGAAGGTGGCGCGTTGCAGCGCGGGCTCCAATAGCCGACAGCTGTCCTCACCGGGCTTTTCGCCACGCAGCCAGTCCTTGAGCAAGTAGCTGAAGGCAATCAGCGAATCGAGGAGGGCGCGTCGTTCGGTGGACGGCAGATTGGGCATCATGCTCAGGCTTTGCCGGGTCAGGTTGCGGGTCACAATGGACAGCTCGGACCACAACGTGCGCGCTTCCCAGAACCTTTGGTACGCCACGGTATTGCGAAAGCCAAGAAAGATCGCCAGGGTCAGGCCCCACAGGGTGAATGGCGTTGCAGTCAGCACTACTTTGTAATCGAACAGCTTGCCGTGGGTCGCGACCACCACCGAACTGATCAGCATCGTGAACAGCACTTTGGGCCAGATCGCCGGCACGATAGTGCCGCGGATGGCAAATAACAGCGCCCAAAGGGACGGTTTCTGTGGGCGGGTAATCATTGCGCAGCTCTGTCTGGGAAAACAATCCCGGCAATTCTGCCCTATCGGCGCCAGATGATCAGCATTTGCGTTGCCTGGCGGCGGGTTTTTTGCACACGGCTGGGTAATTTTCTTCAATACGCTGCGCATGCTCATCTTTACCCTGATCGACTCATTTTCGGGTTCAGTCAGGGTATTCAGATGAGTGTGTTTCTTTCCATGGCCGCCTTTGCGCTGGCTTCGTCGATCACGCCGGGCCCGGTCAATATTGTTGCCTTGAGTTCGGGAGCGAGATTCGGTCTCGGACCGGCGTTGCAACATGTGACCGGCGCAACGCTGGGCTTCACGTTATTGCTGGTGTTGACCGGTTTCGGCTTGCATGAGGTGTTGATTCAGTGGCCGTTCCTGACTGAAGGGATCAAGTGGGCAGGGGTGGCTTTTCTGTTGTACATGGCGTGGAAACTGGCCCGAGACGACGGCCGCTTAAGCGTCGATCAGGCCGGTGACCGGCCGACCATGCTGTACGGCGCGATCATGCAATGGCTCAATCCCAAGGCCTGGCTAGCGTGTATTGCCGGGATGGGTGCCTTTGCCGCCAGCGGTGAAGCGCGGCTGATCTGGCAGTTTGCCGCGATCTACCTGGTGGTTTGTTATTTGTCTCTGGCGTGCTGGGCGTTTGCCGGGACTTTCCTGCGCCACTATTTAAGCAGCGCGCTGGGCATTCGCGTGTTCAACCGTTGCATGGCCTTGCTGCTGGTGGGCTGCGCCTGGTATCTGCTGGCCGCTTAAAGCTTGTATTGGCCTGGGGTCGCGGCGAGATGCTTTTTGAAAGCCCGTTGAAAATGCGCCTGATCGGCAAAGCCGTTTTCCTGAGCGACATCGGCAATCAAACGACCGCTTTTGAGCTGGGTGCGGGCGTGTTGAATCCGTCGATTGATCAGGTAGGCATGGGGCGTCATGTGGTAGCGCTGCTCGAAGGCGCGAATCAGGTACGACGCCGATATATTTGCAGCGTTGCAGATATCGTCGAGGCTGATCGCGGCCTTGAAGTGATCGTTGATGTACTGCTCAGCCCGTTCTACGCGATTCACCGGTTGGTCGACCTGCAGCACGGCACTGCCCAGTGTCTGTTGCATCAGGGTGAAGAAGGTAACCGCAGCACATTGCTTGTCGAGCACATCCGTTTCGGCGTCGATCAAGGTGGCGTACAGCTGATTGATCCCTCGATATAACTCAACGGAGCTGCTGTGCGTCTGGGCAATGGGCTGGAAATCGAGGTTGGCGTCCATCCCCAGCTCATGCTGAAGGTTTCGTAGCCACAGGCTGTCGACGTACAGCATCAGGTACGACCAATGCTGGTCGGCAATCGGGTTGCAGGCATGCACATCACCTGGATTCATCAGCACCACAGTGCCGCTTTGCACGCGCTGGCGGGTTTTCTCATGCAGGTAAGTGCTTTGCCCGGCGGTAATTGCGCCGATGGAAAACACTTCATGAGAGTGTTTGGCATAGCAAAGCTTGCGCCCATCGCCCACAGAGCGCGCCTCGATGAAAGGCAAGCGCGCGTCGCGCCAGAAAAACGGTGCGGCCGAGTGATCGGCGTTTTGCTGGTCCATGCCGGGTGAGTCCCAAGGAGTCATGTGGATAAGTGAGATTAGCCTATCTCGCATTCAAGCGGCATTGTGCAACTCGAGCAACCCCTGAAACCAGTCCATGAACACCCGACAGCGTTCCGGCAAGTGACGGCGATGGGCGTACAGCAGGGAAATTTTCATCGGGGCGGGACGAAACTCAGGCAGGATTTCAATCAAGTCGCCGCGCAACAGATGTTTACGCATGCCCATGCGCGGCGACTGGACGATGCCCAGATTGCCCAGACAAGCGGCTTCATAGGCCTGAACATTATTGACGGTCACACTGTGGGGCATTGCCACTGTGCAGGTTTTGTCTTGATCCTGGTATTCGAAGTGCGCAGTGCTCGCGCCGAACGCCATCACATAGTTGATCAAACGGTGCTGCTGCAACTCCGCGAGGCTGGTCGGCACGCCATATTGCCGCGCATAACCGGCACCGACGCAATTGACCATCGACAAGTCGCCCAGGTTGCGCGCCACCAGATGCGAGTCCGGCAGCTCGCCGATGCGCAAGACGCAATCGAAGCCTTCGCGCACCAGATCGACCCGCCGATCCGTGCTGCTTATTTCCAGATCGATCCCTGGATGCAGGCTCAGAAATTCACTCAGGCGCGGCAGGAGAATGTTGTGTGCCATGGCGGTGGGCATATCGACTCGCAACCGACCGCTGAGCATTGCATCGTTGCGGAACAAGCCTTCAAGCTCATCCATTTGCGCCAGCATGTCCTTGCTGCGTTCGTACAAAAGCTGTCCATCAGGCGTGACCTGAACCCGGCGCGTGGTGCGCAATAACAAGCGCGTGCCAAGCAGTTCTTCGAGGACCTGGACCTGTTCGGACACGGTCGAGCGCGGCAGGCCCAAGGCTTCGCTGGCCTGGGTGAAGCTCGAAAGCTCGGCAACGCGCACGAAGGTGCGCAACAGTTCGAGTTTGTTCATGGATTGGCAAACCTGTGAGTCGGGCTAATTGTTCGGTTGAGGCGACTAGTTATTTCGATTTTTCACGGTTTATCGCGTGTGTAGCGAACAATAGACTCGTTCCCACTCCCTGACCACTCCCTATGAGGAATGCCCCATGAACAAGAAAATCGCTCTGATCACCGGCGCCAGTCGCGGCCTTGGCAAAAGCACGGCGTTGCATCTTGCGGCTCAAGGTGTGGATGTCATCGGCACTTATTACAGCAAGCAGGCCGAAGCCCAAGCGGTGGTCGCTGAAATTGAGGCGCTTGGTGGTCGTGCACACATGTTGCAGCTGGATGTCAGCGACAGCAGCAGCTTCGATGCTTTCAGCGCGCAACTTGCCCAGACGCTTGGGGACGTTTTCCAGGTCAGTCAGTTTGATTTTCTGGTCAACAATGCGGGCGTCGGCATTTACAACAGCTTCGCTGAAACCAGCGAGGCGCAGTTCGATCAGTTGGTTGATATTCACTTCAAAGGGCCGTTTTTCCTGACCCAGAAACTGCTGCCATTGCTGGCTGACGGCGGGCGCATCGTCAACGTTTCCAGCGGACTTGCGCGTTTCAGCCTGGTTGGCTACGCGGCCTATGCCTCGATGAAAGGTGCCATCGAAGTCTGGACCCGTTACCTGGCCAAGGAACTGGGACCACGCGGCATCAACGTCAACGTGCTGGCGCCTGGCGCGATTGCGACTGACTTTGGCGGCGGAGCAACGCGCGACAATCCTGAGGTCAACCAAATGATCGCCTCCAGCACCGCACTGGGACGTGTCGGCGAAGCCGATGATATCGGTGCAGCGATCAGCATGTTGCTGGGTGACGGCGGGAAATGGATCAACGGGCAGCGGATCGAGGCGTCAGGCGGGATTTTTCTCTAAAACCGTAGGGGCCAACAAGTTGGCCCCTACAGGCTGTTATTTAGTGACCGGCACGATCTCGGTGATCTGGCCGTTGGTGGTCTGCACCATCACGTACTTGTCATTGATCTTGACCCATTGGGCTTCTTTGGACGGCTCTTTCAAGCCACGCTTGCTCCAGTCCTTCAGTGCGGCGTCGGGGCGCTGGAATTTGGCAGGAGCGCGGTCGCCTTTTTCCAGGTCGCGGATATTCTCTTTGGATTGTTCAACTGTCGGTTCAGACTTTTCCTGAGCCTGGACGGCGACACTGGTGACAGAAACGCAGCCAAGAATAGCCAGACAAGCGATGAGCGATTTACGGTTCATAAGTAGTTCCTGATGTGCTAACGGCTCAGTGCGTAATGCTCTGTTCGTGTAACTAGGACCACCGCTGTCAAAAAACATTCGGTTTGAAGATGCCGTTCGCCCCAACTGCACACAGGCGAACGGCGCGTGGATCAGTTTTGCAGTTCAGCCGCGACGGTCTGTGCCAGCGGCACGGTCTGGCGACCGATCAGCGAACTGAGCTGATGCCCCTCATCGAACAGCGCGCCCTTGGACGCGCCGGCATCCGAGTCGCTCAACAACGCCGCGACGAAATTCGGCAGACCCGCCTGAATCAACGCGGCTTTGAAGTCAGCTTCAGGCAGGTCGGTATAGCCGATGGCTTGGCCGGTCTGCTTCGACAACTCAATGGCAAACTCGGCCAGGGTGTAGGAATCGTCTCCGGCCAATTCGTAGCTGCGACCCGCCTGATTGTCCTCGGCCGTCAACACTGCCACCGCCGCAGCGGCGTAATCTGCTCGCGGCGCGGAACTGATCCGGCCATTGCCGGCGCTGCCGAACACCGCGCCATGCGCCAGCGCGCCGGGGATGCCGGCCGTGTAGTTTTCCGTGTACCAGCCGTTACGCAGCAGCACGAAAGGCAGGCCTGATTTGTGCAGCGCCGCCTCGGTCTGACGATGTTCGACGGCCACGCTCAAGGGTGAAGAATCGGCGCGCAGCACACTGGTATAAGCGAGCAGTTGCACGCCGACGCGCTTGGCGGCATCGATCACGGCCTGGTGCTGCGCCGCACGTTGGCCCAGTTCACTGGAGGAGATCAGCAGCAGCTTTTCTGCACCTTTGAATGCGCTGTCCAATGTTTCTGGCCTGGCATAGTCGGCATGCCGGACCTTGACGCCCAGGGCAATCAGGTCGGCGGCTTTTTCCGGGCTGCGCACGGCCGCGACGATCTGCGCGGCCGGGACGACCTTGAGCAATTGTTCGATGACCAGGCGGCCGAGTTGGCCGGTTGCACCTGTGACGACGTACATGGCAGATTTCCTTGCTAGGCATTTAAAGAAGCCCAAGCATAAGCATCATGCTAACCTTTCGTAAGTACGTACAAAAAGGTAAGTGTCATGACGCAACGTGAAACGGTTCCCACAGAGTTCTGTTCGACCCTCATGCAAGCCCGTTCCGGGGAGCTGATGGCCACCGATTGCCCATCAAGAATTATCCTCAGCCATGTCTGTAGCCGCTGGGGCGTATTGGTCCTGGTGGTGCTGCGCGGCGGCATGCATCGCTTCAGCGAACTGCGGCGCAAGATCGGCGGTGTCAGCGAGAAAATGCTGTCGCAAACCCTGCAGAATCTGGAACACGATGGCTTTGTCGAGCGCAAGGCGCTGCCCGTGGTGCCACCCCACGTCGAATACCGGTTGACGCCTTTGGGGGAAGAAGTGGCGTTGCAGGTCGATACGTTGGCGAGCTGGATCGAAGGGAATCTGCCAAGAATCATGGAGGCGCGGGGTCTGTAGGATTTTATTCCGAACAAAAAAATGCCCGGCCTCATCACAAGGCCGGGTATTTTTCATTGCGGCGTTTTACTTGGGCTGCAATTGCTCGCGCACAGCCTTTACGTCCGCGCTGGACACGGCCGGTGCCGCGTTGCCCCAGCTGTTACGCACGTAAGTCAGGACGTTGCCGACGTTGTCGTCGGACAGCGCCCAACCCAGGGATGGCATCGCCGGTGCGGTTGGGGCGGCGTCGGTGGCACCCGCGCGGCTGCCGGCCAGTACGACACGGATCATTGACGATGCATCGGCACCGTTGACCAATGGCGCCATGGCCAGTTTCGGGAACAGGTTCTCTACGCCTTCACCATTGCCGACGTGGCACGCCGAGCAGCGATCAGCGTAGATCGCCTTGCCCGCGACCATTGCGCTGTCGGTCGCCGCCAGGGCTTTGGGCGGATTGGCGGGCTTGCTGCCGTCCTTGAGGAACACCGCAACCGCCATCAAGTCTTCGTCTTTCCAGTGCTGGGAAGAGTGCTCGACTTCTTCGGCCATGGGGCCGGAGGCGATGTCGAAGCGGTTGGCACCGGTTTTCAGGTACTTGACGATGTCGTCCTCGGACCAGCTGCCAATGCCGCTGTGAGCGTCGGCGGTGATGTTCGGCGCGACCCAGTTCTGCAGGTTGGCGCCACCGAGGAACTGGTCGTTTTTGTCACCGCCCGTCAGGCTTTTCGGCGTGTGACAGGTGCCGCAGTGACCCAGGCCTTGCACCAGATACGCGCCACGGTTCCATTGCTCGGTCTTCTTCGGATCAGCCTTGAACTCGCCTTCCTGGAAGTTCAACAGGTTCCAGCCCAACAAACTTGTGCGAATGTTGAACGGGAAGGGCAGCTGATTGGTTTCGACCTTGTTGTCCGCAGGCTCGATGGTTTGCAGATAGGCCCAGATCGCCTGATTGTCCTGACGCAGCACCTTGGTGTAAGCGGTGTACGGCATCGCGCCGTACAGACGCTTGCCGTCCAGGCCGTGACCTTTGGACATGGCGTTCTGGAAATCTTCGAAGCTCCAGCGACCAATGCCGTTGATTGGATCAGGGGTGATGTTGGCACCCAACAGTTTGCCGAACGGCGTGTCCAGCACGACGCCACCGGAAAACGCCGGTTTGCCGGGCAGGGTGTGGCAAGCCGTGCAGTCGCCCAATGTCGTCAGGTAGCGGCCTTTTTCCACCAGATTGTAGGAATCGGCACCGGTGGCACCGTGTGCAACGTTGAGGGCCAGGCCCAGCACGCCTGCGCAAACCGAAAGAAGAGTCTTCATACGGTGATCATCTCCCCAGGGCGTTTCAGGTAGCGGGTGCGAATCGCATCGGCGGCCTTGAAGGCCAGCGCTGCAACGGTGCCGGTGGGGTTGTAGCCGGGGTTCTGCGGGAAGGCGGAGGAGCCGACCACGAATAGATTCGGCACGTCCCAGACTTGCAGGTATTTGTTCACCGAGCTGGTCTTCGGATCGGCGCCCATGATGAAGCCGCCAACGATGTGCGAAGACTGATACGGCGCGCTGTTCCAGTGACCGGTTTGCGCGCTCGGGACCATTTGCCGCGGGTTCATGCTCTTGGCGATTTCCTGGACTTTACCGGTGACGTACGCGGCCATCTTGCGATCGTTTTCCGGGAAGTCGAAGGTAATGCGCAACAGCGGCCGACCCAGTGGATCTTTGTAGGTCGGGTCCAGCGACAGGTAGTTGGTGCGTGTCGAATAGCTGCTGGCTTCGCAACCGATGGACATGGTGCTGGCGTAGTTCTTCACGGTCGCCTGTTTCCATGCCGCGCCCCAGGCCGGAGTGCCGGGTGGCAAAGGCCGCGAGTCGATGGGCGCTGCGCCAATCGGTGTGACCCGGGTGCTGCCGCCGCCGACAAAACCGAGTCCCGAATGGTCGAAGTTGTCGTTGTTGAATTCGTCGATGCCCATGCCGATGGCGCCGCCACCGATAAACGGGTTGAAGTTCTTGTCGTCGAAGAACATCCGCACGCTGTTGGCGGTCTGGTACGCGTAGTTGCGGCCCGTGGTGCCGGTATTGGTGACCGGATCGTAAGGCTTGCCCACGCCGGAAAGCAGCATCAGGCGCACGTTTTCGAAGATGAACGCGCTGATCACCACCAGGTCGGCCGGTTGCTCGAACTCGTCACCGTTGGCGTCGACAAAGATGATCCCGGTCGCTCGCTTGCCGGTGCTGTCCATGGTCACGCGCAGCACTTCGCAGTTGGTCTTGGCGGTGAAGTTCGGCTTGCGAATCAGTACTGGCAACACCGTGGTGATCGCGCTGGCCTTGGAGTAGTTGGCGCAACCGTAGTTGGTGCAGAAACCACAGAAGGTACAAGCGCCCATGGTCACGCCAAGGGAGTTGGTGTAGGCACGGGACACCAGCGCTGACGGCACCGGGAACGGCTTGTAACCCAGATTGCGCGCGGCTTCGGCGAACAGCGTTGGCGCGTAGGTCTGCTCGGTGGGCGGGTTCGGGTATTCCTCGGAACGTGCGCCTTCGAAGGTATTGCCGCCTTCCTGGATCACGCCCTTGATGTTGCCAGCCTTGCCGGAAACGCCGGCCAGACGGTCGAACTTGGTGTAGAACGGCTCCATCTCTTCCCAATCGGTGCCCCAGTCTTGCAGGGTCAGTTCCGGGGACAGCTCTTTGCCGTAACGCTCGGTCAGATAGCTGTGCAGACGAAATTCGTGGGGCTGGAAGCGGAAGGTGATGCCCGCCCAGTGATTACCCGCGCCGCCCGTGCCGTTGCCGGGGTGGAAAGAGCCCCAGGTGCGCATCGGCAACGCCGTTTCGGTGACGCTGTTACGCATGGTGGTGGTGTTTTGCTTGGTGCGCAGCATCAGTTCCTGACGGCGCGAATAGCGCAGCTCGTCGGTCGCTGAAGCGATGTTGAAGTCACTTGCGGTGTCGCGCCATGGGCCGCGTTCGAAGCCGATAACGCTCAGGCCTTCATCGGCCAGTTCGTTGGCGATGATGGAACCGGCCCAGCCGAGTCCGACAACCACGACGTCGGTGGAAGGTAGTTTCTTAGCCATGTCCAATTAACCCTTTTTGTTCCAGGCGGAGCTGCCGATGATGGAAATCGGTACGAGGTCGAGCTTCTGGTTATGCAGGCCGATGTAGTCGCGGTAGTCATAACGCGCGCCGGGGAAACCGATCATTTTCCACGACACCATGTCGCGGTTGCCGCCATAGATCGGGTCGGCGAAGAAGCCTTCCATCGTGTTACCCAGCACCTGCTGGAAGAACAGCTTGGCGTCGATGCCATCAAGGCTGATCGCACCCTTTTCCAGATCCGTCAGGATTTTGTCCTTGTCTTCGGCACTCAGGGCGCTAAAGGCTTTCTGGAATTGCTTCTGGCAATAACCGGCCAGACCGGCCAACCCCAGGCGATAACGCTGTTGGGGCACCAACGGCGATTGATCACCCTGCATCGGCGTGCCTTTTTCGAACGGACCTTGCATATACAGGCGGTCGAATGTGCCGTATTCGCCGGCCAGCTGGCGGTCGATGAACACCGCGCAACCGGCGTCCTTGCCGCTGACACTGAGGTCGTCGGCGGGAATGAGCCGTTCAACGATGGCTTCGACTTCACGCGCTTCGTCGGCGGTAAAAAACTGCCAGCCGGGCGTGTCGTAGTGCATCGGACCGTTTCGGTCAAAGGGCACCCATTGCGGCAGGCCGGCCAGGGTTGCGGCCTTGGCGCTCGCGGCGGCACCGACGGCAATGGAGGTGGCGGATGAGACCAGAAGTTGGCGCCGGGTCAGGCCTTTGGAGGGTTTTTCAGACATTCAGGACTCCTGCGAAGACCGCTGACGGGCGAACACAAGCAAGCCCCGTCAAGGGCTGGTTCTTCGAGATCAGTGCACGGTTTTACGTCCGCGTCAGGCAACCGACGGGACGAATGAGAGCTAACGCGAGGGTGTGGCATTTAGTCTCTGGTCATGCTGCATGCGAAAGGCGCACGCTGAGCGGGACAACTCCAGAGATCGCAGCCATCTTTTCCACGGGTTTAGCCATCATAGATGTGTTACTAAAAGTTGCACTGCCTTCATTTTGCAATTAACTGTTACGGTAATTGCAATAATTACCCTGCTTGATCCTTTCTGATACCGTTTTCAGAAGACAAATCTCTTCATATTCATGCGCGTTGCTATCGTGGGCAGGCATAATCCAGGAAATATTTATTCATACATATTTTCGCGTAACCTTCCAAAGGTTCGTCATTCCACCGAGAAGCTGTAGCAATGCCTGATCCAATACCTTTGAAGGATCACGAAAAAGAGACGCGCCTGGTCAACAAACGGTTGATCGCCTGCGCCTTGTTCGTGGCCATATTGAGTTGCTGTCTGGTGGCCAGGATGTACTTCCTGCAAGTCACCGAATTTGCCTATCACTCGACGATTTCCGAAAACAATCGCGTGCACGTATTGCCGATTACGCCGGAACGCGGCCTGATCTTCGACCGCAACGGTGTGGTGCTGGCCGACAACCGTCCGAGTTTCAACCTGACCCTGACCCGCGAGCGCGCAGGGGATTGGCGTCGGGTCATCGACGAACTCATGGAGTTGCTCAAGCTCCCCGACGAAGACCGGATTCTGTTCGACAAAGACCTCAAGCAGGCGCGTCATCCTTTCGAGCCGGTGACGCTGTTATATGAGCTGACTGAAGAGCAGATCGCCGTGCTGGCGGTCAATCAGTTCCTGTTGCCGGGCATCGAAGTCGAACCGCAGTTCGTCCGCCATTATCCGCTGGGTGCGCATTTTGCCCATTCCATCGGCTATGTCGGGCGCATCAACGAGAAAGAGTCCAAGCAACTGGATTCCGTGGATTACCGAGGCACGCAATCCATCGGCAAGACCGGCATCGAGCGATTCTACGAATCGGAACTCCACGGCCATGTGGGTTATGAGGAAGTCGAGACCAACGCCCAGGGCCGGGTGTTGCGGGTGCTCAAACATACCGATCCGACGGCGGGCAAGAACATCACCCTGAGCCTGGATATCCACCTGCAGGAAGCGGCCGAAGAAGCCTTGGGCGACCGGCGTGGTTCGGTGGTGGCGCTGGACCCGGAAACCGGCGAAGTGTTGGCCATGGTCAGCAAACCGAGCTTTGATCCCAACCTGTTCGTCACCGGTATCAGCTTCAAGGAATACGCTGCGCTGCGTGATTCCATCGATCGGCCACTGTTCAACCGAGTGCTGCGCGGGCTCTACGCGCCGGGCTCGACCATCAAACCGGAGGTCGCGATTGCCGGCCTGGACAGCGGCGTGGTCAACGCGTCGACGCGGGTCTTCGATCCCGGCTATTTCCAGCTGCCGGATTTCGACCACAAATACCGCAACTGGAACCACAGCGGCGATGGCTGGGTGGATCTGGACGCAGCGATCATGCGCTCCAACGACACCTACTTTTATACCCTGGCGCACAAGCTGGGCATCGACCGCATGCACGATTACATGACGATGTTCGGCCTTGGCCAGAAAGTCTCGCTGGACATGTTTGAAGAAGCCGCAGGACTGATGCCGTCCCGGGAATGGAAGCGCGCCACCCGGCGGCAGGCGTGGTTCCCCGGCGAAACGGTGATTCTCGGCATCGGCCAGGGCTACATGCAGGTCACGCCTTTGCAGCTGGCGCAGGCGACGTCGTTGATCGCCAACAAAGGCGTGTGGGTTCGGCCGCATCTGGCGATGACCGTCGGCAATGTCGCGCCGGTCGACGAGCATCCGATGCCCAATATCGTGTTGCACGATCCGAGTGAGTGGAATCAGGTCAACGAAGGCATGCAGATGGTGATGCATGATGCCCGTGGCATCGCCCGCGCTGCGGCGCAAGGCGCGCAATACCGAATTGCTGGCAAGAGCGGCACGGCGCAAGTGGTGGCGATCAAGCAGGGCGAGCGCTATAACCGCTTGAAGACCCTCGAACGCAACCGCGATAACGCCTTGTTCGTCGGCTTCGCCCCGGCGGCGCATCCGAAGATCGTGGTGTCGGTGATGATCGAGAACGGCGAAGCGGGTGGCCGGGTTGCCGGTCCGGTGGTGCGGCAGATTCTCGACGCCTGGCTGCTGGACAAGGACGGCAAGCTCAAGGCGCAATACGCCACCCCGACCAAGCCGGAAGTGCCGCATGTTTAGATGCCGAAGCGCTCCAACGGACCTGCGAACTGATCTGATCTGAACTTGTCCCGACCGCAGCGGGTCGATGACTGATGCGTGCCGCAATACTGGCACGATCCAACATCTGTCTCGACAAGGAATCCCGCATGTCCAAGACCATCGCAGATCACCTCGCACAGACCCTCGCCGCAGCCGACGTTACCCGTATCTGGGGCGTCACCGGCGACAGCCTCAACGGCCTGACCGACAGCCTGGAAAAACTCGGCGCCATCCGCTGGATGCACACGCGCCATGAAGAGGTCGCCGCGTTCGCTGCCGGAGCTGAAGCGGCGGCCACAGGCAAGCTGGCGGTGTGTGCGGGCAGTTGCGGGCCGGGCAATCTGCATTTGATCAACGGGTTGTACGACTGCCATCGCAGCCGGGTGCCGGTCCTGGCGATTGCCGCGCATATTCCCTCGTCGGAAATCGGCCTCGGGTATTTCCAGGAAACCCACCCGCAGGAACTGTTCAAGGAGTGCAGCCACTTCGTCGAACTGGTCACCAATCCCGAGCAGTTTCCTCGCGTTCTGGAGCGGGCAATGCGCGCGGCGATCAGTCAGCAAGGCGTTGCGGTGATTGTGTTGCCCGGCGACGTCGCCTTGAGCGATGCGCCGGACGTCCCGGCAAAGTGGGTCAATGTCGCGGCGCCCAGCGTCACGCCGGTCGACGAAGACATTCAGCAACTGGCCGATGTTCTCAATGCTTCCAAGGCCATCACTTTGCTGTGCGGCGCGGGCTGTGCCGACGCTCATGAACAAGTCGTGGCGCTGGCCGACCGGCTCGGCGCTCCCGTCGTGCATGCCTTGCGCGGCAAGCAATACGTTGAATACGACAACCCGTTCGACGTGGGCATGACCGGCCTGATCGGTTTCAGCTCCGGTTACCACGCCATGATGTCCTGCGACACGCTGGTGATCCTCGGCAGCAGTTTCCCTTATCGCAATTTCTATCCGGCCGACGCGAAAATCGTGCAGATTGATCTCGATCCCAGCGCACTCGGGCGGCGTACGCCGATTGCTTTGGGCCTGGTGGGCGGCGTCAGAGAAACCGTTTCGGCATTGCTGCCCAAACTGGATCGCCACGAAGACCGGCGCTTTCTGGACAAGGCGCTCAAGCATTACGCCAAGGCTCGGGAAGGGCTGGATGAATTGGCCACGCCGTCATCCCCCGGCAATCCTATCCATCCGCAATACCTCACCAGGCTGATTGATGAGCAGGCCGATGCCGACGCGATCTTCACCGTCGATGTCGGCACACCCACGATGTGGGCTGCGCGTTACCTGCACATGAACGGCAAGCGCGCGCTCATCGGCTCGTTCAACCATGGCTCGATGGCCAACGCCATGCCGCAAGCGTTGGGCGCCAAGGCGGCATTTCCGGAACGCCAGGTGATTTCCATGTGCGGCGATGGCGGGCTGTCGATGCTGCTGGGCGACTTGCTCAGCGTGCGCCAGCTCAACCTGCCGATCAAAATGGTGGTGTTCAACAACGGCTCGCTGGGCTTCGTGGACATGGAAATGAAAGCCAGCGGTTACGTTCCCCACGGCACTGATCTGTACGAGACCAACTTCGCGGGCATCGCTCTCGGCGCAGGGATTCTGGGGATTCGTGTGGAAAACGCCGAGGAACTGCCAGCGGCCTTGCGCAAGGCCTTTGACCATCCGGGTCCGGTCTTGCTTGACGTGGTCACCGCCAAGCAGGAACTGGGCATCCCGCCCAAAATCAAACTGGCCCAGGCCAAGGGCTTCAGCCTGTACATGATGCGCGCCGTACTCAGCGGGCGCGGAGATGAAGTGTTTGAGTTGGCGAAAACCAATTTGCGCTAGCGCTCAAGGTAGATCCCGTCCACACAACCCGTAGGACCGGCTTTAGCCGGGAGCAGGCCGGTACATGCGCAGCGGTTGCGTCGTCAGGCGTTGCATTCTCCCGGCTGAAGCCGGTCCCAGGAACTACGCGAGCAGGGATTTTCTGCCCATTAAAAGCGCATTTCGATCACCCGCCGCACCGACTTGAATCACCCCAGTCGATCTCCAGAAAATCACGAAAAAAGACGTTGTAATCCCTCGAAATCGAATGTTATGTTGATAACACTTCGAGATGGCGTGAGTCATTTCTAACATTTCTCGCGCCGAGCAGGATGCTGAAAGCAGTATGAATTCCACGCCAACTCCCAGCTTTCTCGACACCCTGGAGCAGCGTTTCACTGAGCTGACGCCGACTGGCAAGCGTATTGCCGGTTACCTGCTGGCCAATCCGCAACAACTGCCGTTCGAGACGGCGGACAGCATCGCCCAACAGACGGGCACCACCGGAATTTCAGTGGGGCGGTTTTTTCGCTCCCTGGGCTATCGCAATATCGATGATGTGAAACAAAGCCTGCGCGGCGCGTCCCCGCACAGTTGGGTGCTGACTGATCGACTGGGCGCCTTCCGTGAAGAGGCTACCCAAGGCGACGCACTGGAGCGTTCGTTGAATCGCGAACTGGAGGCGATCCAGCACGTCTATGCACTGGCGCGCAGCGAAGCGTTTGCCAGTATTGTCGAACGCATTCATGCCGCCGATGCGGTATTTATCGTCGGCGTGCAAACCACCCGCGGCATCCTCAATACGTTCTTCAGTCACCTGGAATACATCCGGCCAAAGGTCTATTACGTTGATGGTTTGTCCGGGACCTATGCGGAGTCGTTGAACTCCGATTTCGCAAATCCTTACGCAATCATTGCCGACTTCCGAACCTATTCCAGCATGACCCGCAAGTTCTGTGAGGCTGCAAGCAATCAGCAGTTGCCGTTGGCCTTGATCACCGACTTCCATTGTCCATGGGCGCGGGATTTTCCCCTGGATCTGCTGCAACTGAAGTCCGACGTCGGGCAGTTCTGGGATTCGCCGGCACCGCTGGCATGCCTGTTCAATCTGATGGTGTCCGCAGTGGCCGAGCGATATGGCGACAGCCTCGACGAGCGCCTGGCGAAGAATCGGCAGTTGCAGGAAGTGTTCGGCCAGTTTGAATAACAGGTCAGGCCGTCGAGTTGCCCTTTAATGATCCACGTATCTGTCACTGGAGTAATCGCGTGAACAACAGCCCACTTGTCGAAGTCGACGCCAATGCCTTGCAGGTCGAGATCGATCTGATTTATGCCGGTGCCGACAATCTGGCTGGCAAGGTGATTTATCAGGACCCGCGCTGCCTGCTGCATGTGGATGCCGAGCGTTGTCTGCGTCTGGCCAGCCGCCTGGCGCGCCAGGCGGGTTACCGGCTGCGGATTTTCGATGCCTATCGCCCGCCGTATGCACAGCTTCTACTCTGGCAGGCGCTGCCGAATCCGGAATATGTGCGTGACCCCAGCCTGGGTTCGCATCACAGCCGGGGTGTCGCAGTCGACCTGACGCTGCTCGATGCGGACGGCCAACCGCTGGACATGGGCACCGGTTTCGATGACATGCGTGAACCTTCTCATCAGTTTTATGCCGATCTGCCGCCTGCGGTGCAACGCAATCGGCTGATGCTGCTGGGCATCATGCTGGCTTCGGGTTTCCGGCACATCGACAGCGAATGGTGGCACTACGAATTGCCAGAGGCCGATGACTATCCTTTGATCGAAGAGGAAACCATCCGCACCGCCAGCCACTGACCGCACTGACGTTTTATAGGACCGGGACGACCATGAATCCCGGCTTGAATCCGGCGTGATCTTCCTGAAGAACACGCCGTTATCGGACGCAAGTCCGAGTTTGAACTGCCCGGTATAGCTTCAATAAAAAACCTGACGAACTTCCACACATCGAATGATCAAGGAACCGGCATGAACTCTCTTTGCAACCCGCGCTTGAATCCGCGCAATCTCGTCATGGCACTGCTGTGTACAGCCATGGGGCTGGGTGCCTGGCAGTCCGCCAGTGCTGCAGTGCCCAAGGACGTTTTGATGATTGGCAAACCTGCCGACCCACAGACGCTCGACCCGGCAGTGACCATCGATAACAACGACTGGACGGTGACTTATCCCGCCTATCAGCGACTGGTTTCCTACAAGGTCGAGAACGGCAAAGGCAGCACCGAAGTGCAAGGCGAACTGGCGTCCGGCTGGACCACCTCGGCTGACAGTCTGGTTTGGGAGTTCAAGCTCAAATCGGGTAACAAGTTCGATGACGGTACCGACGTCAATGCCGACGCGGTCAAGTTCTCCTTCGATCGGGTCATGAAGCTCAAGCAGGGCCCGTCCGGGGCATTCCCGGATGACATGGCGGTTTCCGTGGTCGATCCGCTGACCGTGCGCTTCACGTTGAAGACGCCTTACGCGCCATTCCTGTCGACCCTGGCCCACAACGGCGCCGCCATCATCAACCCGGAGGTGGCGAAAAAAGCCGAAGGTGCCGATGCTTATCTGTCGACCCACACGGCGGGCTCCGGGGCGTTCAAGCTGACCGGCTGGCAGAAGGGCCAATCGCTGACCATGGAGCACAACAGCTATTACGCCGGTCCCAAGCCGACGCTGAACAAGGTCGTGGTGAAGATCATCGGCGAAGCCTCGGTACGGCGTCTGCAACTGGAACATGGCGACCTGGACATTATCGAGGACATGCCCGAAGACCAGCTTGAAGCCCTGGGCAAGAAGTCTGGCGTGGTCATTGGCGACTTCCCGTCGTTGCGGGTCACGCTGCTGTACCTGAACAACAAAAAGGCGCCGATGAATAACCCGGATGCACGCCGGGCGATTGTCGACGCCCTGGACTACAACGGCATCATCAACGGCATTCTCAAAGGCAAGGCCAAGCCTATGAATGGTCCGATTCCACAAGGCATGTGGGCGTACGACGAGAAGTTGCCGGTCCCGAAACAGGATCTTGCCAAGGCCAAGGCCGATCTGGCCAAGGTGCCGAGCAAGATCAGTGCCCTCAACTTCATGTATTCCGACAAGGATCCGAACTGGGAGCCTATCGGCCTGACCCTGCAAGCGGGCCTGCAACCATTAGGCATCAACCTGAAAATGGAAAAACTGGCCAACGCCACCCTGCGTGAGCGGCTGGGCAGCGGTGATTTCGACATTGCCATCGGCTCCTGGAGCCCGGACTTTGCCGATCCGTACATGTTCATGAACTTCTGGTTCGACTCCAAGCTGCAAGGCCTGGCCGGTAACCGCTCATTTTACGAAAACCCTGCGGTGGACAAGCTGATTCGTGAGTCAGCGGCCACCAACGACGCTGGCAAGCGGACCGAGCTGTACCAGCAGGCACAGAAGATCGTCCTCAATGACAGCGTCTACGCCTATCTGTACCAGAAGGCCTACACCTTGCCGATGCGCGATAACGTCAAAGGCTACGTGTTCAATCCGATGCTGGAACAAGTGTTCAACGTGGCGACGATCACCAAGTAACGTCACTGGTTCATCCGTTCGACCGTAAACGTTCGGCGCTTCCCTGCTTGAAAAAGAGGGGAGTGCTGCAACGCTGTGCCCAAGGCAATCGTTTTGAATTGCCATTTATAGCGTGACCGAGGTGCCTGATGGCCTTCCTGAATATTCTGCGCAAACGTCTGTTCGGCCTGCTGCTGGTCGTGATTGGCGTTTCCGTGATCACTTTTGCGATTTCTCACCTGATTCCCGGCGACCCGGCCCGGCTGATCGCGGGCGACCGGGCCAGCGATGCCATTGTTGCCAACATCCGTCATCAGTTGGGGCTGGATTTGCCGCTCTATCAGCAATATGGCCGCTACATGCTCGATCTGCTGCAAGGCGATCTGGGTACGTCGATCCGCACCAGTCGTCCGGTCCTTGAGGATTTGCAGGCGTATTTTCCGGCGACTCTGGAACTGGCGCTTGCCGCTCTGTTGTTGTCGATCCTGATCGGCGTGCCGCTGGGCGTGCTGTCGGCGGTGTACCACAACCGCGCCATTGACCAGATTGCCCGCACGCTGGCGGTCACCGGTATTTCCACCCCGGCGTTCTGGCTTGGCCTCGGTTTGATCGTGCTGTTCTACGGCCACTTGAACTGGCTGCCAGGCAGTGGCCGGCTGGATGAAGGCCTGACGCCACCGCGAACCATCACCGGTTTCTATCTGATTGACGCGTTGCTGATGGGCGACTGGGAGTTGTTCAAGAATGCCGCACAGCATTTGCTTCTGCCCGCTGTGACCCTGGGCTTCGTCAATCTTGGGGTGATCGCGCGGCAGATACGCTCGGCAATGCTCGATCAATTGGGCGAGGATTACATCCGCACCGCGCGAGCCTACGGTTTGTCGAAGTGGGCAGTGATTCTGCGCCATGCACTGCCCAATGCATTGATTCCATCCGTGACGGTGCTGGGCCTGACCTTGGGCGATCTGCTGTATGGCGCAGTGCTGACCGAAACGGTATTCGCCTGGCCAGGCATGGGCGCCTACGTGGTCAAGTCGATCCAGTCACTGGATTTTCCGGCAGTGATGGGCTTTGCGATCGTGGTTTCCTTCATCTATGTGCTGCTCAACATGGCAATCGATCTTGTCTACCGCTTGATCGACCCACGTATCGGCGAGGTCAACTGACATGACGACTCCACTCACGCCCTTGAGTATTCCGGCTGTGGCGCAAACCCCTGCGTGGCGGGAACGGTTTGCCTATTTGCGCTATCAGATCGGCCGCAGCCCGCTGACCATCGCCGGTCTGGTCATCAGCGCCTTTGTACTGTTTTGCATGATTTTCGCGCCGTGGCTGGCGCCTTATGATCCCAATGCGCTGGACCTGATTCACCGCCTCGCGCCGCCATCGGCGCAGCACTGGTTCGGCACGGACGAAGTCGGCCGCGATCTGTTGAGCCGTGTGTTGTACGGCAGCCAGCAATCCGTGGGCGTCGGCCTGTTTGTCGCATTCACTTCCTGCCTGATCGGCGGTTTGCTGGGTTGCATGTCCGGGGTCATTGGCGGTCGTTTCGACAGTCTGATCATGCGCCTGATGGACATCATGCTCTCGGTGCCATCGCTGGTGCTGATCATGGCCCTGACGGCGGCACTGGGTCCAAGCCTGTTCAACGCCATGTTGGCCATTACCCTGGTGCGAATTCCGTTCTATGTGCGGCTGGCTCGTGGCCAGGCACTGAGCATTCGGCAGATGGGCTACGTCAAAGCGGCGCAGACCTTCGGCGCGGGGCGCTGGCACATCGTGCTCTGGCACGTGGCGCGCAATGCCACGCCGCCGTTGCTGGTGCAACTGAGCCTGGATATCGGTGCGGCGATTCTCATGGCTTCGGCGCTGGGCTTCATCGGCCTGGGTGCGCAACAGCCGACAGCGGAATGGGGCGCGATGGTCGCAACCGGGCGCAACTACATACTTGATCAATGGTGGTATTCGACTTTTCCCGGTCTGGCGATTCTGCTCACCGCCACCGGTTTCAATCTGCTGGGCGACGGCGTGCGCGACTTGCTCGATCCGCGGCAACAGGGGAAATGACCATGCCTACTCATAGCGCTAACATCCCGGCACCGAGCCTCGCGCCGGTATTGACCATTGATAACCTGAGCATTGAATTCCCGGCCTATCGCAGCACGGTCAAGGCACTCAATGGCGTCTCCCTGCATGTCAATCCCGGCGAGATCGTCGGTGTGATTGGCGAGTCAGGCTCTGGCAAATCAGTGACGGCCATGTTGAGCCTGCGTTTGCTGCCGGAGCGCAGTTATCGGGTTGCCGCTGGCAGTCTGCATATCCTCGGCCGGGACATGCTGGCGGCCAGGGAGAAGGAATTGTTGAAGGTGCGCGGGCGCGATGTTGCGATGATTTTTCAGGAACCGATGACCGCCCTGAATCCTACCCGGCGCATCGGCAGGCAAATGACCGATGTCATCATTCATCACCAGCGTTTGAGCAAGGATCAGGCGCGAAGCAAAGCGATTGCATTGCTGCGCGACATGCACATCGCCGACCCGGAGCAGGTGCTGGAAAGCTATCCGTTCGAACTGTCCGGCGGCATGCGCCAACGGGTGATGATCGCCTTGGCGTTTTCCTGTGACCCGCAGTTGTTGATCGCCGACGAGCCGACCACGGCGCTGGATGTCACCGTGCAACGTCAGGTGCTGTTGTTACTGCGCGAAAAAGCCCGTGAGCGGGGCACGGCGATTTTGCTGATTACTCACGACATGGCGCTGGTTTCGCAGTTCTGCGACCGGGTTTACGTGATGTACACCGGCGCGGTGGTGGAGCAGGGCGATACTGCCCAGGTCATGGCCGATCCGCGTCATCCTTATACAAAGGGCCTGCTGAGCGGACTGCCCGAGCAAGTCCGGCCCGGTGAAGCCCTGATGACGATTCCCGGTCAGGTGCCGAACCTGTCCGCCTTGCCCGACGGCTGCACGTTTCGCGATCGTTGCGCGTTCGCCATGCCCAAGTGCCTGGAGCGTCCGCCGCTGCTGGCCATTGATGCAGCAGGCGTGCGCAAGAGCGCCTGCTGGCTGAACGTTCAGGAGCAAGCTTCATGATCAATAACGCACGTAAACGCCTGCCGGAAGATAACTCGGCGATCCTTGCCCTCAACGATGTCCGGGTGCATTTTCCGGTGGGCAGCGACTGGCTCGGGCGGCCGAAAGGCGTCGCTCACGCCCTGAACGGTCTCGACCTGCAAGTGCGCGCCGGAGAAACACTGGGTGTGGTGGGCGAATCCGGCTGTGGCAAGAGCACCCTGGCCCAGTTGCTGATGGGTTTGATCAAGCCAACCTTGGGCAGCGTCGACTGGATCTACAACGATGCTCGAGAGCGCAGCAGCAATGTGCAGATCGTTTTTCAGGATCCGCAGTCGTCGCTGGATCCGCGCTTGCCGGTCTGGAAGATCATCACCGAGCCGCTGTACGTGCAACGCACGGTCCCGCGTCGGGAAATGCGTGAGATCGCGGCAAGAGTTGCGTCGCAGGTGGGCATCCGTCCCGAGTACCTGAATCGTTTCGCCCATCAGTTTTCCGGCGGTCAGCGGCAGAGGATTGCCATCGCACGGGCCTTGTCGTCTGACCCGGACATTATCGTCCTCGACGAACCGACCTCGGCACTGGATATCTCGGTGCAGGCGCAAATTCTGAATCTGCTGGCCGAACTGCAACGCAGCCGCGACCTGACTTATATCCTGATCTCCCACAACGTGTCGGTGGTGCGGCACATGGCGGACCGGGTTGCGGTGATGTACCTGGGCCAAATCGTCGAACTGGGCAGCGCTGCCGAGGTGCTGGAACAGCCGCGCCATCCTTACACGCAACTGCTGCTCGATGCGGTGCCGCGCCTGGGTGCGCCACTGGACAATTCTCAGGTCGCCGCGCCGACTGAACTACCCGGCAATCGCCGACTTCCGACCGGCTGTTTCTTCCGTGACCGCTGCCCGAAAGCGACAGTCGGCTGTGACAAGCCGCAACTATTGGCAACCGCCAGCGGTGGAGAAGCCCAGGTGCGCTGCCATTTGCAGTCGGTTGTGCGCAGCTAGCTTGATCTGCATCGGCAGGGCCGCATCGTCTGGATCCGGCCCTTTCAATGTCATCCGTCTGATAGTGGCAATCTGCAAGATATATTCAAAAGAAGCGACTTTCCTTTTATTAAGAAGACCAGTACAACGCCGCACGGCATTCTCTGTTATCTCAGAATACGCCGCTCCCGTTGTTGTTCTTTTGTAGTGGAAATGTCCGTAATGATGAAAAGTCTGGGTTTCAGCAGGAAGATCCTGCTCGCCGCCGCATTGGTTGTGGTTGTCGCGTTTACTTGTTTTATTGTCGTGAACGACTATCGACAACGCGAAACACTGAAAACCAATGTATTTGCCGAGTTGCAACAGCTTGGCAGTTTGACGACGCAGAATATCCAGACCTGGCTCGACAGTCGCACGCAATTGCTGCAATCCATGTCTCAACGTATCGCCGCCGACGGCAAGGGCCTGCCGGAGCTGCAGCGCGCCATCGGCGTGCCGGCCTACAGCGATAACTTCCAGCTCAGTTATTTCGGCAGTATCGACGGCGTGATGTTTTCCGTACCCGCCGGCAATCGCGCGGCTGATTACGATCCGCGTGCGCGGGGCTGGTATAAAGCCGCGCAAAACGCTTCCGGCACTGTCGTGACCGAACCCTACATCGCCGCCTCTTCCGGGAAACTGGTGGTGACGTTGGCCACGCCGGTTAAATACCAGAATCAGTTCATTGGCGTCGCCGGTGCGGATATATCCCTGGACAGCATCAGTAAAACCATCAACTCGCTGAATTTTGGCGGTCATGGTTATGCGTTCATTGTCAGCGGCGAAGGCAAGATCCTGATTCACCCGGACAGCAAACTGATCCTTAAAAACATCAGCGAGGCTTACCCGGACGACACTCCGGCAATCACGGCTGGCGTGCGGGAAATTCAATCTTCGGGTAAAGCCGAAATCATGTCGCTGACCAAAGTTGAGGGCGTTTCGTCAGCCAACTGGTATGTGGCGCTGGTTCTGGACCAGGATGCGGCCTATGCGATGCTCGGTGAGTTCCGCACCTCGGCCATCACCGCGATGGTGATTTCCGTAGTGATCATTATCCTGCTGCTCGGTCTGCTGATCCGCGTCCTGATGCAGCCGCTGCACCAGATGGGCCGCGCCATGCGCGATATCGCTGACGGCGACGGCGACCTGACCAAGCGTCTGGCAATTACGTCCCAGGATGAATTCGGTGCCCTGGCGCAGTCGTTCAACCACTTTGTTGAACGTATCCACGGCTCGATCCGTGAAGTGGCGTCCACTGCCGGTCAGCTGGGCGAAGTCGCGTTGCGCGTGGTCCGGGCTTCGAACTCGTCCATGACCAACTCCGATCAGCAGGCCAACCGCACCGAAAGCGTGGCGGCGGCGATCAACCAGTTGGGCGCAGCGGCGCAGGAAATTGCCCAGAATGCCGCGCGCACTTCCCAGCACTCGGCGGATGCCAGCGAACTGGCAGGCGATGGCCAGAAAGTGGTGCAGCAGACGATCACGGCGATGAATGAGCTGTCGTCGAAAATCAGCGAATCCTGCGCCAACATCGAAAGCCTGAACGGCAAGACGGTGAACATCGGGCAAATTCTGGAAGTGATCACCAGCATTTCCCAGCAGACCAACTTGCTGGCACTCAACGCCGCTATCGAAGCTGCGCGGGCCGGAGAGGCCGGGCGCGGCTTTGCGGTGGTCGCCGATGAAGTTCGTAACCTGGCGCACCGCACGCAAGATTCTGCGCAGCAAGTGCGGACCATGATCGAAGAGCTGCAAGTCGGCGCGCGCGAAGCAGTGGTCACCATGACCGAAAGCCAGCGTCAGAGCGAAAGCAGCGTCACCGTTGCCAATCAGGCGGGCGAACGCTTGAGCAGCGTGACCCGCCGCATCGACGAAATCAACGGTATGAACCAGTCCGTTGCGGCGGCTACCGAAGAGCAGACTGCGGTAGTGGAATCGATCAACGTCGACATTACCCAGATCAACACCCTCAACCAGGAAGGCGTCGACAACCTCAAGCTCACGCTGGATGCCTGCGGCCACCTGGAAGAACAGGCGGCGCGTCTGCAGCATTTGGTGGGGACGTTCCGGATTTGATTCGAAGCTTTCTCTGAAACGGACGTTGCAGGAGCCGAGCGTGCTCGCGACAGGATCTGTCACTCGAACCATTGATCGACTGATTTGATGCTATCGCGAGCAAGCCCGGCTCCCATACATTTATGTCAGTGCGCCAGCCTTTCCGTGCTCAACCTTTCACCAAACGGTTACCCAACCGTCATGTTCGGTTCATCCCGCTGAAATACCCCGGATCTACTGTTTGTTGCACCCAAGCGGCCATTCCGGCTGCGCAACCAGACAGAGAAGCCTATGTCCGCAGCCATCCATGTCGAACGTCTGAACAAGACTTTTGCGCGCAAGCCCGCTTTGGTTGACCTTGCGTTGTCTATACAACCCGGTGAAATGGTGGCCTTGATCGGCGCCTCCGGCTCGGGTAAATCCACGCTGTTGCGTCATCTGGCGGGCCTGGCCTGTTGCGATCGCAGCAACGGCGGCCGGGTCGAGGTGCTGGGCCGTGAAGTGCAGTCCAGCGGACGCCTCAATGGCAAAGTGCGCCATCTGCGCTCGGACATCGGCTACATCTTCCAGCAGTTCAATTTGGTCAATCGCCTCAGCGTGCTGGACAACGTGCTCATCGGTTGCCTGGGGCGCATGCCCGGCTGGCGCGGCAACTTCGGCTTGTTCAATGCCGCAGAAAAACAGCGGGCCATGGAATCCCTGGACCGCGTTGGCCTGGCCGACCTCGCTGCACAACGGGCCTCGACCCTGTCCGGCGGCCAGCAGCAGCGTGTAGCGATTGCCCGGGCGTTGACCCAGCGCGCCGAAGTCATCCTCGCCGATGAACCCATCGCCTCACTCGATCCGGAATCGGCGCGCAAGGTCATGGAAATCCTCGCCGACATCAATCGCACTGACCGCAAGACCGTGGTCGTCACCCTGCATCAGGTGGATTACGCCGTGCGTTATTGCCCGCGGGCCGTGGCGCTCAAGGGCGGTCGCATTCATTACGACGGCCTTGCCCATGGCCTCAGCAGCCAGTTCCTCAATGACCTATATGGCGCGGATGTGGACACCAGCCTGATGATTTCCGAGGAAGGTCGACGCACCGCGCAGCCACCCAAACTGGCGCTCGCCCGCGTTTGAGCGGCGACACCTGACTCACGAATACCGCAATAAAACCAACAGCCAATCCATGAACACCACTTCAGGAGTGCTTCCATGTTGAACCGTATTGGTCGCGTCGTCGTGTCTGCTGCCTTGCTGGGCAGTTGCTTGCTGGGCACCGCCCATGCCGACGAGAAAGTCATCAACTTCGGCATCATGTCTACCGAATCGTCGCAGAACCTCAAGAGCATCTGGCAGCCGTTTCTGGATGATATGGGCAAAAAAACCGGTCTGAAGGTCAACGCGACCTTTGCTTCGGACTATGCCGGCCTGATTCAGGGCATGCGCTTTAACAAGGTGGATGTGGCGTGGCTGGGCAACAAGGCGGCGATGGAAGCGGTGGACCGTTCCAACGGTGAAATCTTCGCCCAGACCGCAGCCGCCAATGGCGCGGCGGGTTACTGGAGCGTGATCATTGCCCGCAAGGGCAGTCCGATCAATTCGGTCGAGGACATGCTCAAAAACGCCAAGACCCTGACCTTCGGCAATGGTGATCCAAACTCCACCTCCGGCTATCTGGTCCCGGGCTACTACGTGTTTGCCAAGAACAATGTCGATGCTGCCACGGCGTTCAAACGCACGCTCAACTCCAGCCATGAAGTAAACGCCCTCAGCGTCGCCAAGGGGCAACTGGATGTCGCCACCTTCAATACCGAGAGCTGGGATCGTCTGGAAGTCACCCAGCCGGACATGGCCGCCAAGCTCAAGGTGATCTGGAAATCGCCATTGATCCCGGCCGACCCGATGGTCTGGAGCAAGGCGCTGTCGGATGAGAACAAAGCCAGGATCCGCGAATTTTTCTCTGACTATGGCAACACCGACGAAGAAAAAGCCGTGCTCAAAGGTATGCAGCTAGGCAAGTTCCTCAAATCCAGCGATGACCAATTGTTGCCAATCCGTCAGCTGGATCTGTTCAAGCAGCGCACCGAAGTGGTGGCCAGCACCACGCTGGATGCCGACGAAAAAGCCAAGCGCCTGAAAGACATCGACGCCGGCCTGACCAAGCTGCAAGACCGCATCACCGAGCTTGAGAAGAAAAACACGGCCACTGCCGGTTGATTGACCGGGCGCGGTGTTGTGCCGCGCCCGTTGCTGCCACCGAGAGCTATTTATGACGAGCACTACGCACGCTGCATATGTCCAGGCCGTGGGCAAGCGCACCTGGCCGCAATACCTGGGTTGGGGTCTGTTCCTGGCGATATTGGCCTGGGCCTGGCATGGCGCCGAAATGAACCCGTTGGCGCTGTATCGCGACTCAGGAAACATGGCGACCTTCGCTGCCGACTTCTTCCCGCCGGACTTCCATGAATGGCGTTCATACCTCAAGGAAATGATCGTCACCGTGCAAATCGCGCTGTGGGGCACGGTGCTGGCGATTGTCTGCTCGGTGCCGCTGGGCATTTTGTGCGCCGACAACATCACCCCGTGGTGGATTCACCAGCCACTGCGTCGGGTCATGGATTCCTTTCGCTCCATCAATGAAATGGTCTTCGCCATGTTGTTCGTGGTGGCTGTCGGTCTTGGGCCTTTTGCTGGTGTCCTGGCGCTGTGGATCAGCACCACCGGCGTGCTCGCCAAGCTGTTCGCCGAAGCGGTGGAAGCCATCGATCCGGGACCGGTTGAAGGGGTGCGCGCCACTGGCGCCAGTGCCTTGCAGGAAGTGATCTACGGGGTGATCCCGCAAGTCATGCCGCTGTGGATTTCCTACGCGTTGTATCGCTTCGAATCCAACGTACGCTCGGCGACGGTGGTGGGCATGGTCGGCGCGGGCGGCATCGGCGTGATCCTCTGGGAAAACATCCGCGCCTTTCAGTTCACCCAGACCTGCGCGGTATTGCTGGTGATCATCGTCGTGGTAAGCGCCATCGACATCGTGTCCCAGCGCTTGCGCAAGCAGTTCATCTAGAAGGAGAGGGGGCGCTTTGCTGCGCTTTTTTTAACCATGGAAATGTCTAGACAAGCAGAACCGGTGTACCGCGAACTGGCTGACACCTTGCGCAACGAACTGGACGGTTATCGCGCCGGGGATTATCTGCCCGCCGAAATCCAGCTGGCCGCGCGCTTCGCCGTCAACCGCCACACCATCCGCCGGGCCATCGACGAACTGGTGCGCGAAGGCTGCGTGCTGCGCCGCCAGGGCAAAGGCACGCAGGTGCTGGAGCGCCGGTTGATTTATCCGGTGCAGGCCGACAGCGCCTACAGCCAGTCATTGTCAGCGCTGGGTCTGGGGGTTGAAGCAACGCTGCTGCATCGCAATGAGTGCCTGGCGACTGCTGAAGACGCTCAACATTTGGGCGTCGCCGAATACGCATCGCTGATCGAGCTGAGCACCTTGCGCCGCCTTGACGGTCAGCCGGTCAGCCTGATCCGGCATCGCTTCTGTGCCAGCCGCAGTGAAATGCTTGGGGCTTATCGAAGTGGCTCATTGCGGCAGTTCTTCGCTGCGCGCCAGTTGCCGTTGACGCGGATCCTGAGCCTGATCGGCTCACGTTTGCCCAGCCGTGAAGAAGCCGGACTGTTGATGATGCCCCGGCATTTACCGGTACTCACCGTGCTCACCGTTTCTCGGGACGATGCCGGCAATCCGGTGGAACTGTCCCGTTCCACCAGCCGCTCCGACCGCTTCCAGTATCAGGTCATTACGTGATGGAGACGCCAGACATGAACCCTGAAAAAGACTCCGCCATCGTCGCTCGCCAGCGTTGGATCGGGCTGCTTGCCCGCGCCAGTGGCGACGATTTGAACCGTCATGAATCGGCCTTGCGCGACGCCGAATACCAATTGATTCGCGCCCCGGAAATCGGCATGACCCTGGTGCGTGGGCGCATGGGCGGCACTGGCGCGCCGTTCAACGTCGGGGAAATGAGCGTGACCCGCTGTGTGGTGCGCCTCGCGGATGGTCGCACCGGTTTCAGTTATCTGGCCGGGCGCGACAAGGCCCGCGCCGAACTGGCCGCCCTGGCCGACGCCCATCTGCAAGGCACACAACAGCAGCACTGGCTCGACGAACTGATCGAACCGCTGGCCCGCACTCAGGCCGCACGCCGCGCCGAACAAGACGCACAGACCGCCGCCAGCAAGGTGGAATTCTTTACCCTGGTCAGAGGAGAAGACTGATGAGCGCAACCCTTCTGCAACCGGCTTTCGCCGATCCTGTGCTCGACGCGCAACGCAGTTTTCGTGCGGCGCTCAAGGCGCTGGCCGGTCCCGGCGTGATTCATCCCTTGCAGGCGGCGCAACAGCCACCGGCCTTGCAAGGTCTGGCGGCGGCCAGTCATGCGCTGTGTCTGGCACTGCTGGATATCGACACGCCGTTATGGCTGGCGCCAGCCTTCGATACGCCGGTCATTCGCGCCAACCTGACTTTTCATTGCGGTTGCCCGATTGTCAGCGAGCGCCAGAACGCGCGCTTCGCTTTGCTCGATCACAGTCAGCTGCATGATCTGCACGGCTTCGACTTGGGCAACGACCGTTACCCTGATCAGTCCTGCACCTTGTTGATCCAGCTGCCGAGCCTGTCCGGCGGGCCGCTGCTGAGCTGGCGCGGGCCGGGTATTCAGACCGAAAACCGGGTCGCGCTGCCGGTCAGCGATTCGTTCTGGCAGGAGCGGGAAACCCACAACGATTTTCCCCGTGGCCTGGACGTGTTTTTCCTCGCGGGCAGTGACTTGCTCGGTTTGCCACGCAGCACTCGCGTGCAGGAGCGTGCCTGATGTACGTCGCGGTCAAGGGTGGCGAGCAGGCCATCGACAACGCTCACAAGCTGCTGGCGAAAAAACGCCGGGGCGACACTTCTATCACCGAACTCAGCGTCGAGCAGATCCGCCAGCAATTGCCGCTGGCCGTGGCGCGGGTCATGACTGAAGGCTCGCTGTATGACGAGCAACTGGCGGCGCTGGCGATCAAGCAAGCGGCGGGGGACATGATCGAAGCGATCTTCCTGCTGCGGGCCTATCGCACCACGCTGCCGCGCTTCTGCGCCAGTTTGCCCATCGACACGTCAAACATGCAGCTCAATCGTCGCCTGTCCGCGACGTTCAAGGACCTGCCGGGCGGGCAACTGCTCGGGCCGACTTTCGATTACACCCATCGCCTGCTGGATTTCAGCCTGCTGGCCGAAGGCGAGTTTGCCGGGCCGCAGGTGCAGGAGGGCGCGGCGCTTGACCCTTGCCCGCGCGTGTTGGGTCTGCTCGCCAAAGAAGGATTGATCAAGAACGAAGCGGATGACGGCGAAGCGGTCGCCGACATCACCCGCGAGCCGCTGGAATACCCGGCGACCCGCGCCCAGCGCTTGCAGGCGCTGGCCCGTGGCGACGAGGGTTTTCTGTTGGCGCTGAGTTATTCGACCCAGCGCGGTTACGGCCGCAATCACCCGTTCGCCGGGGAAATTCGTATCGGCGAAGTCGAGGTGTGGATCGAGCCCGAAGAACTGGGGTTCCCTATCTCGATTGGCACATTGGAAGTCACCGAATGCGAAATGATCAATCAGTTCGTCGGTTCTGGCACTGAACAAGCGCAGTTCACTCGCGGCTATGGCTTGGCGTTCGGTCACGCCGAGCGCAAGGCCATGGCCATGGCGCTGGTGGATCGCTCGCTGCGTGCCGAGGAGTTCAATGAAGAGATCCAGTCACCAGCGCAGCAGGAAGAATTTGTCCTGGCCCACTGCGATAACGTCGAGGCCGCCGGTTTTGTCTCCCACCTGAAACTGCCGCACTACGTGGATTTCCAGTCCGAACTGGAGCTGATCCGCAAGCTGCGCGCACCGGCGCGCAAGGAGCCGCAAGCATGAATGCCTACCAGACATCCCGACCGGCCCGGCCGGAGCGCGACCAAGCCTATAACTTCGCTTACCTCGACGAGCAGACCAAACGCATGATCCGTCGTGCCTTGCTCAAGGCCGTGGCGATTCCCGGCTATCAAGTGCCGTTCGGTGGCCGCGAGATGCCGTTGCCTTATGGCTGGGGCACCGGCGGCATGCAGTTGACGGCAGCGATTCTCGGCGCTGAAGACGTGCTCAAGGTTATCGATCAGGGCGCCGACGACACCACCAACGCAGTGTCGATCCGGCGCTTTTTCGGGCGCACCGCAGGCATCGCCACCACCGAGCGCACGCCGGAAGCGACCGTCATTCAGACCCGCCACCGCATTCCGGAAACCCCGTTGCATGCCGACCAGATTCTGGTCTATCAGGTGCCGATCCCTGAGCCGCTGCGCTTTATCGAACCTTCGGAAACCGAAACCCGAACCATGCATGCCCTCAATGATTACGGCGTGATGCACGTGAAACTTTACGAGGATATCGCCACCTTCGGCCATATCGCCACCAGCTACGCGTACCCGGTGATGGTCGATGAGCGTTACGTGATGGACCCGTCGCCGATCCCGAAATTCGATAATCCCAAGCTCGACATGAGTCCGGCCCTGATGTTGTTCGGTGCCGGTCGCGAGAAGCGCCTGTACGCGGTGCCGCCATACACCCGCGTGCAAAGCCTGGATTTCCAGGATCACCCGTTCCAGATCCAGAGCTGGGAGCACAACTGCGCGATATGCGGCAGCCATGATTCCTACCTCGACGAGCTGATCCTCGACGATGCCGGCACGCAAAGTTTTGTCTGTTCCGACACCGATTACTGCGCCCAGCGCGTATTGCAGCAGGAGACCGGCCAATGAACAGCGCCCAAGCCGCACCCCTCTTTCAGGCAAACCGTGACGCCGCATCGCCGCTGCTCAAGGTTCGCGGCCTGACCCGCCTGTATGGCCCGGAGAAGGGCTGCCAGGACATCAATTTCGAGTTGTATCCCGGTGAAGTGCTGGGCATCGTCGGCGAGTCCGGTTCCGGCAAATCCACGTTGTTGTCGTTGCTCAGCGGCCGTTGCCCGCCGGATCGTGGCGGCATCGATTACCGGCGCAAGGACGGCCATGTGCTGGACCTGTACAGCGCCAGCGAGGCTGAACGTCGTACTTTGCTGCGCACCGAATGGGGCTTCGTCGAGCAGAATCCGCGTGACGGCCTGCGCATGGGCGTGTCGGCCGGGGCCAATATCGGCGAGCGGCTGATGGCCCAGGGCATGCGCAACTATCAGCAACTGCGCGGCGCCGGCATCGACTGGCTGACCCAAGTGGAAATCGACCCGCTGCGCATCGACGACTTGCCACGCACGTTCTCCGGCGGCATGCAGCAGCGCTTGCAGATCGCGCGCAATCTGGTCTCCAGCCCGCGTTTGATTTTCATGGATGAACCCACCGGCGGGCTCGATGTGTCGGTGCAGGCACGGCTGCTCGATCTGCTGCGTGGCCTGGTGCGGGAACTGGATCTGGCGGTGGTGATTGTCACCCACGACCTGGCGGTGGCGCGCCTGCTGGCGGATCGGCTGATCGTGATGCGTGGTTCGCGGATCGTCGAAACCGGCCTGACCGACCAGATTCTCGACGACCCGCAGCATCCATACTCGCAGCTGCTGGTGTCTTCGGTGCTGCAACCGTGAAGCGACTTTTGGGATGAGCCTGATGAATACCCTGATCGAGGTCCGCGACCTCTCGAAGACTTTCACCCTGCATCAACAAAACGGCGTGGTGCTCAACGTGCTGCGCGGCCTGAATTTTTCGGTGCGCGGCGGCGAATGCCTGGTCCTCAACGGGCATTCCGGCGCGGGCAAGAGCACCTTGTTGCGCACGCTGTACGGCAATTATCTTCCGGCAGGCGGTAGCATTCGCGTGCAGCATGAAGGACAACCGCTGGAACTGGTGGGCGCTGAACCCCGGCAAGTGCTGGCGGTGCGGCGGCAAACCCTGGGTTATGTCAGCCAGTTTCTGCGCGTGATTCCGAGGGTCTGCGCCCTGGACGTGGTGATGGAACCGGCGCTCGCTCGCGGCTGGAGCAAAGTCGAGGCCAAGGCCCGGGCCGAACTGCTGCTGACTCGCCTGAATATTCCCCAGCGCTTGTGGCAACTGGCACCGGGGACGTTCTCCGGCGGCGAGCAGCAACGGATCAATATCGCCCGGGGTTTCATGGTGCCCTGGCCAGTGATGCTGCTGGACGAACCCACGGCTTCGCTGGATGACACCAATGGCCAGGTAGTGCTGCAACTGATCAATGAAGCCAAGCAGGCCGGAGCCGCACTGATCGGTATCTTCCACGACCGTACCGCCCGCGAAGCGGTGGCTGACCGCCATTTGAACATGACCCCGCTGGAACTCACGGCTAAGGAGTTGCTGCAATGCTGACCGAACAGATTCTCACCAACGCTCAGGTAGTCGGCGCCGAACAGGTATTCCACGGCACGGTGGTGTTGCGCAACGGCCTGATTGCCGAAGTCAGCGAAGGGCGCAGCAGACTGCCCCAGGCGCAAGACCTGCAGGGCGACTATTTGCTGCCGGGCCTTGTTGAGCTGCATACCGATAACCTGGAAAAACACTTGTCGCCGCGCCCCGGCGTGGACTGGCCGTCGGCATCGGCGGTGCTCAGTCACGATGCGCAGATCATCTCGTCCGGCATTACCACCGTGTTTGACGCGCTGTCCATTGGCGACGTGAACCCCAAGGGCAAGCGCATGCAGCAACTGCCGGCCATGCTCGAAGCCATCGCGGCGGCCAATGCTGCCGGGCTGACCCGCGCCGAGCACCGTCTGCACCTGCGCTGCGAGGTCTGCCATCCGGACACCTTGAGCGTGTTCCGCGATCTGGTGGAGCAGCCGCTGGTCCAGCTGGTGTCGGTGATGGACCATTCGCCGGGCCAGCGTCAGTTTGCCCTGGAGTCCAAATACCGCGAGTACTACATGGGCAAATACCACCTGACCACGGCGCAGATGGATGAATTCATCGTCGAACAGGTCGCTAATTCCCGGAAATACAGCGACAGCTATCGGCGCGCCATCGTCGAGGATTGCCTGGCGCGGGGTTTGTCGGTGGCCAGTCACGATGACGCCACGCTGGCCCATGTCGAGGAGTCGGCCAGTTACGGGATGACCATCGCTGAGTTTCCCACTACGCTGGAAGCGGCCGAGGGCTGTCGGCGATTGGGCATGAGTGTGTTGATGGGCGCGCCGAATGTGGTGCGCGGCGGTTCGCATTCGGGCAACGTCGCGGCGGCGGGTCTGGCCAAATCAGGGCTACTGGATATTCTCTCCAGCGACTACTATCCGGCCAGCCTGTTGCAGGCCGCGTTCGCGCTGGCCGACCAGGCGCAGAATTGCTCGCTGCCCCAGGCGGTGAGCATGGTCAGCAGAGCACCGGCGATTGCGGCGGGTCTGGCTGATCGTGGCGAAATTCGTATCGGTCTGCGCGCTGACCTGGTTCATGTCCGGACCCAGGGCGCGCTGCCGGTGATTCAACACGTATGGCGACAAGGCAAGAGGGTGTATTGATGGCAGGCAGGTTGATCTATCTCATCGGACCGTCCGGTTCGGGCAAAGACAGCCTGCTGGATGCGGCACGCGATGAGCTGGCACGGCGCGGCTGTCGAATTGTGCGCCGGGTCATCACCCGTTCGGCGGAAGCCGTCGGCGAGGCGGCGCAAGCGGTCAGTGTCGAGCAATTTACGGCAATGCAGGCGCAGGGCGAGTTCGCCTTGAGCTGGCAGGCCAATGGCTTGCATTACGGCATTCCCAAAGAGATCGACCAATGGCTGGCGCAAGGCTTTGATGTGCTGATCAACGGTTCCCGGGGCTATCTGCCTCAGGCGCGCCAGCGTTATCCCGATTTGCTCGCCGTGCTGCTGACCGTCAGCGAACAGGCTTTGCGTCAGCGTTTGCTGGCACGGGGCAGGGAGTCAGTGGCTGAAATCGACGCGCGCTTGCAGCGCAACGCCGAATTTGCTGGCGACGTGCAAGCTTCGGCTCCAGGGGTTTTCGTCCTCGATAACTCTGGAGCGCTGGCACACAGCGTCGAACAGTTGATCCAGCGCATCGCCCGCGAGCACGCATGCGCCTGACCTTGCTGGGCACCGGTGACGCCCGGCAAGTGCCGGTTTACGGCTGCCAATGCGCGGCCTGTGAGTTGGCACTGGTCGATCAGCGTTTTCGGCGGCTGCCGTGCAGCGCGCTGATCAAATGCGGCGATCAGCGCTGGTTGATCGACAGCGGCCTGACCGACCTCACCGAGCGATTCCCGCCGCGCAGCCTGAGCGGCATTCTGCAAACTCATTACCACGCCGATCATGCGCAGGGCCTACTGCACTTGCGCTGGGGCCAGGGTTTGGTCATTCCGGTACATGGCCCGGTCGACCCGGAAGGTTTGTCCGATCTGTACAAGCATCCGGGCATTCTGGATTTCAGCCAGCCTTTCATTGAATTTGAAACCCGTCAGCTCGGTGCCTTGAGCGTGACAGCGTTACCTTTGGTTCATTCCAAACCAACGCTCGGTTACCTGTTACAAGGGCAAGGGCGACGCGTTGCATACCTCACCGATACCGTCGGCTTGCCCGAAGCGACTTTCGCTTATCTGCAACGGGAACCACTTGATGCGTTGATCCTCGACTGCTCGATGCCGCCGCAACCGCAGGCCCCACGTAACCACAACGACCTGAACCTGGCGTTGGACATCATCAATCGCCTGCAACCCGCCAAGGCGGTGCTGACCCATGTCGGGCATACGCTGGATGGGTGGTTGATTGAGCATGAGAGTGAATTGCCGGAGGGCGTGGTTGTGGGGCGGGATGGGATGCAGGTCTGATCTATACAGGGTCAGATTGGGGGGATATCCGTTGCTGCGGTAATGGCTACTTAGGGTTCCGCTCTTACGGCGGGTCACTTTCGAAAAGCGCGAAAGTAACCAAAGCGCTCTTGCCCCACCACTCGGCACCTCGCTTTGGCTCGGTGTACCCGAACAAAGACCTTGAACCGTGGGCCGCCGCAAAGGGCCATCCCTGGCCCAGTGCGGCTAACCCGGCGTCCTGCCGGGTTGCCCACGGCTCAAGGCCTTCATTCGGCCAGCGTGGTTTAACGGGGCGCCCAAGATCAAAAGCGAGGCGGCCTGAAAGCCGACCTGTTTTGCGAACTTACCGCGCGGTATGCGCTGGTTTTGCTAGCGATAGCCGGCAACGATGATTGTGTCGCTGACACTTACGCCTCGCGAATAAATTCGCTCCTACAGTTGAGATACGGTCCACACAGATTCAACGCCGCTTTGGCTTTGTTTTTGATCTTGATCTCAAGCGCCCCGTCAAATCACGCTGGCCGAAATCCGATGTTGATTTGGAGGGTAAACCGGCAGGACGCCGGTTTAGCCGCACTGGGCCAGGGATGGCCCTTTGCGGCGGCCCCCCAGATCAATGTCGGAGTTCGGGCATGCCGAGCCAAAGCGAGGCACCAAGTGGTGGGCAAGAGCCTTTTGCTTACTTTTGGGCTGTTCAAAAGTGAGGCGCCGTAAGGGCGCAACCAAAAGCCGCCGTTATCGAAGCAATGGATATGTACACATTTCCCTTGTGGGAGCGAGCCAGGGCGGCAACCACCCATCAAAAAACCGCACATATGTTCAATGTCCGCGCCGCATTCGCGTCTAGTCTCTTTCCTCACGTCCTGGCATCTCCCATCGCTTCATCACCTGAGGAATATCCAATGAGCCTGTTGAAAGTCAAAGATGGCACCGAGATTTTTTACAAGGATTGGGGCACCGGCCAGCCCATCGTGTTCTCTCACGGCTGGCCGCTGGATGCCGATGCGTGGGATGCGCAGATGGTTTTCCTCGGCGCGCAGGGGTATCGCGTGATTGCTCACGACCGTCGCGGTCATGGCCGTTCGGGTCAGTCGTGGGAAGGCAACGAGATGAACACCTACGCCGACGACCTGGCCGAGCTGTTCGAAGCGTTGGACCTGAAAGACGCGATCATGATCGGTCACTCCACCGGTGGCGGTGAAGTGGCGCGTTACCTCGGGCGTCACGGTACTTCCCGGGTTGCCAAAGCCGTACTGATCGGCGCTGTGCCGCCGTTGATGCTCAAGACCGAGGCGAATCCGGAAGGCTTGCCGATTGATGTATTCGATGGCATTCGTGCTGGCACGCTCAACAACCGTTCGCAGTTCTTCAAGGACCTGGCCGTGCCGTTCTTCGGCTTCAACCGCGATGGCGCCAAAGTCGAGCAGGGCACCATCGACGCGTTCTGGTTCATGGGCATGCTCGGTTCGATCAAAGGCGAACTGGACTGCATCAAGGCCTTTTCGGAAACCGACTTCACCGAAGACCTGCAGAAAATCGATATTCCGACGCTGATTCTGCACGGTGACGATGACCAGATCGTACCCATCAAGGCCTCGGCAATGCGCAGCGCGGAATTGGTCAAGGGCTCGACCCTGAAAATCATCCCCGGCGCACCCCACGGCATGTGCACCACGTTGGCCGATGAGGTCAACCAGGCGTTGTTGGCGTTTATCAAAGGCTGAAGCATCGAATGGAAATCCGGTAGGAGGGGACTTGTCCCCGAATGCAATTGCCCATGCGACGAGAGAATCCGAACATTTGGCGTCGCCTGAGCTGACGTATTCGGGGACACGTCCCCTCCTACAGCTATTCATTTATTTGAGTCACGCTCCCACCGTGTGCACCACGGCGGCTGGCAGGCTGCGGCCAGCCGCCGCCCAGCGCGCGGAATGTAGACACTGCGGCCCGGGCGTCGTTGGCGTGCAGTTGCGCCAATTGATCCCGCGAGGTCAGTAACAGCCGATCTTCATCCAGCACTTCCACCAGACTGATCGCCCCACCTTTATAAGCGTCCTGTGCGGCATCGCGGGCGACTTTGTGGGCGGCAACTTCCTGTTCCACTTCCCGATGTTGGGACTCCAGTTCAGTCAGGGTCACAATGGCGTTTTCTACATCCTCGGTGGCGCGCAGCATTGACTGTCGGTAGTGCGCCAGGGCTTCGGCGTTGGCGCCCTTGGCCTGGGCGACTTCCGCATCTACCCGACCGAAATCGAACAGCCGCCAGTGCAGGCCGACGATGGCCTGGGGTTGAAACGCTGAAGCGCCAATCAATGAGGCGCTGTGCAGACTTTCAAAACCCAGTAAACCGGCCAGCGAGACCTTCGGGTAATACTCGGCAATGGCCGCGCCGATGCGTGCGCTGGACGCAGCCAGGCGGCGTTCGGCTGCCATCACGTCGGGACGCCGGCGCAGCAGGCTGGCAGGGCCGTCGGTGTTGCTGATCGTCGGCACTTTGTAGTTTTGCGAGCTGGTCAGCAACTCTCTGGCGTAGGTGCCGGGTTGCGTGCCCATCAGCACATCGAGTCGGTTGAGCTGCAACGCCAGTTCCGTGCGCAATGGCGGCAAGGTAGCGCGGGCCTGCAAGACCAGCGCCTGAGCCTGGGCCTGTTCGCGATGGGTCGACAGGCCGCTGCCGAAACGATCATTGACCAGTGCCAGCAGCGCCGCTTCGGTCTGTACCTGATCCTCGGCCAAGGCAATGCGTTGCTGCGCGCCGCGCACCCGGAAGTAGGCATCGGCAGCCTCGGCCGCCACGGAAATCCGCACGCCGGTGTGATTGGCTGCGGCTGCCTGGGCTTCGGCGCTGGCGGCTTGTTCGCCACGCTTCAAGCCACCGGCCAGATCGACCTCCCAGCTGGCGCCAGCACCGATGGTTTCAATGGTCTGATTGCGTTCGTAGCCGGGAAAGGTGCTGCCGATCTTGCCCAGCGCGCTTTCCTGGGACTGGCGCTGACGCACCGCGCGGGCGTCGAGATTGGCCTCGGGCAGGCGCTCGGCCCCGGCTTCACGAGCAGCGGCCCGGGCCTGTTCGACCCGCGCCATGGAGGCCTGCAAGTCGAGATTCTGCTTCAGCACACGCTCGATGATCCGGTTCAGTTGCGGGTCGGCGAAACCGTTCCACCAAGTGTCCAACGCTGGCGCCGGCGTTTCGCCAATCCGCTGGTCGAGCAACGTTTGCTGGCTGAACTGGCCACCGATGATAGGCGCGGGCGTCTGGTAATCCGGGCCCACTGCGCAGCCGACCAACGCCACCATCAGCAGGCTCAAGGCGAAAGTGCGGGTGTTATTCAGGGTCTTCATGGCGTGGGTTTCTCAGTGAGCGTCGGCGGAAGGCGCAGCGGGCGGGACGACTTTGCGCATCAACGGGACCATGGCGGTGGCGATGATGAAACAGACCATGATCGCCAGAAACGCGTCGGCGTAGGTTTGGGTCTGGGCTTCACGCAATGTCAGCAACCACAGTTGATGCAGCGCGCCAGTCATGCCGTCGTTGCCGCTCTGGCCAAGGCTGGTCAGATTGCCACTCACCTGGTTCAGCCATTGGTTCATGGCTTCATTGCTGCTGTTCAGATGTTCGGCCATACGCGTGAAATGCAGATTGGTGCGGTCGTTGAGAATCGTCGCGCAGGCAGCAATGCCAATCGCGCCGCCCAGGTTGCGCATCAGGTTGAACAGACCCGAGGCTTGCTTGAGCCGCGCCATGGCCAGCCCGCCCAGGGTCAGGGTCACCGCCGGAGGCACGGCCAATTGTTGGGCGATGCCGCGCAAGGCTTGGGGCAGCATTAATTCCTTGCCGCCCCAGTCATGGGTAATCGGCGAGAAGTCCCACATCGACACGGCGAACAGCGCCAGTCCAGCCATGAGAATCCAGCGCAGGTCGACCCGATTGGCGAGAAAAGCATACAGCGGGATCGACAGCACCTGAAACACGCCGGTAGAAAACACCGCAAGGCCGATGTCCAGCGCGCTGTAGCCCCGGACCCGGCCGAGGAACAGCGGCGTCAGGTAAATCGTCGCGAACAGGCCGATACCGGTAACGAACGAGAAGAAGCAACCCAAGGCGAAATTACGATCCTTCAACGCGCGCAAATCGACGATGGGGTTGGCCACCATCAGCGTGCGGCTGACGAACGCCAGCCCCGCGATGGCGGAAATCCACGCCGTGGCGACAATCGTGCTGTCGCTGAACCAGTTCCAGCGCGGTCCTTCTTCCAGGGTGTATTCCAGGCAGCCGAGGAACACCGCCATGAACAGCATGCTCGCGTAATCGGCGCCCTTGAGCAGGGACAGGTCCGGTTTATCGATTCGCACCAGCATCGGCACGGCAACCGCGACAAAAATGCCCGGCAGCAAGTTGATGTAAAACAGCCAGTGCCAGGACGAAACATCGGTGATCCAGCCGCCAATCACCGGGCCCAACGTCGGTGCCAGGGAGGCGATGGCGCCGATGGTCGAAGCAGCAATGACTTTCTGTTTGCCGGTGAAGAACATGAACGCCGAGGTGAATACCAATGGGATCATCGAGCCGCCGAGAAAACCTTGCAGGGCGCGAAAGGCGATCATGCTCTGGATATTCCACGCCAGACCGCACAGCAGGCTGGCGAGGGTGAAGCCTACCGCCGACGCGCAGAACAACCAGCGGGTCGACATCACCCGGGACAGCCAGCCGGACAGCGGGATGACGACGATTTCGGCAATCAGGTAACTGGTCTGCACCCACGCGGTTTCATCGGCGCCGGCCGACAACCCGCCGCCGATATCACGTAACGAAGCGGAGACAATCTGGATGTCCAGCAGGGCGATGAACATGCCCACGCACATGGTGGCGAAGGCGAAGACTTTTTGCGCGGTGGGCATCGATGCCGCGTCGAACGGCTGGGCAACGGCGGCAGCTGGCGTACTCATGGCGCACGGCTCACATTCGTCGCAGCAACCGGTGCGGATGGAGTCTGAACGCTAACGTTGGCGTTAGTGTCGACCTGCGCGGTCACCGAAAGACCCGGTCGCAGACTGCCCAGCGTGCTGTCGTTCTGATCCAGCAACACCCGAACCGGCACCCGCTGCACGATTTTAGTGAAGTTGCCGGTGGCGTTTTCCGGCGGCAACACGCTGAATTGTGCGCCGGTCGCCGGGGCCAGGCTGTCCAGATGCCCGTGAAACTCGCGACCCGGCAGCACATCGGCGCGAATGGTCACCGGTTGGCCGGGCAGCATGTGCGCCAGCTGGTCTTCCTTGAAGTTCGCGTCGACCCACAAGCCGCTGGCGGGCACCACGGAAAGCAGCTGGCTTCCGGCGGCGGCATAAGCACCGAGCCGTGCCCGCCGGTTGCCAATCACGCCATCCACGGGCGCACGTAATTCGGTGTAGCCGACGTTGAGCTGCGCCATCTCCCGCTCGGCCACGGCTTGCATCAGCGCGGCGCGGGCCTGCTGTTTCTGGCTGGCAATCACGTTGAGTTGGCGTTGCGTGGCGAGCAACGAAGCCTGGGCCCTGGCACCATTGGCCTGGGCGGTCTTGAACGTCGCATCGGCACGCTGGGCACTTTCTACCGAAACGGCGGAGCGGCTGACCAACTCTTTATAACGTGCATGATCGTCCCGCGAGCGCACGGTTTCGGCGTTGGCGGCATCGATACCGGCCTTGGCCTGGCCGATCACCGCGTGTTGCAGTTCTTCGGTGGCATCCAGATTGGCCAGCAGCGCCTGTTGGGCGGCGACAGCGCCTTCGGCTTTGTGCAGCGCGGCCTGGTAATCGCGGTCGTCGATCTTTACCAGCAAGTCACCGGCGTGGACGAACTGATTGTCGACCACTTTCAGCTCGCTGATATAGCCCGGCACCTTGGGGCTGATCACCGTGACGTCGCCACCGATATAAGCATCGTCCGTGGATTCGATGAAGCGACCGACCGTCCACCAATGCAGGCCAAACAGCACTGCGGCCACCAGCGCGGCGGCGATCACCAACAGCAGCAACAGGCGTTTGAGCAAAGGCGACTTGTTGCGCGATGGGGCAGCGGCGGTGGTTGTTATATCGGCCTGAAGTGAGCTGTTCATCAACGTTACCTGTGCAAGTCCGATGTGCATCGCAGCCTTGGCCAGCGATGGGGATTTATGGATTACGGTCGTAATATTATGGTCGTAATGTAAGTCCATATTTCCGATCGCGCAAGGATAAAAGTGCGTACAACAATCTGAACACGGCTACGGAACCCTCTGCCCATGGCGCCGTTCACATGTCACATTGACCACCGAAAGCCGAGCATTCCCACCTTCGGAGACAGTCCATGAGCAGCCAGCCATACGCCACCACCGCACCGACACGCGCCGAGGTAGACACCTTGCAGGGCGCGACGCTGATCGAGTTCGGCACCGATTGGTGCGGTTACTGCAAAGCTGCGCAGCCGCTGATCAGCGAGGTCATGCGCGATTACCCCAACGTGCGGCATCTGAAAATCGAGGACGGCAGCGGGCGACCGCTGGGCCGTTCGTTTCGCGTCAAGTTATGGCCGACACTGATATTCATGCGTGACGGTGAGGAATTGAGCCGCCTGGTGCGGCCCACCCAAACCAGTGATATCGAAGAGGCGTGCGAAGGGATGGTGAGGCAGGGATGAACAGCGAGGTGACCGGGGCTTCCTCCCAAGGAAGCCATTGATCGCTACTCAAGGAGCATACGAAGTCGGTCGCCCGCTTTGTAAAATCAGCGTCGCAGGTACGCAGCGAAATCGATGTCGCCGGCACTGAGAATGGCTTGCACCCTGTTGTGGACATTGAGCTTGCGCAGGATCGCTGACACGTGGGCCTTGACCGTGGTTTCGGCGATTTCCAAGGTGTAGGCGATCTGTTTGTTCGACTCGCCCTTGGTCATGCGTTCCAGCACCAGCAGTTGCTTGCGGGTCAAGGCTTGCAGCAGTTCGGGCGGGAAGCTTCGGTTTTCGCTGTTATGCCGGCGAGTGGCGGGTTTCTGACTGCGGATGATGTCCGAAGGCAGATAAACGTTGCCGTTGAGAATCTGCTCGATGGCTTGGGTCATTTGCAGTCGCGGCGACGATTTGGTGATGAAACCCACCGCGCCATAAGTGATGGCCTGCAGCACGATCTGTTTGTCCTGCTCGGCGGAAACGATCACCACCGGGATGGTCGGCGCTTCGTTGCGCAGGTTGATCAAGCCGTTGAGGCCGTGCATGCCGGGCATGTTCAGGTCCAGCAGGATGAGGTCCAGATCGTCATGCTGTTGGGTCAAGGCCAGGGCGCTTTCCAGGTCCTCGGTTTCCATCACTTCGCTGCCGGGAAAACCGTCAGTGATGACGTTGTGGATGGCCTCGCGAAACAGCGGGTGATCGTCGGCTATTAGAATTTTGTACATGCCATTCACCTTGTTTTTATAGGGTATCGAATCATTCTGATGGCGAGCGCAGCGGTGCAGGTTGCGCCCGGTTGACCGGCAGACCAGCGGCCTGCCAGGCGTCGAGACCGTCGCGATACCAATACAGATCACTGTAGCCCAGCGCCGCTGCGCGCTTCACGGCGTTCCAGCTCAGCCAGCAATCGGCGCGGCAGTAAAACACCATCGGCATATCGTGGCGACCGGCGCTGGCGTGTTGCAGATGGCCGACAAAATACGCCTGCCATTGCTCTGTCAGTTCCCCGTCGCCGGTATTGGCCAGCCACAGGCTGCCGGGCAGATTGGCGTGAGGTTCGTCTTCGATGAAGCGACCTTGCAGCCATTGTCGGCGATACACATCGATCAGCAGCGGTTTTGCAGGTTGTTGCAGCAGCGCCTGAAGTTGCGGTGTATCGATAATCCGCGCGCCATCGACCTGAACAGGCGTCGGGCTGCGATACAACGCAATGCGGTAGCCATCGGTGGAAAACAATGGGGTTTCAGCCACGGCGAGGCCCGGCAGCGTTGTAGCAAGCACCATTAATAGCAGGGTTGAGCGCGAAACACGCAGCATGGCGGCTATTCCTTTCTTGTTATGACCTGCATTACAAGGCACAACCGCCGCTTTGGGAATGCGACGATAGAAAGCAAAACCGGTACGAAAGTAGTAGAGAGACAGCCTGAAGCGGCAAGCTTCAAGCTGCAAAGCGGGTATTAGCCTGGCTTGCGGACGGCGGCGTGTTGGGGGTTGAAGGTGACGACGGCCAGCAGGATGAAGATCAGCGTCAGGCCCAGGCAAACGGCGGCTGCCAGCGGGTTGAAACGCTCATAAAGGGCGAAGCGCACCAGCTCCACGGCATGGCTGAACGGGTTGATCGCGCACAGCCAGTAAAGCCATTGGCTGGCCTCCTGCATCTTCCACAGTGGATACAGCGCCGACGACAGGAAAAACATCGGGAAGATCACGAAATTCATTACCCCGGCGAAGTTTTCCAGTTGGCGGATCGCATTCGACAACAGCAGCCCCAGTGCGCTGAGCATCAAGGCCCCCAACAACAAGGCTGGCAGCGCCGCCAGCAAACCCCAGGCGGGTGGTTGCACGCCGTAAACCCAGGCAATCGCCAGAAACGCATAGACCTGCAACAGCGAGATCAACGACGTGGCCAGCAATTTGCTGATCAGCAGGAACGTGCGCGGCAGCGGGCTGGTGAGTAACACGCGCATGCTGCCCATTTCCCGGTCGTAAACCATGGACAACGAGCCTTGCATACCGTTGAACAACAGAATCATGCAGGCCAGGCCCGGAATGATGTACACCTCGTAAGGGATGTAAGTGTCGTAGGGCTCGATGATGGCGATGCCCAACGCCGCGCGAAAACCCGCCGCAAACACCAGCAACCACAGCAATGGACGCACCAGCGCGCTGAGGAATCGTGTGCGTTGCAGAATGAAACGCAGCCATTCGCGCAGCACGATGCCGCTGAAACATTGCCAGTAAGCGTTCATCGGCCGGTGGCTCCAGCAGGGGAAGAAAGGGTCAGGCGGGCAAACGCGGTGTTCAGCTCGCCGCCATGTTCGGCGCTGACGGCTCCGGCGTTGCCCGAGGCGACCAGACGGCCTTGATGCAGGATCAGAAGGTCATCATCGGGCTGCACTTCGTCCAGCAAATGGGTGGTCCAAAGCACGCTGATGCCTTGTTCGCGACACAGGCTGCGCACGTGCTGGTTGAGGGCCAGGCGACTTGCCGGATCAAGGCCGACGCTGGCTTCGTCGAGCAGCAACAGGCGTGGCTCATGCAGCAGGGCCCGAGCGATTTCCACTCGCCGGCGATGCCCGCCATTGAGCTCGCGGACCCGTTCGGCCTTGCGCTCGGTCAACCCTTGGCGGGCCAGCTCCTCAGCGACGCGGTTGATCGCCAAACGGCGCGGCATACCGTGCAGCGCGGCGTGATAACGCAGGTTCTGTTCGACGCTCAGGTCCAGGTCCAGCGTGCTTTGTTGAAACACCACGCCCAATTGCCGCAGCGCCGGACGTGGCGTCTGGCGCAGGGAACAGCCGCCCACACGAATTTCGCCGCGTTGCAGGTCATACAGCCGGGTCAGCAAAGCGATCAGGGTTGATTTACCCGCGCCGTTGGGGCCGAGCAACGCTCCAAAGCGGCCCGGCGCAAGGCTGAAGCTGATCTGGCGCAAGGCTTCCCGAGGACCGTAGGCGAAACTGAGATCGTCGACTTCCAGGGCATTCATGGGGTCACGACCACGCCCCAGGGATAACGGCCGACCTTGATCGACTTGGTTACCTTGAGGCTGGCGACGTCGATCACCGACACATCGCCACTGACGCCGTTGGTGGTCAGCAACTGGCTTTGATCCGGGGTAAACGCCATCTGCCAGACCCGCCGACCGACGAGCAGGTAATCGACGATTTCCAGGGTCTTGGCGTCGATCACCGCCACATGGTTGGCCGGGCCGAGGGCCACGAACGCATATTTGCCATTGGCGGCGATCTTGATGCCTACCGGCTGCACCTTGTCCGGGTGAACGCCTTTGATCTGGAAGGTCAGGGTCTTGATGATCTTGCGGGTGGCGACGTCGATCACGCTGACCGTGCCGCCGATTTCTGCCGATGCCCAGAGTTGCGAACCGTCCTGATTGAACTCGACAAAGCGCGGCCGCTGATCCACCAGCGTGTTGTCAGCCAGGGTCTGGGTGCTGGTGTCGATCCAGTGCAGCATGTTGGTGGTTTCGCTGGTATTGACCGCCCACTTGCCGTCGGGGCTGACCGCCATGCCTTCGGGTTCGACGCCGACATCGATCTGCGCCAGGACCTTGGAGTTCTCCGTATCGATCACCGTCACCAGCGAGTCGTCTTCGTTGGAAACATACAGCCAGCGGTTGTTGGGATGCAGGGCGAACTGTTCCGGGTCTTTGCCGGAGGGCAGTTCCTTGATGATCTTGTGGGTGGCCACGTCCATGACTTGCACACGGTCCGAGTCGCTGGCGCAGATGTACAGCAGCTTGTTGTCATGGGACAGCAGCAAACCCCGAGGACGCATGCCCACGGCAATGGTTTGCGTGACTTTGAGGCTGTCCATGTCGATCAGGCTCAGGCTGTTGTCCTTCTCGTTGGACACCCAGGCGGTGGCCGCCAGGCTTTGCCCCGCAAGGGTTGAAAGGGCGGCGGCCATCATGGCGGTGGCGATCAGGGTGCGGCGCATGGCGTGTTCCTTATTGTTGGTATTGTCGGCAAAACGTCAGTTAAAGGTGCAGCTCACTTCAGGCTTGTCATAGCCCAGGCTGTCGAGTTCGGTGACCGGGTGCAGAAAGCCATCCTGCGGCGAAGTGCTGACCAGGGCGCGGGGCTGGACGATGGGGATCGGCTGGCGCAATTGGCCATTCCAGGCGCGATAGCTGAGCTTGCGGCCCTTGAAACCGTCCAGTGGTAACTGGTTGCTCAATTCCAGGCGGCGGATGTCCAGTGGATCGACGCCACGCAGTTTGCTGACTGCGCTGGCGATGCTGCGCACGGCCATCCAGGCGGCGAAATCCCGGTCGTTCATCCAGCGTCCGGCCAGGGCTTCGAAGCGTTTCTGCAATTGCGCCGCGCCATAGGTTTCCACGGTCTTGTGCCAGCCGGTCGGCGTCAGGCCCTGCGTGCCCGCGACCGGGCGCGGGTACCAGGTCTGGTAGGGCACGTACTCGCCAAAGTCGCCGCGCTCGTCCGCCACCAGCACCACGTCGTATTCGGCGGTCTGGGTGAACAGCGGCATGTCGGCCTGGGCGCTGCGGCGCTGGTCGTTGTCAAAGCTCCAGTTTTTTTCGGCGACGATGGTGTGCCCGAAGCGCTTGGCAGCGCGGCGCACGGCCGCCGCATAGGCTTGGTCGTCGGGCGTCTGACCGACGATCAGCAGCCAGCGATTCCAGCGCCGTACGGCGAGAAATTGCGCCAGTGCATCGGTCAACATCGCCCGGCTGGGCAAGGTGTGCAGCACGTTGCTCAAACAGGCGCTGCTGCGCAGGCTGTCGTCGGCACTGCCGGCGTTGAACAGCAGGCTGTCCGGCAAAGCGGCGCTGAGCTGGCGCAGGGTATCCGCTGGCGCGTTGACCACAAACAGTCGCAAGCCTTGCTCGTGCAGCGCGCGGGCTTTTTCCAGCAACGCCTGCGAACTGTCGACGCTGGCGTTTTCCAGGCTGTAGCTGTGCTTGAGGAAACGCCCGGTGCTGTTGCTGTCGATGATCGCCAGTTCGGCGCCACGCGATCCTGCGTCCAGCGGTTCAGGAATGACATTGGATAACAGCGGGCCGGGGGCGGGCACGAAGGCCAGATAACCGACGCGCACTTGCAGGGTTTCATCGGCGGCCGGGCTTGGGCTTGTCCACAAGACCGCCGCCGCAAGGGCAAGCAGGCAGTGCAGGGCGGGTCGGGAAAGCTGGCGCATGAGGCACTCCGTTACGGGTAGCGCCAGCATAGGAACGCCGCGAGGGCGGGGAAATATGCAGAAAGTACCAGTCTGCCAGTACCAAGGTAGTAGCCGGACTGCGGTTGCCGGGATTTAGCATGCGGATATCAATAATAAGAAGGCAAGGTCATGTCCGCACTCTGGCGCATCAACCTTTGGGTGATCGGTTTCTTCTCGCTGGTCACGGCGGCCTGCTTGTGGCTGCTGTTGCATCAGGCCGTGGCCGATGTCGACCGCGAGCTGGTCGCCGCCCAGGCCGTGGTGCAATACCTGAGCGACACCGCCGAACAGCAGCCCGCCGCGCTCCAGCCGCATCTGAGCGAGCACCTGCGCCATGTGCGCGTCATCTGGCTGGCCGCCGACGAGGCTCCGCACGTGATCACCCAAAGCGGTGCGGATGCCTTGATCGCTCGCTGGCTGTTCCCCGCCGAGACCCACGCCGTGCGGGTTCTCAACCTCAGTGATGGTCGGCGGGTGCAGCTTGGTGTCGATCCCGGCGATGAAATCGATGAAGTCTGGGACTCATTGCAGCAATTGCTGTTGCTGTGTGGCCTGGCGCTGGTGGTGAGCCTGTCGGCGATTCGCTGGGCGGTGGGTCGCGGCATGCATATGCTGGATAACCTGCTCAAAGCCTTGCAGCAGGTTTCCCGGGGCGAACTGCATGTGCGCCTGCCCTTGCAAGGCAATGCCGAGGCGCAACAACTAGCCGGGCATTTCAATCGCATGACCGCCACGCTGGAACATGCCGAAGCGGACAACAGACGTCTGACCCAGGCGCTGCTCGCGGTGCAGGATCAGGAGCGCACGCGACTTGCGCAGACCTTGCATGATGACCTTGGCCAATACCTTGCCGGGATTCGCGCCCAGGCCTGTCTGCTGCGCATGGTGGCCGATCAATCAGATGTGGTGCGCAGTACCGCGTTGGGTCTTGAAGCCAATTGCGAGCAACTGCAGCTTGGCTTTCGCGCGTTGATCCGGGATTTGTACCCTGTGGTGCTGCAACACCTGCCACTGCCCGAGGCCATGACCTTGCTGGCGGAGCATTGGCGCGGCAATCACGGAGTTGAGTGCGTGCTGCTGGTCGATCCGCAGCTCCCCGAGTTGACTCCTGCGGCCAGAACGCATCTGTACCGGCTGCTGCAAGAAGCGCTGACCAATGTGGCGCGGCATGCCAACGCCAGTCAGGTGCGGGTCAGCCTGCGCCAGCTCAATGCCCGACTGGTCATGGAAATCCGCGACAACGGTTGCGGCGCGCAGGCACCGCAGCGGCCCGGTGTGGGCCTGTATTCCATGCGCGAGCGTGCCCGCTGCCTGCGCGGTGAGTTGCATATCGAAACACAACCGGGCGCCGGCTGGACGCTGGCGCTGAACATGCCCCTGGAGGCTTGAATGCATATTCTGATTGTCGACGACCATGCGGTGGTGCGCCAGGGCTATGCCAGTCTGCTGCGGGCGATGTTGCCGCTGGTGCAGGTGCGCGAAGCCGCGACCGGCGAAGAAGCCCTGGTCAGTGTGCAGGAAGATATTCCGCAACTGGTGATCATGGATTTCGGCCTGCCAGGCATCAGCGGTCTGGAAACCACCCGGCGCTTGCGACAACGCTTGCCGCAACTGCGGGTGTTATTTTTCAGCATGCATGACGAACTGCCGCTGGTGCGCCAGGCACTGGACGCCGGGGCTTCGGGTTATCTGACCAAAAGCTCGGCCCCCGACGTGCTGATCGAGGCGGTACGCCGAATCCTCGCCGGGCACGCTTACATCGAGCAACCGCTGGCCACGCAACTGGCCTGCAATCCTCAGCAGCAGGATTGCGCCGATCCACGCCTGCAAAGCATGACCCAGCGTGAGCTGGAGATTTTCCTGATGCTCGCCAAAGGCACGCCCTCCCGGGTGATTGCCGAACGCTTGTGCATCAGCGCCAAGACCGTTTCCAATTACCTGACGTTGCTCAAGAACAAGCTGCAGGTCAGCTCCCATGCGGAACTGGTGCATCTGGCGATTGATACCGGGGTGATGCGGGTGGTGATGTGAGAATGTGTCTGGGCCGGGGCTGTGTTCGTAGGAGCGACTTTAGTCGCGAGGGCGTCAATTGCCCTCCCCGCTAAAGCCGGTCCTACAGCACGCCTCGCTCCTGCGGCTACCCCCAGTTGATTGCCGTCTCCTCAATCATCCCAACCCCCTGGACACGCCACGCAGCCTTGCATATTGCTGTCCTGGAAATTGGCATACGGATGCCGCGCGCCGGTGAGGTTGGCGTTGGCCAGGTTGCTTGCGCCGAACTTGGTTTCCTGAAGATTCGCGTCGCGCAGATCCGCGCCCTGCAAATCGGCCTTGTTGAGAAAGGTCATCTCCAGATCCGCAGCCTGCAAGTTGACGTTGTGCAGTTTCGCCCCGGACAAGCGGGCAAATTGCAGGTAGGCGGCGCTGAGGTTGGCGCCTTCGAATTGCGCGCCCTGGGCGAACAAGCCCCAGCCTTGCACCGCTTGCAGTTGTGCGCCGCCAAGGTCGGCCAGGCGCAGGTTGGTCTGTTGCAGGCTGGCGCGGGTCAGCGTGGCGTTCTGCAGGCGAGCTTTTTCCAGATTGGCCAGATCCAGACGGGCATGGCGCAGATTGGCATCGCGCAGGTCGGCGCCAGCCAGGTTCATCTTGCGCAAATCCTGATTGCTCAGGTCCGCGCCGCGCAGGTCGGCGTTCGGGCATTGGCTGGCCTCGGCGATGGTGCAACCGTTGATCACCAATGGCTCGCCGTCATCGGCAGCCAGGACGCAGGGCAGGGCGAACCACAGAACGAGGGGCAGGTAGTTCATGAGGGTTTTCCAGAGCAGGGTTAATCCGATTCGTTGGAGCGACACTTGCCCGCCGAAGCGGCGTTGCTGACACACCGCCTCGCCAACACGTTGGCTCCTACACTGTCTGTACAGAAACCGGTTTATTTGGCCGCTGTCTTGCTATCCCAACTCGGAATCTTGAACACCCAGAACGATCCGCCTTGCGCCACTGGTTTGGTCAGTTCGGCCATGTCGCCGCCCCATAACGGCACCGCGCCGCCGTAACCCACCGTCACGCCAATGAACTGCTCGCCGTCCTGATCCCAGGTGATGGGAGGGGAAACAATGCCGCTGCCCGTCTGGAAGCTCCACAATTCTTCCCCGGTTTTAGCGTTAAAGGCCTTGAAAAAGCCATCGCCGGTCCCGGTGAACACCAGATTGCCTTTGGTCGCCAGCACGCCGGCCCAGAGCGGCAGACGTTCCTTGTGCTCCCAGACCACCTTGCCGCTGGTGGGATCCATGGCGCGCAGGGTGCCGACGTGGTCCTCGTACATGCGCTTGATGCGAAAGCCCATGCCCAGATAGGCCGAGCCCTTTTTGTAGTTCACTTCTTCGGTCCAGTAGTCTTCTTTCCACTGGTTGGCGGGAACGTAGAACAGGCCGGTGTCCTGACTGTAGGCCATGGGGTTCCAGTTCTTGCCACCGAGGAACGGCGGCGAAACCTCTACCGGTTTGCCCTTGGTTTCGCCGGGCAGTGGCTTGGCCGGACGCTTGCCTTCGTTTTCCACCGGGCGGCCGGTTTTCAGGTCGATATGGCTGGCCCAGCTGATGTTGTCGACGAACGGGAAGGCGTTCTGCAATTTGCCGTTGTTGCGGTCCACCACGTAGAAGAAACCGTTGCGGTCGGCGTGGCCGGTGGCTTTGACGGTCTTGCCGTCCTGACCCTTGTAATCGAACAGCACCAGTTCGTTGTTGCCGGAAAAATCCCAGGCGTCGTTCGGCGTATGTTGATAAAACCACTTCACCTCGCCGGTGCTCGGATCGACACCCACCTGACCTGAGGTGTAGAGGCTGTCGTAATCATGAGGATTGCCGTCCTTGGCGGTGCGCGCCCAAGTGTTCCATGGGCCGGGGTTGCCGGCGCCCACGATGAGGGTGTTGCTCTCGGGATCGAAGCTCGCACTCTGCCAGGGTGCGCCGCCGCCGTGGCTCCAGGCTTCGACCTTGCCGGTTTCGGTGGTCTTGTCATCTGGCCATGAGGGCGCCTTAATGTCGCCGGTAGGCGTGCTGTCCTTGCCGTTGAGGCGGCCCATGTGACCTTCGACAAAAGGCCGCATCCAGACTTCTTCCCCGGTATCCGGGTCTCGGGCGAACAGTCGGCCCACCACGCCGAATTCATCACCCGAACTGCCGTGAATCAACAGCACCTTGCCGCTGACCTTATCCTTGATCAGCGTTGGCGCGCCGGTCATGGTGTAGCCGCTGCTGTGATCGCCGAATTTCTTGTTCCAGACCACTTTGCCAGTGTTCTTGTCCAGGGCGATGACTCGCGCATCCAGGGTGCCGAAGAAGATCTTGTCGCCGTAAATCGCGGCGCCACGGTTGACCACGTCGCAGCAGGGGCGGATGTCGTCCGGCAGGCGGTGGTTGTAAGTCCACAGGCGCTTGCCGGTCTTGGCCTCCAGGGCGAATACCCGGGAATAGGAGCCGGTGACGTAAATCACCCCGTTGCTGACGATGGCCTGGGACTCCTGGCCGCGCTGCTTCTCATCGCCAAAGGAATACGACCAGGCCGGGGTGAGCTTGAAGACGTTTTTGTCGTTGACCTGCGCCAGCGGGCTCCAGCGTTGCGCGTTGGTGCCCATGCCGTATTGCAGAACGTTTTGCGTGGTGAGATGGTCCTCGGCGATGTCTTCCCAGCTGACCTTGCCCGCATCGGCGGCGCTGGCAAGGCCGGTAAGCGACAGGCCGCCCAGCAACAGGGCCAGGGCCAGTGGCGACAAAGCGGCAGGTGACGATCTTGTTATTGTCATGGGGCAGGTTCCATTGAAGGTTTGGACCTGCACAGGTTGGCGGCGCGAAGCGGGGTTCGATACGGAAAAACTCCCGCTGTTGCCGGGAAGAGTTCCCGAACCGCGCCTGATTTGGGACTGCCTCCCAAGCCCTACTACCAAGGGAGGAGGGCGCGGCCACCAAAGCAGCATTCGATGTGGGTGACAGGGTTCTTAAGATGGCTGCGTGGCTTTTTGCGTGCAATCTTGAGGACATAACAATGATAAGAATCTCAACTACCGTGCTCACTGCAACCCTGATCAGTCTGTTGGCTGCGAGCGGTCTGGCGCTGGCCCATGGCAATGTGGTGCCGCAGGCGGTGGCCACTGAAGGTCTTGAGCCTCTGGGCGCCGAATGGCGTACCGAAAATCCCTACCGTGATTCCAAGGATCATGCCCGTGCGCTGGAAATCGGCTCGTCAGCCTATAACCAGAACTGTGCGGCCTGCCATGGCCTGGAAGCTAAATCGGGTGGTATCGCGCCCGACCTGCGTTTGCTGGACGTTGGCGTTGCCGGTGACGAGTGGTTTGTCGAGCGGGTGCGCAACGGCGCGGTACGCGACGGCCGTGTCTACATGCCGAAAATGGCCGATTACTTGAGCCAGGAAGCGCTCTGGGCAGTACGCACCTACCTGGACAGCGTTCACGTCGAGGAGTGACCGCATGCGTCTGCTCGCCCGGTTCTCAAGCGCGATGCTGTGCTGTTTTTTGATCCTGCTGGCGCCGCTCGCTAACGCGCAGGTGCGCAACTACGACACGATCATTGCTTCCGGAGTATTGAAAGTCGCGGTCTACCAGGACTTCGCGCCTTACAGCTTCAAGGTCGACGGTCAGCCGCGCGGCGTGGACATCGAACTGGCGGCGGCACTGGCCAAGGCCCTGGGGGTCAGCCTGGAATTGATGTGGGCGCCGCCCGGCGAAAAACTCGACGACGACTTACGGGACTTGATCTGGCGCGGCAGCCAGTTGCGCGACCAGCAGCTGGCCGACGTCATGATGCGGGTTCCCTATGACCGGGACTACGCCCAGCGCCGCAACGAGTTCGGTGAGCTGAACAACGATCATGTGGTGATGTTCGGGCCCTATCAGACCGAGCGCTGGCAGGTCGCCTATGACCACCGCCGGCTGGACGCGGTGCCCAGCGTCGCGGTGTTCGAAGCGCATCCCATCGGCGTAGAAGTCGACAGCGTGCCGTCGTTCTACCTGACGTCCATTTTCAACAGCCAGTTCGCCGCCAGGACCCATCACTATCCCAGCGTGCAGCAGGCGTTCGTTGCCATGAAGGGCGGCGAGGTGGACGCAGTCATGGCCATGCGTGGCGAAATCGACTGGCAATTGCATCAAGCCAATGACCCGCAACTGATCCTGGCGCAAAACGCCTACCCGAACATGGGCCGCCAGGTCTGGGAAATCGGCATGGCGGTCCACGAGAGCAATCGCCAGTTGTCCTACGCCCTGGAAGAACAGCTGGAAATCATGATCCGCGACGGCGAGGTACAAAAGATCTATGCCGCCTACGGCATGCGCTATGACGTGCCGGAAATGTATCAGTAGGTTGGGTTCTGTGGTCGGAATGCCTGGCTGTGTTGGAGCCAAGCTTTTGTGGGAGAGGACTTGTCCTCGATGGCCAGCCCCGACGCCGCTGATCCGCCTGGCCCGCATGCAGTGCTGATATGACTGCAATCGAGGACAAGTTCTCTCCCACAGGGGAATGAAGTGCGCCCCATCGTTGCCGGAAAGGGATATGTAATGTTGACCCGCATCGCTGCACTGTTGCTGTTGCTTGCGCCGACCTTGGCCCTCGCCGTCCCGCCCGACCCCGGCAAAGACCCGGTGGTCTCCGTCATGTGGGCGTTCTTCCAGCAAAAGCTGCTCAAGGACGCGCCTTACGTCTTCGACGACAACGTCATCCTGAGCGCCCCACCGTTTGCCGAAGACGCGCGACAGGTGCCCATCGAGATCGACGCGCGGGCGTATCAGGGCCAGGTGCTGCGCATCCTGGCCTGGGCCGAACTCAATCCATTGCCGCAGATCGTCGACTTCCAGCCTGGCGAACAGGTCATGCCGTGGCTGGCGATCCGCATTCGCATCGAACAAGCCACGCCGTTGCGCGCCGCCGTCTTGACCCGCGACGGTGTCTGGCATATCGGCTCGACGACGATTCAGGCAGCGGGCGGCGGTTGCACGGCGCCCAGCGTGGTGCGGACCCAGGCGGGCTGGGAAGAACACATCGGCGAAGTGCTGGGCGGGCGTTATCCGCGCCAGGACTTCAGCCGTCTGCGCCTGCAGATATCCCATCCCATGGATAACGGCATGGTCAGCGGCATCCCCGAGTTCTACCTTAATCACGCCGAACTGCGCGACGCCAGCGACCAGCTCATGGCAAGTCTGGAACTGTTTCCGGCGGTCAGCGAAAACCCGATGCTGGGCTTTGATGTGCGAGGTTCCGGCACCACCCGCTTGGTGCTGCGCGACACCAGCGGCAATCAATTCAATGCGACGGTGCCCTGACATGTACAACACCCGAAGCTGGTCGAAACGCGCGGCAGTGCTGATCGGTTTACTGATCAGCTCACTCGCTCAAGCCGAGTTGGAATACAACCTCAAGCCCCGTCAGATTGCCGAAAATACCTACCTGCTCGAAGGCAGCACCGATAACTTTGCCAAGGCTAACGGCGGCAATATCGTCAATACCGCGTTCATCGTCACCCCAAGTGGCGTTGTGGTGATCGATACCGGCCCTTCACGGCGTTACGGCGAGGCGCTGCGCAAGGCGATTGCGGCAACCACCGACAAACCGGTGATCCAGGTGCTGCTGACCCACCATCATCCCGACCATGTGCTGGGCAATCAGGCGTTCGCGGATGTGCCCATCGGTGCGCTGGCCGAAACAACCGAACTGATGCGCCAGCATGGCGATGCGCTCGCGGAAAACATGTACCGCCTGGTCGGTGACTGGATGCGCGGCACCGAAGTGCTGTTGCCCAATCAAGCGTTAAGCGCTGGCACCCTGAACCTGGGCGGGCATCCGCTGCGGCTGATCGCTCTTAAAGGTCACACCGGGGCAGACCTGGCGATCTTCGACGAGCTGACCGGCGTGCTGTTCGCCGGTGACATTGTGTTTTACCAAAGAGCCCTGACCACACCGAACACGCCTGGGCTGGACGTCTGGCTGGCGGACCTTGAGCAATTGCAGGCGCTGCCCTGGAATCAACTGGTGCCGGGGCATGGGCCGGTGGCCAGCGACGCTGTGCCGTTCATGCAGATGCGCGATTACCTCGGCTGGCTCGACAACCTGCTGCGCACGGCGGCCGCCAACGGCAGCGACATGGCTGAAGTGATTCGCAGCCCGATCCCGGAGCGTTTTGCGGCCATCAGCCTGACCCGTTACGAGCTGATTCGCAGCGTGAGTCATCTGTATCCGGGTTATGAGCAAGCGCAGATGACCCGCGTGGATGCCCGCTGAAACCGGCAGGGCACTACCAATGAACTAGAGATTTCGATACTGCGGCCAATTGTTCCGATGCGCCTGGCCTAGAAGAATCCGTGACAGGTCGGGAAATTTTCCCGAAGCATCCACAACAGTCATCCAGAACAACAAGAACGCAGAGGCAGCCGTCATGACCCAACCCGCACGTCGCCCATCTTTCGCCCTGAGCCTGCTCATGAGCGCCCTGTTGCTGTCAGGCACGGCCCTGGCCGCGGTGACCGACGAAGAAATCCTTCAGGACCCCAAAAATCCCGAGCAGATCGTCACCAATGGCCTGGGCGTCCTGGGCCAGCGTTACAGCCCGCTGGATATTCTCAACACTGAAAACGTCAAGGATCTGCGGCCGGTGTGGGCGTTTTCCTTTGGCGGTGAAAAGCAGCGCGGCCAGCAGGCACAACCGTTGATCAAAGACGGCGTGATGTACCTGACCGGCTCGTATTCCCGGGTTTTTGCCGTGGATGCGCGGACCGGCAAGAAGCTCTGGCAATACGATGCGCGTCTGCCTGACGACATTCGTCCTTGCTGCGACGTGATCAATCGCGGCGTGGCGCTGTATGGCGATCTGGTCTACTTCGGCACGCTCGATGCCAAACTGGTCGCCCTCAACAAAGACACCGGCAAGGTGGTGTGGAGCAAACAGGTCGCCGATCACAAGGCCGGTTACTCCATCAGCGCCGCGCCAATGATCGTCAACGGCAAGCTGATTACCGGCGTAGCGGGTGGCGAGTTCGGGGTGGTGGGCAAGGTCGAGGCTTATGATCCGAAGAACGGCACGCTGCTGTGGTCGCGGCCCACCGTCGAAGGCAACATGGGTTACACCTACAAAGACGGCAAGGCTATCGAGAATGGTATTTCCGGCGGCGAAGCCAACAAGACCTGGCCGGGCGATCTCTGGAAAACCGGCGGTGCGGCGCCTTGGCTGGGCGGCTATTTCGACCCCAGCAACAATCAGATCCTGATCGGCACCGGCAACCCGTCGCCGTGGAACTCGCACATGCGGCCCGGCGACAACCTGTATTCGTCTTCGCGTCTGTCGCTGAATCCCGATGACGGCACCATCAAATGGCACTTCCAGAGCACACCCCACGACGGCTGGGATTATGACGGCGTCAACGAACTGATCTCGTTCGATTACGAGCAGGACGGCAAAACCGTACAGGCCGCCGCCACTGCCGACCGCAACGGCTTCTTTTATGTGCTGAACCGCAAGGACGGCAAGTTCATTCGCGGTTTCCCGTTTGCCGACAAGATCACCTGGGCCAGCGGCCTGGACAAGGACGGTCGGCCGATCTACATCGACGCCAGTCGTCCGGGCGCTCCAGACGGCGAAGCCAAAGGCACCTCGTCATTCGTCGCTCCCGCATTCCTCGGCGCCAAAAACTGGATGCCGATGGCGTACAGCCCTGACACCGGCCTGTTCTACGTGCCGGGCAATGAATGGGGCATGGACATCTGGAACGAAGGCATCGCCTACAAGAAAGGCGCGGCCTTCCTGGGCGCGGGCTTCACCATCAAGCCGCTCAACGAAGATTACATCGGCGTGCTGCGCGCCATCGACCCGAAAACCGGCAAGGAAGTCTGGCGGCACAAGAACTACGCGCCGCTCTGGGGCGGGGTGATGACCACCAAGGGCAATCTGGTTTTCACCGGCACGCCTGAAGGTTTCCTGCAGGCATTCAATGCCAGAACGGGCGAGAAAGTCTGGGAATTCCAGACCGGCTCCGGCGTGCTCGGCTCGCCTGTGACCTGGGAAATGGACGGCGAGCAATACGTTTCGGTCCTGTCCGGCTGGGGCGGCGCGGTGCCGCTGTGGGGCGGCGAAGTGGCCAAGCGGGTCAAGGATTTCAATCAGGGCGGCATGCTCTGGACCTTCAAGCTGCCCAAGGCGTTGGTCGCCAAGCGCTGATGTCTGAAGCTGGAAGGTGGGAGATTCTATGTCGCAGGGAAACCCTGCAACCTTAAATTAGGTTGATATTGGCTCTGTTTTTGATCTTGATCTTGATCTTAAGCGCCCCGTCAAACCACGTCGGCCGAACTTCGATGTTGAGTTGCAGGGTAAACCGGCAGGACGCCGGTTTAGCCGCACTGGGCCAGGGATGGCCCTTTGCGGCGGCCCTGCAACTCAATGTCGGAGTTCGGGAATGCCGAGCCCAAGCGAGGCACCAAGTGGTGGGGCTAACCCGGCATCCATGCCGGGTTGCCCACTGCACAAAACCTGCGCTCGGCCTTCCGACGGGGCAGGTCAGGATCAAAAGCCAGAGCCAAAGCCAAAGCCAAAGCCAAAGCCAAAGCCAAAGCCAGAGCGGTTAACCTGTGTGCGAGCTTGCTCGCGAAGAACGACAACTCGGTGAATATGGTTCACCGAGATGCCTGACTCGCGGGCAAGCCTCCCTCCCGCAGAATCGGACGTTTTCAGGCCCAAAGTACTATTTCAACCGCGCATCACCCGTGCACTAATTGAACAACCGGACTTTCCCGGCACAACAAGAGGATTGACCCATGTGGAAAAAACCCGCGTTTACCGATCTGCGTATCGGCTTTGAAGTCACCATGTATTTCGCCAGTCGCTAAACCGCACTGTCCCGGCCTCGGTCCATCCCACGCGATGGCCGAGGCCTTTTGCTGTCTGGGTCCAGTCATAAAAAGGTCGTATTGCATTCAGTAACAAATACACTAGGCTGGCGTTCATCTTCTAATAACAACAAAAAAGGCTTTATATGAGCCAGAACCTCAGCCAGCTGCGCAAGTTCGTTTCTCCTGAAATCATTTTTGGTGCCGGCAGTCGTCACAGCGTCGGCAACTATGCGAAAACCTTCGGTGCGCGCAAGGTCCTGTTGGTCAGCGACCCCGGCGTGATTGCTGCCGGTTGGGTGGCCGATGTCCAGGCCAGTCTGCAAGCGCTGAATATCGACCACTTCCTGTACAGCGACGTGTCGCCCAATCCTCGGGTCGAAGAGGTCATGCGCGGTGCCGAGCTGTACCGCGAGCATCACTGCGATGTGATCGTCGCGGTGGGCGGTGGCAGCCCGATGGATTGCGGCAAAGGCATCGGCATCGTGGTGGCGCATGGACGCAGCATCCTTGAATTCGAAGGCGTGGACACCATTCGTGTGCCAAGCCCGCCGTTGATCCTGATTCCGACCACCGCCGGAACCTCCGCCGACGTTTCGCAGTTCGTGATCATCTCCAATCAGCAAGAGCGCATGAAATTTTCCATCGTCAGCAAGGCGGTGGTGCCGGACGTGTCGTTGATCGACCCGGAAACCACGCTGAGCATGGACCCGTTCCTGGCCGCCTGCACCGGCATCGACGCGCTGGTGCATGCCATCGAAGCCTTCGTTTCCACAGGTCATGGCCCGCTAACCGACCCGCATGCGCTGGAGGCCATGCGCCTGATCGACGGCAATCTGGTGCAAATGATTGCCAATCCCACCGACATCGCCCTGCGCGAAAAAATCATGCTCGGCAGCATGCAGGCCGGGCTGGCGTTTTCCAATGCGATCCTGGGCGCGGTGCATGCCATGTCGCACAGCCTCGGCGGCTTCCTCGATTTGCCTCACGGCTTGTGCAACGCAGTACTGGTCGAGCATGTGGTGGCTTTCAACTACAGCTCCGCGCCCGACCGCTTCAAGCTGATCGCCGAGACCTTGGGTATCGATTGCCGTGGGCTGACCCATAAAATGATTTCCCAGCGGCTGGTCGAACACCTGATCGCCCTCAAACATGCGGTCGGCTTCCACGAAACCCTGGGACGCCACGGCGTCAGAATGTCGGATATTCCATTCCTGTCGCAGCACGCTATGCATGACCCGTGCATTCTCACCAACCCGCGCGCGTCCAGTCAGCGCGACGTTGAGGTGGTGTATGGCGAAGCCCTCTGACGAGCGGCAAAATGCGCTGACGGCATTGCTCGGACTGGGCAACCATTCGACGCGCAAGAGCCATTACCCCGAGCTGACAGTGCGGCTCGAAGAGCTGGAAAAGGAGCGCAACCGCTACAAGTGGCTGTTTGAACACGCCGTGCACGGGATTTTCCAGGCCAGCCTGCAACAGGGTTTGCTGGCCGCCAACCCGGCACTGGCGCGCATGCTTGGCTACGACGATCCGCAGCAAGTGCTGTTTTCCCTGGCGGATCTGGCCGGTAGTTTGTTTATCGGCGGGCAGGCTGAAACGGACGCCATCGGTCATGTCCTGCAACGCGAAGGCAGCTTGCTGGGTTATGAAACCCGGCTGCGCCGCAAGGATGGCAGCTGGCTCGACGTGTTGATGAACCTGCTGCTCAAGCCTGACGAAGATGGCATTTTCGAAGGCTTCGTCACCGACATCACCGAGCGCAAGCTGGCGCAGCAGCGCCTGCAACAACTCAACGACGAACTGGAGCAGCGTGTTGCCGCGCGTACCGATGAGTTGCTGGTGGCTCGGGACGCCGCGCAAGCCGCCAATCGCAGCAAGGACAAATACCTGGCCGCCGCCAGTCATGACCTGCTGCAACCCCTGAACGCGGCACGCTTGCTGATCTCGACCTTGCGCGAGCGTGCCTTGCCGGATGCGGAGCACATTCTGGTGGAACGCACGCATCAAGCGCTGGAAGGTGCCGAAGATCTGCTCACCGATCTGCTGGACATCTCCAAGCTGGATCAAGCGGCAGTCAAACCGGACGTGGAGCTGTATCGGCTGGATGAACTGCTGGCGCCTTTGGCTTCGGAGTTTCAGTCGGTGGCGCAAGCCTCAGGTTTGAGCTTTCGCGCGCACATCGGCGATTTCGCGATGTACACCGATCTGCGCCTGCTGACCCGAATCCTGCGCAATTTCCTCAGCAACGCCTGCCGCTATACCGCATCGGGCGGAATTCTGCTCGGCGCCAGGCGGCGCGGCGACTATCTGCGACTGGAAGTCTGGGACACCGGGCGCGGGATTGCCGACGATCGGCTGGAGTCGATCTTCCTCGAATTCAATCAGCTGGATGTGGGCCGCGCCGCCGACCGCAAAGGGGTGGGCCTCGGGTTGGCGATTGTCGAGCGGATCGCAAAGATTCTCGGCTATCGGGTGCAGGTCAAATCCCGGCCGGGCGTGGGCTCGCGCTTCAGCATCGATGTGCCGCTGTCCGACGAAATACCGGTGCCGGTCAGTGTCGTGGTGCAGCAACAATCGGGGACGGGTAACCCGCTGCCGGGCCGGCGTTTGCTGGTGCTGGACAACCAATTGAGCATTCTGGAAAGCATGGCCGCGTTGCTTGGCCAATGGGGCTGCGAAGTACTGACCGCCAGCGATGAGGCCAGCGCCTATCGCGTGCTCGAAGGGCGGGCGCCGGAGGTGATTCTCGCGGATTTCAATCTTGATCACGGGGTGATCGGCTGCGAAGTGGTCAAAGGCTTGCGTGAGTACTTTGGGCAGGAAATACCCGCAGTCATGATTACCGCCGACAGGAGCGATCAATGCCGACGTTCATTGCAGAAGCTGGGTGCGCCATTGCTCAATAAACCGGTCAAGCCGGGCAAGTTGCGAGCCGTGTTGAGTCAATTGCTGGGTTGAATAAGGCGGCTGTCAGCCGCCGGTCATGTTCATGAAGCGCACGACCTGCACATCGTCATCAAGCGTGAAGTTGTGGCTCCAGGGTTTGAGCTGCATGGCATCGATGATGGCTTTTTCCAGTTTTTCCGGCTTGCCCGGATGCGCGCGCAGCACTGACTTCAGATCAGCCGAATGCTCGTTGCCCAGACAGAGTAACAGCCGACCTTCGACAGTCAGGCGCACCCGGTTGCAGGTGGCGCAGAAGTTATGGCTGTGTGGCGAGATGAAACCAACCCGAATATCCGGCGCCTCGGCCAGACGCCAGTAACGCGACGGGCCTTGGGTAGATTCGGTGGAATGAATCAGGGTGTAGCGCTCGGCGATCTTTTCCCGGACCTGATCGCTGGAGAAAAACGATTCAGCGCGGCTATGTTCGCTGATGACGCCCAGCGGCATTTCCTCAATGAACGTGATGTCCAGCTTGCGCTCGATGGCGAAAGCCACCAGATCGTTGATTTCGTGATCGTTACGGCCTTGCATGACCACGCAGTTGAGTTTGGTGTGAACGAAGCCGGCTGCATTGGCGGCATCGATGCCCGCAATGACCTTGCTCAAGTCGCCGGTACGGGTCAATTCGCGAAAACGTGCCGGGTCCAGGCTGTCGAGACTGATGTTCAAGCGGGACAGGCCGGCATCGAACAGCGGCTGGGCGAGTTTTTCCAGCTGTGAGCCGTTGGTGGTCATGCACAGTTCGCGCAAGCCGGGCAGGGCGGCGATGTTCGCGCACAAGCCGACGATGCCCGAGCGGACCAGCGGCTCGCCGCCGGTCAGGCGAATCTTGCGGGTGCCCAGCGCGACAAAGCGTTCCGCCACCTGAAGGATTTCTTCCAGGGACAGAATCTGTTGCCGGGGCAAAAACGTCATCTCTTCGGCCATGCAATACACACAACGGAAGTCGCAACGGTCTGTCACGGACATCCGCAGGTAATCCACCTTGCGTGCAAAGCTGTCTACGAGGATTCGGTCTGACATTTCACCTTCTCAATACTCAGTCTCGACACATAGTAATCCAGTCGGACAAAGACCGCGCGGCCTGTTGCATAACTGGAGTGCTGTGTCGAATTAATCAGCACGCTAACTGAGTCTAATTGCCGCAGTCCAATTGCTTGTTCCGATGGGGTCATTGATTGAGTCAATGAGGCAGGATTTGCGGGGGCAGTTCAGGCGACGCTCACGGCAGATTCTCCACCACAAACACCAGTTGCACCCGAGCGCCCCGGCCTTCCTCGGGCCTGAGGTTGTCGCGTACGATCCGGGCCTTGCAGCGTTGCGAAAGGGCGTCGATCAGATTCACGGCGCGTCGGCCTTTTGGTTCGGAGAATGCCGCCAGGATTTCTGCACTGAAGCCTTTGCCGTCGTCGATCACGCTGATCTGCGCAGTACGATCGTCCAGCAGAGAAAGATGCAGGCCAATCCGGCTGTCGGGTCCGCCCTGGCAATGCTCGACCGCGTTGCCCATCAGTTCGTTAAGCATCAGCCCCAGGTTGGAAGCCATTTGCAGGGAAACCTGCACCGATTGGGTCTCTGCGCAGAGGATCGATGGACCGCGACGTTGGCCATTAATAATGTTGCGCGCCAGTTTGGGTAGATAGTCAGCCAGATCGATGCGTCCCGTGTTGCTGCGATGCAATTCGTCCTGAACCGCGCCGACGCCGGTTATCCGGGTAATGGCGGTTTGCATCAGGGTCTTGGCTTCCTCGCCCTTGGCGCGCAATTTCGAGATCTGCAGCAGGCTGATGATCAACTGCAGATTGTTTTTGACCCGGTGATTGAGCTCGGACAGCAAGACCCGTTGCTGGGTTTCCATCTCCCGCTGATCGGTGATGTCGATACAACTGCCGAAATAACCGGCGAATTCGCCATTGCGGTAATACGGCGCGCCGTTATCCAGCAGCCAGCGATACCGTCCATCGGCGCGGCGCAGGCGGTAGGAAAGGGAATAGGCGTCGCGGGCATCGAAGGCATTCTGATAAATGGACATGCACTGTTCGAGGTCTTCGGGATGCACATCGTCGACCCAACCGTAACCGACCAGTTGTTCCTGGGTTTTGCCGGTAAATGACCTCCAGCGTTCGTTGAACCAGTCGCAGTGTTTGTCCGGCCGCGAGCGCCAGATCATCACCGGCGCATGGTCAGCCAGCTCCCGGAATTCAAGTTCACCCAGTTGTGCTGGATCGATGGGGACGTCATTGACCTGTGTCATCCGCTGGCCCTGCGTACAAAGCCGTTGCTGAAAATTTCCAGTGAGCCGGGCGGGTGCAGGGAACTCAGTGACTGGCCATCAAGAATGGCCTTGGCGATCAACGCGCACTGATTCAGGTCTTCGGGGGCATAGGGTTTACGCAGCAGGCCTATTGCCGCATCGCGGTGCGCCCGCGCTGAGCCGACCTGGCCGCTGACGAACAGCGAAGCGATTCCGTGCCTGGCCCAAAGACCGCGGGCCAGAGCAATACCTTCGTCGTGCCCGTTGAGGTTGATATCGACGAATGCAATGTCAGCCTGGTACTGCGCCGCCAACAGCAAGGCGTGCGGCGCGTCGTAGGCGGGCCCGATGACTTCATTTTCATCCGCCAGCGTTGCTGCCGCGAGCAAGGCCAGTATCGGATCGTCGTCTACCAGAAGAATACGCATTTCATTGATCTACTTTTTAACTATGCCAAGGCACGCTTTACTAAATGAACAAGGCGCAGCCCCCGCAACACCAGGGTGGCCGCATCTCAAAGCTGGCGTATCAATAACTTGGTCTGTGTTCCATCTTAATGGTTCATACATTTTCAAAAATACATCCGAATGGATAGATTAAATGATAGTCGTTATTCTGTCAGTCTCGACTGTTAACCGCCGAGCTGCGTTCATAGCGTTCAAGCAGTGGCTGGATGCTGATGCCATGCACAAGGATGCTCAGCGCCACGACGGATAGGGTCAGGCTCACACTCAATTGGGCAATATTCTCCGGCAGGCCGTGAGTCAGAGCGAAGCACAAGTAATACAGGCTGCCGATCCCGCGGATACCAAACCAGCCGACCAATGCTTTCTGCCGGCGATTGAGCAAGCGACGGCTGACCAGCAGCCAGACGGCAACGGGGCGGATGATACAAAAGAGTGCTAATCCAAGACCGACTGCACGCCAATCCCAATACTGGGCCAGAGAAGCCCCCAGCAAGGTAATCAGCAGCACTTCCATGGAGCGCTCGACAAGACTGCCAAATGCCAGCATGTCGCCCATCATCACCCCAGCGGCCAACTGGGTTTCGCTCAGGTCTTTCTCTTCGGCAACAGTGGATTTTTCCATGGCGCCGGTCATGTGGCCGATGACCGGTTGCGCCAGATGTTCGGAAGGCACTTCCGACTGGGTGATGCGGGCTTCGGCCTGACGTAATCCAAAGCCCGCGGCGAATACCGAAAGGAAGCCGAACGCGCCCACCGTGTCAGCAATCACATAGGAAATGGCAATCAACGCCAGCGCCAGGAAATCATTGGGCGACGTGGTGCTGTCGGCATTCTTGATGCGCAGATAAATCATCAAATGCCCAACGCCACGGCCAAGTCCGTAACCGATCAACAGGCCCGCCGGTACGGCCCAGACCAGATCCTTCACGGCCCAGTGCTGTAGCCACTCGACGTCGACTCCGCCATGGCTGATAAACAGCAGGGCAAAGATCACGAAGGGAAACGCCGTACCGTCGTTGAGACCGGCCTCGCCGGAAAGGCCGAAGCGCACCCGATCCTGATCCTGCGCATTGTTGACTTGCACCAGCCCGGCCAGCACCGGATCGGTAGGTGACAGCATCGCCCCCAGCAACAAGGACACGCTCCAGGGAAGCTCGAAGAGATAGTGGGCGACCAGACTGGTGCCAGCAATTGTTGCCAGCATCACCGGCCCCGCCAGCCAGTAGGCCGAGTGCCAGGCTTTGCCGCTCAGAGGGAGCCGCAATTTGATTCCGGTACTGAACAGGGAAAACAGCACGGCAGCTTCCGTCAGGCGTTCCATCCAGCCGGACGCCTGGCGAAAATCCAGATCGAGCATATCCAGGCCGACCGGGCCGATGGCAAAACCAAACGCCAGGCAGACCGCCGAGGTCGTGACAGGTAACCAGCGCAGGTAGGAGGAGGTGAGCGCCAACAGCATCAGCAGCGTGCCCAACACCGCCATACACACAATAAAACTCATCCGTCTCCGACTCTCGCAACATGGCCCCCGAGCGGGGGCGTTAACGTTGTGACTGTCGTGTGACCGGATAGTTGAAACAATTACGCAGGACTGGCCTTAGCCGGGAGGGCGTTCTCCCGGCTAAAGCCAGTCCTACGGATCTTCTGTACAGGGATCGGTCAGTGACTACCGCTCCACACTACGATTCCAGCGTGCGTTCCACTCGGGGCGCAGTTGGTTGACCTGATCCCAGTCGATGGTCACGGCGGTTTCCAGGTACTTGTTCATTGCCGCGACCTGGCCGTGGGTTTTTTCGGTGGTCGGCGTTTTCGGGTTGGACGGGATCTGGTCGCCGAATTCCAGTGCCGGGGCCTGGGCTTGCGGGGTCAGCAGGTACGCCGCGAGTTTCTGGGCAAGTTCCGGCTGGTCATTTTTAGCGATGGTGCACTCCGCCACGTTGAGGACCACGCCGCCTTCCTTGGGCGGTGCGTATTCCACGGGCACGCCTTTGATCTTCAGGGCCGTCACTTGCGTCGGCGTCAACGGGAACAGCGCGGCTTCACCGGTTTGCACCATCTCGGAAATCTTCGCCGAACTGGCGATGTATTCCAGCACGTTCGGGCCAACGGTCTTCGGCCAGGCCTTGAAGCCGGGTTCGACGTCGGTTTCACTGCCGCCCTGAATCCGGTTGAACATCAGGAAACCATGCAAGCCGAAGGTGGACGACGCCAGCGACTGGAACACGACCTTTTCCTTGAAGCGCTTGTCCGCCAGGTCCATCCAGGAAGTCGGCGCGGCCCAGCCGTTTTCCGCGAACATTTTGGTGTTGTACGCCAGACCGGTAACGCCGAGGCTGACTGCCGCCGCTTCTTCCTTGATCTTCGCCTTGGCGGGCAAATCGGCCAAGCCTGAGCTCGGTTGCAGCTTGTCGCACAGGCCCATGGAAATGGCGCGGTACATGATCCCGTCGTCGAGGAAGATCACGTGCATCTGCGGGTTGTCCTTGCTGGCCTGGACCTTGGCCAGAATGTCCGACGAGGTGCCGGGCACGATCACCACTTTGACGTTATTGGCTTTCTCGAAAGCAGGCAGCACCTGATCGGCGTAAAGGCGTTCCATGGTGCCGCCGTTCATGCCCAGATACAGCGTCGGTTCGGCGTGGGCCGGGGCCGAAGCCAGCAAGGCCGCGAGCGGCAGGCACGACAAGCCGGAGATTGCGAAACGTTTGACGTTCTTCATAGAAGCGACCTTCCTCTGTGCAATGGGATGACGTTAGTCGGGATGGGCTGTTTAGCAACTGAAACAGGTGGTTGAAATCGTTGAATGGAAAACGCGTGCAGGGCGATTGTCGACTGGCCGGTGCAGACGTGCTCGGCCAGCGCCTCGCCCGCCGCCGGACCGATTTGAAAGCCGGAACCGGCAAAGCCGAAACCGTGCAGCAACCCTGGCTGGGCAATGCTCGGGCCCAGCACCGGTTCGCGATCCGGCAAGTAACCCTCGGTGCCACTCCAGGTGCGGATGGCCTGCGCACCGGCCAGCGGTGGATAAAGCTCCGCAGCGTTGCGCAGAATCTCCAGCACGGCAGCCTGACCCGGTTTGGCGCGGGCGGGGTCCAGCGCAAACCCTTGTCCGCCGCCCAACACGCAATTGCCCCGGGCAACCTGGCGCGCGTAGATTCCGCCGCCTTCCACGCCGGTGCTGACATCCATGAACATCGGCAGCGGTTCAGTGACCAGCATCGCTGGATGACCGGCAACCATCGGCACCGGTTCGCCAAATTGCGCCGCCAGCGAACCGGCCCAGGCCCCGGCGCAGTTGAGCAGCCACGGCGCGCGCAACGTCAGGCCATTCGCGGTTTGCACGGTAAATACCTGGCCGTCATGGCTGACTTCGACGACCCTGGCCTGTTCGTGAATCTGCGCCCCGGCGCGCCTGGCGGCCCGGGCAAATGCCGGAGAGACCAGGCGCGGGTTGGCGTGGCCATCGTCAGCGCACAACGACGCGCCGACCGCCACATCGCCGGCCCAGGGGAAACACGCGCGCAGTTGTTGGCGATCAAGCAATTGCAGCTCCAGACCAAACCCCCGGCTTGCTTCGGCATAGGCACGCAGAGCGTCCATGTCCGTGTCACTGCGGGCCAGTTTCAGGTGGCCGGAGCGTTGATATTCGCCGTCGATGCCGATCAGCTCGGGCAGCCCGCTCCAGATGGCGTGGGCGCGTTGCGACAACGGCAGTTGCGACAAGGGCCGACCCTGACGCCGCACGCCGCCGTAATTCACGCCGCTGGAATGCGAGCCGCAGAAATCCCGCTCCAGCAAAGCGACGCTTTTGCCTTTGCGCGCCAGGGCCAGCGCCGCCGAAGCGCCGACAATACCGCCGCCGATAATCAGCACGTCGGTTTCGATGACGTTGCTCATTGCGAAGTCTCCACACCGAACGGCAAAGGTTTGATCGGCGCCTGCCCACGCAGACGCCCGATGCTGGCCAGTTCCCGGCCACTGCTGTGCGCGACGATTTCTGCTGCTGCCAAGCCACACATGCGGCCCTGACAGCGTCCCATGCCGACCCGGCACATGGCTTTGACGCGATTCATCTCCCAATGGCCGTCCGTTACCACTGCACGAATGTCCCCGGCGCTGACTTCTTCGCAGCGACAGACAACGGTTTCGTCGAGGGTTTTCGCGGCCCAGTCGGTGGGGAAGGGGAACGCAGTTTCCAGGCCATGCCGGAAGCGTTCGATGCCGGCCAGCTTGCGTTGCAGCTCGGCGCTGCGTACGCCGTCAACGTTATGGCCGTTGTCGGCCAGCAAGGTCAGGGCCGCCAGTTCACCGGCCATTTCCGCCGCATCGGCCCCCATGATTCCGGCGCCATCACCGGCCAGATACACGCCTTTGACGCTGCTGCGCCCGGCATTGTCGCGGCTCGGCAGCCAGGCGCGATTCAATGGACTCCAGTGGAATTCGCAGCCCAGCAGATCGGCCAGTTGGGTTTCGCTGCGCAGCGCATGAGCGAAGGCTACGGCGTCGCATTCCAGATGTTTGGCCGCAGCGTTGCCTTGTTGCCACTGCACTGCACTGACGCGTTTTTCGCCTTCGATGTTTTGCAGTGTTGCGCCTTGATGCACCGGGATGCCGTGCGTGGTGAGCCATGCCCGATAATACAGGCCTTTGGCGAGGGTCAGCGGTTGGCCAAGCAATGCCGGAAGGGCGCGGCATTGAGCAGAAAACGGCGCGCTGTCGAGTACCGCAACCACCTTCGCTCCGGCTTTGGCGTACTGATAAGCCACCAGATACAACAGTGGCCCGCTGCCCGCGAAGACCACGCGCTCGCCAATCGCGCAGCCTTGATACTTCAAGGCAATCTGCGCCGCTCCCAGGCTGTACACGCCCGGCAGCGTCCAGCCTGGAACCGGCAGAATCCGGTCGGTGGCGCCGGTAGCGACGATCAGGTTTTGATAGTCGATTTGCCCGGCGTGCCGGTTCTGCAGCGTGTCGAGGCGGTTGTCCTCGGCGTTCCAGACCAGGGTTTGCGGACGGTAATCCACGGCCGCCGCCAACTGATCCATGGTCTGATGCACGGCGACGGCCTTGCTCGCCTCAAAGCCATACAGCGCTTTCGGTTTGCGCTTGAAATTCTCCGGCTGGCGCCGATAAATCTGTCCGCCGCCGCGCAGTCCTTCGTCCACCAGACAAGGCGTCACGCCATGGGCGAGCAAGGTTTGCGCCGCGCGAATCCCGCCCGGACCGGCACCGACGATGACTGCCGAATGTATCTGGCTCATGGCTGCCGTCCCGGTTCGCGAGTCACGTTCAGCCCGGCTTCGAGCAGCGTCGAGCAGGCGCGGACCCGGCGACCGTCGCCCAGTTGCACCCAGCAATCCTGACACGCGCCCATCAGGCAAAACCCGGCGCGAGGCTCGGCGCTGAAATCGCTGCCGCGCAGATGCTCGGCGCTGGTCAGCACGGCGGTGAGCAAGGTGTCGCCCAGCAAACCGCTGGCCGGTTGACCATCGAGGGTGAAGGCCAGGGCCGGGCGATCCTGCTCGGCCAGTCGTTTGAACAATGCCATAAGAGTTGCGCTCCTGACCGCCCGTTAGTGTTTGCCGACCAGTACCCGATCCAGGCCGTAAACCCGGTCGAGGAGGATCATGGTCGCAGCCGTCAACGCGATGACCAGCGCCGAAACGGCGGCCATCATCGGATCGATGGATTCAGTGGCGTACACGTACATGCGCACTGGCAACGTCTGGGTCGAAGGCGAGGTGACGAAGATCGACAGCGTGACTTCGTCAAAGCTGTTGATGAACGCCAGCAGCCAACCCCCGGCGACGCCCGGCAGAATCATCGGCAAGGTAATCTGCCGAAACAGCGTGAAACGGCTCGCACCCAACGACTCGGCGGCCTGCTCGGCGGCACGATCAATGCCGATTGCAGCAGCAATCACCAGCCGCAACACATACGGCGTGATGATTACCACATGCGCCAGCATCAGCCAGGCAAAGCTGCCATTGACACCCATCAGCGCAAACAGGCGCAGCATCGCGACGCCCAGTACCAGGTGCGGAATGATGATCGGCGACAGGAACAGGCCATTGAGAAAGTTACGCCCCGGAAACTGATAGCGGGTGATCGCCAGCGCGGCCGGCACTGCTATCAGCGTCGCCAGGGAAGCGGCAACGAAGGCCAGAATCAGGCTGTTATAGAACGAATCGATAAAGTCGGCGCGCTCGAACACCGCGCGAAACCAGCGCAGGGAGAAGCCCGAAGTCGGCAGACTCAAGGTGTTTTCCGGAGTGAACGCCACCAGACAGACCACCACCAGCGGGGCGAGCATGAACAGCACCACCAGGGCGTGAAACGACAGGGCCAAAGAACCGTTTTTCGACATGGGTCATTCCCCCAGGGTTTTTTTATAGCGGCCTTCGACCATGCGGTTCCAGGACAGCATGACCAACAGGTTTACCAACAACAGCGCCACAGCGATGGTCGCGCCCATGGGCCAGTTCAATTCGGAGAGGTATTGGTCGTAGACCACGGTCGCGACCATCTTCAGGCGTCTGCCGCCCAGCAGGCCGGGAATCGCAAAGGAGCTGGCAGACAACCCGAACACAATCAGCGTGCCGGACAACACGCCGGGCATCACTTGCGGCAGCACCACCAGACGCATCACCTTGGCCTGCGATGCGCCAAGGGAAAGCGCCGCCTGTTCCGCTGCCGGATCAAGCTTCTGCAATGACGTCCAGATTGGAATGATCATGAACGGCAGCATCACGTGGACCAGCGCGATAATCACCGCGAAGGGTGTGTAGAGCATTTTGATCGGCCGACCGCCCAGGGCTTGAATGCCTTGGTTGATCAGGCCGTCGGCACCCAGCAGCAAACTCCAGCCGAAGGCGCGCACGACGACTGAAATCAACAGCGGCGTGAGGATCAGAATCAGGAAGATCGAACGCCAGGGCGCGCCCATCCGGCTCAGGATGTACGCCTCTGGAACGCCGATGATCACGCACAGCAGGGTCACCAGCGCGCTGATCCAGAAGGTGCGCAGGAAGATCTCGTAGAAGTACGAATCAGTGAGGACGCTGACGTAGTTGGCCAGCGTGTAGGAGCCGCTCTTGACGCCCACTTCATAGTCAAAAACGTTGAACGAGAGGATCAGGGTCAAGGCCAGCGGCAACAGCAGCAGGCCGACGAACAGCGCCAGTGCCGGCGCCGACAACAGATAACCGCGCCCGCCTTGGCGCATGGCGGTGAGCAGGCTCATGGGTGCACCTCGTCGGCGTCCAGCACGCGCAACAAACCCGCCTGCCAATCCATGCCGACCGCCGTGCCTTCTTCCATCGGGGCTTCGCCGTCATTGCGGCGTACCACAGTGAGTTCACCGATGGCGGTGTCGATGCGGTACAGCCATTGGCTGCCCAGGAAGTAGCGGGTGATGACCCGGCCTTGCAGGCGTCCGCTGCCCGCAGCCACCAGATCGATCTTTTCCGGGCGCAGGCTCAACGTCAGCGCGCCGTCACCGGCAACGTGACGCACTTGCGCGCAGCCATCGGCATCCAGATCGCCGGGCAGCATGTTGGCCTTGCCGACAAACCCGGAAATGAAGCGCGTGCGCGGGTGTTCGTAGAGTTTGTAAGGTTCGTCGATTTGCGTGATACGTCCGGCCTGCATCACCACCACGCGATCACTGATCGACAGGGCTTCGGCCTGATCATGGGTCACCATCAGCGTAGTGATGCCGACTTCGCGCTGAATGCGGCGAATCTCGAACTGCATTTCCTCGCGCAGATTGGCGTCCAGGTTCGACAGCGGCTCGTCCAGCAGCAATACCGGCGGCTCGATGACCAGCGCTCTGGCCAGCGCGACCCGTTGGCGTTGGCCACCGGACAACTCTCGAGGGTAACGCGCGGCATGTGGCGTCAGGCGCACCAGTTCCAGCACCGTCGCAACGCGGCGCTGAATGTCGGCGGCGGACACTTTGCGCATGCGCAGGCCGAAGGCGACGTTATCGGCAACGCTCATGTGCGGAAACAGCGCATAACTCTGAAACACCACGCCCAGGCCGCGGCTGCTGGGTTTGGCGTGGGTGATGTCGCGGCCGTCGAGAACGATACGTCCGTCGCTGACATCAACGAAGCCGGCAATCATTTGCAGCGTGGTGGTTTTGCCGCAGCCGGACGGGCCGAGCAAAGAGACGAATTCGCCTTTTTCCACCGCAAGGTGGGTGGCGACGACGGCGTCGATAGCGCCATAGCGCTTGGAAAGACCTTCGAGTTGCAGAAAAGCCATGGCTGCGTTCCACCTTGTTTATCACGCGCGCCGGGGCACGCTGTTGGTAAAAGGGCAGAAGCGAAATGAAGTCATCGGTTGCAGTGGACGTTGGTGCTCGATCTGGGTCGGCTACCAGGTTTTGTTCAAATCGCCCTGTGGACTGAGAGTAGGACGAAGACTAGGATGGGTGAAAGAGGCAATTTCACTGAATGACATCTTTTTTCAGGTTCATTCGTTTGACGAATTAAATATTGGAAAACACGTCAATGGATTACACTGAGCGGAATGAAAATCCGAAAGATGTTGGTGTAGGCGCTGTCTCAAGGCTGTTCGCCGTGTTGCGTTGCCTGGGCGACTGGGCCGAAGGTGGTGAACGGGTTACGCAATTGGCCCAGCAAGTGGGCTTGTCGCAGCCCACCACCCATCGTTTGCTACGCAGCCTGATGGATGAAGGCATGGTCGAGCAGGATCAGCGCAGCAAGCGCTATCGGCTCAGCATCGAGTTTTTCGCACTGGCCGCCAAGGCGGGCAACACCGGCAACCTTCGCGATGTGGTGCGGCCCAGCCTGTTGCGGCTGTCGGCTTCTCTGGGGGATTCTTTGTTCCTGCTGGCGCGCAGTGGCTTTGATGCCATCTGCCTGGATCGCAGCGAAGGCCCGTATCCGATTCGCACCTTCACCGGTGACATCGGCGGCCGCGTCGCGTTGGGAGTGGGGCAGGGCAGCCTGGCGATCCTGGCTTATCTGCCAGAAGAAGAGCGCGACACGGTCATCCGTTACAACCTGCCGCGCCTCAAGGATTTCCATCTCTACGACGAAGTCTTCCTGCGCTCGGAAGTCGAAAATGTTCGCCGCCTGGGCTACGCCGCTCGCAACACCGGCGCGCTGCCGGGCATGGCCGGTCTGGCAGTGCCGATCTTCGACCGCGAAGGCCGCTCGGTGGCTGCCCTCAGCGTCGCCACCATCAGCGACCGCCTCGGCCCGGACCGTTTGCTGACCGTCGTCGAACTCCTCAAACGCGAAGCCGCCCTGATCAGCGCGCGTATCAACCCGTTTGACCCGTCGTTGCGCAGGCCGAGTCAGGTGTTTGGGCAGGGGGAATGAACAAGCCACGTGGTTAGACGCCGCGCTGTCATGCAGCAAATGCTAATCCCGTTGGAGCGAGGCTTGCCCGCGAATCAGGGTCGATGACTGGAACTGTCCGTCTCAGACATTCGCCGCGCTGCGCCACTGCCTCGGGCTTAAGCCGAACCAGCGTTTGAAGGCGCGGGAGAAGGCGCTGGTTTCCGAGTAGCCCAGCAGCGTGGCGAGTTGGGTGACGCTCATGTTCTGCTGCTGCAAATGGGTCATGGCCGATTGCTGGCGGATCTGATCCACCAGTTGGGTGAAGTTGACGCCGTGCTCGCGCAACCGACGTTGCAGCGTCCAGTCGGACAGGCCCAAAGTCTGTGCGATCTCTTCCAGCACGGGTTCGCCCAGATGCAGCACGACGCTGATGGCCTGTCGCGCCTGATCGAGCAAGTCCGGCTGATGGCCGCTTTCACCCAGTTGCCGAATGGCATCCTTGATGAGCATCAACAGGATCGGGTCGGCGCCGGGCATGGCCTTGGCAATGAGGTCGTGCTTGGGAATCAGCACTGAGTTGCAGGCCTGACCGAAACGGACCTGAGTCTGGAATGCTTCCCGGTGCTCGTGGCAATTCTCGGGCTGCGCATGTTCGAAAGCGACTTCCCTGGGTGCCCAGTCCGGCCCGAGCACGTGGCGCACCAGATTAGTAGCCATGCCCATGGTCAGCTCGGCATCCTGGCGGCGTTCATGAATGGCGCCATGGCGTACCTGATAATCGAAGCGGTAACACTCGCCCTGATCCACCAGCTGGATCAGCGTGCTGTGTTGATGGAACGGAAAAGCCTTGGCGAAGTTGATCAGGGCGTCTTCGAGGGTGGACGAGCACAGGCCGATGTAACCCAGCAGGCCGAGCGCCTGGGGATGGAATTGCTGGCCATAGCGCAGGCCGAAATTGTCACAAGCGGTTTGCCGCGCGGCTTCCTCCAGCACTTTGCAGTAGTTGGGCAGCGGCAGGCTCAAGGTCGGATGCAGCAGTTGTTCGGGATTGATGCCCGCATGGCCGAAAACGCGGTCAAGATCACCGCCATGTTGAACAATAAAGCTGTCCAGACCATTGGCGGCCGCCGACAGGACACCACAATTGCTGGCACTTTGCGCATTTAACGGTGCGGGTGAAAGCAGGGTCGGGGTCATGGTGATGAGGGGCCGTCATGGTGTGAATGAAAATAATTCAAGCAAATGTCATACCTTGTTACGGGTGGAGCGTGATGACCTTCGGCTTGTTGGAGCGAGGCTTGCCCGCGAAGCGCCGGTACATTCACTCCAATTTGCTGCCCGGACGTTTACTTTCGCGGGCAAGCCTCGCTCCAGCAGGGTCATTAAACGGCGTTGATCTGCTACTCAAACACTCACCCACATCGCAGGCCAAACGCCAGCTTGGGAAGCGAAGTGGCACTGAAAACCCCGCAATCCGTGACCCGATTTAAGGCGCCAGGGCCTTTTCGTGCGCTGGCTTGAGGCACTGCCCGCAAAGTGCCGGAAAACTTGACCGCAGAGGACAAATCTCGTTCTTCCCGGTCAAGCCTTGGCTTTGTCGGAGTGACTATTCTCGTCAACAGACAATACCGTCGCTGGCTTCCGGGGTTTACGACCATGACTGCTTCGCAACTCAAACCAACATTGGGCACCCTGCATTTGTGGGGGCTGGCCGTCGGCCTGGTGATTTCCGGCGAATACTTCGGCTGGAGTTACGGCTGGGGCAGCGCGGGGACTCTGGGTTTTCTGGTCACCACGCTGATGGTCGCGGTGATGTACACCTGCTTCATTTTCAGTTTTACCGAACTGACCACCGCTATCCCCAACGCAGGCGGTCCGTTCGCTTATAGCCTGCGGGCATTCGGCGTCACCGGCGGGACGATTGCGGGATTGGCCACGCTGATCGAATTCGTGTTCGCGCCGCCGGCCATCGCCATGGCCATCGGCGCTTACCTGAATGTGCAGTACCCGTCGCTGGACCCGAAGTGGGCGGCCATCGGCGCGTATTTCGTATTCATGACCCTGAATATCCTGGGTGTGAGCATTGCCGCGACCTTTGAACTGGTTGTCACTGTGCTGGCTGTCGCCGAACTGCTGGTGTTCATGGGCGTGGTCGCACCGGCCTTCAGCTTCAGTAACTTCGCCCTTGGCGGCTGGGCCGGTTCCGATACCTTCAGTCTGCCGGCGATCAGCGGCATGTTTGCAGCGATCCCGTTTGCCATCTGGTTCTTCCTCGCCATCGAAGGTGCGGCCATGGCTGCCGAAGAAGCGAAAGATCCGAAAAAGACCATTCCACGTGCCTACGTCGCAGGGATTCTGACCCTGGTGACACTGGCCATTGGTGTGATGATCTTTGCGGGCGGCGTAGGCGACTGGCGCACGCTGGCAAACATCAACGATCCGCTGCCGCAGGCGATGAAAGCGGTGGTTGGCAATAACTCCAACTGGATGCACATGCTGGTCTGGATCGGTCTGTTCGGTCTGGTCGCGAGTTTTCACGGGATCATTCTGGGCTACTCACGGCAGTTCTTCGCCCTGGCGCGTGCGGGTTTCCTGCCATCCGGGCTGGCTAAACTGTCACGTTTCCAGACGCCGCATCGGGCCATTCTTGCCGGTGGCGTGGTGGGCATCGCCGCGATCCTCAGCGACGGTCTGGTCAATCTGCAAGGCATGAGCCTGACTGCGGCGATGATCACCATGTCGGTGTTCGGTGCCATCGTGATGTACATTGTCAGCATGCTGAGCCTGTTCAAACTGCGTCGCAGCGAGCCAGATCTGGAGCGTAGCTTCCGTGCCCCCGGTTACCCCGTGGTCCCGGCCATTGCCCTGATTCTGGCGGTGGTGTGCCTGGTGGCGATGATCTGGTTCAACTTGATGATCGGCTGCATCTTCCTCGGCTTGATGCTGGTCGGTGCGGTGTTCTGCAAAGTGGTGCGTGGTCGTGGCGCAGTCCCGGCTCTGGCCAGTCAATAAAGGAAGGATGTGCATGAGCTTCTCCCACAGCATTGGCGCGATGATCTGGCGCTTTGACAGCCTGCGGGAGTTGCTGGCCAAGGCCAGTCCCGCGCGCTCCGGGGACTTTCTTGCCGAAATTGCCGCCGCCAGCGACGCTGAGCGAGCGGCAGCGCAGATGGCGCTGGCGGACGTCCCGCTCAAGCGGTTCCTCAGCGAGGCGCTGATCCCCTACGAGCAGGATGAAGTGACCCGACTGATCATGGACAGTCATGATTCGTCGGCCTTCTTGCCGGTCAGCCATTTGACCGTCGGCAGCTTTCGCGACTGGTTGCTGGGCGACGACGCCACGGAAACCAGCCTCAGGGCGTTGGCGCCGGGATTGACGCCGGAAATGGTCGCCGCCGTGTCGAAGATCATGCGTGTCCAGGATCTGGTGCTGGTGGCGCAGAAAATCCGCGTGGTCACGCGCTTTCGCAACACAGTGGGGCTGCGAGGGCGGATGTCGACGCGTCTGCAACCCAATCACCCGACCGACGACCCCGCCGGCATTGCCGCCAGTGTTCTCGATGGCCTGCTGTACGGCAACGGCGATGCCATGATCGGCATAAATCCGGCAACCGACAGCGTCAGCGCCATCAGCGAGCTGTTGAAGATGCTTGATGGCGTGATTCGTCACTATGAAATTCCCACCCAATCCTGCGTGCTGACCCACGTCACGTCGTCCATCGCGGCGATTGAAAAGGGCGTGCCACTGGATCTGGTGTTCCAGTCGATTGCCGGCACCGAGGCGGCGAACAGCAGTTTTGGTATCAGCCTGGAGATTTTGCGCGAAGGCCACGAAGCCGGTTTGAGTCTGAACCGGGGCACGCGGGGCAATAACCTGATGTATTTCGAGACCGGGCAGGGCAGCGCGCTGTCGGCCAATGCCCATCATGGCGTCGACCAACAGACCTGCGAGACCCGCGCCTACGCGGTGGCCCGGCACTTCAATCCGTTTCTGGTCAACACCGTGGTCGGCTTCATCGGTCCTGAATACCTGTACAACGGCAAGCAGATCATCCGTGCCGGGCTGGAAGACCACTTTTGCGGCAAGCTGCTGGGCGTGCCCATGGGTTGCGATATTTGCTACACCAACCATGCCGAAGCCGATCAGGACGACATGGACGTGTTGCTGACGTTGCTGGGCGTTGCCGGCATCAACTTCATCATGGGTATTCCGGGCTCTGACGACATCATGCTCAACTACCAGACCACTTCGTTTCACGACGCGCTCTATGCGCGCAAAACCATCGGCTTGCGGCCTGCGCCGGAGTTCGAAGAGTGGCTGGTGCGCATGAACATCCTGCGTCAGGATGACGGCGGTGTGCGACTCGGGCAGGGTATCCCGCCGCTCTTCAGCCAGGCACTGGCAAAACTCAATTGAGGGCTGACCATGAGCGATGACCCGAAAACTCCTGCTCAGGCCGATGCCTGGAGCCAGTTGCGTTCGCTGACTTCAGCGCGCATCGCCTTGGGTCACGCGGGCACCAGCCTGCCCACCGCGGCGCAGCTGGATTTTCAGTTCGCCCATGCTCAGGCGCGCGACGCGGTGCACCTGGCATTCGATCACGCGGCATTGACTGAAACGTTGCAGGCGCGTGGCCGGGAAGTGCTGACGTTGCACAGCTCTGCGGCTGATCGTAATCAGTACCTGCAACGGCCTGATCTGGGTCGCCGGTTGTCTGCTGATTCGGCCGCGCAACTGCGCGCTTATGCCCAGGACCAGGCGCAAGGCTTTGATCTGGCGCTGGTAGTGGCTGATGGTTTGTCGGCGTTGGCGGTGCATCGGCACAGCCCGGCAATGCTCGAACGCATCGACGAAATGGCCGCCGAGCAAGGCTGGAGCCTGGCGCCGGTGGTTCTGGTGGAGCAGGGCAGAGTGGCCGTGGCCGATGAGGTGGGTGAACTGCTCAACGCGCGTATGGTGGTGATTCTGATCGGTGAACGACCCGGGCTCAGTTCACCAGACAGCCTTGGCCTGTACTTCACTTTCGCGCCCCGTGTGGGTTTGAACGATGCGGCACGCAACTGCATCTCCAATGTTCGCCTGGAAGGCATGAGCTATCCCATGGCCGCACATAAATTGCTGTACCTGATGCGTGAAGCCTGGCGGCGGCAGTTATCCGGGGTCAACCTCAAGGACGATGCGCAAGTGCATACGCTCGAAGCCGATGTTCCGGCGGGCAAGGGTAATTTCCTGCTCAAGTAACAGGATTGTGGGGAGCGTCGCCTTTGTAGGACCGGACTTGTCCGGGAAAGCGGCGGGGCTGCTGAAGCAGATCTTCAGCGCCTGCAATGACGTCTTCGGGGACAAGTCCCCTCCTACAGATATTGCTCCAATGCAGGAAATATTCTCATCCAAGGTAGCTATAAATCGAAACTTATCGCACCCTGATGTCAAATGGATGGCCTTCGGATCAACGCTGGCGATGAGAAGTAGATATTATCTGGCTGGGAATCGCACACGCCTCTTTAATAGCGTCGTCACTCGACTGTTGCTATTGGCGCTGTGCATCATCATTTTCGGCGCGGTATTGCGTTATTACGTATTGAGCAACTTCCTGCGCGAAGATCTGGCTGCTACCGTGCAGCGCCAGCAGCTGGCCCTGGCGAATTACGTAGCGCAGGATGTCGACAGCAAGATTCTGCAACGCCAACGGCTGCTGGAGCGGCTCGCCGCCGATATACCTCAGGTTTCACTGGCAGAACCGGGGCAACTTCAAGCCTGGCTGAACGAGCGTTATGAATATCAGACGCTGTTCTCCGGTATTGCCCTCTTCAATGTCCATGGGACGTTATTGACCAGTGCTCCGCTGCTGGATGGCCAACGCAATTCTGATTATGCAGGGCGCAATAACCTGCAAGCGGCATTATCGGGTGTTGCGTTTATTGGCAGCCCGCAATCCGACATTACCGGGCCGTTGATTCCGATTGCCGTGCCGGTAAAAACTCCAACCGGTGAAATTGCGGCGGTGCTTGTGGGCAATACGGCACTTGCCGCACCGGGTTTTCTGGATTCACTGTTCCACAATCGAATGGGCGAAGCCGGCAGCGGGTTCGCGTTGGTGTTTCCACGAGAAAAACAACTGGTCGAGTCATCGCAACTTCCAATGACACTCAAACCCGTTACCGAACCGGGCGTCGATACGCTTAATGATCGGGCCATGGCCGGGTTTCGCGGCGCGGGAGTAACGGTCAATGCCCAAGGCTCCGAGGACGTTGCAGCAATGGCTTCGGTTGCAAGTACGGGCTGGTATGTTGTGGCGCGTGTACCGGGCAGCGAAGCTTTTGCCACCGTCAATCGTTTGCAGCAGTTTTTGCTCAAGGGGGTGTTTTTCGTTGTTCTGGTGTTTGGCACGCTGGCGGCGTTGGGTATTTATCTGGTTTTTCGGCAATTGTTCACAGCGGCGGCACAAGCGGACCGTATGACCCGGGGCGAACAACCGCTGGCGCCTTTGCCGGTCATTCGTGACGACGAAATAGGGCACCTGATTTCGGCGTTCAATCGTCTTTTGCTTAAATTGAATGCCAAGCAGGCCGAACTCGAACGCATGGCACATCACGATGCATTGACCGAGTTACCCAATCGAGCCTACCTGTCCCAACGCGTGCGCGAGTCACTGGCGTTGGCGCGGCGCAACAACAGTTACGTGGGCCTGTTGTTCATGGACCTGGATGGCTTCAAAGATATCAACGACAGCCTGGGGCACGACGCCGGCGACGAAGTGCTGCGCCAGGTCGCGCTGCGCTTTGCCAGTGTGGTCCGCGAGAACGATACGCTGGCGCGCATTGGCGGCGATGAATTTGTGGTGCTGCTCGGTAACCTTGGGCCCGATGCCGATACCGCTGTCAGTGCTGTGGCCGTCAAGTGCATCGAAGCCTTGAACGCGCCGTTCTACCTGGCCGGTACGGTATGCGTGGTGGGCGTGTCGATCGGAATTTCCTGGGGTGACGGCAACAGTTCTGAAAGTTCGTTGCTGCTGGCGGCGGATCGGGTCATGTACCAGGCGAAGAAAACCGGCCGGGGCCGGTTCTTGAGTGCCAGGGTCTGACGAGCGCCTGACTAGACCGAAAAGCGCGCCACCAGCTTGTTCAGGTCAACGGCCAGTTGCGAGAGTTCGTTGCTGGCAATCGAGGTCTGGCTTGCCGCCGACGAACTCTGCACGGAAAGGTCACGAATGCTCACCAGATTCTCATCGACGGATCGGGCAACTTGCGCCTGTTGTTCGGAGGCGGTGGCGATCAGCATGTTTCGTTCGTTGATGTCGGAGATCGCCGCAGTGATCTGCTTGATCGCGGCCCCGGCTTCATGGGCAATCAACAAGGTAGATCCGGCTTCGGAGCTGCTTTGCTGCATGGACTGCACTGCGCGGGTGGAGTCTTTCTGGATGCCCTGAATCATCTGCTCGATTTCCTGCGTCGACGACTGGGTGCGATGCGCCAGGGCCCGAACCTCATCGGCGACCACGGCGAAGCCGCGACCTTGCTCGCCGGCCCGTGCGGCTTCGATGGCAGCGTTCAACGCCAGCAGGTTGGTCTGCTCGGCAATCGAGCGAATCACGTCCAGCACCTTGGCAATGTTTTGCGCCTGATTGGCCAGGCCTTCGACTTCGACACCGGTTTGCGTGACTGTCGCGCTCAGTTTCTCCAGCGACGCGATGGTTTGGCCGACACGTTCCTGGCCGGTGCGCGCGGAACGCTCCGATTCCTGGGTAGAGTGCGAGGCGGACACGGCATTGCGCGCAACTTCTTCAACCGCAGCGGTCATCTCGTTGACCGCTGCCGCCGCTTGCTCGGTTTCCATGGTCTGGCGCTGAATGCCAGCCGTGGACTCCTTGGTGATCGAACTCATTTCCTCGGCGGCCGACGCCAGTTGTCCGGATGAATCGGAGATATGCTGGATGGTCCCTTTGAGGCTGGCGAGCATGGCGGCTGTCGCGTTTTGCAGTTCGGTGATTTCGTCTGCGCCATTGACGGCAACGGGGGTGCGCAAGTCGCCGCTGGCGATTTTCTGCGTACTGCCCAACAGTGCCAGGATTGGCCGGCTGATGCTGCGGGTGAAGGTGATGGCCACCAGTATCGTAATAATGATCGTGATCACACTTAAGGCGATGACGAAAGTCTGGCCATTCTTGAAGCTGGTGTCGGAAGTTTCACCCGACTTGATAGCGCCTTTGGCGTTCAGCTCTATCAACTCTGCAAGGGAGGCCTGCAAGGCAACCGCCTGGGGCTTGGTGGTTTCTTGAATGAATACCGCCATTTCCTGATAAGTCTGGGTTTTGCTCAGCGTCATGAGCTCATCGATTTTGGATTGGAACGCCGTGACGTCGGCCGCTACTTTGTTGAATAGATTTTGCTCCTCAGGACTGGAAACGAGTGGTTTGTAGGCCTCGACGTTCTGGCTCAGTGTCGATCTCAGCAGTCCGATCTTTTTCAGCGACGCCTCACCGAGTCGCTTGTCGTCCATCACAAAACGGCGGGCATCCAGCCGATAAAGAAGCGCGGCAGTTTCAATTTTGCCGACGGCCTGAACACTGGGTAACCAGTTACCCTGCAGCTCGGTGGCCGAGTTATGGACACCCTTGAGTTCATAAAGAACCGTGCCGGCCAGTGTCATGAGCAGCAGGCAGATTACGCCGAAGCTGATTAATGCCCTGGTGGTGAGCCTGATAGTTCTTATTATCATGATTAAATTCCTTAGGCGGCAGGTGCGGTATTCAAGTTCGGTGGGCGGTTGGAATCCAGCTTAAGCGGTGTGGTGTGAAAAATACGATTGCTGACAACAGATTCATCCAATACTCAAACTTTCTCCCAAATATTAGAGGGCAGTATTGACTTAAGTCGTGCTTTCCAGAGTCATCGACTGAGAGGGATGAAACTTTAGCGCAAGGCTCAATCGAGTTGTTAAGCTTGCTAAGTATTAATTCATCAGTCGATTGTAATTAAAGCGCTGTTAATTGAATGTCAATCAGTGGCATTAAGTTCTGAATTCCTGAAAACCAACGCTTTAAGCCCGCCCTCGACTTGCGCGTCGGGGAACTCGGGCGGGTTTTCCAGGCGCTGTTCGAAGCGCAGCCCGGGCGCCTCGATGGCGGTGTGATGAATAAGAAAATCAGATCCCAGGCTTGGATCGTTCATACAGGCCAGCACGTGTCCGTTGGGCAACAGAAGTTCCGGCAGGCGGCGCAGGACCTTTTGATAATCCTTGTCCAGCAGAAAGCTGCCGCGCTGGAAGGAGGGTGGGTCGATGATGATCAAGTCATACGGCCCGGCGCGCTTGACCTTGCCCCAGGATTTGAACAACTCGTGACCCAGGAAACTCACCCGGCTTAAATCATGTTCGTTGAGTCGATGATTGTCGCGCCCGCGGCTCAAGGCGGCCTTGGCCATGTCCAGATTGACCACATGCTCGGCGCCGCCAGCAATGGCCGCCACCGAGAAGCCACAGGTGTAGGCAAACAGATTCAACACGCGCTTGCCTTGGGCCTGGGCCCGAACCCAGTCCCGGCCATAGCGCATGTCCAGGAACAACCCGCAATTTTGCTTCTTGCCCAGATCAACCTTGAAACGCAGGCCGTTTTCACTGATCAGCCATTCCTCAACCTGTTCACCCAACAGCCACTGGGTCGGACTTTCCGGCAGATAGCGGTGTTGCAGCAGCAGCGTGTGCGCCTGGCTGCGCTGCCATTGCGCGCTGTGGGTCAGCTCTTCAAGCAGCACGGTCAGCGCTTGCAGTTCGGTAGGTTCTGGCTCGCGGAACAACGATACCAGCAGCACGCCTTGCAGCCAGTCGGCAGTCAGCTGCTCCAGCCCCGGCCACATTCGCCCGCGCCCGTGAAACAGACGCCGTGTCTCGTTCGGCGCGGTATCGAGTGCGTGGAGCAGATGTTGCTTGAGGGTGGCAAGTGCTTCGGAGTTCATGGCGGCGATCAAGATGGAAAGGCGCGCATGTTAAACGTTCTGCCTGGAGCGCGCGCGGGCATCAGGTGCCAATGATATACAGGCACACCGAAAGGGTGACCAGCGAACCGAGGGTCGACACCAGGATCGTGCTCGACACCAGCGAGGCTTCGCGTTTGTAATATTCGGCGAGCATGAACGGCCCGGTGCCGGTGGGCAATGCGCTGAGCAGCAGGGCGGCATTGGCCCAGAGCCGGGGCACGTCGAACACATGGAACACCAGAACCCAGGTCAGCAACGGATGGGCCACCAGTTTGATCAACACCAGTTGCGACGTGCCGTGACGTGGGCCTTGCTGTTTTTCGGCGAGGAACAGGCCCAGGGAAATCAACGCGCAGGGCGTGGTCGCAGCGCCAAGCAAACTGAGGAATTTTTCCAGTGCCCCCGGCAGCGGTGCGCCATGCCATGCCCAGAGCGCGCCGAGCAGCGGCGAGACCACCAAAGGGTTTTTTGCCAGGGCCAAAAACACTTTCAGGGCGATGCGGTGGGGTTTGCGTTCAGTTTGCAGACCGATCTCGATGCAGACCAGCGCGAGGGCGAACAACACGCAGACCACCAGCAGCGAGGCGATCAGCGCCGGTTCCAGGCCGCCTTGACCCAGCACCATCACGCACAGTGGAATGCCGATATAGCCGGTGTTGGCATACGACGCACTCAGTGCGTCGATGCTGGCGTCCACCAGATTGGCCGACTTGCGCCAGCGCAGCAGCAAGGTAAACGCGAACACCGCCAGCGTGCTGATAATGAACGCGAGGACGAAGCCGGGGTGCCAGATCTGCTCCCAGGTGGCAGTGGCCGTTACGCTGAACAGCAGCGCAGGCAGGCACAACCAAACCACCATTCGGTTGATCTCCGAAGCCGCGTCCGGCCCCAGGCGGTTGGTGCGACGACAGACGAAACCCACGAGTATCAGGGCGAAAATCGGCAGCAATACATTGAGTACGGATGACATCCAGACCTTGCCTGTGGAGCGCGAACAAGCAGGCAAGGTTAGGGATGAAAATCGATAGCGTCCAATCTATTTTTCTCGACGCGGGCGTCAGGTGGGGCGGTTTCCTGCGATAGGGTGATGGTGGGGTGAGGGTCTATGTAGGAGCGAACTTGTTCGCGAAGCGACGAGCTACGTGGGTGGAGCGGGGGTGAATCGAGTGGCAGCAACAACATTTTCAGTGTTGCGTAGTGAGGTTTCGCCCTGACGGTCGAGTCCTTTTGTTCCGGCAAAAGGACGAAACCATCTGCGCTGACGTCCGGCCCGACTTCGTCGGGTTCCCTCGCTCCGGTGCCGTGGTGTGGGTACGCGCCGACGCGCCATCCCTGGCGCAACGGCGCTCGACCGGCATCCATGCCGGTCGCCCCACACCACGACACCTGCGCTCGGCCTCCCGACGCGCGTTTGGTGGCGTCTGCCAGATCGAGGCACGGAAGAGCGAGAATCAAACGCCGGAGCGATTTTCCATGTTGGTCTCAAACCTGTTGGAGCGAGCGGGCGGAGCTCCAACAGATTCGTCGGCCAGATCCGTTTGAAGCATGGGCTCTGTTAACATTGCGGGCTTGATCTCAAGAGGTGCATGTATGAGCGAGCCGATTCGTCTGACCCAGTACAGCCATGGCGCAGGTTGCGGCTGCAAGATCTCCCCGCAGGTGCTGGAAGTGATTCTGGCCGGCAGTGGCGCGCAGAACCTGGACCCCAAACTGTGGGTCGGCAACGCGTCACGGGACGATGCGGCGGTCTATGCCATTGATGAAGAGCGCGGCGTGGTGTCCACCACCGACTTTTTCATGCCCATCGTCGATGATCCCTACGATTTCGGGCGTATCGCTGCCACCAACGCGATCAGCGATATCTACGCCATGGGCGGCGACCCGCTGATGGCCATTGCGATTCTTGGCTGGCCAGTCAATCTGCTGGCCCCGGAAATCGCCCGGGAAGTGATCCGTGGCGGTCGCGCCGTGTGCGACGCCGCCGGTATTCCATTGGCTGGCGGGCATTCGATTGATGCGCCGGAGCCGATCTTCGGTCTGGCGGTCACCGGGCTGGTGGAAAAACGCTACATGAAGCGCAACGACACCGCGACCGAAGGCTGCAAGCTGTACCTGACCAAACCCTTGGGCATCGGCATCCTCACCACCGCCGAAAAAAAAGGCCTGTTGCGCGCCGAAGATCAGGGCGTGGCGCGGGACATGATGTGCACCCTCAACAAGCCGGGCAGTCGGTTCGGCAAGCTCGAAGGCGTCACGGCCATGACCGACGTCACCGGTTTCGGCCTGCTCGGGCATCTGGTGGAGATGGCGGATGGCAGCCAACTGACCGCACGCCTGGATTACGCCGCCGTGCCGCGTCTGGCCAGCGTGGATTTCTATCTTCAGCAAGGCTGTGTCCCTGGCGGCACGTTGCGTAACTTCGACAGTTACGGCGAGCGCATCAATGCCTTGAGCGAAGCGCAGAAAATGCTCTTGTGTGACCCGCAAACCAGTGGCGGCCTGTTGGTCGCGGTTGAACCTCAGGCGCAGGCAGCCTTCCTGGCACTGGCCGGGGAACTGGGGCTGGATCTGACGGTGATCGGCGAGTTTGTCGCTCGACAGAGTCACGCGGTCGAGGTGTTCTGATGCGCGACAACAGCACCGACTTCCGCGAACTGTTTCTGACCGATGCCCCGCTCATGGATGTGCGCGCCCCGGTGGAATTCGAAAAGGGTGCGTTTGCGCAGAGCATCAATCTGCCGTTGATGAACGACCTTGAGCGTGAACAGGTCGGCACGTGCTACAAACAGAAGGGCCAGCAGGCCGCTATTGAGCTGGGCCATCGGCTGGTGTCCGGCCAGACCAAACAGGAACGTATCGACGCCTGGAGCGAGTTTGCCCGCTCGCACCCGCAAGGTTTTCTGTATTGCTTTCGGGGCGGCCTGCGTTCGCAGCTCACCCAGCAATGGCTGAAAAACGAAGCCGGCATCGAGTATCCGCGCGTCATTGGCGGCTATAAGGCGCTGCGTACCTACCTGATGGAAACCACCGACGCCGCTGTGTCCGAGTGCGATTTCGTTCTGATTGGCGGTTTGACGGGTTCGGGTAAAACTCAGGTCCTGACGCAGTTGGACAATGCGCTGGACCTTGAAGGCCATGCCAATCATCGCGGTTCGAGTTTCGGCAAACACGCGACGCCACAGCCGGCGCAGATCAGTTTCGAGAACGCCCTGGCGGTCGACATCCTCAAGAAGCGAGCAGCGGGTGTGAATCAGTTCGTGCTGGAAGACGAAGGCCGTGTGGTGGGCAGTCGCGCCATTCCGCTGGGGCTGTTTCGCGGCATGCAGGAATACCCGCTGGTGTGGCTGGAAGAGAGCTTCGAGCTGCGGGTCGAGCGGATTCTCACCGATTACGTGGTTGATCTGTGTGCCGAGTACAGTCAGGTGCATGGTGTAGAGCAAGGTTTTAGCGTGTTCGCCGCGCGCTTGCGCGAAAGTCTGGCGAGTATCGTCAAACGTCTGGGTGGTGAGCGTTATCAGCGTCTGGCGGCGATCATGGACAGCGCCTTGGTCGAACAGGAAAAGTCTGGCGGCGTGGACGAGCATCGTGGCTGGATTGCCGGGCTGCTTGGCGAATACTACGACCCGATGTACGCCTATCAGCGCGACAGCAAAGGGCCGCGTATCGAATTTGCCGGCGATCACGGCGCGGTCTTGGAGTACTTACAAGAGCGCCGCGACCGGGCTGCCTGAATCCCAGGCAGCAACGGCTTATAGCAGGATCATCGCCAGCAGGCCGCTGATGACGCCGACCAGTGTAGTCAGCAGCGCAACAGTTACCAGCACGTGGGTATCGAAGGATTTCCGCAGCATCAGCAGGGACGGCAGGCTCACGCTGGGCAAGGTCATCAGCAGCGCCACTGCCGGACCGGTGCCCAGACCCAGGGTCAGCATGGTCTGCACGATAGGGATTTCCGCTGCTGTAGGGATCACGAACAGCATGCCGACGAACG
>Ga0247814_10000058_pt1 | contig 112479 bp, 98 predicted proteins | sample UWRJL179409R1_FD_179947 | JGI IMG/M metagenome (GOLD analysis project Ga0247814, IMG submission 179947) | Plant litter microbial communities from Arlington Agricultural Research Station in Wisconsin, United States - UWRJ-L179-409R-1 | ecosystem: Environmental > Terrestrial > Plant litter >... | reverse complement strand
GACTCAGGCACTGGTGATCTTGACCCGCAAATTGGCGCGAGTAGCGTTTGCGCTGATGAAGAATCAGACCGATTACCGACCAAATTCTATATTTGGGGCTTCACCCCAAACATAGAATCTCCCACAGGTTCGGCGGTGATCTGTAGGAGCGACCGGGGTGGCGCTCCACCTTGCTCGCGAAGAACGATGACGCGGTGTGCCTGACGGACCGCGTCGCTTGATTCGCGGGCAAGGCTCGCTCCAACAGAAACCATGACCTGTAGGAGCCGAGCTTGCTCGCGATGAACGATGACGCGGTGTGCCTGATGGACCGAGGCGACTGATTCGCGGGCAAGCTTCGCTCCAACGGAAACCATGACCTGTAGGAGCCGAGCTTGCTCGCGATGAGCGATGACGCGGTGTGCCTGACGGACCCAGTCGCCTGATTCGCAAGCAAGCTCGCTTCCACGGAATCGCAGTAGACGCTCTAATCAGACCAACGAAAGTTTCACTATGTTTGTTATATCGTAACGCTCTATTCTTGCGCGGCTCTGCGCGGGCGGGGATATCAATGTTCAGTGGGGTCTGGGGTATCAATGCGGGTTGATCTGGATGTTGAGCATGGCAGCCTCGAGGGGTTGCCGAGGTTTCAAAGCGCGTCGGCGCAGGCTGCTAGATTGCGGCGGCTGATCTGGCTGAGTGGCGGGCTGGGAGTTTTCGGCCTGGTCATGGCGCTGGCGGTTGATTTGTTCTCTCCCGACTCCTTGTGGACGGCCGCACTGACGGGCAATGCCGCTGCATTGTTCGTGCTTGCCGCCGCGTTGCAATCCGCCCGTGGCATCGCGCTTTGGCGGGCGAGGGCGCTCAGTGGTCATGTGGTCAGCGTCCAACCCTCGGTTCAACTGGCAGAAGTCGCAGCGACCAATGGGTACGACCGCCTGGTCAATCGCATCAGCAACCTTGGCCAGTCGACGCTGGCGCAGATCGGCGCACCCACTTTGTGGCTCGCCGGTTGGGCCGTGCTCGCGTTGATCAGCGTCGAACTGACCTGGAACCTGTCGTTGCCAGGCACCCAGCTTTCGCAGATGGGCAGCGTGGCGGGTGGTATCGCTCTGTTGCTGGCATTTGGCGCGCTGGTACTGGAGCGGCAGTTCAATACCGAGCAGAACGAATGGCCCGAAGCTGCGCAACTTGCGCAGCTGACTCGCGTGGTCATCGCGGTTTTGCTGGTGGGCGCGCTGTGCCTGTTTTTCTCCAGCCCTGAGCGGGTCTGGCCTGCGCGGCTGGCGGTGGTGATTGGCTTGCTGCCGGGCGTGGTTGCTGCCGAATTGTTGCTGCGCGCCGTTCTTTCACTGTTCAGCCCCCGGAACCCGCGCCTTGAGCCACGTCTGACTGCCAGCAGTTTCGTGGCAGGCCTGTTGCGCTGGCCGCCGCAGCCGCTGTTGGCTCTGCAACATGAACTGCACAATCGATTTGGAATCGACCTACGGCAAGTCTGGGCCTTTACCTACATGCGCCGGGCATTCTTCCCTGTGCTGCTGACGATTGCGGCATTGGGTTGGGCGCTCAGCGGCGTGCATGAAATCCCCATGCACGGGCGTGGCATTTATGAGCGTTTCGGCAAACCGGTCGCCGTTCTGAAACCAGGTTTGCACGCCGGTTTGCCGTGGCCCTTCGGGCGTGTCCTGGCTGTGGAAAATGGTGTGGTTCACGAACTGGCCACCAGCGTCGCCGACTCGACAGTCATTGAGCAGATTCTCGACGCCGCTGAAGGCCCGGCACCGAGCAGTGCCAATCGTCTGTGGGACGCCAGCCACATCAACGAAAAATCTCAGGTGATCGCCAGCAGCTCTGCCGACAAGCAGGGCTTTCAGATCGTCAACATGGACGTGCGCTTCGTGTACCGCATAGGCCTGACCGACGAAGCCGCCATGGCCGCCACCTACAACAGCGCTGATGTGCCGACGTTGATTCGCAGTACTGCCAGCCGCGTGCTGGTGCACGATTTCGCTTCACGGACTTTGGACGAACTGCTCGGCGAGCAACGTTCGGGTCTGTCCGATGACATCGGCAAAGCAGTACAGGCCGACTTGCAGCAGTTGAACAGCGGCGTGGAAATCCTTGCCACGGTAGTGGAAGCGATTCATCCGCCAGCCGGTGCGGCCAACGCCTACCACGCCGTCCAGGCCGCGCAGATCAGTGCTCAAGCGCTGATTGCCCGGGAGCGGGGCGCGGCCAGTGCGGCGGCCAATGCCGCGCAACTGAACGCCTCCGTCGCCCGGGATCAGGCGGCTGGCAATGCTCGGGAAGTAATGTCGGCGGCGCAAAGCGCGGACCTGCGTTTCAGCGCCGAGCGCGAAGGTTATGCCAAGGCCGGGCAAGCTTTCCTGCTGGAGCAATACCTCACGCAACTGAGCCTAGGGCTGAACAAAGCCAAATTGCTGGTGCTGGATCATCGTCTGGGCGGCGCCAACAACGCGCCGACCATCGACCTGCGTACTTTCACCCTACCGGCAGACCCAACGGCGCCGCGTAAAGCCGTTCAGTAAGGAGTCGACCCTTGAGTCTGTTTCATAACCACAGCCACGACCATCATGATCACGCCGGCCACGATCACAGCGGGCATGGCCACCATCACCATGGTGAAGCGTCGGGGCCTACAGTTTTCCCGTGGCGAAGGGCTGCTCTGGCGGCGGTGTTGATCGCCTTTGCCGTTGCGGCGGCCAGCCTGGTGCAAGTGCGCTCCGGCGAAGCGACGGTGATTACCCGGTTCGGCAATCCATCCCGTGTGTTGCTTGAGCCAGGCTTGAGCTGGCGCTGGCCCGCGCCATTCGAGGCGACCATTCCGGTCGACCTGCGTTTGCGCACCACCTCCAGCGGTCTGCAGGACGTCGGCACCCGCGATGGCCTGCGCATCATCGTTCAGGCCTACGTGGCGTGGCAGGTGCAGGGCGATCCGGAGAACGTCCAGCGCTTCATGCGCGCCGTGCAGAACCAGCCGGATGAGGCGGCGCGGCAGATTCGCACGTTCATCGGCTCTGCACTGGAAACCACCGCCAGCAGTTTCGACCTGTCGAGCCTGGTGAATACCGACGCCAACCAGGTGCGAATTACCGATTTCGAAAACCAGTTGCGGCAGCAGATCGATCAGCAATTGCTCGCCACCTACGGCGTGCGCGTGCTGCAAGTGGGCGTCGAGCGGCTGACCTTGCCTTCCGTCACGCTCAACGCCACGGTTGACCGCATGCGTGCCGAGCGGGAAACCATTGCCACGGAACGTACCGCCGTGGGCAAGCGCGAGGCGGCGCAGATTCGTTCGGCGGCAGAGCGCGATGCGCGGATTGTCGAGGCCGATGCCACGGTGAAAGCTGCGGACATCGAAGCCCAGTCTCGCGTCGAGGCGGCGCAGATTTATGGTCGCGCGTACGCAGGCTCGCCACAGCTGTACAACCTGCTGCGTTCGCTGGACACCCTGGGCACCATCGTCACTCCAGGCACCAAGCTGATTCTGCGCACCGACGCCGCACCGTTCCGAGTGTTGGTTGACGGGCCGCCGACGCTGGATGGCAAAAGCGGATCGCAGCCATGACTGAACCCTTGACTGCGGCTGAACAAAAGCCGCCGCTGCAAGGCCCATGGGTGCAGGCCAGTCGCTTGGCGTTTCTGGCCTTGTACGGCGTCACCTTACTGGCCGCGCTAGGCTGGGCGTTGTCCAACGTCCGGCAAATCGACCCGCAAAATCGCGCGGTGGTATTGCGCCTCGGTGCGTTGGAGCGCATCCAGAATGCCGGATTGCTCACCGCCTGGCCGCAACCCTTCGAACAAGTGGTGTTGCTGCCTTCTGCGGATCGGGTGATTGAACGTCGGGTCGAGACTTTGCTGCGTTCATTCGAGGCGGTGCGGGCGGACAAAATCGCCAGCTTCGCCGCGCCCATGAGCGATGCTTTGGCGGGGTCGGGCTATCTGCTGACGGGTGACGCCGGTGTCGTACAGCTGGACGTGACGGTGTACTACAAGGTGACCGACCCTTACGCCTACGTCTTGCAGGGTGATCATGTATTGCCTGCGCTGGATCGCCTGGTCAATCGCAGCGCCGTAGCCCTTACGGCGGCGCGGGATCTGGACACCATTCTGGTGGCGCGACCGGAAATGGTCTCGGCGGACAGCCAGTCAGCCCAGCGACGCGAGCGTCTGCGCGGTGATCTGGTGCGCGGTATCAACCATCGGTTGAGCGAACTCAGCGCCACGGGTGTCGGGATGGGGATCGAGGTGACGCGGGTCGATGTGCAATCGAGCCTGCCGACGGCCGCCGTCAACGCCTTCAACGCGGTGCTGACCGCCAGCCAACTCGCCGACCGGGAGGTAGCCAACGCCCGTAACGACGCCGAGAAAACCACTCAGGCCGCCAATCAGCAAGCCGACCGGACATTGCAAGTTGCTCACGCTCAGGCCTCCGAGCGACTCGCAAAAGCCCAGACTGATACAGCCACCGTCGCCAGCCTGGCTCAGTCGATCCAGAACAAAAGCGATCCCGGCTTATTGCAGCGGATCTATCGCGAGCGGGTGCCGAAGATTCTCGAACAGGCGGGCTCGGTCACCACCGTCGATCCTCGCGACGATTCCCGTTTGATCATTCAGGGAGCAGACCAATGAGTGGCGAAGCCGCGCACATCCACGCTGAGCCAGCTGCACCGGGCAGCATGCTGAGCAGCTCCGAACAACGCAGCGCTGCCCGGCAGCTGACCCTGGCGATGCTTGCGCTGGGCCTGTTGGGACTGGGATTGATCTGGCGTTTTTTCGCGCCTGATCAGGTTGGCGTCAGTCAGTTGCTGCTGGGCGCTGCGTCCCTATTGGTGGCCATCCCGGTGGTCAGCGCCGGTTGGCATAGCCTGCGTCACCCCAGCCTGCACGGCATCACCGATCAGCTCATTGCGCTGGCGATGCTGGGCGCCTGGGCCACCGGGGATCTGATGACCGCCGCCTTGCTGCCGATCATCATGATCTTCGGCCATGTGCTGGAAGAGCGCAGCGTGATCGGGTCACAGGAAGCCATTCAGGCGCTGGGCCGGCTGACCCGCAGCAACGCACGGTTGATTACCGCTGATGGCAGCGTGCAGGAAGTCGACAATTCGACGTTGGTGGCTGGCGATCAGGTGGAGGTTCGAGCCGGTGATCGCGTGCCTGCTGACGGATTGGTGATTTCCGGTCAGGCCAGTCTCGATACGGCGCCCATCACCGGGGAGTCTGTCCCGCTGGAGGCGAGGGCGGGCGTCGAAGTCTTCGGTGGCGCGATCAATCTGGACGGGCTGCTGCGCATTGAAGTGACGCGCATCGGCAATGAGTCGACGCTGGGTAAAGTCATCGCCCTGATGCAAAGCGCCGAGCGCTCGAAGCCGCCCATCACTCGCCTGTTGGAGCGCTATGCCGGGAGTTACATGGTGTTGGTCCTGCTGATCGCGGCGGTGACCTGGTTCATCACCAACAACGCTCAGGCGATGTTGGCTGTACTGGTCGCCGCATGTCCTTGCGCGCTGGTGCTTTCCGCTCCGGCTACGGCCATCGCCGGGATCGCGGTTGCGGCTCGTCACGGGATTCTGATTCGCAGCTCGGCGTTCCTTGAAGAGCTGGCTGACCTCACCTCGCTGGTGGTGGACAAGACCGGCACCCTGACCTTCGGCACCCTGCGGCTGGAGTCGGTGCAGGCCGTGGTTGCCCAGCGCCAGTATTTCCTGCCGCTGGCCGCCAGCCTTGGTTCTGCCAGCAGCCATCCGGTGAGCCGCGCGCTGGCAGGGCTGGTGGCCAAGGATGAATTGCTGACCCTTAGCGATATTCATGAGCGCCAAGGCCTGGGTGTGGTCGCGATGACGGAGTTGGGCAAGGCAGCTTTGGGCCGTCCTGAGTTGTTTGAGCAATTAGGTATTACGACTTCAGCGGTGCCCAGCCACGACGGACCGATTGCCGGGCTGGCGCTGGACGGCGAGTTTCTGGCCTGGTTGTTATTGGCCGACACGCTCAAGCCCGAGGCGCAGTTAGCTCTGGCTGAACTGCGGAATCTGGGGATGGGCAGGCAACTGCTGCTGACCGGTGATCGGAAAACCGTCGCCGATAACCTGGCCTTGAAAGTCGGCATCAGCGATGTTGAATCCCAGGCGCTACCCGAAGACAAGCTGAGCCGGGTCAGAGGCGAAATCGCCAGTGGCTTCCGGCCGATGGTGGTGGGTGACGGCATCAACGACTCACTGGCCTTGAAGGCAGGCGTCGTGGGGGTAGCGATGGGGGCGGGCGGCGCTGATATTGCGCTGGCTTCGGCTGACATCGTCCTGATAGGCAGCGATCTACGCCGGCTTGGCACGTGTGTACGGCTTAGCCGCCAGTGCCGCCGAACCTTGCAAGTCAACGTGATCATCGGCCTGGGCTGGACGCTGGCCATCGTGGCATTCGCCGCCTTCGGCTTGCTGGGTGCCGCTGGCGCCATGGTCGCCGCCATCCTGCACAACCTCAGCACACTGCTGGTGCTGGGCAATGCGGGCCGGTTGCTGCGGTTCAATGAGCCGTTGGTGAAGGTGATTTAACTATCTGAATTTAAATGCTTTTCTGTAGGAGCGCGCTTGCCCGCGATGATGTCGGGTCAGACAATATTTTTCTTGACTGACCCACCGCAATCGCGGGCAAGCGCGCTCCTACAGGGTTCGTGTTCGCTCCGCGTCATTGTGGGGTTCAAGGCGGGGTCACGTTCCCTGTAGCTACCGGCTGGTCCGAAAACATCGTGCTAGAGCCCTGCACTAAGTATAAAAAAGCGCTTGAGCTTTGAAGAACTCTGTTACAAATTAAGGGTCAGTCAAATGAGAGGGTGTTCACTCAGGCTGCATTAGTGGGCGTATCAGAGGGCACAAGGCCGTTCCCGGAAGTCGATTTATAGTCAATCGCTATAGCATCCATAGCCTGTTGGTTCCAGAACGGAGCCGGTTTTGAACTACCCTTTTTCGAGTTTCTTGATCATTGGGGGTTACTCAAATGCTCGCGCAACTTCCACCGGCCTTGCAAAAACTTCACCTGCCGTTGCGTCTCATACTCTGGGACGGGCATGAACTGGATCTGGGTCCTGCACCCAGCGTCACCATCGTTGTAAAAGATCCCCATCTGGTTTCCGAATTTACCCATCCGAGTCTCGACTTACTGGGCAGCGCGTTCGTTGAGGGCCGGCTGGAGATGGAGGGTTCCATCAGTGAGGTCGTGAGGGTATGCGACGAACTGAGCCAGGCGCTGTTGGATGATGAAGACGAAGACACGCCGGTTCGTACCCAGCACGACAAAGCCACCGATGCCGCCTCCATTTCCTACCACTACGACCTGTCCAACGATTTCTATCAGTTGTGGCTGGACAAGGAGATGGTCTACTCCTGCGCCTACTTCAAGACTGGCGATGAAACGCTGGAACAGGCCCAACAGAACAAATTCCACCACCTGTGCCGCAAGCTGCGCCTCAAGCCTGGCGAGTACCTGTTGGATGTCGGCTGTGGCTGGGGCGGCCTTGCGCGCTTCGCTGCCCGTGAATACGGGGTCAAGGTGTTTGGTATCACCTTAAGCCGGGAGCAGCTGGCGTTGGCGACTGCTCGGGTAAAAGCAGAAGGGCTGCAGGATCAGGTTGATCTGCAATTGCTCGACTACCGGGATCTGCCCCAGGATGGTCGCTTCGATAAGGTTGTCAGTGTCGGGATGTTCGAGCACGTCGGCCACGCCAATCTTGAGCTTTATACCCAGCGTTTGTTTGGCGCGGTGAAGGAAGGCGGTCTGGTCATGAACCATGGCATCACCGCCAAGCACCTCGACGGACGTCCGGTGGGGCGAGGGGCCGGTGAGTTCATCGGTCGCTACGTTTTTCCCAATGGCGAGCTGCCTCACGTGTCGCGCATCAGCGCCGAGATCAGCGAAGCCGGGCTGGAAGTTGTCGATGTCGAAAGTTTGCGCATGCATTACGCAAAAACCCTGGAGCATTGGAGCTCCCGCCTGGAAACCCATCTGGAACAGGCCGCGGCGATGGTGCCTGAACAGACGCTGCGAATCTGGCGTTTGTACCTGGCGGGATGTGCATATGCCTTTGCCCATGGCTGGATCAACCTGCATCAGATCCTCGCGGTCAAACCTCGCGCTGATGGCAGTCATGATTTGCCGTGGACCCGAGAGGGTATTTATCGGTAAATGATGACCTGTGGGAGCGGTGCTTGCCCGCGATAAGGCTGGATGCGGCTCCTTTGCTGAACCGCGTCGCCCAAATCGCGGGCAAGCACCGCTCCCACAGGGATAGTCATCGGTATCCCTACAAAATCGGTGAGATAAGCCGCGCCACGCGCATCCCCAGCTGTTGCAAATGGTGCGTCTCGCGGCTTTCCTGAACTGAAATCTCGTGGGCCAGGGCGAAGTCTTCGTTAAGCATGCGTTCTACTTCCCGGGCGAAGTCTCCGTCGACGGTCAGCAACATCAATTCGAAATTGAGGCGAAATGAGCGGTTGTCTAGATTGGCGCTGCCGATTGCCGTGATCTCGTCATCCACCAGCACCACTTTTTGATGCATGAAGCCTGGCCCGTAGCGAAACACTCGCACGCCAGCGCGGACCGCTTCGAACGCGAACAGGCTGGAGGCGGCATACACCACGTAATGATCAGGGCGCGATGGCAGTAGCAGGCGCACGTCCACGCCGCGTAATACGGCGAGGTGTAACGCGGCAGAGACAGCCTCGTCCGGCACGAAGTAGGGGCTGGTGATCCACACCCGTTGCGTGGCTGCATGGATCGCTTCAACGAAGAACAGCGAACAGGTTTCCTGTTTATCTGCCGGGCCACTGGTCAGCAGTTGGCAGAGCACGCCGTCTTCGGGGAAAGAATCGGGCAAGCTCAAGGGCGGCAGCTTGCGTGTGGCCCAGAACCAGTCCTCGGCAAACGACTCTTGCAGGCATGCCACTACTGGACCGATGACTTGCACATGGGTGTCACGCCATGGGGCAAGTGGCGGCTTGAGGCCGACATATTCGTCGCCAACGTTGTGCCCGCCAACGAAGCCTGTCGTACCGTCCACCACGACGATCTTGCGATGGTTGCGGAAGTTGATCTGAAAGCGGTTCAACCAACCGCCTCGGGTGGCGAAGGCCTGAATTTGCACGCCGCCAGCTCGAAGCTTTTCGCTGTAAGCACCCGGTAAGGCGTGGCTGCCGATTCGGTCGTAAAGCACATAGACAGCAACGCCTTGAGCTGCTTTTTCCAGCAGCAGCGTCTGCATGCGACGGCCGAGTTCGTCATCGTGAATGATGAAAAACTGAACCAGCACCGTCTCTTTTGCTGCTCTGATGGCGTTGAAGATCGCCGCGAAGGTCTCGTCGCCATTGATCAGCAGTTTGACTTCGTTGTTGGCCAATGCCGGAGTGTGGCCCAGCTTGGGCATGGCGCGCAGAGAGGCATAGGCATCGGAACGGCGTGCTGCAACCGCTTCCTCGATCCAGGGCCGCCAGTTCATATCGCTGATGGCGCTGCGCATCTCTTCGTTGGCCTGGCGTCGAGCTTTGATGTAAGCGTCGAACGAACTGCGACCAAACACCAGGTAGGGAATCAAGGTGAAATAGGGGATGAACAGCAGCGGCATGGCCCAGGCGATAGCGCCCTGTGCTGTACGGACGGTCAACAGCGCATGGATTGCAGCGCCGATACCCAGCAGGTGAATGAAGCCGATGACGTAGCCGAAGAAATACGGGCTGTGATAATCCATGCGTAACCTCTCTCCTGACCTGCTTAACAGACCACAGCAGACCCGGATTGTCGCTATTTTATTAGTGGTGCAACTGGCGGCAGGTTCTGTCGTCTAAGCCTTCATTGTCGGCAACTGCATTCGGTTGCCCTTGCCCGTCACAGTTGAAACAAGGATCTCCAAATGAAGCTGCCTCTGATAAATCCTTCCCTGGTATTGATGTGCTGTCTGGTTGCCCCGTTCGCCCAGGCGCAGATGCTACAACCTGGCTTGTGGGAGCTGACCTCCAGCAACATGCAAGTGGATGGGCAGGCCATGCCGGACTTGCAGATGATCCTTGGACAGCTCAACAACTTGCCGCCCGAGCAGCGCGCCATGGTTGAACAGAACCTCAAGAATCAGGGGATCGCTCTAGGTGGTAAAGGTGTGCGCTTCTGTTTGACCCAGGCCCAGGTGAAAAGCGACGACATTCCGCTGACTGATCCAAAGTCGGGCTGCACGCAGCGCATCACTGACCGTAACGGCAAGAACTGGAAGTTCACCTTCAGCTGCCCGAAAGCGCAAGGCAACGGTCAGGCGCAGTTCTTGAGTGACAGAGAGTTCACGACCAACGTGATCGGTACCTTCAATGCGACGGGTCAGCAGCAGAAGGGCAGCATGGATACCCGCGCGGTGTGGTTGGGTCAGCAGTGCGGCGCGGTTCAGCCCCGCACTTAATGTTCCACGGCTCTGATCGTCCTGATCAGAGCCTGATTTCCTGCAAGTCTTCACGCCAACTGCTGTAAGCCACGGCATCATGGGCGTGAAGACTTTCCGCATGTACTACTTTCACATCGAAGCCTTTCCCCAACGCGTTCTGCCTAAGCGCGTGATGCAGACGTCTGGCCGCGTCTTCGCAAAACATCAGATTCTGACCATTAGCCAGGGCGAAAGCCTGTTCATCCGCGCGTTTCACGGCGGTTTGAACGGCCGTCCCCAGCGCCTTTTCCGTCTGATCAATCACCTCTGTAATGGGTAAGCGCTGAGAAAACTCATCGAGCTGCACCTGAATATGCGCAGTGCTGCGTTGGCTGTGGGGCGTTGCCACGATCCCGTTCGCGCTTCCTAGCCAGTCATGAACAGCTGAATATTCCACTGTGTTATCGGCGAAGTCGCTGGCGAATTGCGCTTGAATCAGCTGTCTGGCCAAAGCTGCCGAACATGGACAGGTCGAAGAGTAGGCCACGTCAATTTTTAGTTCCACGTGGAACACTCCATTTTTGATGCTTGCCAAGATGCTGATTGGATAGGCTTTCCAGCCCGTTAGAGGGCTGACTAGTGCGGGACGTCTCAGCAGACAGTCCCCATGGATAGTGACGTAAGCATTCTGCGAAAGACCCTGATGGCTATCGAGAAAACGCTGCAATAGCTGGCAAAGCAGGGCAGGCCTGAGATTTTCTGTTTCCAGCAACTCCAGCGCCAGATAAAGGCGCGACATATGAATACCCCGTGATACCCCGTCATCCAGACTCACGCCCGCATCTACCTTTGCCTGGACACGCTGGCCATCAATGAGCACGGGCAGAGCTATCCCACACATGCCGACCCAATCCAGGGGCTGCGCCTGTTGGGAGGCTTGGGCTGCAATATCGGGAAGTGTTGCTCGTTTCATAAATGGAAAATTCCTGATCAAGCCATTAGTAATCACGCATTGTTATACTATAACATGACTATGTGATTGCTTGAGGTGCTCGCACCCTTCCTATGAACAAGGTCCCGAACCTTGCCAACGAGCCCGTGAGGCTGATGAGAATTCCGATGCCAAGTCGTCTTCCTGTAACCGTACTGTCCGGCTTTCTCGGCGCGGGCAAAAGCACACTGCTCAACTACGTCTTACGTAACCGCGACAATCTCAAGGTTGCCGTGATCGTTAACGACATGAGCGAAATCAATATTGATGGCAGTGAAGTTCAGCGTGATGTCAGCCTCAATCGGGCTGAAGAAAAACTGATCGAGATGAGCAATGGCTGCATTTGCTGCACGTTGCGCGAAGATTTGCTGGAGGAGGTCAGCCGGCTGGCTCAAGACGGTCGCTTCGATTATCTGCTGATTGAGTCCACTGGCATTTCCGAACCCTTGCCGGTTGCCGAGACCTTCACCTTTCGCGACGACGCGGGCAAGAGCCTGGCCGATATGGCACGGCTGGACACCATGGTGACGGTGGTGGACGGGGTGAATTTCCTGCTCGATTACCAGGCCGCCGAAAGCCTCGCGAGCCGTGGCGAAACATTGGGCGAGGACGACGAGCGTTCGATCACCGATTTGCTGATTGAACAAATCGAGTTTGCCGACGTGATCCTCGTCAGCAAGATCGACTTGATTAGTTCCAGCGAGCGGGAGGAATTGATCGCTATCTTGCAGCGCCTCAATACCCAGGCGGAAATCGTACCCATGGTAATGGGCGAGGTACCCCTGGCGAAGATCCTCAACACCGGCCTGTTTGATTTCGAGCGCGCTTCACTGGCGCCCGGCTGGCTCAAGGAGTTGCGCGGTGAGCACGTGCCCGAGACCGAGGAATATGGCATCGCCTCCACGGCATATCGAGCGCGGCGGCCGTTTCACCCGGAGCGGTTCTTCAGCTTTATTGATCGCGAATGGACCAATGGCAAGCTGCTGCGCTCCAAGGGATTCTTTTGGCTGGCCAGCAAGCATCAGGACGCTGGCAGCTGGTCCCAGGCGGGCGGCTTGATGCGGCACGGTTTCGCCGGTCGCTGGTGGCGTTTCGTGCCCAAGGCGCATTGGCCTGAGGACGATGAAAGCGTCAGCGCCATCAAGAGCAATTGGTCGGTAGAAACCGGCGACTGCCGTCAGGAACTGGTGTTCATTGGGCAGAATATCGACTTCGCGCAGCTCACCGCCGAGTTGGATAACTGCCTGCTGACCGATGCTGAAATGGCCGCCGGGAGCGACGCCTGGCACTTGCTGCCGGACCCGTTCGGGCCGTGGCACGAAGAGGAGGCTGCGTGATGCTGGCGCCTGTCACTCGGTGGCGGCCGCTGGTCCGTCAGGTCCAGGGCGCCACGCCCGCCATCCTCGGCAAGGTGTTGGAAGACGATGTGAACCTGGCAATCTGGCAGCGACAATTACCTGCCCACATTGAAGACTTTGGCAGGCTGTTGCTGGCGTTGAGCGAACCGTTGGCTGAATCCCTGACCTTGGAAATAAGCGATGAAGACGCACTGCCTGATCTTCAGGGATTCGCGTCGGCCTATGCGGATCTGGAAGGCTATGAGGGATTTATCGCCGACGTTGCCTGGCTGATCAGCGCTTATGCCTGCCTGTTGGGCGCCAAGTGCATTGGGGTGCGGTTGCGGGTATTGGACAAGGCCATGTGCCCGCGCTTCCATGTTGATCATGTGCCAGTTCGATTGATCACCACTTGCGCGGGCATTGGCAGTCAATGGCTCAAGGAAGGCGCGATTGATCGCAGCCAGCTGGGCAATCCGCAAGCCGAGCCGCAGGACTTGACGAAGATCGAGCAGATCAACTGCGGCGACGTCGCGCTGCTAAAGGGCGAACGCTGGATCGGCAACGAAGGCCACGGGCTGGTCCATCGCTCGCCTCAGCCCAGGCGGGACGAAAGACGATTGTTGCTGAGTCTGGATTGGTTGGGGTGAGGCATTGCGAAGCCAATTATCTGGTTGAAACCTGATCACTGTGGGAGCGAGCTTGCTCGCGAATAGGCCGGTAAAAGCACCACATCATGGCGTTCCGAACATCACTTTCGCGAGCAAGCTCGCTCCCACAGGGTCCAGGTCCAGGCCTTCAAGGCTTGAGCCACTTCCCCTGACTCTGCCCTTCACAAAACGGCTTTAGATACGCCGTATCGCTGGCAATGCCGTAATAGTGAATGTCTTCGCGATAGGGCATATTGGCCACTTGTGCATTGCTGCAAACGCCAAAGGCACCTGTTGGGCATTGCTCCAAAAAGCTTACTTCGGTTTTCTGCCCGGCCAGCTCCGGCTTGCAGAAGCCGTCGTGAAACAGTTTCGGCGGAATGGTGCGGTTTTGCTGGCAGACTTTGACGTCCAGCCGCTCCGCCTGGCTATGCACCAGACACGCCTCGGCCCACACCTGGCCTGAAATCATCGCCAGCAACAGCGGCAGACAGAATACGATCCTGGTTTTCAACGCGACCTTCATAAGCGATCCATATGCTGCAGAACATTCCCACCCACGTTATTGGCGGACCATTGGGGGCAGGCAAGACCAGCCTCATCAAACACCTGCTGGCACAAAAGCCGGCGGATGAGCGCTGGGCGATCCTGATCAATGAATTCGGTCAGATTGGCCTGGATGAGGCGCTGCTGACCACCGGTGCCGATGGTATCGCACTTGGCGAAGTGGCTGGCGGCTGCCTGTGCTGCGTCAATGGCGCGCCGTTTCAGATCGGGTTGGGACGTCTGTTGCGCAAGGCCAGACCGCATCGATTGTTGATCGAGCCGTCGGGGCTTGGGCATCCTGCACAACTGATTGAGCAACTGAACCAGGCGCCGTGGCTCGGCGTGCTGAGCGTGCAGCCCAGTGTCATGGTGCTGGATGCCACGGCGCTCGCGGCGGGGCGGCCGCTATCCGCTGGCCAGCAATCGGCTCTGGCCCAGGCCGGGTTGCTGGTGTTGAACAAATCCGCGCATCTGGACGCAGACCAACGTCAGCAGATTGCCAAAGGCTTGCCCGCCGACAGGCAGTTGTTCTGGACTGATCGAGGCGCGCTGCCCTTGGCTGATCTGCCTGGAGGTGAGGGGCATGCGCAATCACCTGAATCAGCTGTGGATAAGCTGACGCTACCCAAGAGCCTTGGGAATATCCCGGCTGTCTGGACTGATCCAAGCCAGCCGATTTGCCTGAGCCAGTCGCAGCAGGAGGGTTGGAGCATTGGTTGGCGCTGGCACCCGAGTCAGCGCTTCTCACTGGAGCGTATCGAGCACTGGTTGCAAGGCATGGACTGGCAACGCGCCAAGCTGGTTATCCACGGCGAAGAGGGTTGGGTTTCGGGTAATGCGCTGGAAGGGGCTGCGATGACCTGGCAAGCCAGCGAATGGCGCAAGGATTCGCGGCTGGAATTGATTTTTGCCGAGCTGCAGGATGAGGCGCAGTTGCAGATGGAACTGACGGCCTGCGTGCTCTAGAACACTGCGATCAGTAGGAGCGCGCTTGCCCGCGATTGCGTTCGATCAGACAATTATTTTTCAACTGACCCACCGCTATCGCGGGCAAGCGCGCTCCTACAGGGACCGGGTACAGGTCGTGAGACCGCGTGGCTACTGCTTCCACTTGTTATGTTCCTGCCGCCACTCACTCAGTTGGATAATTTCGGCACTGGGCGGCGGGGTTTTTATCTCGAACGGGTAGGGCGCCAATTCGATCTGGGCGCTGTGGGCGCCGAACATCGTGATCGTGCCGGGGTGACGCTGCTCGCCCGTGACGGTGAACTCGAAGTTGTAAACCCGGGCAAGGCGCTTACGCCCCTGAGAGTCCCGAGCGAAGGTGAGCTTGCGCAGGGCGACGTTGCCGTCCAGCAGTTCCAGATCCAGGCGCGCGCAATGCTGCTTGACCCGCTCAAGCGCACGCTCGCGTAGCCCATGGGAGTGCCACCACCATGCGCCGCCGGTGGCGAACAGCATCAATACAAACATGTTTCCCAGGGTCAGCATGAGCAGGTACTCCAACAAAGTGCCACCAGCTTAACTGTCTCCGAGGATTTCCAGCCATACTGCGCGACTTAAATTTCTCACTACTGCATTTGCATCGTGTTCAGGGTCCCTAGATGAAACGCACACCCCATTTGCTCGCCATTCAGTCCCATGTGGTTTTCGGCCATGCGGGCAACAGCGCCGCCGTGTTCCCCATGCAGCGAATCGGGGTCAACGTCTGGCCGCTCAATACCGTGCAGTTCTCGAATCACACCCAATACCGGCAGTGGGCGGGGGATGTTTTGCCTCCCCAGCAGATCCCCGCGCTGATCGATGGCATTGCCGCCATTGGCGAGCTGGGCAACTGCGACGCCGTGCTGTCCGGCTATCTGGGTAGTGCTGCTCAGGGACGGGCGATTCTCGAGGGTGTGGCGCGGATCAAGTTGGCCAATCCCAATGCGCTGTACCTGTGTGATCCGGTCATGGGCCATCCTGAGAAAGGCTGCATCGTACCGGCAGAGGTCAGCGATTTTCTCCTTGAAGAAGCCGCGGCCGTGGCGGACTTCATGTGCCCCAATCAATTGGAGCTAGACAGCTTTTGCGGGCGCAAACCTGATTCGCTGAGCGATTGTGTGGCGATGGCTCGCAGCCTGTTGGCGCGGGGGCCGAAAGCTATCGTCGTCAAACACCTGGATTACCCCGGTAAGCCTGCTGACGGCTTCGAAATGTTGCTGGTGACTGCTGATGCCAGTTGGCACCTGCGTCGCCCTCTACTGGCCTTTCCGCGCCAACCAGTGGGTGTTGGCGACCTGACGTCCGGACTGTTCCTGGCTCGGGTACTGCTGGGGGATGATTGGGTGGCAGCATTCGAGTTTGCCGCGGCGGCGGTTCACGAAGTGCTGCTTGAGACCCAGGCCTGCGGCAGTTACGAACTGGAACTGGTCCGCGCCCAGGATCGCACCGCGCATCCTCGGGTGAGGTTTGAGGCGGTTAGGTTGTAATAAGCAGCCCGGTCCATGGGTAAATATCTTCCTCTGTAGGAGTGAGCTTGCTCGCGATAGCGTCAGGTCAGGCACTGATTTATCGATAACCAAATCGAATCGCGAGCAAGCTCACTCCTACAGGGATGTGGTGCCGGGTTCTAAATCAAAGCGTCTCGTCTTTGATTTCCTGATAGCGCTTTTCCAGTTCCTGGCGAATCTGTCGGCGCTGTTGCGCCTGTATGTAGCGGCGTTTGCCGTCCAGGCTTTCCGGCTCCAGCGGCGGAACGGTGGCCGGTTTGCGTTGATCGTCCACGGCCACCATGGTGAAGAAGCAGCTGTTGGTGTGGCGCACCGAGCGCTCGCGGATGTTTTCCGTGACCACCTTGATGCCGACTTCCATGGACGTGTTGCCCGTGTAGTTCACCGAGGCCAGAAAGGTCACCAGTTCACCCACATGGATGGGCTCGCGGAAAATCACCTGATCAACCGACAGTGTCACCACATAACGCCCGGCATAACGGCTGGCGCAGGCATAGGCGACTTCATCGAGATACTTCAACAGGGTGCCACCGTGCACGTTGCCAGAGAAGTTGGCCATGTCCGGTGTCATCAATACAGTCATCGACAGCTGGGCGTTTCCGGGTTCCATAGCGTTCTCACGATCAAGGCGATTCGGGTTCAGAAATTGCACCTTATGGCGGTGCTCATCGATTCAAGCTTTGCATGAACAGTTATCGGGACGCTTATCAGCCCCGGCCCGTCACGCCTGGGTCCATCTGTTTCCATATATTGCACCGGCTTTACCGAGGAATGTGCAGTGTTAACCTGCAAAAGCCCGTGGAGCGGGTAATTTCTTACAAATTAATCAGAATTTTTGCAGCGCAGTAGCTGAATTGCCCGTCGTCGTTGCGGAAATTCGGCTAGCTGCAATGCGTTTCATAAGGAGCCGGACCCATGCATGCCATCAGCTTTATTCAGGATTTGGCGGTGATCATGCTGGTGGCTGGTGTCGTCACTATCCTGTTCCATCGGCTGAAACAGCCGGTAGTACTCGGCTATATCGTTGCCGGTTTCATCATCGGTCCGCATACCCCGCCTTTCGGCCTGATCCACGACGAAGACACCATCAAGACCCTGGCTGAACTGGGGGTGATCTTCCTGATGTTCTGTCTTGGGCTGGAATTCAGCCTGCGCAAGTTGTTCAAGGTGGGCGCGACGGCTTTCATCGCCGCATTTCTGGAAATCACTCTGATGATCTGGATTGGCTATGAAATCGGCCAGTTCTTTGGCTGGAGCACCATGGACTCGCTGTTCCTGGGGGCCATCCTGGCGATTTCCTCGACGACCATCATCGTCAAGGCGCTCAACGATCTGAAGATGAAGAACCAGCCCTTTGCGCAGCTGATATTCGGCGTGCTGATCGTCGAAGACATTCTGGGCATCGGCATCATTGCGCTACTGTCGGGTATTGCAGTGAGCGGCTCGGTCAGCTCGGGTGAAGTGTTCTCCACGGTGGGCAAGCTGTCGCTGTTCATGATCGTTGCACTGGTGATCGGTATCTTGCTGGTGCCGCGCCTGCTGGCCTATGTGGCGAAATTCGAAAGCAACGAGATGCTGCTGATTACCGTGCTCGGCCTGTGCTTCGGTTTCTGCCTGCTGGTGGTCAAGCTGGAATACAGCATGGTGCTGGGCGCGTTCCTGATTGGCGCGATCATGGCTGAATCTCGCCAATTGCTGAAAATCGAGCGCCTGGTCGAACCTATTCGCGACATGTTCAGCGCGATCTTTTTTGTCGCCATTGGGTTGATGATCGACCCGGCGATCCTGCTTCAGTACGCGTGGCCGATCGCCGTTATTACGGTGGCAGTGGTGCTGGGCAAAATGCTTTCCTGTGGGCTTGGGGCATTTCTTGCCGGTAACGACGGCAAAACCTCGCTGCGGGTGGGGATGGGGCTGTCACAGATTGGCGAGTTTTCCTTCATCATCGCGGCATTGGGCATGACGTTGCAGGTCACCAGCGACTTTCTCTATCCGGTGGCGGTGGCCGTATCGGCCATCACCACATTGCTGACGCCCTACCTTATTCGCGGCGCAGATCCGCTTTCTCACCATCTGGCGCGCATCATGCCGCAACGCATGTCTCGGGTTTTCGGGATGTATGGCGAGTGGCTGCGCAGTATCCAGCCGCAAGGTGAGGGCGCGCTGCTGGCGTCCATGATTCGGCGGATTTTGTTGCAGGTGGGGGTCAATCTGGCGCTGGTGATCGCGATCTTCTTTTGCGGCGGCTATTTTGCCGAGCGCATCGGCGTTTACATCAGCGACTGGATCGGCGACGTCGGCCAGCAGAAAGCCTGGATCTGTGGCGCCGCGCTGTTGTTATCACTGCCTTTCCTGATTGCCGCCTATCGCAAGCTCAAGGCGTTGTCGATGTTGCTGGCGGAGATGGGCGTCAAACCCGAGATGGCGGGGCGGCACACGGCGCGGGTGCGCAAGGTGATCGCCGAAGTGATCCCACTGTTGTCGCTATTGGTGATTTTCGTGCTGTTGGCGGCGTTGTCTGCGAGCATTCTGCCGACCAACGAGCTGCTGATTCTGATTGTGATCATCGCGGCGATAGTCGCTGCGGTGGCGTGGCGCTGGTTCATCCGCGTGCATACGCGTATGCAGATCGCGTTGCTGGAGACTCTGGGCAATCATCAGGAGCCCAATGAGCATTGAGCAAACTCCCTGTTGGAGCGAGGCTTGCCCGCGATGAGGTCACTGCGATTCTAAGTGAAACCGCGTTCAGCCTTATCGCGTTCAAGCACCGCTCCCACAGGTATCGGTGCTTCAGGGGGCTGGGTCAGTAACTCAGCTTTCCAGCCAAACATCCCGCGCCCAGTGCCACACCGATTCCCAGTTTTCTTCGGTGACTAGTTCTTCTTCACCGGACCACAGCACCACGGTGCCGTCTTCTTCGACGCAGTAGTAGTCTTCGCCGTCCTGGCAAATCGGGATCAGTTCGCGTGGGACACCTACGTCCCAGGCGTTGGCAGCAACGTCCGGCAGATAGGTGTGCGACTGCGGGTCGGTAATGGTTACCGGCTCCAGGCTGCCGTAGACCACGTCGCTCACTGTCAGCAGGAATTCCTTGAAGACAAACGGAATGTTGATAAACAGCTGTTCTTCGACCTCAACGAGTTGATCCTCATCGGGCAATTCAAGCGGAACCGGAACGGGTTCATTCGCTTCGCGTAATTGTTCAATGACTTCTTCCACGGCCTGGCTCCTCTGACTTGATGGCGCGGTTTATACAGTAGCGTAAAGCCTTTCTCAAAATAACTATCCAATGGAATAAAACAAAAACCCCGGACAAGTCCGGGGTTTTGCTCAAGCATGGAGCGCTCTGGATCAGCCGTTCTGGCGGATACCGGCAACCAGCCAAGGCTGATTCTCGCCCTGTGGGCGTTCCATGTTCCAGCTTTCGCTGAATACTTCACCCTGGTCAAAGCGCGAAGTCTTGGATACGCCGCTGAAGGTCAGGGTCGCGATGGTTTTGTCAGCGCGATCATCCAGGCCGTCCAGTTGCACGGTCAGGTTGTCGATGTAGGTCGACTGGAAACCTTCGCCCAGATCAGCGCGTTCCTTTTTCAGGAAGGCCAGCATCTGCGGGGTCACGAACTCTTCGATCTTGTCCATCTCGTTGGCGTCCCAGTGCTGTTGCAGCGACTGGAAGTGGCTACGAGCGGCTTCAAGGAAGCGGGTTTCGTTGAACCAGGCCGGAGCGTTGATCACCGGAGCGGCCGCCGAAGCTGCACCCATGCCACCAAACATCGAGTTCTGCGCAGGCTGCTCAGCGTTTTCACGCTGATACGCCACAGGACCAGCAGGAGTAGCCATTTGCGGGCCTTGCTGCTTGCGACGACGGGCCGCGATGAAGCGGAAGATCAGGAAGGCAATGACCGCCATGATCAGGATGTCGAAGATCTGCATCCCCTGGAAGCCGTCGCCCATGAACATGGAAGCGAGCAGGCCACCGGCAGCGATACCGGCCAATGGGCCGAGCCAGCGCGAAGCACCGCTGGCAGCAGGGGCCGGACGGCCAGCAGCGTTAGGCGCTGCAGCAGGAGTGGACGGAGCAGTTTGGCGCGCCTGATGGCTTGGCGCGGAGCCCATGCTCTTGCCGCCACCGAAACGCGCGGCGTTGGCGTCGAGGCTCATGGTGAGCCCGATGCACAGCGCCAGAGCGATGCTAAGAAAACGTTGCATAAGGGTATTCCCGTTTTATGGATTGCACGCGCGCCATATTGCATAGGGCCTATGTGTATGGCTAGCGGCCAAATGTTTCCGGCTTTTACGTAGAAGCTTGCAGAGCCTGTAAAGGTTGGTCTGTAGGGCTTTGGTAAAAGTTCTGTAGGACGGATCGTCAGGCCTTGTCATCTATATGGAGCTGACCGGAGGGAGATTCAAGCGGGAGGGCGATAGAACCTTAATCGCATAACCCTGTGGGAGCGAGGCTTGCCCGCGATAAGGCTGGACGCGTTCACTTTAGATCGCGTCCAGCCTTATCGCGAGCAAGCACCGCTCCCACAGGTATGTCGGCCTACAGGAGGATCTTCAAATCGCTTCCAGCTTCGCGTAGCCCATCATCAGCCACTTGCTGCCTTCGGCGAAGTTGACCTGCACTCGGGCCTGGGCGCCGGCGCCTTCGAAATTGAGGATCACGCCGTCACCAAACACCGCATGCCTGACCTGTTGGCCCAGGCTGAAAGCGGTTTCCGGAATTCCGGTACCGTTGAACAGGCTGCTGGTGCTGACTTTCTGCGTACCGCCAAAGGGTCGACTGACACTGTTGGATAAACGCACTTCCTGAATCAGCAATGGCGGGATCTCCCGTACGAAACGCGACACCTTGTTGTAGGTCTCGCTGCCATACAGGCGGCGGGTCTCGGCGTAGGTCATCACCAACTGTTGCATGGCGCGAGTAATGCCCACATAGGCCAGGCGCCGTTCTTCCTCAAGGCGGCCCGGCTCTTCCAGGCTCATCTTGTGCGGAAACAGGCCTTCTTCCATACCCACCAGGAACACGTAAGGGAATTCCAGGCCTTTGGCGCTGTGAAGGGTCATCAGCTGAATACTGTCTTCGTGCTCTTCGGCCTGAGTGTCGCCGGCTTCCAGCGAAGCATGACCGAGGAACGCCGCCAGTGGGGTCAGCTCTTCATCCTCTTCGCTGTTCTCGAAGTTGCGCGCGGCGCTGACCAGTTCCTCAAGGTTTTCTACCCGGGCCTGGCCTTTTTCGCCTTTCTCTTCTTTGTGATAGTTGATCAGCCCGGATTGCTCGATCACGGTCTGGGTCATCAGATGCAACGGCATCTCCATGACCTTGGCGGCAAGGTTCTCGATCAGCTCGACGAAACCACTCAGCGCCCCGGCGGCACGGCCAGTCAGGCCTTTATTGGCGATCAGCTGGCGCGTGGCTTCCCACATGGAGACATCGGCATGGCGGGCATGCTGACGAATCGCTTCGACGGTTTTTTCACCAATGCCTCGCGCCGGAACGTTGATGACCCGCTCCAGTGCCGCATCGTTGCCACGGCCTTCCAGCAGACGCAGGTAAGCCATGGCATTTTTGATTTCAGCGCGCTCGAAGAAGCGCTGGCCGCCATAAATGCGGTACGGGATGCGCTCGCGCAGCAGGGCTTCTTCAAGGACCCGGGACTGGGCGTTGGAGCGATAGAGAATGGCGATTTCGCTGCGCGCCAGGCCAGTCTTGAGCGCGCTCTCGATAGTTTCCACCACGTAGCGGGCTTCATCGTGTTCGTTGAACGCGGCGTAGAGATTGATCAGCTCGCCATCGCCCACATCCGTCCACAGCTCTTTGCCCATGCGGCCGCTGTTATTGATGATCAGCCCGTTGGCCGCCTTGAGGATGCTGGCGGTGGAACGGTAATTCTGTTCAAGACGGATGACTTCAGTGTCCGGGAAGTCAGACGAATACTGATGGATGTTCTCGATCTTCGCGCCGCGCCAGCCGTAAATCGACTGGTCGTCGTCGCCCACCACCATCAGGCTGTCACCGCCCTGGGCCAGCAGACGCAACCAGGCGTACTGCACGGCGTTGGTGTCCTGGAATTCATCCACCAGCACGTGGCGGAAACGTCGCTGATAGTGGGCGAGCAGGCCAGGGTTATCACGCCACAGGTCAAGGGCCCGCAGCAGCAGTTCGGAGAAGTCGATGACGCCGGCGCGCTGGCAGGCGACTTCGTAAGCTTCGTAAATGGATTTCATGGTGGTCAGGAACAGATCACCGCTGGCCTGAATGTGTTTCGGTCGCAGACCTTCGTCTTTCTGGCCATTGATAAACCATTGGGCCTGCTTGACCGGCCAGCGCTGCTCATCCAGACCCAACTCGCGGATCACCCGTTTGACCAGCCTTGCCTGATCGTCGCTGTCTAGAATCTGGAACGTCTGCACCAGCCCGGCTTCCTGCCAATGCGCCCGCAACAGGCGGTGCGCCAGGCCGTGGAACGTGCCAACCCACATACCTGCCGGGTTGATACCCATCAGTTGTTCGATCCGGTGGCGCATTTCTGCTGCCGCCTTGTTGGTGAACGTCACCGACAGGATCGAATGGGGCGAGGCTTGCTCGACCTGGATCAACCAGGCGATGCGATGCACCAGCACACGGGTTTTGCCGGAACCAGCGCCGGCCAGGACCAACTGACGACCCACGGAGGCAGCTACGGCCTGACGTTGGGCATCGTTGAGGGAATTAAGCAGAAGGGAGAGATCATCGCGCATCGACGCATTCTAGGGTGCCGAGCGTAACCGGGCAAACCATGCTTTGTTCGGCGCGACAAAAGTGACCTTCGGTTGCTTATCGGGATAAACCAGCTTGAGGGGCGACTGTCCGACACTCTGAGGAGTTGCGGTCTATCGTGGGAGCGAATTCATTCGCGAAGGGCCCAGTCAATCCAGTGCAGTTTCGGTGACTGGGATATTGCCTTAGCGAATGAATTCGCTCCCACAGGTTCTGAGTCCGTCAAACCTATTGGGGGTTCAGCGAAGGCCTCCCGGCAAACCGAGATCCTCAACGGGCGCAAACAGGTGGATTTAATGACGCCAGACAGTTTGGTCTCCCGCACGGCTTGTGTATGCTCCGGTACACGCTCAGAGCCCCATTATTATAAGAATCCGCCATGTCTTTCAGTTCCAGCGCCTCGGACGCCACGCGCGTGAGCCGCGACTCCATTCGTCAGCAGTACGCAGGCCCCCTGGCCGTGGAGCGCACGCGCCTGCTTTATCAAGGGTCGTTGTTGCCCACCTTGTTGATGTTCATCAACGGGGCGGTCTGCGCTTTTTTATTGTGGAGTCCGGAGCGCTACCTGCTGGTCAGTGTCTGGCTAGGCTGGTTATCGGCATTGGTGAGCCTGCGGGTCATCCAGGTTGCCGCGTTCCGGGCCGCAACCCCTGAACGCCGCGCTGACCCGGTCTGGGGGCGGATGTTTCTGCTCGGCGCCGCGGTCAGTGGCCTGACGTTGGCCAGCGCGGCATTGGTGCTGGTGCCCGTGGAGAACTTCCAACAACAGGCTTGGGTCTTCGGCTTGATCGGTGCTGCGACGCTTTCTGCCAGCATTGCCTACGCCGTCAGCATCCCGGCGTTCCTGACGTTTACCTTGCCCTGCCTTTTGCCTCCGATTGCCTACCTGTTCTGGGGCGGCGACATCCCGCTGCGCGGCTGGGGCTGGCTGGGCATGACGCTGTTGATCGCTCTGATCGTAGTTGCCTGGCAGGTCAATCGCCTGATTCAGCGTGGCCTGATCCGGCGCTTTCAGAATCAGGCTTTGATCGACGAACTGCAGCAGGCGCAAATCAAAAGCGCGCAGCTCAATGCCGATTTGGGCCATGAAATCGACCAGCGGCGCAGGGCCGAGCTGGAGTTGCGTGAGGCTCAGGCCGAGCTGGAAGTTCGCGTCGCACTGCGCACCAGCGAACTTGAGGAAGCCAACCTGGCCCTCAGCAAGAGCCCGCCACGCTTGGCAGCGACGGTGTTTGAAGCGGCCAGTGAAGGCATCGTCATTTTCGATCCGGACTACAACATCCTGGCGGTGAATCAGGCGTTCAGCCGCGTCACTGGCTACGAGCAGGAGGAGATGGTCGGACGCAAAGTGACGGACATCGCCAGCAGCCGCGATGCGCGCCGAAATTTTCAGGCCATTCATCAGTCTTTGGAGCAGACCGGCAGCTGGCAGGGCGAACTGGTGGAAACCCGTAAGAACGGCGAGCTCTATCCGCAGTGGCTGCAACTCAGCGTCGTTCGGGATATTGCTGGAAATATGAGCCACATTGTGGGCTTCTTCGCCGATCTTTCAGCTCGTCGGGAGTCGGAAGAGCGGATGCGCTACTTGACGCATTTCGACGAACTCACTGGCCTGGCCAACCGTTCGCTGTTCAAGGAGCGTCTGCGCGAAGCCAATCAGCGAGTCCGGCAAGGCGGCAGAAGCCTGGCTTTGCTGCATATCAATCTGGATCGTTTCAAGCTGCTCAATGACAGCCTGGGCCATGAAGTGGCGGATCAGTTGCTCAAGCAGGTGTCGCGCCGCCTGAGCAGTGCCATGCCGGAAGCCGATACCATTGCCAGGTTGTCGGGGGATGAGTTCGCAGTGCTGTTTGATGCTTATGGCAATTTATCCAGCCTCACCCGGGTCACCAGTCGTCTATTGGCCAAATTGCGCACGCCCATCTCCGTGGCCGGGCATGAGCTGGTGGTCAGCGCCTCGGTGGGCATCAGTCTGCTGCCGGATTCGGCGCGGGAGATATCTGCGCTGGTCAGCCAGGCCAACATTGCCATGCACCATGCCAAGCATTTGGGCGGCAATAATTTCCAGTTCTTCACCGAAAGCCTTCAGGCCAGCACGCTTGAGCGTTTGCAGCTGGAAATCCAGCTACGCAAAGCCATCGAAGATAACCAGCTGGAGGTCTTCTACCAGCCCAAATTGAGCCTGGAAACCGGGCGCCTCGATGCTGCAGAAGCCTTGGTGCGCTGGCGTCACCCCGAACGCGGCATGGTGCCACCGGGTGACTTCATCGGACTGGCGGAAGAGACTGGGCTGATTGGCTCCATAGGTGAAATCGTGCTGCGCGAAGCCTGTCGACAGGCCTGTGAATGGCAGCGCCAGGGCCTTGCGCCGCTACGGGTTTCGGTCAACTTATCGGTGCATCAACTGCGTCAGGGCAAACTGGTCAGCCTGGTGCGGCAAGTACTCGAAGAGTCGGGCCTGGAGCCGCGCTATCTGGAGCTCGAACTGACCGAAAGTCAGTTGCTCGACAGTGTTGAGCACATCATCAGCACCTTCCAGCAGTTGAGAGAGCTGGGCGTGAAGCTGGCCATCGACGACTTCGGCACCGGCTATTCTTCCCTGAGCTATCTGAAACGCTTCCCGGTGGACTACGTGAAAATCGATCAGGCGTTCATTCGCGGCCTGGGCGACGGCACTGAAGACGCAGCCATCACCCAGGCAATCATCGCCATGGCCCACAGCCTGGGCCTGAAAGTGGTGGCCGAAGGCGTCGAGAATCAGGTGCAGCTGGATTTCCTGAAAGCTAACGGCTGTGATGAAGTGCAGGGGTATTTGATCAGTCGGCCGCTGGAGGCGGAAGCGTTGGCAGCTTTGCTTGCTCAGGGTTTCATCAATAGTTGAATGGAGATGCTTTTCTGTAGGAACTGCCGAAGGCTGCAAGGCGCCTTATCTGACATACCGCTGTTCGCAGCCTTCGGTAGCTCCTACGGTCTGAGCGTGTGATGTCGGAATATTCCTTCATCGGTTCAGGATTTAGCCTTCAATTGCCAGCGTAAGAAGGTCCATGGCGCGTTTAACTGGGCGTCCAGCAGGTCATGTAGTATAACTACAAAAAAGCTACATCCCGTCCCACGCACCTTTGTCGAGTCCATCCATTGAATCTGCTGCAGCACATCGCCCAGTCACGCCATCTGTTACGCAAGTCGGAACTCAAAGTCGCCGACCACGTGCTGCTTGACCCTGCGGCTGTGATGCACAGTTCCATGGCCGATCTGGCGCACAACGTCGGGATCAGTGAACCCACTATCGTGCGTTTCTGCCGGGCTATTGGTTGCACCGGTTTTCAGGATCTGAAACTCAAGCTCGCGCAAAGTCTCGCGGCCGGGGCGAGTTTCGGGCAGTTCGCCATTCATGAAGATGACTCGGTCGCCGACTACAGCCTGAAGATTTTCGACACCACCTTGCATACGCTGATGGAAGTGCGCGAGAACCTTGACCCTCACGCCTTGCAGTTGGCTGTGACCGCCATGGCCTCGGCCAAGCGGGTCGAGTTCTATGGCTTCGGGGCTTCAGGGGCGGTGGCGGCGGATGCCCAGCACAAGTTCTTCCGCCTGCTGCTTAGCGCTGCGGCGTATTCGGATCCGCACATGCAAGCCATGTCAGCCGTGACGCTGGTTCCGACTGACGTTGCGGTGTGTATTTCCCAGTCCGGGCGTTCAAAGGATTTGCTGATTACCGCCAATCTGGTGCGCGAGACAGGCGCGACACTGATTACCTTGTGCCCGAGCCAGACGCCATTGGCTGAGCTGTCGTCAGTGAATCTGGCGATCGATGTGCATGAAGATACGGAAATCTACACGCCGCTGACCTCGCGCATCGCGCATCTGGTAGTCATTGATGTATTGGCGATGGGCGTCGCCATGGCTCGCGGTCCGAGCCTGGTCAACCACCTCAAGAGCGTAAAGCGCAGCTTGCGTAGCCTTCGCCTGTCGCCCAAGTCGATCAAATCTCACGAGGATTGATGCTCTGATCCCCAGCGATAAAGACTCCCGCCAGCTTCCTGACAGGTAGCTGGCGAGAGTTGCCGATATGAAAACTATCGGGCTTTTATCAGTTGAGAATCTCAACGTGTTCGATGCGGGTCAGCTCTTTGCCATCGTGGAAGATGGAGATGTGAGGTACGTCGTAGGTGGTCGGCTGCGAGAACGAGACCGGTTTTTCGGTCAGAACGGTCATGCCAATACCTTTGCTTTCAAGTTTCAGCTCCAGTCGCAGGCCCAGCGATTTGTCCTGAATGGCGGCGACTTCCAGAGTGGCTTCGGTGTTGCTGTTGGGTACGGTAACAGTCCCGGTAACCAGCAGCGTCGGACCCGACAGGCCTGGCATTTTGTTGATGCGGGCGTACCAGTCTTTGGTTTGAATGCTCATTGTTTAGCTCCTTGCTAATAGATAGTGTGTTTGCGTCCTGCAGGGCAACTATCTCAAGGGCCGGCTCCTCAAATGCAGTACATATTTATAGCGTTGTTACGCTGTATTTCTACGACTGAGCCACGACAGGTTCACCAATTTGTCACGCACCCGCCGCCTTACCGTCACGACCCAGGGGCATCCTGATACTCCCGCAACGCACTTGGGAGACAGGATATGCCTCGGCACTACGATGACTCGCAGCAGAACAGCACTGTTAAAACCCGTCGCCAGCAGGAAGACCAGCGTCGCATGGCTTTCCGTCGCGCGATCGAAAGTTATTCGGAAGAGCGCCGGCTGAACCAGGAGCTGTGCGATTACGACGATGGTCTTTCTGCGCAGCACTGGCAGGCAGCTAAACCTCCAGCGGGCGCCCGTCGAAACGCTCAACAAGCTGGCTGATCTGCGCACGTTCGGTGCGGATGAACGCCAGAAAGGCATGAGCTACCGGTGAGAGCCGCCGGTCTTTGGCCTGCACCACGCACCAGCTGCGATACAGCGGCAGCTCGGCCACTGGTAACTCCTTGAGCAGGCCAGTGGCGAGTTCCAGGCTGACCGCATGACGTGTCAGCAAGGCGATGCCCAATCCGGCCAGCACGCTTTCTCGCTGAGCTTCATGGGCAGCCACTTCCAGTGTCGTGGTGAAATGCACGCGCTTGTCCTTGAAATACTCTTCGCAGGCCTTGCGTGTTCCCGAGCCGTTCTCCCGGATCAGCAGAGGATAGGGTTCCAGATCCTTCAGATTCAGCGCGCGGCCATCGCACAGTGGATGGTCGGGCGGGGCGACGGCAACGATCGGATTATTGAGAAACGGCAGAAACTCCAGGCCCATGTCCTGGGGCACCATAGACATCACCACCAGATCGTCGCGGTTGTCCGATAGCCGCCGGATCACTTGAGCGCGGTTGACCACAGTCAGGCTGAGAATCACCTCTGGATACTTGCGCCTGAAGGCGGCGAATAGATGCGGGATGAAGTATTTACAGCTGGATTCCACCGCCAGCTTGAGCTGACCTTGCAGCGAACCCTGCATATCAGTGAGCTGCATATCCAGGCTTTCCAGGCGACCAAAAATATCCCGGCTCGCGGATTGCAGCGCTTCGGCGGCTTCGGTGAGGTAGAGTTTTTTGCCGACATATTCGAAGAGCGGCTGACCTACCAGCTCTTCCAGCTGGCGAATCTGCAAGCTGACAGCCGGTTGTGTAAGCGCCATTTCATCGGCCGCGCGGCTGTAGGAACGCAAATCACACACTTCGTTGAAAATCCGTAGCTGACGCAATGTCATACGCATCAATGACTTACGCACTTTTATAGCTCCCCGCCAATAGCTGAAGCGCCAACTATAAGTCTTTACTTATACACATCCCAACTTTTACTCATTTTTGTTAATCCCTGATCCAGCATAGGGTGTTCCTGCGGCAATCAACACACGTGCTGTTACAAAAAGCCCGGTTTGCCAACCGCCTGTTCAACGGTCGAGGAATTACTCGTGATAACAAAAATCCTGATCGCCAACCGCGGTGAAATTGCTGTCCGAATCGTGCGCGCTTGCGCCGAAATGGGCATTCGCTCGGTGGCGGTCTTTTCCGACGCCGACCGCCACGCGCTTCATGTGAAACGTGCGGACGAAGCCCACAGCATCGGTGCCGAACCCCTGGCCGGATACCTGAACCCGCGCAAGCTGGTCAATCTTGCCGTGGAAACCGGCTGTGATGCGTTGCACCCTGGTTACGGGTTCCTGTCGGAAAATGCCGAACTGGCGGACATCTGCGCCGAACGTGGCATCAAATTCATTGGACCTTCTGCAGAAGTCATCCGCCGTATGGGTGACAAGACCGAAGCCCGGCGCAGCATGATCAAAGCCGGGGTGCCGGTGACGCCGGGTACTGAAGGCAATGTTGCAGATATTGCTGAAGCCTTGCTCGAGGGTGATCGCATTGGCTATCCGGTGATGCTCAAGGCGACTTCCGGTGGCGGGGGACGTGGCATTCGCCGCTGCAACAGCCGCGAGGAGCTGGAGCAGGCTTTTCCTCGGGTGATCTCAGAAGCTACCAAGGCCTTTGGTTCGGCAGAAGTCTTTCTCGAAAAATGCATCGTCAACCCGAAGCACATCGAGGCGCAGATCCTCGGTGACAGCTTTGGTAATGTCGTGCACCTGTTCGAACGTGACTGCTCGATCCAGCGGCGCAACCAGAAGCTCATCGAAATCGCCCCAAGCCCGCAGCTGACTCCGGAACAGCGCGCCTATATTGGTGACTTGTCCGTGCGCGCCGCCAAGGCCGTAGGTTACGAGAACGCCGGTACCGTGGAGTTCCTGCTCGCCGAGGGCGAGGTGTACTTCATGGAGATGAACACCCGGGTGCAGGTGGAACACACCATCACCGAAGAAATCACCGGCATCGATATCGTCCGCGAGCAGATTCGCATCGCCTCCGGCCTGCCGCTTTCGGTCAAGCAGGAAGACATCATCCATCGCGGTTTTGCCCTGCAGTTCCGAATCAACGCCGAAGACCCGAAGAACAACTTCCTGCCCAGCTTCGGCAAGATTACTCGTTACTACGCGCCCGGCGGTCCCGGCGTGCGTACCGATACGGCGATCTATACCGGTTATACGATTCCGCCGTTCTATGACTCCATGTGCCTGAAGCTGATTGTCTGGGCGCTGACCTGGGAAGAGGCGATGGATCGCGGTCTGCGCGCCCTGGATGACATGCGTCTGCAAGGGGTGAAAACCACTGCGGCCTATTACCAGGAAATCCTGCGCAACCCCGAATTCCGTAGCGGTCAGTTCAATACCAGCTTCGTCGAAAGCCATCCTGAACTGACCAACTACTCGATCAAGCGCAAACCCGAAGAGCTTGCCCTGGCCATCGCCGCCGCCATTGCCGCGCATGCGGGCTTATAGATAAGCAGCGGCAAGCCTCAAGCCGCAAGCTGCAAGCAAAAGCAGATCTGCTTTTACTTGCGGCTTGTAGTTTGGAGCTTGCAGCTATGAGGAGATCCAAATGTCCAAGAAGATCTTTGTAACCGACACCATCCTGCGTGACGCCCACCAGTCGCTGCTGGCCACCCGGATGCGCACCGAAGACATGCTGCCGATCTGCGACAAGCTCGACAAAGTCGGCTATTGGTCGCTGGAATGCTGGGGCGGCGCGACGTTCGATGCCTGTGTGCGCTTCCTCAAAGAAGACCCGTGGGAGCGTCTGCGTCAGTTGCGTGCGGCATTGCCCAACACGCGCCTGCAAATGTTGTTACGCGGCCAGAACCTGCTGGGCTATCGGCATTACAGCGACGACGTGGTCAAAGCCTTCGTCGCCAAAGCTGCCGCCAACGGCATCGATGTATTCCGTATTTTCGACGCCATGAACGACGTGCGTAACCTGCGCGTGGCCATCGAGGCCGTGAAGGAGTCGGGCAAGCACGCTCAGGGCACGATCGCCTATACCACCAGCCCAGTACACACCATCGCCGCGTTCGTTGAACAGGCCAAACAAATGGAAGCCATGGGTTGCGACTCGGTGGCGATCAAGGACATGGCTGGCTTGCTGACGCCTTACGCCACCGGCGAACTGGTCAAGGCCCTGAAGGCTGAGCAATCGCTGCCGGTGTTCGTGCATTCCCATGACACCGCTGGCCTGGCTGCCATGTGCCAGCTCAAAGCCATCGAAAACGGTGCCGATCACATCGACACCGCGATCTCCAGCTTTGCCTGGGGCACTAGCCATCCGGGTACCGAGTCGATGGTTGCGGCCCTCAAAGGCAGCGAGTTCGACACTGGCCTGAACCTGGAGCTATTGCAGGAAATTGGTCTGTACTTCTACGCGGTGCGTAAGAAGTACCACCAGTTTGAAAGCGAATTCACCGCCGTGGATACCCGAGTGCAGGTCAATCAGGTGCCGGGCGGGATGATTTCCAACCTCGCCAACCAGCTCAAAGAGCAGGGCGCGCTGAACCGTATGGGTGAAGTGCTGGCCGAGATCCCCCGGGTTCGCAAGGATCTGGGCTATCCGCCGCTGGTGACCCCGACTTCGCAAATCGTGGGTACGCAGGCGTTCTTCAACGTGCTGGCCGGCGAGCGCTACAAAACCATCACCAACGAAGTAAAGCTGTACCTGCAAGGCGGTTACGGCAAAGCCCCTGGCCAGGTGGACGAAAAGCTGCGTCGTCAGGCGATCGGGAACGAAGAGCTGATCGATGTGCGTCCCGCTGACCTGCTCAAACCGGAGATGAACAAGCTGCGCGACGACATCGGGGCGTTGGCGACCTCGGAAGAAGACGTTCTGACTTACGCGATGTTCCCGGACATTGGTCGCAAGTTCCTCGAAGAGCGGGCTGCGGGCACATTGAAACCCGAAGTATTGCTACCTATCCCAGAAGCGGGCGGTGTGAGCAAGGCGGGTGGCGAAGGCGTGCCGACCGAGTTTGTCATTGATGTCCATGGCGAAAGCTACCGCGTCGATATCACGGGCGTCGGTGTCAAGGCCGAAGGCAAACGTCACTTCTACCTGTCCATCGATGGCATGCCGGAAGAAGTGGTGTTCGAGCCGCTCAACGAATTCGTCAGCGGCGGCGCCAGCAAGCGCACCCAGGCCAGCGGTCCCGGTCATGTCAGCACCAGCATGCCCGGCAACATCGTCGATGTACTGGTCAAGGAAGGCGACATGGTCAAAGCCGGTCAGGCTGTACTGATCACCGAAGCCATGAAAATGGAGACCGAAGTTCAGGCCGCCATTGCCGGCAAAGTGGTTGCCATTCACGTCGCCAAGGGTGATCGGGTCAATCCGGGAGAGATCCTGGTTGAGATCGAGGGTTGAAACAGATTCACGCATGATCTGTAGGAGCTGCCGAAGGCTGCGAAAGCGGTGCACCTGATACACCGCGTTCGCAGCCTGCGGCAGCTCCTACACAATTACCGCTTTACGATTTCCTCTGGGGAGCACTCGTGGCTCCCTTTTTTTATGGCTTTTTATAGCGCTTCTGAATCGCCTCAGCCACTTGCTTGAAGTTGATGCTCTTGGATGCGATTTTCTCCATGCCATCTTCTTTCAGGTAGCTGAACTTCACGTACAGGAGTTGGCCTGTATGTTTCTGCGCGTCGTTCAAGCCCGTGATCGATTTCTTCATGTCATTCAAACTGGTCGGGCTGGCTGCAAGCGTTACCCAGTCCGGTACAGGAATGACGCTGGCGAAATACTTCACGACCTCAACCAGCGTATTTCCGATGGGGAAAACCCCGCTGAAGCGCTCCTGAGCTTTGAACGGCGCGATGCCCATGTAGATGTCCGGCAGCGACTTGATCTGGCTCTCGATGCCATGTGTTTCACGGGACAGCAGAAACTCCATGATCTGTAACGGGGTGCCGACGATGATCAGGGATTGAACGCCTGCGCCAGTCTCGGAGAACAGATAGTAGTTTTTGCTGCCTGCCACCGCCTTCTTCAGTGCGCCGCGATCAATGATGACGCTGCCATATTTGCCGTTATGCAAGACGGGAGCAGGGACGCGCCATGGGTTTAGCGGTGCTGCTTTGGTGTTGATGTCCTGTGTGGCAAAAGCATTTTCTGTGGTCATGTTCACAACATCCTTGTTGTTTCTTGCGGGTTAATAAGTGCATGCCTGATTGGCACGAACAGAACCATACGTGTAAGCGATGAAATCTTAACTATTTGATATGTGACGACTTGTTGATGGTGAGTCGGTAGGAGCGAACTTGTTCGCGAGAGTTTGCGCCTGAGAGCTCGTCTCGCGAACAAGTTCGCTCCTACCCTCATGTAGTGGTATTACGATGGGCCGTTCAAACGCTGCGAAACGCTTCCAGCCCTTTGATTTGCTGCCCGCCTTCAAAGTTATCCGCCGCCAGCCAGCCTTCGAATGCTTTTTGCAGTTCCGGCCATTCGCTGTCGATGATCGAGTACCAGGCGGTGTTGCGGTTCACGCCTTTGACCACCATGTGCTGGCGGAACGTGCCTTCGTAGGTGAAACCGAAGCGGTCGGCGGCGCGTTTGGAGCGAGCGTTGTCGCCGTTGCATTTCCATTCCAGGCGGCGATTGCCCAGCGCAAAGGATTCTCGGGCCAGCAGATAAATCGCCTCGGTGCCTTTGGGCGTGCGCTGCATGGCGGCGCCAAAGGTCACGTGGCCGATCTCGATACGGCCGTGGGCCGGCACAATGGACATCAGGCTCAGGCAGCCCTCGACGGCGCCGGTTGCCTGATCGACTACAGCGTAGAACCAGGGGTCAGTATCGGCCGCATGACGGGCAAGCCAGGCGTTGAACTCAGTACGCTCTGAAAAAGGGCCGTAAGGCAGGTAGTCCCAGAGTTTGCGGTCCGAGCCCGGGCCTTCCAGTGCTGTCCACAAACCATCGGCATGGCGCGCGACATCGAGTTTTTCCAGGCGGATAAAACGGCCTTCAAGGGTGTGGCTATCCGGCAGGCTGGCGGGCTGCCAGTTGGTAACAGAAGTCGACATGGACACAGTTCCTAGATCATTTTGCGAAATTGAATGTAGCCCGGCCGCTCAGCGATGCGCTCGTAAAGCTGGATCGCTGTGGCATTGGTTTCATGGGTCAGCCAGTGCACCTTGTCACAGTTGTTGGCCTTGGCGGTGGCGTAAACATGTTCGATCAACAGTCGGCCAACACCGGTGCCGCGTTGTCCGGGATCGACCAATAAATCCTGGAGATAACAAGCATTGGCGATGCTCCAGTTCGAACGATGGTAGATGAAATGCACCATGCCCACCGCCTTGTCGTCCAGCCAGGCCAACGCGGCGTTGGTGGGTTCGGAGGGGTCGAGAAAGCGCTGCCAGGTGCTGGCGCTCACCGCGTCAGGCAACTCGGTTTTGTAGAAAGCCAGGTAGGCATGCCAAAGCGGCAGCCATGCGGCGTGATCCTGTTGGCTGACGGGGCGAATCTGGATAGCGGTCACAGCGGTCTCCGAACACAACGGTTGAGTTTGAATACGTTTGCGTAGGAGCGCGCTTGCCCGCGATAGCGATGGATCAATAACGTCATTGTTGACTGACCTGACGCTATCGCGGGCAAGCGCGCTCCTACGAATTCTTAAAACATGGAGCCATCTACACTCACCCCATCAACTGCGCCAGCTCCCGATCCTTGCCGTCTGCGCTGGCTGCCAGCCCTTCGCGCACCCCCTTGATATCTTCGGCCGAGCGGTTCTGGCTGAGTTTGCGCTTGCCTTCAAGCCGTTCGATGGGTAACGCAAAGCCAACGATGGCGCCGAGCATTTTGTCGATGTATTCAGCAGGCGCATCGGCCACGGCCCACGGGCTTGCGCGACCGGCTTCATGCTTGTCGGTCAGGGCGCTGACCACGTTCAGCAGGCGCTGCGCATCGCTGAACACTTCCGCAATGCCATAGGCATGAACCGCCACATAGTTCCACGTAGGCACGACCTTGCCGTGCTCGGCCTTGGCCGGATAAAACGCCGGGCTCACATAGGCGTCCGCGCCGGGAAAAATAATCAGCACTTCTGCGCCATTTTGCAGCGCGCGCCATTGAGGATTAGCCCGGGCGAGATGGCCGTAGAGGGTGCCATTGGCACCCTGTTCGCGCCGCAGCAGCAACGGCAGATGACTGGCCTGCATGCCGGTTTCGTCGTGGGTGACCAGGATCGCCAGGCGGGTATCTTCCATCAGCTGGTGCAGGCTCGCGATTTCGTCATCTCTGAAAGCAGCGGGGGTGTACATAAAATTCTCCTTGGCGACGGGATGAATCCTAGGCAGCCTATTGGTTTGTTGTAAGAGCCATTTACGCTCAATTCGATAGGGCCAATACATGTCCGAACAGCCGCCGTCTTTCCCGTTCAGCCTGGCCGGTATCGAACTGGACCGCCGTCAGGGTTTAAGCCGCCAGCTGTATCAGGCCTTGCGTATACGAATACTCGACGGACGCGTGAGTAGCGGCACGCGATTGCCTGCCAGCCGCGATCTGGCTACGTCATTGGGCATTTCCCGTAACAGCGTGATGCGCGCGTATGACCAGCTCTACGCTGAAGGCTTTACGGAGGGGCGTATCGGGGACGGAACCTACGTGGCTCAACTGACCGGACAAATGCCGACCGGCAAAAAACTATCCACAAAAGTGTCCACAGGCTTATCAACAAGCTTACCCACAGGTTTATCCACAAACATCCCGGATTCAGCCGAGTTTTCAACTGGAAAAGTTATCCACAGCTCGGCGATAGAGCTGCTCAAGCAGCATCATTTAAGCCGGCCTTCGTTGATCGGGCCTCGTGCCTTTCGTGTCGGTGTTCCGGCTTTCGATCTGTTCCCGTTTGAAGTGTGGGGCAAGCTGTACGCGGCTTTCTGGCGCAAACCTGATCTCGCTGTGCTGGGTTACGGCGAAGCGGCAGGCTTTAGACGACTGCGTGAACTCATCGCGGTTTATCTGCGTACTTCCCGGGGTTTGCAGTGCAGTGCTGAGCAAATAGTGATCACCAGTGGCGCACAGCAAGCCATAAGCCTTTGTGCACAGCTGCTGCTAGAGCCTGGCGATGGTGTGGCGATTGAAAATCCGGGCTATCGGGCCGCAGGTCATGCGTTCGCCGTGGCCGGCGCGAAATTGCAGGGTGTTGCCGTGGACGAAGAGGGCATGCGCGTCGCGCAGGTTGAGCGCAGTGACTGCAAACTGGCTTATGTCACGCCTTCCCATCAATACCCGATGGGGGTGGTCATGAGCCTGGCCCGACGTCTAGAACTGCTGGCCTGGGCGCAGAAGACTCAAGGCTGGATCGTCGAAGACGACTATGACGGCGAATACCGTTACAGCGGCGCACCGTTGGCGCCTCTCGCGGCGCTGGATCGGGCGGGGCGGGTTTTGTATGTCGGTACTTTTGGCAAGATTGCCTATCCGGGTTTGCGTCTGGGCTATCTGGTGTTGCCGGTCGAGCTGGTGGAGCCGTTCAGCCAGCGTCGCGCCTTGGATATGCGCCATTCGGAGATCAGCACTCAGGCGGTCATGGCTGAATTCATCGCCGCAGGTCATTTCCAGCGCCACATCCGCCGCATGCGCCGTGCCGCATTAAGTCGTCGCAATGCCTTGTCGAGCGGTTGGCCTGCGGACATTCGCGGCTGCGCAGCCATGCCCAAAGTGGTTGCCGGGCTGCATGTGGCGGTGCGGGTCGAGAGCCTGGCGCGGGAAAAGGAGCTCATCGACAAGGCTGAAAGCGTGGGCGTCGAAATCACTCCGTTGAGCAGCTACTGGCTGCCTGAATCCAACGAGCCTGCGGATGAGCGGGCGGGGCTGGTATTGGGATTTGCGGCGGTGCCGGAAGTGGATATCGTCGCGGCGCTAGAGAGGTTGAAGGCGGTTTGGCGGGATTGATATGCACCGCACCACCATCATGGTAGGAGCCAACTTGTTGGCGATTCGCCTGTGCGGACAATGGATCAGCATGGCCTGTTAAATCGCCTCGCCAACAAGTTGGCTCCTACCGGATGTGTTCCTTCAGACACGCCTGAGTCATGTAGGAGCTGCCGAAGGCTGCGAAGGCAACATGCCTGACACTCCGCGATTCGCAGCCTTCGGCAGCTCCTACAGGTAAGCGGCGGGGCCTAACGCGATATACTCCCCGCCATTCCCCTTTCAACCGAGACCTTCCATGAGTACTTCTCTTGCTGCGGCACCCGCTCGCAAGCCCGGTGCGCCGCTGATTGCCGCGTTCATTCTGTTGTTCATCGCAATGTTTCTGTTGAGCAGTGTTGGCATGCGCCAGGTGCTGTTGCTGATCGTCGGCGCGGCGTTGGGCTTGACCCTGTATCACGCCGCTTTTGGATTTACGTCGGCATGGCGGGTGTTCATTCGTGAACGCCGTGGTGCCGGGCTGCGGGCGCAGATGGTGATGCTGGCCATTGCCGTCGTGCTGTTTTTCCCGGCGCTTGGGGCGGGCACGTTGTTCGGTCAGCCGGTGAATGGTCTGGTAGCGCCAGCCGGCGTGTCCGTGGTGTTCGGTGCCTTTATCTTCGGTATCGGCATGCAGCTGGGCGGTGGTTGTGCGTCCGGTACGCTGTTCACGGCGGGCGGCGGCAACGCGCGGATGCTGGTGACCTTGCTGTTCTTCATCCTCGGATCGCTGATTGCGACCCATCACGTGGACTGGTGGTTTGCACTGCCGTCGTTCCCGGCCACCTCCATCGTCAAAAGTTTCGGCGTGATCCCGGCGCTGATCCTGAGCCTGGCGGTATTTGCCGTGATCGCCTTTGTCACGGTGCGTCTGGAGAAGCGTCGTCATGGTCAGCTGGAAGCTGCGGTGACCAGCGAGCATGTTGGCTTGCGCCGATTCCTGCGTGGCCCATGGCCTCTGGTGTGGGGTGCGATTGGCCTGGCTTTGCTCAACTACGCGACTCTTGCCCTGGCCGGCCGTCCATGGGGCATCACCTCGGCGTTCGCTTTGTGGGGCGCGAAGGTGGCGGGTTCGCTGGGCGTGGATGTGGGCAGTTGGGCGTTCTGGCAGATGCCGGCAAACGCCAAGGCGCTGGCCGCTCCGGTGTGGGAAGACATCACCAGTGTGATGGACATTGGCATCATGCTCGGTGCGTTGCTGGCTGCTGGCCTTGCAGGACGTTTCGCCCCGAACCTGAACATTCCGGCTCGCTCCATCGTGGCTGCGGTGATCGGCGGTTTGCTGTTGGGCTACGGTTCGCGTCTGGCTTATGGCTGCAACATCGGCGCGTACTTCAGCGGCATCGCCTCCGGCAGTCTGCACGGCTGGCTGTGGCTGGTGGCAGCCTATGTCGGGAACGTGGTGGGCGTGAAGTTCCGGCCGTTCTTCTTTGCCGGTGAGAAACCGCAAGTGGCGTTGAGCGGGTGTTGATGTAACAGAACCCCAAATCTCGTAGGAGCGCGCTTGCCCGCGATGGCGGTGTATCAGTCACATTGTCACTGGCTGACCTGACGCTATCGCGGGCAAGCGCGCTCCTACGGAAGATTGTTTATTTACCCATCTGCTCCTTCGCCAGCTTCACGATGTTCTCCACAGTGAATCCGAACTTGGCCTGCAGCTTATCGATAGGGGCTGAGGCGCCGAAGGTGGTCATCATGACTTTGGCACCCGTGTTGCCCACGTAACGGTCCCAACCCAAGGGCCCGGCCTGTTCCACGGCGACCCGCGCCCTTACTGCGGGCGGGAATACGCTGTCGCGATAGGCCTGATCCTGATCCTCGAACAACTCCCAACTCGGCATCGATACCACACGAGCGGCCACGCCTTGGGCTTTCAATTTTTCAAAAGCCTCAACTACCAGGCCGACTTCGCTGCCCGTCGCGATCAGAATCACCTCCGGCTCGCCCTCTTTGGCATCCGCCAGCACATAAGCGCCTTTTGAGAGCCCTTCGGCGGATGAATACTGCGTGCGATCCAGCGTCGGCAGCGGCTGACGCGACAGCACGATGCAAGAAGGTCGATTGGTCTGCGCCAGAGCTATTTTCCACGCCTGAGCTGTTTCATTAGCATCGCCAGGGCGCAGGGTGAGCAAGCCCGGCGTGGCTCGCAGCTGGGTCAGTTGTTCGATGGGCTGGTGAGTCGGGCCGTCTTCCCCCACACCGATGGAGTCGTGGGTGAACACGAAGACCACCGGCAACTCCATGATCGACGCCAGACGAATCGGCGGCTTCATGTAGTCGCTGAACACCAGGAAGGTCGAGGTGTAAGGCCGCACATAGGACAGCGCCATGCCATTGGCAATGGAGCCCATGGCGTGTTCGCGGATGCCGAAGTGCAGGTTGCGACCGCTGTAGTTATCAGCGGAAAAACTGCCCGCACCGTCGAAGGTCAGGTTGGTCTTGGTGGAAGGTGACAAGTCCGCCGAGCCGCCCAGCAGCCAGGGAATCTTCGCCGCGAAAGCATTGAGGACCTTGCCGCCGGAGGCACGGGACGCGATGCCTTTGGCATCCACATCGAAGGCTTCGAGATTGTCCTGCCACTGCGCGGGCATCTCCCCGGCGCGCATGCGTTGCAGCTCGTCAGCCAGATCGGGTTGCTGATCTTTCAGCGCATTCAGTGCAGCCTGCCAGGCTTCATAGTCGCCGGCGTTACGTTCTACCAGGGCATCACGCAACCAGGTGCGGGCGTCGTCAGGCACCAGGAAGCTGGAATTTTCATCCCAGCCATAAGCCTTTTTGGTGAGCTTGATTTCATCTTCACCCAATGGCTCGCCGTGGGCTGCCGCAGTGTTGTGCTTATGGGGTGAGCCATAGCCGATCACGCTGTCGACCACGATCAGCGTTGGCGCATCATTGGTGCGCTTGAACACTTCGATGGCGCGGGCCAATGCCTCGGTGTCGTTGGCATCTGCCACATGCAGAGTGTTCCAGCCATAGCCTTCGAAACGCGTCTGCACATCCTCGCTGAACGCTAGCTCGGTGTGGCCTTCGATGCTGATGGTGTTGTTGTCGTAGATCCAGCAAAGATTGGCGAGCTTCAAATGCCCGGCCATGGACGCTGCCTCGCTGGTCACGCCCTCCATCATGTCGCCGTCGCCACACAGCACGTAGACGCTGTAGTCGAACAGGGTGCGGTCCGGCCCATTGAAGCGCTCGCCCAGCCAGCGCTCCGCCATGGCCATGCCGACGCTGTTGGCGCAGCCCTGACCCAGCGGGCCGGTGGTGGTCTCTACGCCAGTGGTCATGCGGTATTCCGGATGGCCTGGGGTTTTGGAGTCGAGCTGGCGGAACTGCTTGATGTCTTCAAGGCTTACAGCGGGTTTACCCGACGGTTTGCCGTGCTCGTCGATTTCGATAACGCCCGCCAGGTGTAGCAGCGAGTACAGCAACATGGACGCATGGCCTACCGACAGCACGAAGCGGTCACGATTCGGCCAGTCCGGGTGCTCGGGGTGATAGCGCAGGAATTGATTCCACAGGGTGTAGCCCACCGGCGCCAGGGCCATGGGCGTACCGGGGTGGCCAGAATTGGCCTTCTGTACGGCATCCATGGCCAGAGTGCGGATGGTGTTGATGCAGAGTTGGTCGCGTGCGGTGCTTTGTTCGCTGGAAAAAGACGAGCCCATTGAATTAACCCTCGGTGACGTGTTGCTTAACAGCAGAGAAGGGTTGAGCGTAGTCGGGGGTGGTTTGTTCCTGCGGATTTTGTGATGTCAGATCGCTGCCCGCTTTATTTATGGTCGAAACCTTAACTGAACATTAATCGATTCAGCTTTTGTGCCGTCTGGCGCGAACCATATGTCGGAAAGGGATTCGAAGCAGGGGAGTGGCGTGCATTACGCAGTCGCCCTGAGGTCATCCCATGAAACAAGCCATCATCCAGAAGTACCGATTTCTGATCAAAACTGTGGGTTACGTAGGTTGGTCGCTGTTCTGGCTGCTGATCTGGGACATCATCGTCACCGCCGATTTCATGCTGTTTCTCGATCGCAAGATCAGTCTGCCGTCCATGCCGCTGACCTTGCTGGGTTCTGCTTTGGTGGTGTTGACCAGCTTCCGTAACTCCAGCGCCTACAACCGCTGGTGGGAAGCCCGCACGCTATGGGGCGCACTGGTCAACAACTCCCGTAGCTTCGCCCGCCAGGTGCTGACCCTCATCGAGGATGACGGCGACATCAACCCCACCAAAGCCATCCTGCTGAAAAGGCATGTGGCCTACGTAAAGTGCCTGTCGGCGCATTTGAAGGGTAATTCCTGCGGCGAAGACGTGCGGTCGCTGATCACCCGCGAAGAGTATTCACGCAGGCACGACACCAACAACTTCCCAATGACGTGCTCAACGCCTCGGCTGCCTTGCTGGCCAAGGAATACGAAGCCGGTCGCCTGGACAGCATTCGTCTGGCGCGCATCGAGTCGACACTGGTGGAAATTTCCAACTGCCAGGGCGGCATGGAGCGTATCGCCAACACGCCGCTGCCTTACCCGTACGTGGCGTTTCCGCGACTGTTTATCAGCCTGTTCTGCCTGATCGTGCCAATTGGCCTGGTGGACACCCTGGGCTGGTTCACCCCGCTGGCTTCGACGGTAGTGGGCTTCATGCTGCTGGCCATCGAGAAAATCGGCACCGACCTGCAAAGCCCGTTCAGCGCCAGCGAGCACGAAATCCAGATGACTGCGCTGTGCGACAACATCGAGCGCAACCTGGATTCAATGCTGCGGGATGCGCGGGTTGAAAGCACCGTCTGATCAACCTGCTTGAATTGAAACGCTGTGCCTGTGGGAGCGGTGCTTGCCCGCGATATAGACGCAGCGATTTATCAGATACACCGCGTCGCCTTTATCGCGGGCAAGCACCGCTCCCACAGGGGAAGCCGCAATCTTCGGGAGCAATCAGGAAATCTTCTTCCAGAACGCATCCGCCTCCGGATTACGGTTACCCCGCCAGCGCACCAGAATGACCTCAAGGTGATCGGACTCCATGTCCGGATACAGCCGCACCAACTCCTTGCGCTCGATCATCGCTGCCACCATGGTGTGGGGCATGCAGGCTACGCCGTGTCCCGCTGCGGCCATGGGTTTGAGGGCTTCCGAGACAGTGGCTTCGAACACCCGGCGTAACCGGTGCGGCTCCGGGTGGCGTTTGATCTGCTTGCGCGACAAGTCATGCAATTGCGCACTGCGGGCGTAAGTCAGCCATGGAATCGACACCTCAGGATCCGCGCAGCGGGCCGCCAGTTCAGGCGTCGCCACCCAGTACAGCTCGTCATGACCCAAGGACAACACTTCGAACTCGCTTTGCCGCGAATACGGCTCGGTCTGCGCATCCCGATAAAACAGAATGAAATCGCAGCGCCCTGACATCAACGCCATGTAGTAGTCATCGGTACTGCGATAGCCCGTGTCGATCCGGGTGAACATCGGCGCGTCGACCGTCGAGAACTGGCTGATCCAGTCCGGGAAGAAGTTGCAGCCCAAGGTATGCAGCGATGCAAACGTCAGCGCTCGCTCGATGATCTTCACGCTTTGCTCGCAATCCCGGGCCAGGCGCACCAGTTCTGAGGCATTGGGCAGCAACGCCTCGCCGGCAGCGGTCAGGCGGATCGGATTCTTGCTGCGGTCAATCAGCGTGGTGCCCAGACGCGCTTCCAGCAACTGAATGCGCCGGCTGAGGGCTGACTGCGATGAGCCTCGCATACTGGCGGCGGCGGTGAATTTGCCGGTGTCAGCCAGCGCAAGAAAATCCTCGTACCAATCGATATCCATACACTATTCCAAAATTCGATAGCTCAACCAGCATAGTGGATCAACTCTTACTAACGCATGCAGGTTTTGTATGGCTATTGTGCAGGTAATCGCCACCTGCCGGTCTATCGTGGTCCACTAATCATTACAAGAATATGTCGTAGAAGGGGCACTGCTATGCAAAAACGGAATGGCCTTAAAACGTTACTCACATCCTCAATGCTGCTGCTGAGTCTGGCCGGCACTGCTGCCGCACAGGCTGGCGTCCTGGAAAAGGTCAAGGCTCACGGCGCCGTGCGTTGTGGCGTGGCCAGTGACAAACCGGGGTTTTCGCTGATTGATGACAAGGGCCAATGGACCGGCATGGACGTTGACCTCTGCCGCGCGGTTGCCGCAGCCGTTTTGGGCGACTCGACCAAGGTTGAGTACATCGCCACCACCGGCAAGAATCGCTTCACCGCGCTGGCTTCCGGCGAAATTGACGTGTTGTCCCGTGCGACCTCATGGACGGCCGACCGCATCGCCAGCCTCGGTGTGGATTTCACCACGGTCTGGTTCTACGACGGCCAGGGTTTCATGACCCACGCCAAAGACGGCATCCAGAAACTGACTGACCTGGACGGCGCGACGTTCTGTCTTTCACCGGGCACTACCTCGGAACAGAACCTGGATGACTACTTCAGCCAGCGCGGCCTGACCTACAAAACCGTGATCATCGAAAAGAGCCCAGAGCTGTTCGCAGCCTTCCAGAGCGGGCGCTGCAACGCGATTTCCAACGACCTGTCGGGCCTGGCCTCGCGTCGTGCGGTCATGAACAACCCGCAAGACTACGCGCTGCTGCCTGAGATCATCTCCAAGGAGCCGCTGGGTGCGTTCGTCGCGCAGGGCGATACCGTGTGGCGCAACATCGTGACCTGGACCGCCTACGCGCTGATGACCGCCGAGGAATTCGGCATCACCTCAGCCAACGTCGACGAAATGCACAGCAAGAAGGGTGGTTCGGCCGACGTTGCACGTCTGCTCGGCACTGACGGTTCGGTTGGCAAGGCATTCGGCCTGGACAACGACTGGGCGTACCGGGCGATCAAGCAGGTGGGCAATTACGCCGAAGTCTACGATCGCAACCTCGGCGAAAAGACCATTCTGAACTTCCCGCGTGGCCTTAACCGCACCTGGAAAGATCAGGGTCTGCTGTACGCGCCGCCAATCCGCTGATCGCGTCATCACCCAACGGAAATACTTTCATGTGGACCCAACGCTTGCAGAACGCTCGAGTGCTGAGCGTGCTGCAGCAAGGCCTGGTTCTGGCCATTGTTGCAGCTGTGTTTTACGTGCTGGCGCATAACGCCAGCCTCAATTTGAAGGCGCTGAACATCGCCTCCGGCTTTGACTTTCTGTCGCAGCGGGCGGGCTATGACATCAGCTTCAAACTGATCGACTTCACCCCGAACGACAGCTACGGCCGTGCGTACCTGGTGGGGTTGCTCAATACGTTGCTGGTCTCGGTGATGAGTATCGTGACCGCGACTGTGCTGGGCGTGGCGTTGGGCCTGTGCAAGGTTTCCGAGAACTGGCTGATCAGTCGCCTGGCCGGTGCCAGCATCGAATTTTTGCGTAACGTGCCGTTGGTGGTGCATCTGGTCTGGTGGTACGGGCTGGCGTTGGCGCTGCCTGGGGTTAAACAGGCTATTTCGCTGTTCGACGTGGCGTATCTGAGCAACAGCGGCTTGATGTTGCCGTGGCCTGCCAAGGGTTCGCTGGTGGGCTGGGGCGTGGCATTGATGGTCCTTGGCGCGCTGTTGGGCTTGATTGCCTGCCGCTTTCGCGACGCCAAATCCCAATGGCGCAGCTTCACCCCACGACGCTGGCCGCTGCTCTTGGCAGGGGCGCTGCTATTGCCGCTGCTGGCGTATGCCTTGAGTGACGCGCACTGGGCCTGGGAAGTCCCGGCCGCCAAAGGTTTCGGCTTCAAGGGTGGCGTGGCGCTGGTGCCGGAACTGCTTGCGTTGTGGCTGGCTTTGTCCTTCTACAGCGCCAGTTACATTGCCGAAATCGTGCGTGGCGCGATCCAGTCAGTGCAGCGCGGGCAGTACGAAGCGGCCAAGGCTTTGGGTTTCGAATATGGCCCGACCATGCGCCAGCTGATCGTGCCGCAAGCGATTTATCCGATGATTCCGCAGGTCACCAACACCTACCTGAACATCGTCAAGAACTCCTCCCTTGGCGTGGTCATCGGTTTCATGGAAATGGTCTCGTCCACCGGCGGGACCACCTTGAACCAGACCGGTCAGGCCATTGAGTGCATCGCGCTGGTGATGGGCACTTACTGCGTGATCAGCCTGCTGATTTCCATCGCGATGAACATTTATAACCATCGCATCAGCCAGCGAGGTCATTGACGGTGAACATGATCAATCAACCCACCGCCGAGCGCCTGCCGCCCAGCAAGCCGTTGCCGGTGCAGATACGTGAATGGGCGCGCGAGCATCTGTTCCCCAGTGTCGGTCATGGTCTGCTGACCATCGCCGTGCTGGCACTGCTGCTGTGGACCATTCCGGCGGCGCTCAACTGGCTGGTGTTTGACGCCACCTTTGTCGGCACCGCTCGCACCGAGTGCAACCCCCACGGTGCGTGCTGGCTGCCGATTACTCAGCGCTGGAACCTGTTCGTGTATGGCTTCTATCCGGAAGCCGAACGCTGGCGCGTCAACCTCGCCCTGTTTCTGGCGGTGTTCGCCTTCGTCCTGCTGTTCTTCAAGCGCCTGGACCGGCGTCTGCTGATTGGTTATCTGGCGCTGTTGCCGGTGGTCATGTGGTGGCTGCTCAAAGGCGGCGCGGGTTTGCCGGAGATCTCTTCGACCAAGTTCGCCGGGATGATGGTGACGGTGTTTCTCGGCACGGTAGGCATGATCTTCGCCTTGCCTATCGGGATTCTGCTGGCGCTCGGGCGTCGCTCGAAGAAACCGGTGATCCGCATGCTCAGTGTCACCTACATCGAGCTGGTGCGTTCGGTGCCGGTCATTTCGCTCCTGTTCATGGCCTCGCTGATGATCCAGCTGTTTCTGCCACCGGGTTCGGCGTTCGACATCCTGTTGCGGGTGCAACTGGTGCTGATTCTGTTCACCGCCGCCTATATGGCTGAAACCTTGCGCGGCGGGCTGCAGAACCTGCCCAAAGGCCAATACGAAGCGGCTCAGGCTCTGGGCTTTGGCTATTGGAAAACCATGGGCCAGATCGTGCTGCCCCAGGTGTTGAAACAGTCCATCGCGCCCTTGCTGACCCAGTTCATCGGCCTGTTCAAGGAAACCACACTGGTGATGATTGTCGGCGTGCTGGACATCGTCGGTATCGCCATGAGCACTGCCGCCGCGCCGGAATGGGTGGGCTATGGCCACGAAATCTATATTTTCCTGGCGATTTATTTCTTCGTCATCTGCTTCGCACTGTCGCGCTATGCCCGACACCTTGAAAAGAAACTGGAACAGAACCGCTCATGACTGATCATCGCGAGGCTGACGCAGCCCCTATCGTGCGTATCGAGCAACTGAACAAGTGGTATGGCAAATCCCACGTCCTGCGCGACATCTCGCTGTCGGTCAAACCCGGCGAGAAAGTGGTGATTTGCGGCCCGTCAGGTTCGGGCAAATCCACTTTGATTCGTTGTATCAATCAACTGGAACAGCATCAGCAAGGCACCATCGAGGTGTTGGGCGAAGTGCTGGATGGCAACGTGAAACGCCTGGAGCGAATTCGCCGTCAGGTCGGCATGTGCTTCCAGCATTTCAATCTGTTCCCGCACCTGACGGTGTTGAAAAACTGCACTTTGCCGCAGACCTCGAACCTCGGTGTGCCGGAGAAAGAGGCCATCGAGCGTGCGCTGGCGCTGCTCGACAAGGTCCGGATGCGCGACCACGCCAACAAGTTTCCGTCGCAGTTGTCCGGTGGTCAGCAGCAGCGCATCGCAATTGCCCGTGCGTTGTGCATGCAGCCCAAAGTCATGCTGTTTGACGAGCCGACCTCGGCACTGGATCCGGAAATGATCGCCGAAGTGCTGGAGGTCATGACCGGCCTGGCGCAGGACGGCATGACCATGATCTGCGTGACCCACGAAATGGGCTTTGCCCGCAAAGTCGCAGACCGGGTGGTGTTCATGGATCAAGGTGAAATCGTTGAGCAAGCGACGCCTGATCGTTTCTTCTCGGCGCCGGAATCCGAGCGCACCCGCCGCTTCCTCAATCAGATCCTCGACCATGGAGTCCACGCGTGATGGCCAATCCTATTGCTATAGCGCTGCACGGTGGCGCAGGCGTTTTGACTCCTGGTCTGCTGACCCCGGAAGACGAAACCACTATTCATGACGCCTTGTTGCGCGCGTTGAAAGCTGGCCTGACGCTGCTCGAACAGGACGGCAGCAGCCTCGACGCCGTGCAGGCGGCCGTCGTTGAGCTGGAAGAGTGCCCTTGGTTCAACGCCGGTAAAGGCGCGGTATTTACCCACACCGGCGATCACGAACTGGACGCGGCAATCATGCACGGTGCCAACCGGGAAGCGGGTGCCGTGGCGGGGATTCACTTTGTCCGCAACCCGATCCTCGCAGCGCGGGCCGTGATGGAACATAGCGAGCACGTTTTGCTCGCGGGCGTCGGTGCCGATGCTTTCCTGGAGACTCAGGATCTGGAGCGCGTACCTAACGACTGGTACGACACCGACCTGCGTCGTCGCCAATGGCAAACCCAGCTTGAGCAGCCTAATAGCGTCTCGCTGGAACCAGGCGGCGTGGACAAGAAATTTGGCACCGTGGGCGCAGTGGCGCTGGATCGTCATGGTCATGTGGCGGCTGCCACTTCAACGGGCGGGATCACCAACAAGCGTTATGGCCGTGTGGGCGACTCGCCACTGATTGGCACAGGCACTTGGGCAGATGATCGCAGTGCGGCGATTTCTGCAACGGGTCACGGCGAATACTTCATCCGCACGGTAGTGGCGCACAACATCGCGTCCCGGGTCTTGCTGGCTGGCGAAACGCTGAATACCGCGTGCGACACGGTCGTGTCAGGCGAATTGAAAACCATGGGCGGCAACGGCGGCGTCATCGCAGTCTCCCCGACGGGCGAAACCGCGCTGAGCTTCAACACCTCAGGCATGTATCGCGCATGGCGGGACGAGCAGGGCGGTTTGCATACGGCCATTTATGCGGCGGATGATCGGTTGCATCAAGCTTGAGCATTACCTGTGGGAGCGGTGCTTGCCCGCGATAAGAACACCGCAGATGTCAGTTAGATCGCGTAAACCTTATCGCGGGCAAGCACCGCTCCCACAGGAAATCATCCAACAAGAGCTTCGCGACTTAGCGCAGCTCCCCACACAAGTCCACTTCCACCAACCGGCGCACTTCATCCAGTGGCAGACCTGCACCGAGCAGCATGTGCAGTTTGCCCAGCGTTGCTTCTCGGGTCATGCCGCCGCCGGACAGGACGCCCACGCCACGCAAGCGGCTGCCGGCTTCGTAGACGTCCAGTTCGACGCCGCCTTCATGGCACTGCGTAATTGCAACTACGCAGATGCCTTGCTGGCGGGCGGATTCGAGGCTGGCGAGGAAGGCCGGGTCATCGCTGGGACCGGTACCGCTGCCGAAGCATTCAAGCACCAGACCCTGGATACCGCTGGCGATCATTGCGTTCACCTGAGCCGCACCGATACCGGGAAACAATGGCAGCACGGCCACTGTCGACAACGCTTTCGAGTAGCGATATTCCAGCTGCGCAGGGCAGGTGACCGGGGTTTCGCCGCTGTGGGCGCGGTTGAGTGCGGCAAACGGATGGCGGCCGAAGCTGCGGATTTTCGCGCAACGGGTCGGTGCCAATAGTTCGCCGTGGAAATACAGGTGCACGCCAGAGGGCAAACCTTTGCCCAACGCCAGCAGCGAGCCGTTGACGTTTTCCCAGGCATCGCTGTCCGGGACGCCAGCGGGCAGCATAGAGCCGGTGAACAGCACTGGTGCGCTGAGCCCCAGCAACTGGAAGCTCATTGCCGCCGCGCTGTAGGCCAAGGTGTCAGTGCCATGCAGAACCAGCACCGCGTCGCAGCCATCCATTTCAACAGCCTGGACAACCGCTTCACGCAGTCGCAGCCAGTAGGCGGGGGTCATGTTGGCGCTGTCGATCAGCGGTGCCATCTCGCGAAAGCACCACTCAGGGACTACCAGCTCAGGCTGCTCGGCCAGTTGTCCGGCCATGCGTGCCTCGAAACCCGACGCCGGAGCCAGGCCGTTGGCGCTGGCCTGCATGCCAATGGTGCCGCCGGTATAAAGAACCATGACGCGCTGAGCGGGTTTAGGCTGTTCAAGAGTCATGGTTCTTCTCCGGTACGACAGTGGTTGCAGCTCAGTAACTATCAGGCTTGAGTAGCAGGCTTCGCCGTTGCCTCAACCGGATTGACCGGTGTGTGGCTCGGGTTGGCAGGCCATGCATTGCGGTCCAGGTCCAGATCCGGGAACTGGCTCGAATCAAACACTGGAGTTTTGACGCCCGCCTTACGTTGCGCATCGTAGTCACGCAGGATGCGCATGGCGACTTTGAACAACATTGCCAGGGCGATCAAGTTCACGAAGGCCAGCAGCGTCATGGTGATGTCGGCGAAAGCGAACACGGTGTTGAGATCAACAACGGCGCCCCACAGGATCAGCACCAGCACGAAAATCCGATAACCGACGATGGCTTTCTTGCTCTCGCCAACCAGGAACCGCAGGCTGTTTTCACCCAGATAGTAGTTGTAGAGAATCGAGGTGAACACGAACAGTGCCAAGGCAACGCTGATGAAAATTCGACCCCAGTCGCCTACCACGGCGGCCAGCGAGTTCTGTGCCAGAACGATACCGTTGCCGCTGTAACCCACGTCATAGATACCCGACAGCAGGATCAGCAACGCGGTACAAGTGCAGATTACGAAGGTATCGAGGAACACGCTGAACGCCTGAACCACACCCTGGGAAATCGGGTGTTCAACCTGCGCAACGGCGGCCACGTTTGGCGCGCTGCCCAGACCGGCTTCGTTGGCGAACACGCCACGTTTCACGCCCATGACGATCGCGCTGCCGATCAGGCCGCCAAACACCGGGTCCAGACCAAAGGCGCTTTTGACGATCGTCGCCAGCATGGCTGGAACGTGGTCGATCTGCAGAACGATGACGTAGATGGTCACGGCGATGTAGATCAGGGTTTTGACCGGCACCAGCAGGTCGGAAATAGCGGCGATACGCTTGATACCACCAATGAACGCCAGACCCAAAAGAACCACAAGGCAAATACCGGTGGTCATGGTGTCGATGCCGAACGCGCCCTTCAGGGAGTCAGTCACCGCGTGGGATTGCAAGCCGTTGAAGGCAAAACCGAAGGTCACCAGCAGCAAGACTGCCATGACCATACCGAGCCAGCGCTTACCCAGGCCATGCTGGATGTAATACGCCGGACCGCCGCGGAACTGTCCTTCGGAGTCTTTGCGTTTGTAGAGCTGAGCGAGCGAACACTCGATGAAGCTGCTGGCCATCCCCACCAGTGCGGTGACCCACATCCAGAACACGGCACCCGGACCGCCCAGCGTCACGGCGATGCCGACACCGGCGATATTCCCTGCGCCAACACGTCCGGCAAGGCTGAGCATCAATGCCTGGAAGGAACTGAGCTGGCCGGTGCTGTTACGTAAACTATCCCTGAAAACAGCGAACATATGGAAAAAGTGGCGAAACTGGACGAAACGCGAACGAATCGTGAAGTAACCGCCGAGCCCTACGATCAGTACGATCAGCACTTTGCCCGAGAGGAAGTCGTTGATGACTTCAAGCATTGGAGAATCCTCGCTGTTGTTTTTAGGGGGCGCGCACTATACCGGTGCGCTCGTCTTGCGTCTGCAATACTTTTCCTTTGTTATTAATGGGATACGTCCGTGTGGGGTGTGGCTTTACTCGTTTTGCAGGTAAAAAAAAGGGCCCGGAGAGAATCGTCTCTGGACCCCCAAAAGGGAGAGAGGTGTCTAGTCCCTCTACCTGGTGAGCTGTAGGCTTGCGCCAAAAGTGGCTACGCTCGGCCATGCTGCGTTAAAAACAGGCTCGGAATGCTCATTTAGGCCCCTAAACTCCGCTTCCTCGCCTGTTTTTGCCTTGCCTGACCTTCGCTCGCCGACTTTTGGCACTGAGCCTAATAAATGCATTAGGCCTTCAGCGGCACTAGGCGCGGAGCGATCATGTTTTCCGGACGCAGGATGTCGTCAAGCATGGCATCGTTGAGCAAGCCTTCTTCGCGTACCAGCTCCAGTACGCCGCGCCCTGTTTCCAGGGCGATGCGAGCGATACGGGTGGCGTTTTCATAACCGATGTACGGGTTCAGTGCGGTCACCAGGCCGATGGAATGTTCCACCAGTTCGCGGCAGCGGGCTTCGTTGGCGGTAATGCCGACGATGCAGTGCTCGCGCAGCATGTCCATGGCGCGTTGCAGCAGGCGGATCGAGTCGAAAATCTTGTAAGCGATCAGCGGCTCCATCACGTTGAGCTGCAATTGGCCGCCTTCGGCCGCCATGGTCAGTGCCAGGTCATTGCCGATGATTTCGAAGGCAACCATGTTGACTGCTTCCGGGATAACCGGATTGACCTTGCCGGGCATGATCGAGCTGCCGGGCTGACGCGCTGGCAGGTTGATTTCGTTGATGCCGGTGCGTGGGCCGCTGGACAGCAGGCGCAGGTCGTTGCAGATCTTCGACAGCTTGACCGCAGTACGCTTGAGCATGCCGGAGAACAGCACGAAGGCGCCCATGTCGGAGGTCGCTTCGATCAGGTCGGCGGCCGGCACCAGCGGTTGACCGCTGATGATCGCCAGGCGATCCACCGCCAGCTTCTGATAGCCAGGGTCGGCGTTGATGCCGGTGCCGATGGCGGTACCGCCCAGGTTCACTTCGGTGAGCAACTCGGGAGCAAGGCTGCGCAGACGATTCAGGTCTTCAGTCAGGGTCGTGGCGAAAGCGCGGAATTCCTGGCCGAGTGTCATCGGTACAGCGTCCTGCAACTGGGTACGGCCCATTTTCAGAACGTGATTGAATTCCTGACCCTTGGCGGCGAACGCCTGAATCAGGCTGTCGAGGCTGGCCAACAGCGCGTCGTGACCCAGCAGCAAGCCCAGGCGAATGGCCGTCGGGTAAGCGTCGTTGGTGGACTGCGCCATGTTGACGTCGTTGTTCGGGTGCAGCTGGTTGTAATCGCCTTTCTCCAGGCCCATTGCTTCCAGCGCAATGTTGGCGATGACTTCGTTGGCATTCATGTTGGTTGAAGTGCCAGCGCCGCCTTGAATCATGTCCACCACGAAATGCTCGTGGAAATCGCCGCGAATCAGACGTGCACAGGCTTCACTGATGGCCGCATGCTTGGTCGCATTAAGGTGACCCAGTTGATGGTTGGCATCAGCTGCAGCTTGCTTGACCATCGCCAGGCCGACAACCAGCTTGGGGTAGTGAGAAAGCGGAACGCCGGAGAGGTGAAAGTTGTTCACCGCACGCAGGGTCTGGATACCGTAGTACGCGTCAGCGGGTACTTCGAGAACACCAAGCAGGTCTTTTTCGATGCGCGATGATGCAGGCGAGGACATGATAGAGATAGTCTCAAGAAGGCACGGATAATGCCGGAACGCTGCGGATACTGGCCTTTCCAGCAATATTTGACTAATGCTGTTACACACTGGCCCATGCACAAACGGCATAATGTCTCTGTGACTTGAATTGATTCAGAAGCGTGACTCATGTGGGAGCGGTGCTTGCCCGCGATAAGGCTGGATGCGATCTAACGTGAACGGAGTCCAGCCTTATCGCGGGCAAGCACCGCTCCCACAGGACTGTGGAGAGGGACAACATGAATCTGGAAAGCAAATGGCTGGAAGACTTCAGCGCTCTGGCTGCCACCCGCAGTTTTTCCCAGGCGGCGGAGCGGCGGTTTGTAACGCAACCTGCGTTCAGCCGGCGTATTCGCAGCCTTGAAGCCGCGCTGGGGCTGACTCTGGTCAATCGCTCGCGCACGCCCATCGAGCTGACGGCGGCGGGGCAGTTGTTTCTGGTCACGGCGCGTACCGTGGTTGATCAGTTGGGCGAAGTGCTGCGCCACTTGCACCACCTGGAAGGCGGGCAGGGCGAGGTCATGCAAGTCGCAGCGGCGCACTCCCTGGCCCTGGGCTTCTTCCCGCGCTGGATCGCACAGTTGCGCAACGAAGGCCTGAATATTGCCACTCGACTGGTCGCCACCAACGTCGGCGAGGCGGTGCATGCCCTGCGTGAAGGCGGCTGTGACCTGATGCTGGCGTTCTACGACCCGGACGCCGCCCTGCAAATGGACCCGGAAATCTTCCCGTCGCTGCATCTGGCGCACACTGAAATGCTCCCGGTCTGCGCGGCCGACGAACACGGTCAGCCGTTGTTCGGTCTGGAAGATGGCGGCAGCGTGCCGCTTCTGGCGTATAGCGCGGGTGCTTTTCTCGGACGCTCGGTGAACCTGCTGCTGCGCCAGCGGAATCTGCGCTTCACCACAGTCTATGAAACGGCCATGGCTGACAGCCTGAAAAGCATGGCGCTGGAAGGACTGGGTATCGCCTGGGTGCCGCGATTGAGCGTGCGTGCCGAACTGGCTCGCGGTGAGCTGGTGGTGTGTGGCGGGCCGCAATGGCATGTTCCGCTGGAAATCCGCCTGTATCGCTGCGCCCTGGTGCGCAAGGCCAATGTCCGCCTGCTCTGGCGCAAGCTTGAGGGCGCTGCGACGCCGGATAATGCTTGACCGGCAGGTCAGTAAAACCGTGCTTCGCAGGGCAGAATCGCCCTACAAGACAGATGGTCGATGGGGGTGCGTTTAATGCACCTCTTTCAGGTATACTGCGCGGCCTTTGGCCGGCTCGACCGGTCATTTTTCGTACAGCAAGCCACGCCGGTCCTCCCGCGTGGCTTGTTTGTTTATTGATGCGCCTGCGGGCGCCCGATGAGAGGCACGACGATGAGCGCACTGGTTGGCGTGATCATGGGCTCCAAGTCCGATTGGTCCACCCTTAGCCACACCGCCGATATGCTGGAAAAGCTAGGCATTCCGTTTGAAGTCAAAGTGGTGTCTGCACACCGCACGCCGGATTTGCTGTTCCAGTATGCCGAAGAGGCCGAAGCACGCGGCATCGAAGTCATCATCGCCGGTGCTGGCGGTGCGGCTCACTTGCCAGGCATGTGCGCGGCCAAGACCCATCTGCCGGTGCTGGGCGTTCCGGTGCAGTCGTCCATGCTCTCGGGTGTCGATTCCCTGCTGTCCATCGTGCAGATGCCAGCGGGCATTCCAGTGGCAACTCTGGCCATCGGCAAAGCGGGCGCGATCAACGCGGCCTTGTTGTCGGCCAGCATCCTGGGCGCCAAGCATCCACAATTCCACACAGTGCTGAAGAAATTCCGCGCTGAGCAGACAGACAGCGTCCTGGACAATCCAGACCCGCGCGACGCCTGAGGTTTTTCGCATGAAAATCGGTGTAATCGGTGGCGGCCAACTAGGTCGCATGTTGGCCCTGGCAGGAACTCCGCTGGGGATGAGCTTCGCCTTCCTCGACCCGGCGCCAGACGCTTGCGCCGCTGCATTGGGCGAGCATTTGCTGGGCGATTACAGCGATCAGGCTCATCTGCGCCAGTTGGCCGACGACGTCGATCTGGTGACCTTCGAGTTCGAAAGCGTGCCAGCGGAAACCGTGGCGTTTCTGTCTCAGTTCGTGCCGGTCTATCCAAGCGCCGAAGCCTTGCGCATCGCCCGTGATCGCTGGTTCGAGAAGAGCATGTTCAAGGACCTGGGCATTCCGACGCCTGAGTTCGCCGATATCCAGTCGCAAGCCGATCTGAATGCGGCAGTCGCTGCGATCGGCCTGCCTGCAGTGCTCAAGACTCGTACCCTGGGTTACGACGGCAAGGGCCAGAAAGTGCTGCGCACTGCGGCTGATGTCGAAGGTACCTTTGCTGAGCTGGGCAGTGTCGCCTGCCTGTTGGAAGGTTTCGTGCCATTCACCGGTGAAGTGTCGTTGATCGCTGTGCGTGCCCGTGACGGTGAAACCCGTTTCTATCCGCTGGTGCACAACACCCACGACAACGGCATTCTGCGCATTTCCATCGCCAGCACCGATCACCCGTTGCAGGCCTTGGCCGAAGATTACGCAGGCCGTGTCCTCAAGCAGCTGGATTATGTCGGTGTGCTGGCGTTCGAGTTCTTTGAAGTCGACGGTGGCCTGAAAGCCAACGAAATCGCGCCTCGCGTGCACAACTCCGGGCACTGGACCACCGAAGGCGCCGAATGCAGTCAGTTCGAAAACCACCTGCGGGCGGTTGCAGGCTTGCCATTGGGTTCCACGGCCAAGGTCGGCGAGAGCGCCATGCTCAACTTCATCGGCGAAGTGCCTGCTGTGGAGAAGGTCGTCGCTATTGATGACTGCCATCTGCATCACTACGGCAAAGCCTTCAAGGCCGGCCGTAAAGTGGGTCATGCCACAGTGCGCAGCGCAGATCGCGAGACGCTGGATCGTCAGGTCAAGCTGGTTGAGGCGTTGATCAAAAACTGATCAGTTCGCACTACAAAAATATTTGAATTGAAATGCGTACCCCGTAGGAGCGCACGAGCAGCGCGAGGCCGCGATGGCGGTGTATCAGGCAGATCGTTATCGCTGCCTCGCGGTGCTCGTGAGCTCCTACCGATGGGTGCCGACGTCACGCATTGAACCATTCCAATCCCAAACCCCTCTCATAGCGTGATGCCTATAGCTGGCTAGGCTTTGGCATATCAATTCTTAAAGAGGAAAACGGCATGGGTATTATCGGAACCATTTTCATTGGCTTGATCGTTGGCCTGCTGGCGCGTTTCCTCAAGCCGGGCGACGACAGCATGGGCTGGATCATGACCATTCTGTTGGGCATCGGCGGTTCGCTGGCGGCCACCTATGGCGGTCAGGCGCTGGGTATCTATCAGGCGGGCGAAGGCGCGGGCTTCCTGGGTGCACTGGTTGGCGCCGTTGTGCTGCTGGTCATCTACGGCCTGATCAAAAAGAACGACTGATGTTAGTCAGCCCTCTGCGTTCTCGGTGCGCAGAGGGCTAGAATGCCGTGCTGTTGTTCAACTCCCTCCATTTTTTGCCGAGCCTGTCGATGCGTCACCTTCTAGTTCTAACCCTGCTGCTGACCTGCGGCATTGCCCACGCTGAAATTCCCGAAACCGACTGGCTGGACCTGATGCCCAAATCAGACCAGAAAGCCCTCGAAGCCATGCCCGACATTGACCACAACTCTCCGGAAGCTCAAGGGACGTTCGATAGCAAAGGCGGCTTGAAACAGAGCAAAGGCTTGCCCGCTGTGATGTATTCGGCCAAAACCGTACCGGGCATGAATGGCAAGGAGGTGCGCCTGGGTGGCTACCCGGTGCCGCTGGAGACCGACGCCAAAGGCCGTAGCACGTTGTTCTTCCTCGTGCCCTATCCCGGCGCTTGCATCCATGTGCCACCACCGCCGCCGAACCAGCTGGTGCTGGTGCGCTTCCCCAAAGGTTTGAAGATCGAAGACATCTACACACCGCTGTGGGTGGTGGGCAAATTGAAGGTCGAGAAAGTCAGCAATGACCTGGCCGATGCGGCCTATGCCATGGACGCCGAGAAAGCGCGGGTGGTGGTGGAAGCCGACCTGTAGGCAAGCCTGTTGGAGCGAGGCTTGCCCGCGAATCAGCCGATTCTGTTACCCAGGCACACCGCATAATCGTTCTTCGCGGCAAGCCTCGCTCCAACAGATCTTTCACAGGGTGCCTGCCGCGAGATTGATCAGTCTTCCGACAAAGACTCAGCCCACACACTCAACGCCAGCACATGCATCTCGTCTGGTGCCAGCGTCACCACGTCGTCCAGCACGTTGGCGGTTTCTACGCAGACCATGCGCTGCCAGCCATCGGCGGCCATGTCGTTGAAGGTTTTGGTCTTCTCGGTCCATGGGTTCCACACGATCGCAGACTTGGAGCCGCTGGTGCAGATGTGGATCTTGCGCTGCCATTGCGGGTCGACAATGCTCAGCATGTCGGGAGTATCGAGGTAGATGCGGTCGGTCTCGCCGGCAAATTGCAACTCACCGGATTGCTCGCGCTCTTCCCAGTTTTCCAGGGTTTCGATGTAGCGCAGGCCGTCCAGGCCTTTGATGCTGACTTCGCGCACATCGCTGACCGCGAAATAGCTGTGCAGCGCCTGGCTGAAGCTCACCGTTTCGCTGCCAGAGTTGTAGCTGATCAGGCTGACGTTCAGTGCCTCATCCAGGCGAATACTCAGTTTCAGCGCCACATTGTGTGGCCAGCCTGGCAACCCGCCTTCTGCTTTGGGCTGAATGAACTCAACGATCAGGGCGTCGTCGTCTTCACCCATGCCCATCAATTCCCAATCAATCGCGCGGACTTCGCCGTGGGCTTTTGCTGGCTCGCTGCTATCGCGCATGGCCTGAACGCTGGAAGGATTACGCTCCAGATTGCCAAACCACGGCCAGCAAATCGGCATGCCACCACGAATCGCCTTGCCCTTTTTAAACGCTGCGTCCGGGTTGGACCAGATCAGCGGCTTATGCCCAGCCCGCTGGTAACTGACGATGTGCGCACCTTGCTGGGCGACCACCAGCTCGGCATCGCCGTGGCTGATGCGCCAGCAGTTCAGCTCATCGATGGTGACGGATTCAACTTGGGGCGTTGGCATAAATAAACTCTCAAACAAAGACTAAGACAAAATGGACAGTGTCCAAGTCGATGAGTTTACCTTCCTGCAGTCACACATTCCTGCTTTGACGCGTATTCCCTGTAGGAGCTGCCGAAGGCTGCGAACGGCGGTGTGTCAGAAATGACCCTTTCGCAGCCTTCGGCAGCTCCTACAGGGTTCGCCTACCGCCGTGCAGGAACGGAGCGGGTACGGCCGCTGCCATCGATGGCCACGAATACGAACACCGCCTCGGTCACTTTGCGCCATTCACTGGACAGCGGGTCGTCGCTCCAGACTTCAACCATCATCTGGATGGAGCTGCGGCCGATTTCCAGTGCTTGGGTATAGAAGGAAAGCTGTGCGCCAACGGCCACAGGCACCAGGAACGCCATGCGGTCGATAGCAACGGTCGCGACGCGCCCACCGGCGATCTTGCTGGCCATGGCGGTGCCAGCCAAATCCATCTGGGAAACCAGCCAGCCGCCGAAAATGTCCCCGAAGCCATTGGTTTCGCGAGGTAGTGCGGTAATTTGCAAAGCCAGGTCGCCTTGCGGGATTGGATCTTCTTGTTCGAGCTCGATCATGCCTAGGGTGCCTCTGACCCATGACTCTTGGTGTTTTGCCGCGGTTGACAGGCGCCATTCAGAACCAACAGCGTGAACATTTGATGTTCAGCGTGATACGAGGCGCCTGTAGGGGAAACTCTGCGAAAGCGGCTGGCTGAAACACAGCTGCTTTCGCACAGCAGCCCCTGACTGACGGCTGTGCGCTACATTTCGACACAGGCAGCAATCATTCTGCGGCCAGCGAGTATATCGGGCGGTGCGTCATGAAACGACCATTGGGTACTGATTTCGACGATTTACGCATCAGGCTGTGTGCTTTTTGAAACAATTTGCTATCGTGCCGAACCCGATGCGGCGGCATGACTGCCTGTATCACGCAATTTTGGTGCCTATCCGCGCCGTTGCTCCGGACAATTGCTGTTGCAGGCCACCCCGCCGCAACCTGCTTTACTGTCGCTAACCCAATTAAGAGAAGTCCCCTTAGAGAAGTAATTCATGTCCACTGTGCCTTTGAGTACCGCGCAGCCTGCGCGTCCCCTGACCCGCAACGATTACAAAACCCTGTCGCTTTCGGCATTGGGCGGCGCGCTGGAGTTTTACGACTTCATCATTTTCGTGTTCTTTGCGGCGGTGGTCGGCAAACTGTTTTTCCCTGTGGATATGCCTGAATGGCTGCGCATGATGCAGACCTTCGGGATTTTCGCTGCCGGTTATCTGGCGCGCCCTCTGGGCGGCATCATCATGGCGCACTTTGGCGACCTGCTGGGGCGCAAGAAAATGTTCACCCTGAGCATTTTCATGATGGCGGTTCCGACGCTGATCATGGGTTTACTGCCCACTTACGCCCAGATCGGCATTTTCGCGCCGATCCTGCTTCTGTTGATGCGCGTTATTCAAGGCGCAGCCATTGGCGGTGAAGTCCCGGGGGCTTGGGTGTTTGTTTCCGAACACGTGCCTGCCCGCCACATTGGCTATGCCTGTGGCACGCTGACCTGTGGTCTGACGGCTGGCATCTTGCTGGGCTCCCTGATGGCTACCTTCATCAATACCATCTACACCCCGGTTGAAGTCTCCGACTTCGCATGGCGTATCCCGTTTCTAGTGGGTGGTGTGTTCGGCCTGCTGTCGGTCTACCTGCGTCGCTGGTTGCACGAAACGCCAGTGTTCGCTGAACTGCAATTGCGCAAGGCGCTGGCCGAAGAAGTACCGCTCAAGTCGGTGCTGCGCGACCATCGCGGCGCCGTCGCTATTTCGATGTTGCTGACCTGGCTGCTGTCGGCCGGGATCATCGTGGTCATCCTGATGACACCGACTATCCTGCAGGGCGCCACTTTCGGTTTCCCGGCCGCTGTCGCCCTGAAGGCCAATAGCCTGGCGATCGTATTCCTGAGTATCGGTTGCGTTGCTTCTGGCGCGCTGGCCGACCGCATTGGCGCTGGCCGGGTATTCCTGTTTGGTAGCCTGGGTTTGCTGATCAGCTCATGGACCCTCTATCACACGCTGGCTGCCAATCCTGACTGGCTGTTCCCGCTGTATGCAGTGACCGGCCTGTTCGTCGGCGTCATCGGCGCGGTGCCGTATGTGATGGTCAAGGCGTTCCCGGCAGTGGTGCGTTTCTCGGGGTTGTCGTTCTCGTACAACCTGGCCTATGCGATTTTTGGTGGCCTGACGCCGATGGTCGTGACGCTCATGCTCAAATCCAGCCCGATGGCGCCAGCCTGGTACGTGGCAATGCTGTGTGTGTTGGGCATGGTGATTGGTTGCTACTTGATCGCTAAAAAGCGCTGAGCCTCCCATAGCTCGAAACACCCCGTTTCATACTTCGCAGCATTTGAAGGCCACGCCCCGTAAAAGGGTCGTGGCCTTTCATTCAATTGTCACAATCAATTCATAGAGTCGTCACATGGGCTGCCAATACTTGGGGCCAACGGACCTATTTTTTAACCTCGCTCGGAGCAAGGTATGAAACTCAAACGTTTGATGACTGCACTGACCTTCGTTGCCGCTGGCGTCGCGACTGCTAACGCATTGGCCGCTGTTGACCCCGCGATCAAGCCGTACGTGAAGACATCGGGCGTTTCGGGCAACCTTTCCAGCGTGGGTTCCGACACTCTGGCGAATCTCATGACCCTGTGGGCCGAGGCCTACAAGAAAGAATACCCAAGCGTAAACATCCAGATTCAGGCGGCGGGGTCTTCCACTGCACCGCCAGCCCTTACCGAAGGCACCGCCAACCTCGGGCCGATGAGCCGCAAGATGAAAGACGGCGAATTGTCGGCTTTCGAGCAGAAGCACGGTTATAAGCCAACCGCCATTCCTGTGGCGGTGGATGCGCTGGCGGTGTTCGTACACAAAGACAACCCGATCAAGGGCCTGACCATGGCCCAGGTGGATGCGATTTTCTCCGTCACCCGGCTGTGTGGTGCCAAGGCTGACGCCAAGACCTGGGCTGACGTCGGCGTAACCGGCGATCTGGCCAACAAGCCGATTCAGCTGTTCGGTCGCAATTCGGTGTCCGGGACGTACGGTTATTTCAAGGAAGAAGCCCTGTGCAAAGGCGACTTCAAGGCCAACGTCAATGAACAGCCTGGCTCGGCTTCGGTGGTCAGCTCCATCAGCAGCTCGCTCAACGGCATCGGGTACTCCGGTATTGGTTATAAAACGTCCAGCGTGCGCACCGTGCCGCTGGCCAAGAAGGATGGCGGCGAGTTCGTCGAAGACAACGAAACCAACGCTTTGAACGGGACTTACCCTCTGTCTCGTTTCCTCTACGTCTACGTCAACAAAGCACCGAACAAGCCTTTGGCTCCCCTGGAGGCAGAATTCGTAAAACTGGTGCTCTCCCGTCAGGGTCAGGAAGTGGTCATGAAAGACGGCTACATTCCTCTGCCATCACGAGTGGTGAGCAAGGCCTTGGCTGATCTAGGCTTGCAGGAAGGTGCAGCAGCGGGCAAATAATCAGCGTCTCGGTGGCTCCAGTTTTCGGCTTCTGTTTTGCAAATGGCCACCCTCACTTTTCAGTCCGCTGCCATGAATACCGGTGGCGGGCTTTTCTGCGTCACCATACTGTAATGTTTTTGTCATACAGGTCCGCTAGGGTGTGCGCATGTTGAACTGGCCAATTCTCCGATGACTGAAAATTCACCCTCCCAGCGCATTGATTTCAATACGCCGGAGTTGCAGCGCAAGCGTCGCGTGCGCGCCTTCAAAGATCGGCTGACCCGCTGGTACGTGGCTGTCGGCGGGCTTGCTGTGCTTGCAGCGATCACCCTGATCTTCTTTTATCTGGCGTATGTAGTCGCACCTCTGTTTCAGGGTGCCAGCCTGAACACAGAAACCCCCCTCCAGCCCGCCTGGATCAATGACGCTGGCCAGTCGCTGATGCTCGCCATCGAAGAGCAGAATCAGGTCGGCATGCGCATTTCCGACAAGGGCGAGGCGATATTTTTCAGTGTTGACGACGGTGCCGAACTCAAGCGCGTTGGCCTGCCACTTGCGCCCGGCGTGAGCGTCACCTCTATTGGCCAGGATCAGCCCGGCACGCCTCTGGTGGCGCTGGGTTTGTCCAATGGTCAGGTGCTCGCCTTCCGGCACAACTACCTGGTGACGTACCCGAACAACAAGAAAACCATCACCCCGAGCATCACCTGGCCTTATGGTGAAACGCCGTTGGTGCTGGACGATCAGGGTCGGGCTTTGGAGCACGTCAGCCTCAACGCCAGCGGCGAAACCCTGGTGATTGCCGGTTCCACGGGCACCCAGCTGCACGTTTTTTCCCTGGAAAAGAAAGAGAACATGATGACCGGCGAGGTCAGCAGCGAGCAGGAGCGTATCGAGCTGCCGCAAACCTCGGCGATGGTCAAAGCGATTTACATCGATCCTCGTCAGCAATGGTTGTATGTGATCAACGGTCGCGCTCAGGCCGATGTGTTCAGCCTGCGTGATCGCACGCTCAACGGTCGCTATAAATTGCTCGAAGACGCGAACGCCGAAATCACGGCCAGCACCCAATTGGTCGGCGGCATTTCGCTGATCATCGGTAACTCCAAAGGCTCGATGGCCCAGTGGTTCATGGCGCGGGACGTGGATCAAGAGATGCGCTTCATGCACATCCGCGATTTCCAGATGGGCAAGTCGCCAATCACCCAGATCACCGCCGAGCAGCGCCGCAAAGGCTTCGTGGCACTGGATGCGTCGGGTCAGCTCGGGGTATTCCATAGCACTGCACATCGCACACTGCTGGTTGAGCAGATTGCCCAGGGTTCGGGAATCCTCGCTCTGTCGCCTCGGGCTGACCAATTGCTGGTCGAGCAGGGCGGCGCGTTGTTGCCGCTGACCCTCAAGAATCCGCACCCGGAAGTATCCTGGAGCGCGCTGTGGGGCAAGGTCTGGTACGAAAACTACGATTCGCCGCAGTATGTCTGGCAGTCCACGGCATCCAACAGTGATTTCGAGCCCAAGCTGAGCCTGGCCCCGTTGACCTATGGCACCTTGAAAGCCGCGTTCTATGCCATGTTGCTGGCCGCGCCACTGGCGATCGCCGCCGCGATTTACACCGCTTACTTCATGGCCCCGGCGATGCGTCGCAAGGTCAAGCCGGTGATCGAACTGATGGAAGCCATGCCCACCGTGATCCTCGGCTTCTTTGCCGGGCTGTTCCTGGCTCCTTATCTGGAAGGCCATTTGCCAGGTGTCTTCAGCCTGTTGCTGCTGACCCCGATTGGCATCCTGCTGGCCGGTTTCGGTTGGAGCCGCATGCCTGACAACATTCGCCTGCGTGTGCCGGACGGTTGGGAAGCCGCAATCCTGCTGCCGGTCGTGCTACTGGTGGGCTGGTTCGCCTTGAGCATGAGCCCGCATCTGGAGAACTGGTTCTTCGGTGGCGACATGCGCATGTGGATCTCCCACGATCTGGGCATCACTTACGATCAGCGCAATGCGCTGGTGGTGGGTATCGCCATGGGCTTTGCGGTGATTCCCAACATTTACTCGATTGCCGAAGACGCGGTGTTCAGCGTGCCGCGCGGCCTGACCCTGGGCTCGCTGGCCCTGGGCGCCACGCCTTGGCAGACCCTGACCCGGGTGGTGATCCTGACCGCCAGCCCGGGGATTTTCTCGGCGTTGATGATCGGCATGGGCCGCGCGGTGGGCGAGACCATGATCGTGCTGATGGCCACCGGCAACACGCCGATCATGGACATGAACCTGTTTGAGGGGATGCGCACGCTGGCGGCCAACGTGGCTGTGGAGATGCCGGAGTCGGAAGTGGGTGGCAGTCACTATCGGGTGTTGTTCCTGGCGGCGCTGGTGCTGCTGATCTTCACCTTTGTGATGAACACCCTCGCAGAGCTGATTCGTCAGCGCCTGCGCAAGCAATACTCGTCTCTTTAAGGAAGGTAGCAGTTCGTGAAACGGAACTCCCTCAAGAGCTGGTTCAAGACAGGCGCCCCAGGCGTCTGGATGAGCGCGGGCGCAGTGTCCATCGCCGTCATCATGACGCTGGGTTTGCTCTCGGTCATCGCTGTGCGCGGCCTGGGTCATTTCTGGCCGGCCGATCTGGTGTATGCGCAGTACGACGTACCGAATCAGGAAAAGCACGTTCTCATTGGTGAAGTGGTCGAGCAAGAGCAAGTCCCCCGCGAGCGCTTGAAAGGCTCAGGGTTGCCGGTCCCTGATGAAGGTCCGGAGTTCATGACCCGGGAGCTGTTCAAAGTCGGCAACCGTGACATCGGCCCCAGCGATTTCACGTGGATCGTCGGCGAATGGCTGTCTGAACAGAGCATGCCCGCCGAGTTGATGACCCTTGAGCGGCGTGAGTGGGGCAATTTCTACGGCTACCTGGTCAATGTGAAGGAAAGCGGCAAGGTAGTGGCTGAAGGCGAGGCGGCTTGGCCGACACTGCAAGAACGCATCAAGCGCGTCGAAGGTCTGGCCGACGAGCTTTATCAGCTGGAAAAGAAAGACATCGGCGCTATCAACCACGGCATCGAGCGCCTGCGTCTGCAAGCTCGCAAGCTGGAGCTTGAAGGCACGCTGGACGCTGAGGCTCAAGCCGACATGGCCAGCGAGCGGGCCGAGCTGGATAGCCGCTACAAAGTGATCGAAACCCAATTGGGTGCGCTGCACCAAGCCTTTGATCGCGACAGCCTCACCGCCCGGGATGCCAACGGTAAGGAAGTCGAAATCAGCCTGGGCAAAATCGTCCATGCCTACCAGCCAAACGCGATGGGCACGTTCACCAAGCTCGGTTTCTATTTCAAGAAGCTCTGGGAATTCCTAAGTGAAGACCCACGGGAAGCGAACACTGAAGGCGGCATCTTCCCGGCGATTTTCGGCACCGTGATGATGACCTTGATCATGGCTGTGATCGTCACGCCGTTCGGTGTGCTGGCAGCGGTTTACCTGCGTGAATACGCTCGACAAGGCCCGGTGACCCGGTTGATCCGCATCGCCGTGAACAACCTGGCGGGCGTGCCAGCCATCGTGTATGGCGTGTTCGGGTTGGGTTTCTTTGTTTATGTGTTGGGTGGTTCGCTGGACCGGCTGTTCTTCCCCGAGGCGCTGCCCGCACCGACGTTCGGTACGCCGGGCCTGCTTTGGGCTTCGCTGACCCTGGCGCTGCTGGCGGTGCCGGTAGTCATCGTCGCCACCGAAGAAGGCCTGGCGCGCATTCCGCTAAGTCTGCGTGAAGGCTCGCTGGCGCTGGGTGCGACCAAGGCCGAAACCCTGTGGAAGATCGTCCTGCCCATGGCCAGCCCGGCGATGATGACCGGCTTGATCCTGGCCGTGGCCCGCGCCGCCGGTGAGGTCGCTCCACTGATGCTGGTGGGCGTGGTGAAACTCGCGCCGTCGCTGCCGGTGGACGGCAATTACCCGTACCTGCACCTGGACCAGAAGATCATGCACCTGGGGTTCCATATTTATGACGTCGGCTTCCAGAGCCCCAATGTCGAGGCGGCGCGGCCACTGGTGTATGCCACGGCGCTGTTGCTGGTGCTGGTGATCGCCTTGCTCAATCTGTCTGCGGTGGCGATTCGTAACCACCTGCGGGAAAAATACAAAGCGCTGGATAGCTAAAAAACCTGTGGCAAATAAGGGTCTTGTAGGAGCGAACTTGTTCGCGAGGCGGTGTGTCAGGTTCGACGCCTCGCGAACAAGTTCGCTCCTACCGACGTTCAGATTAATTGGTTAGCGTAAGGAGCAATCCATGCAACCGCAAAACCCGGCACGAGGTATCAATATGTCAGCCCTGGGGCGCAACAAGTCTGGCCTGCATCTGGCCGACGAAACCGTGGCTATCGAAGTGCCGGGCCTGAACCTGTTTTATGGTGACAAGCAGGCGCTGTTCGATGTCAGCCTCAATATTCCGAAACAGCGCGTGACCGCTTTCATCGGCCCGTCTGGCTGCGGTAAATCCACGTTGCTGCGTACCTTCAATCGCATGAACGATCTGGTGGATGGCTGCCGCGTTGAAGGCGCCATCAATCTTTACGGTCACGATATCTACACCAAAGGCGAAGACGTTGCGGAATTGCGCCGTCGGGTCGGCATGGTGTTCCAGAAGCCCAACCCGTTTCCCAAGACTATTTACGAGAACGTGGTCTACGGCCTGCGAATCCAGGGCATCAATAAAAAACGTGTGCTCGACGAAGCGGTCGAGTGGGCGCTCAAAGGCGCGGCGCTGTGGGAGGAGGTCAAGGATCGCCTGCATGAGTCGGCGCTGGGCCTGTCCGGAGGTCAGCAGCAGCGGCTGGTGATTGCCCGCACGATTGCCGTTGAGCCAGAGTTTCTGCTGCTCGACGAACCTTGTTCTGCACTTGATCCGATTTCGACACTGAAAGTTGAAGAGCTGATCTACGAACTGAAATCCAAATACACCATTGTGATCGTTACGCACAACATGCAGCAGGCGGCACGGGTGTCGGATTACACCGCATTTATGTACATGGGCAAACTGGTCGAGTTCGGTGACACGGACACGATGTTCACCAACCCGGCTAAAAAACAGACGGAAGATTACATCACCGGTCGTTATGGCTAGGACTTGCTCAAACCCTGAAGCACCGCTGCGTTTTCGCACTTAATCGGACGTTCCAAGGACACCAAGCATGATTCATAAAGACAGCCTCACGCATCACATCTCGCAACAGTTCAACGCTGAGCTCGAAGAAGTACGCAGCCATTTGCTCGAGATGGGCGGTTTGGTCGAAAAGCAGGTCAACGATGCCGTGACTGCCTTGATCGAAGCCGATTCCGGTCTGGCCCAGCGGGTTCGGGAAGTTGACGACCGCATCAACCAGATGGAGCGCAATATCGACGAAGAATGCCTGCGCATCCTCGCTCGTCGTCAGCCGGCTGCTTCGGACCTGCGTTTGATCATCAGCATCTCCAAGTCGGTCATCGACCTTGAGCGCATCGGTGACGAAGCGACCAAGATCGCTCGTCGTGCCATTCAGTTGTGCGAAGAGGGTGAATCGCCGCGCGGTTACGTTGAAGTGCGCCACATTGGCGATCAGGTGCGCAACATGGTCCGCGATGCACTGGACTCGTTCGCTCGCTTTGACCCGGAATTGGCGCTGTCGGTGGCTCAGTACGACAAGATCATCGACCGCGAATACAAGACCGCCCTGCGTGAGCTGGCGACTTACATGATGGAAGATCCGCGATCCATTTCCCGGGTTCTCAACGTGATCTGGGTATTGCGCTCGCTGGAGCGGATTGGCGACCACGCGCGTAACATCTCCGAGTTGGTCATCTATCTGGTGCGCGGAACCGACGTACGACACATGGGCCTCAAACGCATGAAAGAAGAGGTTCAAGGTATATCGAGCGAAAGCCCTAATGTTCCGGGCCAACCTGACGATAAGTAAGATTGCCTGCGAAAAAACGCCCAGCTCGCAGCTGGGCGTTTTCGTTCACGGGCTTTTGAATTTTTCAGCCGCCCGCGAATTAAATGTCCTGGCGTCGTCAATCAGGATGGCAGTTGGCTAGTAGTCAACGCTATGCTTGCCGAAATATAGGGTGTGTCAGGCAGCAACGCAGTTCGCCGATCCAGGCGGACACGCCCGCAGGAGCGTCGATGAGTAAAGTCAGTGTTTTGATCGTGGATGACGCGACTTTCATTCGCGATTTGGTTAAGAAAGGTCTGCGCAACTATTTTCCGGGAATTCACACCGAAGACGCCGTCAACGGCCGCAAGGCTCAGATATTGCTGAGCCGCGAGACGTTTGACCTGATTCTGTGCGATTGGGAAATGCCGGAAATGTCCGGTCTGGAACTGCTGGCCTGGTGTCGCGGCCAAGACAATTATCTGAAAACCGTGCCGTTCATCATGGTCACCAGCCGTGGCGACAAAGAAAACGTCGTGCAGGCCATCCAGGCGGGCGTGAGCGATTTCGTCGGCAAGCCTTTCACCAATGAACAGCTGCTCACCAAGGTTAAAAAAGCATTCGCCAAGGTCGGCAAGCTGGACGCGGTGATGGCCAGTGGTCCGGCACGGGTCAGCTCCGGGCTCAATGAGTCGCTGAGCGCGCTCACCGGTGGCAAGGCTGAAGTGGTCAGGCCCGCAGCGAGCGGCCTCGCCAAGGCAGCGCCAGTGCCACAGCAGGCAGCAGCAGCCAAAGAGCCTGCTGGTCGCGGCCAGGGCCAGTTGCGCCTGTCCAGCGGCAACCAAAGCTGTGTGATCAAGGCTCTGACCCTGAAGGAAGCTTCGCTGGTGGTGCGCCGCAGCGAAACATTGCCTCAGATCCTCGAACAGGCTGTGCTTGATCTGGAGCAGGGCGAGAACAATGAAGTGGCGCGGCTCAACGGCTACCTGCACACCATCACCGCCTTCGAGCCCAAGCCCGACAGTGACTGGTTGCAAGTGACTTTCCGCTTTACCGATCAGGACGCGCAGAAGCTGGATTACATTTCCCGCCTGATCGCCCGCGGCACAGCGCAGAAGCACTTCTCGCCGGGTGCTTGATCGAAGACCTGTGGCAGTGATCTGTGGGGATTCGATGTTTACCTGCAACCGTTAGTGTCGGGCTCAATAGATCCCCCTGTGGGAGCGAGCTTGCTCGCGAAGGCGATGTTCCTGCTCACAGTAATAGTGTCGGATGTTCTGGCCTCTTCGCGAGCAAGGTGGAGCGCCACCCCGGTCGCTCCCACTGGTAATCACCGAACCTGAGGGAGCGTAGCTACGCCTGCAGCCTCTTGGCATCTGGCGTGGATTCCTTGACGCTTGCTCTGTTGCCGATTGATACAGCTGAGTCCTCATTCGGAGAAATCGCTGTTAGGCTTGCCTCACCTTATTTACAACCCAGACCAATCCCATGCTTGAGCGCTTATTGATCCTGTGTGCTCTGTTGCTGGCTGCGCAATCAGCCGGGGCGGTGACCATCTATCGATTCACGGATGCCAACGGCGTGGTCTCGTTTACCGACCGCCCTACGCCGGGTGCGTCGGTAATGGTGTTCAAGGATCGGATGGTCGAGCGCATTGATCGCCAGGTGCATTTGAGCACCAGGCGAGACAAAGGCGTCGACAGTCTCTACGTGCGCAACGACCTGTATGCGCCCGTGGAAATCGAGCTGAAGATCTCGGGGGTGAAGAACGTTCTGGGTGTCGCTGACCAGACCATCCGGCGCACCATCGCCGCTCGCAGCAATGAGCGGGTTACGGTGTTGAGCCCGAAGATAGTCGGCAAGGCCATGAGCTATAAAACCAACCTGCGCTCTATCGTCGGTGATCCGCAGCGCTCAAGCCTGGCGTATCGCTATCCGTTGCCCTGGATCGGTGGCCCGTTTCGCTTGAGCCAGGGCCCCAACGGCAGGTACAGCCACTTTGGCGCCAAGGGCCGCTACGCCATGGATATCGCCATGCCCGAAGGCACGCCCATCATCGCGGCCCGTGGCGGGGTGGTGGTCAAAGTCGAGAATGAGCAGACAGGCAAAGGGTCGAACCCTTCAGGCAACTTCGTGCGAATCCTGCACGACGACGGCACCATGGGCGTTTACCTGCATTTGATGCGCGGCTCGGTGAGCGTAAAGGAAGGCCAGCACGTCGTTGTCGGCACTGCCTTGGCGCGTTCCGGCAATACCGGCAACAGCACCGGCCCGCACCTGCACTTCGCGATACAGCGCAACGTAGGCCTGGCGCTCGAATCCATCCCCTACGAATTCGCCCAGCCGGTGCAGAGCCTGCCGAATTTCGCCGTGGGTGGGAATTGAGAGGCGCGAACAGGCTTACCGCGGGTGAATCCTGTGGCAGCGAATTCATTCGCGAAAGCGGAGTGTCAGTCAGAGCTGTTTATCTGGCCTCGCCCCTTCGCGAATGAATTCGCTCCCACAGATTACGGCTATCTGTAGGAGCTGCCGAAGGCTGCGAAGGCGGTGTTACAGGGATATCCGATTTTCGCAGCCTGCGGCAGCTCCTACAGGGTGATATCAACCATCAGCCTGATACAACATCAATCAATCTTGACCACCTTGGCCAACACGATTTTCGGACCTTTCATCTTCTTGATGATGATCCGCAGCCCTTCGAACTCCATGACTTCCTCGACTTCCGGCACCCGTTTCAGGGTTTCGTAGATCAGGCCTGCCAGGGTTTCGGCTTCTACGTGGTCCAGATCGATGCCCAGCAGGCGTTCGACCTTGAACAGCGGGGTGTCGCCACGTACTAGCAGTTTGCCCGGCTGGTAGGCGAGGATGCCGCGTTCAACCTTGCGGTGTTCGTCCTGGATGTCGCCGACCAGCACTTCGAGCACGTCTTCCATGGTCAGGTAGCCGATGATCTTGCCGTCGGCTTCTTCAACCAGGGCAAAGTGCGCACCGCCCTGACGGAACTGCTCCAGCAGGCGCGACAGCGGCATGTGCTTGGAAACCCGCTCCAGTGGGCGGGTCAGCTCGGCCAGGTTGAAGGATTCCGGGATGTGATCCAGAGCTGCCAGCTCCAGCAGCAGGTCCTTGATGTGCAGCAGACCGACAAACTCACCACGCTCGGCGTCGTACACCGGATAGCGGCTGAATTTGTGGCGGCGGAACAGGGCGAGGATTTCCTTGAGCGGCGCGTTGAAGTCCAGAGTGACCAGGTCTTCTCGGGAGTTGGCCCAGTCGACCACTTCCAGTTCGCCCATCTCAACGGCTGACGCGAGCACTCGCATGCCCTGATCGCTGGGATCCTGCCCACGGCTGGAGTGCAGGATCAGTTTCAGTTCTTCACGGCTGTAGCTGTGTTCATGATGCGGGCCGGGTTCGCCCTGGCCGGCAATGCGCAGGATGCCGTTGGCGCTGGCGTTGAGCAGGTAAATCGCCGGATACATTGCCCAGTAGAACAGGTACAGCGGCACGGCCGTCCACAGCGACAACAGTTCCGGCTTGCGGATCGCCCAGGATTTTGGGGCTAGCTCGCCGACCACGATGTGCAGGTAGGAAATGATGAAGAAGGCGGTAAAGAACGACACGCCTTTGATCACTTCAGGAGTATCCACGCCCACAGCGGCGAGCAGTGGCTCCAGCAAGTGCGCGAACGCCGGCTCACCGACCCAGCCAAGGCCCAGAGAGGCGAGGGTGATACCCAATTGGCAGGCCGACAGGTAGGCGTCGAGTTGGTTGTGAACGGTGCGCAGGATATGTCCGCGCCAGCCGTTTTTTTCGGCAATGGCTTCAACCTTGGTCGAGCGCAGCTTGACCATGGCGAACTCTGCCGCAACGAAAAAGCCGTTGAGCAGGACCAGAAGCATTGCGAAGAGAATCATGCCGAAATCGGCGAACAGTGAAGCGAGGTTAAAACCAGGGGAAGGGTCCATGATGGAGTTTTACGGGTTCCGTTTTAGCGTGAGGAGGTAATGGCCGCACCGAAATCGGGGGCATAAGTGCGGCAATGTAGCGGCTCAATGCCTGCTTGCCTAGTGGTCAGAGCGACTCATCCCAGGCTTTGGCCAACTGGACCGGCGGGAAATGGCAGGTAAACACGCTGCCTTTGCCTGGAACGCTGTTGATCTCAAGGGTGCCCCGGTGGCGCAACAGCACGTGTTTGACGATCGCCAGACCCAGCCCGGTGCCGCCGGTATTGGAGGCGCGGCTGGAATCAACGCGGTAGAAGCGTTCGGTCAGGCGCGGTAAATGTTTGGTTTCGATACCGATGCCGGAATCCTGCACGCTCAGGTGCGCACCACGCTCGTCGGACCACCAGCGAATGCGGATCTTGCCTTCGGCCGGTGTGTATTTGACGGCATTGAAGATCAGGTTCGAGAACGCGCTACGCAACTCGGTTTCACTGCCTTTGAGCTGTATGTCGCTGTCCAGCTCCAGGCTGATCTGCTGGTTTTTACTGCCCGACAATTCCTGGGCATCGTGGGTAATGGTTTCCAGCAGCGTCGTGACGGCCAGCGGATGGTTGTCCGAGGGGTAGTCCGTCGCTTCAAGCTTGGCCAGCAGCAGCAAATCGTTGAGCAGCGTCTGCATGCGCCCGCCTTGCTGGTGCATCTGCTGCAGAGCGCGAACCCAGCGCGGGTTCACCTCTTCGACGTTATCCAGCAAGGTTTCCAGATAACCGAAGATCACCGTCAACGGTGTGCGCAGCTCGTGGGAGACGTTGGCGATAAAGTCTTTGCGCATTTGTTCGAGCTGGTGAATCCGCGTGACATCGCGCACCAGCATCAGGTGTTCGTTGTTGCCGTAGCGGGTAATCAGCAGCTGAATCCGCATCCGGTCATTGGTGGGCGACGGGATTTCCAGTGGCTCGGCGTAACTCTCTTGCTCGAAATACTCTTTAAAGCGCGGGTGACGCACCAGGTTGGTCACCGGCTGACCGCTGTCCTGCGGGGTTTTGAGGCCCATGAGGGTTTCCGCGGCGCGATTCCACCATTCCAGGTTGCCTTCGCTGTCGAGCATGATCACCGCGTCTTTGAGCGCCGCGGTGGATTCCTGCACGCGATCAATCACCGCTTGCAGACGCCCGCGCACCCGTTGGTCACGGCGTTGCAGGTGGTAGATGCTGTCGAATACTTCGCCCCACAGGCCATAGCCATCGGGCGGCGGCTCGTCGGCTTTATGGCTGCTGAGCCAGTGATGAAGACGCAGAAGTTGTTTGAGGGTCCAGGCCAGGTAAAGCCCCAGGCCGATGGCCAGGCTCCAGCCGTATTGCCCACTGATGAGCCCGACCAAGAGGCAGGCCGTGACCAGCAGCAACATGTGGCGGATCAGGGTGCCATGCCAGTTTTGGTTCAATTAAGAGCACATCCATGTCTAGCGCAAGCTCTGTGGCTGCGCTGTCTGTTTACAGAAAATCGGCTTTCAGCTCTTGGTAGAAAAGCGATAGCCCGTGCCGCGCACGGTTTGTACCAGATTTTCGTAAGCATCGCCGAGGGCTTTGCGCAGGCGACGGATATGCACATCGACAGTACGTTCTTCGACATAAACATTGCCTCCCCAGACCTGATCCAGCAATTGCCCGCGGGTATAGGCGCGCTCTTGGTGAGTCATGAAGAATTGCAGCAGACGGTATTCGGTGGGGCCCATTTCAGCAGGCTTGCCGTCGATGGTTACGCGGTGGCTGATGGGGTCGAGCAACAGACCGCCGACTTCAATGGGCGCTTCGCCATCGGTCGGGCCAGCGCGACGCAGCACGGCTTTGAGGCGCGCAACCAGTTCGCGGGGTGAAAACGGTTTGGTGATGTAATCGTCAGCGCCGACTTCCAGGCCCTGGATCTTGTTGTCCTCTTCACCCTTGGCCGTGAGCATGATGATCGGAATGTCTCCGGTCAGCTCATCACGCTTGAGGCGCCGAGCCAGCTCAATGCCCGATGTACCGGGCAACATCCAGTCGAGCAGGATCAGATCCGGTTTACGGTCTACGATGATTGCGTGGGCTTGCTGAGAGTTCTCTGCTTCCATGCAGTCATAGCCGGCCATTTCCAACGCAACGGCGATCATTTCGCGAATAGGCGCTTCGTCGTCAACGATCAGAATGCTCCTGCCAACCATGCTCGAACCTCTTGTCATTTCACTGTCTTGGGGCGCATTAGATAACGGAATTATTGCAGTCGTGTGACAGCTTAGTCTGAGGGCTGGCGTAGCACCGCTTCAAGCGGCTAATGTGCAGTCTCATCCGATAACAATTTCAACAAAGAAGAGGATTAACCGATGCTCAAGATTTCATCGACACTCAAGGCCCTTTTGACCGCTGCGGCGCTGGCGTCTTCGGGTCTGGCTTTTGCTGCCGAGCCGGGCATGGCGCAGGACGGCATTTTGACCCAGCACAGCGGCCTCACGCTTTACACCTTCGACAAGGACAGCGGCGGCAAGTCCGCCTGTAACGACCAGTGTGCGGTTAACTGGCCGCCGCTTTTCGCTGAAGCGACCGACAAGCCATCGGGGAAGTGGACAATCATCAAGCGTGACGACGGCAAGATGCAGTGGGCGTATGACGGCAAGCCGGTGTATGGCTACAAGGATGACAAGAAGGCGGGCGACAAGACCGGTGACGGTAAAGGCGGCGCTTGGCACGTGGTTAAACCTTAAGAGGAAAATCTTGCTGTAGGAGCGCAGCTTGCTCGCGATCGGCTGCGAAGCAGTCGTAGAAATGGTGAACGCACCACCGCTGGAAGGTCGTGCCGACCTTATCGCGAGCAAGCTGCGCTCCTACAGATACAGGATATTTGCGTGCCATCAACGCAGCGCGTAATCCGCAACAATCCCGACAAAGATCGCCAGCCCCGCCCAATGGTTATGCAGGAATGCCTTGAAACAGGCATCACGGTCGCGTTCACGGGTTGACCAGAATTCCCAGACAAAACATACCGACGCCACCAGCAGGCCAAGGTAGAAACACACGCCCAGCTCAAAACGCGCTCCGGCCAGCAGCAAGCAGCCCAGCGCCAGACCTTGCAGGGACAGAATGATGATCCGGTCCGCATCGCCAAACAGTACAGCGGTGGATTTCACACCGATCTTCAGATCATCTTCCCGATCGACCATCGCGTAATACGTGTCATAGGCCACCGTCCACAGCAGATTGGCGATGTACAGCAGCCACGCCGCCGCCGGCAAATGTCCGGTCTCTGCGGTGAACGCCATGGGCATACCCCAGGAAAACGCGGCGCCCAGTACCACCTGCGGGTAATAGGTGTAGCGCTTCATGAACGGATAACAGGCCGCCAGCGCCAGGCCGCCGAATGACAGCCAGATCGTGGTGGCATTGGTCAGCAGCACCAGACCAAAGCTGGCCAGCACCAGCACGGCAAACAACACCAGTGCTTCTTTGGAGCTGACTTTGCCGCTCACCAGCGGCCGCTGCTCAGTGCGTTTGACGTGGCCGTCCACCTTGCGATCGGCGAAGTCGTTGATCACGCAACCTGCGGCCCGCATCAGAAAGACACCGACCACGAAAATCATCACATTGAGCAGCGATGGCGAGCCTTCACCGGCTATCCAGAGCGCCCAGAGGGTCGGCCAGAGTAATAGATAAATGCCGATAGGCTTGTCGATCCGCATCAGCTGAATGAAATCCCAGCTGCGCGGGTTCAGGCGATTCAGGGATTTGAGTAGCGTCAGGTACATCAACATTGCTCCGCGGTGCGAATCGCCTGCCAGAGCGTCGGCAGGAACACTTCGGCGACCAGTATTTTCAAGGGGCCACGGCTAAAGCACGAGCGGCGACCCCATAAGTCTTCAGCGGCATCAGCCGGTGGCAACCAGGCAGCGGGATAACTGCAGACCTGCAGCGCACCGCGCTCGAATGCCGGGTCGCAGAACAGCAACTCCCCGAGCGAGCGGGTACCCAGCTCATCCATGTGCAGCCCGCTTTCCTGCAGCGCGTCACGGGCTGCGACACTGCGGGCGAACACCCACTTCTGGTCGTGGCCGCGCAGGTAGACTTCGCGCACCCAGCCGATGCTCGCTGCGGGCAGCTCCAGTGCCGCACACTCATCGTCGCGCAGCGCTTGCCAGCCTTCGAACAGCGGCGTGACACTGAAGTGCCCCGCAGACAGCGCGGTCAGTCGGCGGGTCAGTGAATCTTGATGAAACAGCCACTCAAGCACCAGAGATTCGGCGGCGCCTTCAAGGGCTGCACGCTCAAGCCAGCGCGGCGTGGTAAACGGGGAGTTTTGCTCGGTCACGGTCAGCATTATTTGGCATCAATCGAGGCCGCGAGCTTAGCATGATTGCCCTCCAGCACCGACGGCCGGTAACAGACTGTGGTGATCGTCGGGCTTGCATGTCGGCGTCGCGATCAGTACAAACCCCTTGAGTTTGGCGCAAGCGCGGCAGTTAACGACCGCGTAGCTTTTCCATGACGCCGAAGTAGCCTGAAAAATGAGAGATGAGTGATGAAAAAGTGGCAATGCATTGTCTGTGGGCTGATTTACGACGAAGCCATGGGTTGGCCTGATGACGGCATCGCGCCGGGCACCCTTTGGCAAGACGTCCCTGAAGATTGGCTATGCCCGGATTGCGGCGTAGGCAAAATGGATTTCGAAATGATTGAAATCGGCTGATAAGGCCTTTAACGCCTTTTCTGGTTTAGCTATCTGGTTTGGAATGACGCATGAACGCACCTGTTGTGATTGTTGGCACTGGCCTTGCGGGCTACAACCTGGCCCGGGAATTTCGCAAGCTCGATGGCGAAACGCCGCTGCTGCTGATCACTGCTGATGACGGACGCTCCTATTCCAAGCCGATGCTGTCCACCGGCTTTGGCAAAAACAAGGAAGCCGATGGCCTGAGCATGGCCGAAGCGGGTGCAATGGCGATCCAGCTCAAAGCCGAGGTCCGCACCCATACCCGCATCAGCGGCATCGATCCTGGCCATAAGCGTCTATGGATCGGTGAAGAAGCGGTGTACTACCGGGACCTGATTCTGGCCTGGGGCGCGGAAACCATCCGCATGCCGGTTGAAGGTGATGCCAGCGACGCCATCTTCCCCATCAACGATCTGGAAGACTACGCACGCTTTCGGGCTGCAGCCGCCGGCAAGCGCCGCGTGCTGATCCTCGGGGCCGGCCTGATCGGCTGCGAGTTCGCCAATGACCTGATCTTCGGCGGCTACGAAGTTGATCTGGTGGCGCCGTGTGAGCATGTGATGCCGACCTTGCTGCACCCGGCCGCCGCTGCGGCTGTGCGCAGTGGGCTGGAAAGCCTTGGCGCGCGCTTTCATCTCGGTCCACTGATGACCCGACTTGCGCGTAACGCTGATGGTCTTGAAGCGCATCTGTCCGATGGTCAGGTGATTGCCTGCGATGTGGTGGTTTCTGCGATCGGTCTGCGCCCTCGGGTTGATCTGGCTGCTGCGGCCGGGCTGCAGATCGGGCGTGGCATTATCGTCGACCGTGAGCTTAAAACTTCCCACGCCAATATCTACGCCTTGGGCGATTGCGCCGAGGTCGATGGGTTGAATCTGCTGTATGTCATGCCGCTGATGAGTTGCGCTCGTGCGTTGGCGCAAACCCTGGCGGGCACTCCGACAGCGGTTAAATATGGACCGATGCCGATCACCGTCAAAACCCCGGTCTGCCCACTGGTGGTTTCCCCCCCACCGCGCGGTGTCGAAGGCATGTGGAGTGTTGAAGGGCAGGGCGCAGACATCAAAGCGCTGTGCCATGACCCGGCCGGCAACCTTTTGGGTTATGCCCTGACAGGTGCTGCCGTGATGGAAAAACTGGCCTTGAACAAAGCTCTCCCGGCGCTGTTGGCTTAAATACTGGTCGTTCTGTCGGATAAGCCACGTTATTGATCCTATAAACGTGGCGCACGTACTGGCGCGGGCCAGAACGGCATGCCATCCTCATTCCCGTCTGCCGCTACGTAGAGCCGTCGCGGCACTCGGTCGCTGCTCTGGATGAGTGGCACGGGACATAAAAACAATAAACCGTAGAAAGAGGCTTCATATGCGTAAACCAGAACTTGCAGCCGCCATTGCTGAAAAGGCGGATCTCACCAAAGAACAAGCCAATCGTGTCTTAAACGCCGTCCTCGAAGAAATCACCGGTGCCCTGCACCGCAAAGACAGCGTAACCCTCGTCGGCTTTGGTACCTTCCTGCAACGCCACCGCGGCGCCCGCACCGGTAAAAACCCCCAGACCGGAGAGCCGGTCAAAATCAAGGCAAGCAACACCGTGGCCTTCAAGCCGGGTAAATCCCTGAAAGACAGCGTCAATCCCTAGATAAATTAGCTGGACGCCTTGGCGGGAGGCGAGCAGTGAAGAAGCGGGCACACCAACGAAGATTGGGTGCCCGTTTTTTGTGGGCGCTCAAGTGACACCCGCTGTGTAGTGACACTCTGCATAAACCTACAGATATACGTTTATGTCGCATCTCGATAGCTGCATGCCCGCACTAAAAATAAGGCCTATAAGCCGCTGTTTCTCTAAGGTTCAGCGTGTTTTTCCCGGTATATGCATATTCCATCTGCGGAATTCCACATTTCGTGAAAAATCGACTACTTTGCCTCTAGCAGCCTGAAAACAAGGGCTGGAGCGCTATGCCTGCGACATTTGGTCACGGCATGACTTGTAGTTAATTTATCGTCTCGTTACAAAATCCATTGAAGGCACCAAACTTCGCCTGCAAAATGCCGCGCCCCGCCCGGAAATGGCGGGATCATGCTGATCGGCAGCCCCAGTCGCGCTCGCTTGAAGTGCCCTGGCCTATTTGAAGAAAACAAGAAGATCACGCAGGAGATTACACGTGCACATTGGCGTTCCTCTCGAGACCCACACGGGCGAAAAGCGGGTTGCTGCAACCCCTGAAACCATCAAGAAGCTGATTGGCCAGGGCCATCGGGTCACGGTGCAAAGTGGAGCAGGCGTCAGCGCCAGCGTTCCGGACAGCGCTTATGAAGCCGCAGGTGCTGCAATTGGCACCGGGACCGAAGCGTTTGCTGCTGATCTGGTGCTCAAAGTCACCGCACCTGACGACAGCGAACTGGCCCAGATCAAGAGCGGCACCATCGTTGTGGGGATGCTCAACCCCTTCAACAACGACACCATCGCCAGGATGGCGGGGCAGGGCATTACCGCCTTTGCGCTGGAAGCTGCTCCGCGCACCTCCCGTGCTCAGAGCCTCGACGTGCTGTCTTCACAGGCCAATATTGCCGGCTACAAGGCGGTGTTGCTGGGGGCTCATCACTATCCGCGCTTCATGCCGATGCTGATGACGGCAGCCGGTACGGTGAAGGCCGCACGTGTGCTGGTGCTGGGCGCTGGTGTGGCCGGCTTGCAGGCCATCGCAACGGCCAAGCGTCTGGGTGCCGTGGTCGAAGCCTCCGATGTGCGCCCTGCGGTGAAAGAGCAGATCGAATCCCTGGGTGCCAAGTTCATCGACGTGCCGTACGAAACCGATGAAGAGCGTGAATGCGCCGTTGGTGTTGGTGGCTATGCTCGCCCGATGCCTGCCAGTTGGATGCAGCGTCAGGCGGTTGCTGTGCATGAGCGCGCCAAACAGTCGGACATTGTCATCACCACAGCTTTGATCCCTGGCCGCAAGGCGCCGGTATTGCTCAGCGCAGAAACCGTGGCAGAGATGAAGCCCGGCTCGGTTGTGATCGATCTGGCAGCGGCTCAGGGTGGCAACTGCCCGCTGACGGTCGCTGATGAAGTGCTGGTCGCGCACGGGGTCACCATCGTCGGCCACACCAATCTGCCCGCGCTGGTCGCTGCTGATGCTTCGGCGCTGTATGCCCGCAACCTGCTGGATTTCATGAAGCTGTTGTTCGACAAGGACGGCCAGCTGCACATCAATCTCGAAGACGACATTGTTGCCGCGTGCCTGATGTGCCGCGACGGCCAAGTCATCCGCAAGAACGGCTGAGGATAGAACAATGGAAGAGCTGATCTCCCCAGGTGTCTACAACCTGATCATTTTCGTGTTGGCGATCTACGTCGGTTATCACGTGGTCTGGAACGTCACCCCGGCGCTGCATACCCCACTGATGGCCGTCACCAACGCCATCTCAGCCATCGTGATCGTCGGCGCTATGCTCGCCGCTGCGCTGACCGTGACCCCGCTGGGCAAAACCATGGGCACCCTGGCGGTAGCGCTGGCGGCCGTGAACGTATTCGGTGGCTTCCTGGTGACCCGGCGCATGCTGGAGATGTTCAAGAAAAAAGCGCCTAAAGCGAAAGAAGAGGTGCGCAAGTAATGAGCATGAATCTGGTAACCCTGCTGTACCTCGTTTCGGCAGTCTGCTTCATCCAGGCGCTCAAAGGCCTGTCCCACCCGACCACCTCTCGCCGCGGCAACCTGTTTGGCATGCTGGGCATGGGGCTGGCGGTCGTCACGACGATTGGTCTGGTCTACAAGCTGGCGGCGTTGTCCGACACCACGGCGGGCATCGGCTACATCGTCATCGGCTTGCTGGTGGGTGGCACTGCTGGCTCGATCATGGCCAAGCGTGTGGAAATGACCAAGATGCCGGAGCTGGTCGCCTTCATGCACAGCATGATCGGCCTGGCAGCGGTGTTCATCGCCATTGCCGCCGTGGTTGAACCGCAATCGCTGAACATCGTGAAGAACCTGGGCGACGCGATCCCGACGGGCAACCGTCTGGAGCTGTTTCTGGGCGCTGCGATTGGTGCGATCACGTTCTCCGGCTCGGTTATCGCCTTCGGCAAACTGTCTGGTAAGTACAAGTTCCGCCTGTTTCAGGGCGCACCGGTACAGTTCGCCGGTCAGCATAAGCTGAATCTGGTGCTGGGCCTCGCAACACTGGCGTTCGGTCTGTTCTTCATGTTCACCGGCGACCTGACCGCATTTGCCATCATGCTGGCCCTGGCCTTCGTGATAGGCGTGCTGCTGATCATCCCGATTGGCGGTGCCGACATGCCGGTCGTGGTTTCGATGCTTAACAGTTATTCGGGCTGGGCGGCGGCCGGTATCGGCTTCTCGCTGAACAACTCGATGCTGATTATTGCGGGCTCTCTGGTGGGCTCGTCCGGTGCGATTCTGTCTTACATCATGTGCAAGGCGATGAACCGCTCGTTCTTCAATGTGATTGGCGGCGGCTTTGGTGGCGCAACGGATACTGCTGGCCCGGCTGGTAGCAAAGAGGCGCGTCCGGTCAAATCCGGTTCGGCTGATGATGCCACCTTCCTGCTGACCAACGCTGACACCGTGATCATCGTGCCTGGCTACGGTCTGGCAGTGGCCCGGGCTCAGCACGCACTTAAAGAGCTGACCGAGAAGCTGACCCACCATGGCGTGACCGTGAAGTATGCAATTCACCCGGTTGCCGGACGCATGCCGGGGCACATGAACGTACTGCTCGCCGAGGCGGAGGTGCCTTACGATCAGGTGTTCGAGATGGAGGACATCAACTCCGAATTCGGTCAGGCCGACGTGGTGCTGGTGCTGGGCGCCAACGACGTGGTCAACCCGGCGGCGAAGAACGATCCTAAATCGCCGATTGCCGGGATGCCGATTCTCGAAGCGTTCAAAGCCAAGACCATCATCGTCAACAAGCGCTCCATGGCCAGCGGTTATGCCGGCCTGGATAACGAGCTGTTCTATCTGGATAAAACCATGATGGTGTTCGGCGACGCCAAAAAGGTGATCGAGGACATGGTGAAGGCGGTCGACAACGCGTAGCCTTCCCGCGCGTCTAAACCGGGCCCCGGCGTGAAAAACGCCGGGGCTTTTTACATTTCGCGTAACAGTGTTTTGCGCTGAAACCCGCTAATTAGAGCCTCCCAATGCGACCTTGGTAGCGGGACGAACACCGTCCAAATCTCTAGACTTGGGCTTCGCTTCCACCCCCGAGATAAGAATCCAATGTACCGTGATCGTATCCGCTTGCCTTCGCTCATGAGCAAGGTAATGAGCGCGGCTGACGCCGCTGCCTTGATTGAAGATGGCATGACCGTCGGCATGAGTGGTTTCACCCGTGCCGGTGAAGCCAAGGCCGTGCCCCACGCACTGGCCGAACGAGCCAAACTGTCGCCGCTCAAGATCAGCCTGATGACCGGCGCCAGCCTGGGCAACGATCTGGACAAGCAGCTGACCGAAGCCGGCGTGTTGTCGCGGCGCTCGCCGTTTCAGGTCGACAGCACTCTGCGCAAAGCCATTAACGACGGCTCGGTGATGTTCATCGACAGCCACCTGTCCGACACCGTCGAGCAGCTGCGCAACCGGCAGATCAAGGCCGTGGATTTGGCAGTTATCGAGTGCGTCGCGATCACCGAAGACGGCCATTTGGTCCTCAGCACCTCGGTAGGCAACTCGGCCAGCTTCGCCATCCTCGCGAAACAGGTGATCGTCGAGATCAACCTGGCTCAACCCCCTGAGCTAGAGGGACTGCACGACATCTACATCCCGAGCTATCGCCCGACCCGGCTGCCCATTCCGGTGTTGCAGGCCGACACGCGTATCGGCAACCCGGCGGTTCAGATCGACCCGGCCAAGATCGTGGGTATCGTCATCAGCAATCAGGCAGATTCGCCGTCAACCGTGCTGCCGCCCGATATGGACACCCAGGCTATCGCCAATCATCTGGTGGAGTTCTTCAAGAAAGAAGTGCGCGAAGACCGGCTGACCAACAAGCTCATGCCCTTGCAGGCCGGGATTGGCACCATCGCCAACGCCGTGATGCACGGGCTGGTGGACTCGCCGTTCCACGACATGACCATGTATTCCGAAGTGTTGCAGGACTCGACCTTCGAACTGTTCGACGCCGGCAAGCTGAGCTTCGCTTCAGGCAGCTCCATGACCCTCTCGGCCAGCAAGCATGCTGAAGTCTTTGCCGACTTCAGCCGTTATAAATCCCGCTTGGTGCTGCGCCCTCAGGAGATTTCCAACCACCCGGAAATCATCCGCCGCCTGGGCATCATCGGCATTAACACCGCCCTTGAGTTCGATCTGTACGGCAACGTCAACTCCACTCACGTGTGCGGCACGCGGATGATGAATGGCATTGGCGGCTCGGGGGATTTTTCCCGCAATGCGCACTTGGCCATCTTTGTCACCAAGTCCATCGCCAAAGGTGGCGCGATTTCCAGCGTGGTGCCGATGGTTAGCCACGTGGATCACACCGAACATGATGTAGACATCCTGGTGACCGAGCAGGGCCTGGCAGATCTACGCGGTCTTGCACCACGGGAGCGTGCTCGGGTGATTATCGACAACTGTGTGCACCCCGCTTACCAGGATGCATTGAATACCTACTTCGCCGCTGCTTGCGCCAAGGGCGGACACACGCCTCACGTGCTTCGCGAGGCACTGAGTTGGCACATCAGGCTGGATGAAACAGGCAGCATGTTGCCGGTTTGAGGTAAACAGTTGCGAGGCAGCGACACTATTTTCTGCCTCGCAACGAACTGGTGATGTTGCAAAGTGAAAAACTGTACTTCTGTACTGGTGGTTTTCAGGGGTAAAAAGCAGCTTTTCACCCAAATAGCGCACAATCTGCACCATAAAGGTGCTGACCGATACAGTTGCCCCAATAACGAACAAAACAGTGCCCCTAAACAGTTAACTGAACCCGCACAATACAGTTGAACTGTGTCTATAGAGATTGACTGACTGAGAGGAAGATGGGCACCAGTTAAACCACTCTCTAAGCCGCCACAAGCGGAAGGACGCACACCATGGAACGTACAGTTAGTTCCGACCTTTTCTTCGAAAACACCGCTACAACCGCAAAAGCTGCATGGCCTCTTCGCGCTTTCGCTAATCTGATGCTTTGGCAACGTCGCCTGTCCAGCCGCCACCAATTGGCCCGCCTGGATGCACGTCTGCTGGCAGACGCCGGTATCAGCGAATCGCAACGTTACGAAGAGCTGAGCAAGCCGTTCTGGCGCTAATGGGCGCACGCTGGTCCTGACCTTTCAGGTCACTCACCAGCAACTCGAATTGCTTCACCCAAGACCCGTCGCAGGTAACTGCTGACGGGTTTTGTTGTTTTGGGGGGATCAACCGAATTGCCGGTGAAATCTCTGCCTGATTTGGAATGCGTTTATGTAGGAGCGCGCTTGCCCGCGATACGATTTTGAAGCCAGCCTGGTTGTCGCCTGTGCAGACGTCATCGCGGGCAAGCGCGCTCCTACAGTACAGTTCTGTGACTTACAACTTTATACGGTACAGTTACGACCATCTTCAGCCGTTCCACCCAGCGCCATGCTAGGCTTACCGCATCCGTACAATCAGTTCTGTCACGGCTTCACGAAACCAAAGGGCAACCGAGGTTTCTTACTTAGCTTCTTGCCCCATGGAGTCCGATCATGTCCCGTCTTCGCCTGCTTAGCGCTGCAGTACTGCTGACTGCTGCCACTGCTGCAAACGCCACCAGCTTCGTGGTGACCACTGATACGCTGGTACGCGCTGTCGATGCTTCGACCAACGCCACCTCCGATGTCACATCCTCTTTCAAGGATGACAAAATCGTTCTCGCCGCGCGCGATGATGCTGCCAGCTTCGTCGGCAGTGCTGGCGATATCCGTGGTGCGCAGCTGGAAAGTGCCTTCCAGCACATCCGCCAGACCGTTCCACAGCTGCAAGCTTCCGATGCTGATCTGGCTCAGGCCATTCTCGCCATCTGACGCACCTGTTCGGCGGCCAGCCTGAACAGACTGGCCGTCGGACTAGCTCTGGATCAGGCATTGCGCTAGCCTTGCGTTTCGTTTTGCCAGTCTTCAAGCGCCATGCATTTACCGTCTCTGCTGTTCACTTTCTGTACTGCTGCCCTCATCTGGACCACCCAGGCCCAGGCAATGGATACGAGCACCCAAGGTCTGGTAATCACTGGCTACGTAACCAGTCAGGTAACCACTGCACCTTTCGATAGAAAGCTGATCGTCGCGGCACGGGATGACGCAGCGGCGTTTGTCGCCACTGATGGCGAACTCAAAGGTGCGCAGCTGGAATCGGCATTACTGGCCTTGCGCCAGGCCAAGCCAAAACTTAGTGCCAGCGACCTCGAACTCGCGCAGGCAATCCTCGTCCAATAGCCACTTCACCTTTTCCGTATTACTTGGAGACGTTCCATGCGTACCCCCCTGATCGCCGCCACCCTCGGCCTGGTTTTGCTGACTGGTGTTGCCCAGGCGCAAACCGTCGTGCAAACGAGCAACATCATCGTGAACGCTTTCGGTCGCACCATCGACTTCACTTCAGACACCACCACCTCGATTCGTGATTCCAAAGTCGTGATCCAGGCCAAAGACGATGCCGCCAGCTACGTCGCGACCGGCGGTGATATCCACGGTTCGCAGCTCGATGCAGCTTTTGACACCCTTCGCGCCCGTGTGCCGGAAGCCCGCGATGCCAGCGATCAGGTACTTGCAGAAGCCATTCTCGCTCTGTGAAGCGCCTCGGCGTCTGGCTGCTGGCTGGCGCGCTGGCACTGGTCGGCACGAACGCGCTTGCTGACCTGAGTCTGTCGCTGGACACCAGCGGCTTGAGCCCTGCGCAACAGCAAGCCAGCCAGACGCTGCTTGACGAAGCTTTGGCTGCACTGCCTCCGCGTTTTGTTCAGGACCTGGACCGGCGCGTGGATGTGCGCTGGTCTGCTGACATGCCCACCAACGCCTATGGCCAGGCGTCTGGACCCTATCGGCTGGACCTCAACAACAACCTGCTGGCAGGCCTGACCGACGGCAGCGCCGCTACTAAACAAACCAATCGTCCCCACGGCACCGTGCGCCGGGAAATGCTCGCGACGGTTCTGCATGAACTGACTCACATTTACGACCGCGGCCGTCTGTGGTCGGCGGCGCAACGCTCGGTGATCTTCCAGTGCGGTCGACGCAGCAGCTCCCTGGGCAAGGTTGGTTTGCCGGATTACTGCCGAGGCCAGACTGAACGCCGCTTCACCCTCAGTGATGACCCGCGTCTGCTCGATCTGGCGGGCTGGCCGCAGTACGTAGGCCGGCGCGGCGAGCGTGAAGAGCATAACGGGCAGGTGGCGCGCAGCCCCGACATCTACGAAACCACCAGCCCGCTGGAATTCGTCGCGGTCAACATGGAGTACTTCCTGCTGGATCCGGCCTACATTTGCCGTCGCCCTGCGTTGTACGCCTACTACAAGGAGCAGTTCGGCTGGGCGCCTCAGGCCAAAGAGCAATGCCCGTCGTTCTATCCTTACCTGAATGCGGGCAACGATTTCGGCCGTGAACCCCTTGGCAAACTCGACCCCGAGCGGGTGTACGCGGTGGATTATCTGTTGGCAGAAGCCAACCAGAACATGATGAGCCGCTGGGGCCACAGCATGTTGCGGCTGGTGATTTGCAGGCCGGGCCGCCCGCGTGGGCCGGACTGCCGACTCGATCTGGATCAGCATCTGGTGCTGTCTTATCGCGCCTTTGTCGGTGACGTGCAGCTGTCCAGTTGGGACGGCCTGATGGGTGCTTATCCGTCGCGATTGTTCGTGCTGCCGTTGGCACAGGTGATCGATGAATACACCAAGACTGAACTGCGCAGCCTGGCGTCGGTGCCGCTGAAGCTGTCTCGCCCCGAAATAGAAGGGCTTGTGCAGCACGCTGCCGAAATGCACTGGAGCTACGACGGCAATTACTTCTTTATCTCCAACAACTGCGCGGTGGAAAACCTCAAGTTACTGCGCAGTGGTACCAACAATCCCAAGCTTGTCGACCTGGACAGCATCCTGCCCAATGGCCTGCTTGAAGTGCTGAAGGGTCGTGGCCTTGCCGACACCAGCGTGCTGGATGATCCCAAGGAAGCGCTGCGCAAAGGCTACCGATTCGACTCCTATCGTGATCGCTATCAGGCGATGTTCGAGGTGCTGAGAAAACACCTGCCGGTCAAACAGACCACGGTCGAAGACTGGATGTCCTTGCCTGCCGAGGAGCGCCGGCAATGGTTGTCACAAGCAGACCTGCGCACCAGCGCCGCGATGTTGCTGCTTGAGCAAGCCAGCCTGCGTCGGCAATTGCTGCTGGCCCAGGATGAAGTGAAACAACGGTACCTCAGCGCCCGGGAGCAGAAGGACGGCAGCGTCTCGAAAGCCACCGGCACACTGCAGGAAATCCTCGCCAGCAGCGGTTTCCTCAGTCGCCCGGCCGAGCTGCTCGACAGTGGCGGCTACGGCTTGCCGCAAGCTGCAGAGTGGAAACGCCTGGAAGACGAAAGCAGCCAGCGCCAGAAACAACTTCAGCGCCTGACTGGCGATCTGGACAAAGAAGTCCGCGCCTTGCTCGAACCCAAGCGCGCCAGTGAAATCGCTGCCAACGAAGCCAACCTCAAGCAGCTTGGCGAACACTTGCGAGCGCTGCACAAAGCGGCGGGCGGGCTGGAACTGCCTTAGGCTTTAGCTGGCTGCTTCTTGCGTGGTTTCAGGTACTTCATCAAGCCCTGAAACCACATCACCAGCCCGGTATTGCCGGTGACCTGAATGTCTTTATTCTGAATGCCCTGCATGAACGCCAGCTGCTTGTTTTTGGCATGCAGCGTCGCAAATCCGTAGGCGGCATCCTTGAAGGCAATCACAAATGCAGGCTCAGCAACCACGCCCGACGCGCTGCGGACCCGCTGACCACTGATCACAAAATGCCGCGCCACCTTGCCGTCGACGGTCTGCAGCTGAAAGGTCAGCTCCTTACCCGCCAATTGCTGCTGGAAAGCCGGATTGTTGCGACTGGCCCGCGCCATCAGCAGGCCAAGCATCCAGAGAAGAAAACGAAATTTCATGGTCACGCCCCAGCGGAAAGTCATGCCGGATGCAATCAACCGGCGCGGCAGTGTAGCGGTTTGTTTGCGGCTAATCAGCAGCAAAATCGCAGAAGATAAGGGCTTTTTCGTGACTGATTGGTCACCCTGTTTATACTTCGTCTCCTTATACAACCGCTAATCCTGTAGGAGCGCACGAGCAACGCGAGGCCGCGATAGCGGTCTGCCTGACACACCGGCATCACTCTGCCTCGCATTGCTCGTGAGCTGCCAGCGGATCTGCGTGGCCTTGCGCAAATCCCAAGAGCGCCCACAAAAAAGCCGCTTCATAACGAAGCGGCTTCTCTTTCACTGGGCGTTCAAACCAGAGCTGATAATCAGCGGATGCTGCTGATACTGCCTTTGTTGCCGGTGACCTTGACGCCAACGGTCTTGAAGATGAAGTAGTCTTCTACGGTCACTTCATAACGTGGGGCAACGATCAGGTCGGCTCCCGAAGACTTCACCGCCTTGTAAGCCGCTGCGGCTTTGGTGGTGGAAATCGGATCAGGAATAGGCAGACCCAGGCCGCCCAAGGCACCACCACTTGCACCACCACCATAAACAACACCATCAGCGAATTGCGTGTCACCGCCAAACGCGAAGAAGTTGAACAGGATGTTGGTGGAGGACTCGCCACTGATGGCTTCGCCTACTTTTACGTCGGCTTTCAAATCACTCTTGACCACGCCTTCCAGCGGCGCGCTCGGTTGGCTCATGTTGTAGCTCACACAGCCACTGGTGGTCGCAATCAAGGTTGCAAGGCCAGCGGACATCCACAGCTTTTTCATTCAAAAATCCCGATTAATTTTTTAGAAGTTATGAACAGCGACGGGACTCTAAAGGAATATTGCGTTGAAAAATGTCAGATAAATCCGACGGTTAGGTAAGAACGTCGTCGGGGGTGGTAGGAAAATTCCGAGCCTTTGATTGACGCACTAAATAGGGGTTAAAACTGCATGCGACCGGGGGGCGAAACGCAAAAAGCCTCATGCAACTCTCGAGCGGTGATGGTTCGTTTTTTTACATCCAGCGCTAGCGCCATTCGAATTGCCGGCCAAAAGCGAAGGGGCAGGTTGCCGGGAGCCGAAAGCCGATGCCAGCGTCGCTCTGTACGAGCTGCGTTAGAGAGCACTCCGCCAAAAGGTTGTTTGCCGCATGCCAGCTCGTAAAGTACGCAGGCCATGGCAAAAACGTCCGTTTGGGTGGAGAGTTTTCCCCCTTCAAGTAACTCCGGAGCGGCGTAGCAAGGTGTCCATGCTTTGAATCGATCTCGACTCAGTCGAGGCAAGCCTGTTAAGGCACCTTCAATTGCCTGGCCTAATCCAAAATCAAATAGCCGGGGGCCTTCAGCCGTTAGCATGAAATTGCCAGGTTTGAGATCACCATGAATCACTCCGCGATCATGGGCATGAGCCAAAGCATCCAGCAGTGGAATAGCGAGCGCTTGCAGCTCATCCGGGGCGAGGCCAGTGGGGTGTTCGCAAAGCAGGGCATCAAGGTTTTTACCCTGCATAAACTCTTGGGCGATGAAAGCCCGCCCGCACCCGGCGTCCACTTCGAATGCATCAACCCTTATTACGTGTGGGTGGCGCAGATGCCGGGTTAGAGCGAACTCGCTATAAAGCAGGAAGTCTGCATCCGGTGCCTCTTTAAAGTCGTCGCTGAGTAGTTTTATTGCGATGCAGGGTTCCGGCTCGCCGAACCGTTCATGGAGTAAATCCCGCGCGCGATAGACGACGCCCATTCCTCCTGCTCCGACCAAGCCCTCGAGACGATATCTCGCACACAGGGTCTCTGGCAGCTCGTAGGCAGACGTGAAGGAAGACCGGGGGCTTTGCGGCTCAACACCCAGCCCACCCGCGAGGGCGAATGATGTCAATGCCCCCACTTGGTTCCGGGGGGGGATTTCACTGCTCATGTGTGAATGACCACCGCCGTGAGGTTATCGGCAGCGGCGCCGCACAATGCTGTGTCAAACAGGAGGCGCAAGGCTGTCTGTGGCGATTTCATTGCCAGAGCGCTGCCAAGGACGCTGTGATCAAGGGCCTGGTGAAGCCCGTCAGAGGACAGCAGAAAGACATCGTTCTCCTGAATGTTCAACTCGATCACGTCAAGATCCAAGTCGTTTCTGCCGCCGACCGCGCGGGTCAACACATGAGCTTGCGGATGCTGCGCTGCTTGCTCTGGGCTCATATGTTCCTCATCAAGCAAGCGCTGCAATAACGTGTGGTCGCGCGATAGTTGGTAGAGCTGTTGGTTGCGCCACAAATAACAGCGGCTGTCGCCCGCCCACATACAGGCTGCGCGACGGCCCTCGATCAATAATGCGACGACGGTGCTTCCTATCACGCTGAACCGTTCATGAGTCGCGGCTTTAATCCCAAGCTTGCAGTGAATATCCAGCAGACATTGGCGCAGGGCATGAACTCTGTCTTCCAGGCTTAGATGTCGAGCAAGTCTGGCGATACTTCTGACGATGAACTGACTTGCAATGTCGCCGTTTCGGTGCCCACCCATCCCATCTGCAACCACCCAAATTCCTTGAGTTGGGTGATCGAGAAAAGCATCTTCGTTGCGGGATCTGACCTTGCCTTGATCAGTCCGACCTGCGCTGAGGCATGGCCACCCTGTTGTCATAGCTGCCCCAGAAGCCGGAAACGGCGAATCGCGCTCAAATCAAAAGGGTTTGGCGAGCGCTGGCTGGACAACAGGTAATTCACTCGTAATCCGCCCACATTGGCTTTGAGCACCATGACGTCCCGGCCGCGCAGGTATTCGGTTTGCATCAAATCGAACAGACGAAACAACGACCAAGGCCCTGTGTTTTCTTCAATGCCTAAAGCTCGGCCGGCGATTTTTTCCAGCACCAGACTTGCACGTCCCTCTTGCGCATCGTCCGGCCACTTGAAAGACGCTGGGGTAATCGGTCCGTGACGATACTCCGTCTGTTGGTTGCCCAAACGGAACTCGGCACGGCTGACGCTCGGATCCAGTGTGTAGGGCTCAAGCTTGAACTGCACTTGCGGCTCGCTCGGATTTTCAGCGAAGAAACCTTGGCGGATAACATGAGCGTGGGCTATCTGCTCCAGGAACACCCGCGACATTGGCAGGCTGCGACCGTCGACGCTTCGTAGACGATAGCTTCCGGCATTGCCACTCACGAATGGGCGCATATAGCTCTCGAAAAATCTGTCTACGACGCCCTGAATTTTGAAGAACTCCCTAAAGTCGTTTAGGGCCACGTCACTGGTGCTGTGAGCATTGAATGGATAGCGCTTGTCGATGGCGCTGCCATAAAAGCTGAGCAGCTCATTTTGATAGCGCTGATTGAGATATTGATAGGCATCGTCAAGGACCAATGCCCAGGCCTCATCGGCCGTGTTGTCCAGCCATCCATTGATTGGCGCAGGCAGTCGGCGCGAAGCGTTTCTTAGCGACCCCATAGAGTCACGCTGGCCGCCCATGCGGGCCTTGGCCAATTCGTAGGCTGTCTGCTCCTGTTGACTGGAACGTGCCAGGCTAGACAGCTGTATTTGCAGGTCATTGAGCGCTTGCAAGGCGGGCAACAGATCTGCCGCTGGCCCGTTGTTTTCATCAAGCAGACGGTGTAATGGCTCAAAGCGTCTTTGCAGAGACTTTTTGGCCGTGTCCGGCAATGCTTTGGCTACTGAATCTCTGGCCTGTTGAGCGGCAGCCGTAGCGACTTTGCCCAGGGCACCTGTTTTATCGGACTCCGGAGATTTCAGTTCGGCAATGTTCTCGGCAAGCGTTTGAAAGCGAGTGTTGTCGCGGATCTGCGTCAACAGCTGTAGAAACGGTGAGTGAGCAGCTGTCAGGCTAGCCAGCTGATCGGCACCCTCACGGGCAGAGCTAAAGCTTTGCAATTGAATCCGTCCGACCGCCTCACTCCAATAATTGGCGTAGTCGCGGAAATACAGCTGCTCGAGCTCAACCATCAAGCGCCGCAAGTCCATATCGCTGATTTGGGTTCCTTCGCCCAGCACCCAGTTATCCCGCAAAATTGCACTGACCAGCCCCGGCCCTTTGACGACGAAGTTCTGCTGATAGCCATGCTGGGTGAAGAACCCCGGAATGATGTAATCAGCTCCTGAAAAGACACCGCTGTGTGAACCCAGCTGTTGACCGAGACTATAAGCTGGCAGGCTGTGCGTCTGGTCGCGTAACGCGCGGTACACAACATTGGCTATCGATTCGCCGCGCAAGATCTGCCGCGCCTTGGTGACAAGCTCGGCATCAAGGGGGTAAGTGAATGGCTGATCAAGCAAACGCTGGAGATGTTCGCCAAGCCCGTTTTGGGCTGAAGTGTTACCGCTATAGCGAACGGACCAGTCTGTAGCGATCCAATCTTTGAGCCACGCGGCGTCGCGCCGTTCGCTAAGATTGAGCATCAGATAGGCACGCAGGCTTCCGAGTAGTTGTTCTCGATTCTGCAGGTTGCTGCGAATCTGTCGCTCGAGCGCGGCGGCAATGCGTGGCAGCAGCAGAGTTTCCAAGTCTCGCCTGTAGGCTGTGGCCAGAACTGGATTGCTCGGCCCGCCTTGATATAAACCGTTGCGCTCATTCAGCGCGATATCGTCCGTAGCCGGGAATATTTTGCTGGCGTCGAAGCTAGTGTCGAGAACTCTCAGAGCGACGATTTCATCTTCTTGGGAGCTCAATTCTGAGCGTTTTTGTGTGAGTTGGACGGCCAGCTCGCGAATCTTCTCCAGTCGATCATGGTTAGTGGAAAAGCTGTTCGCCCAGGCCAGAGCGAAACCAGTCAGAATCAACAAGGCCCCGCCATACAGCGCACGATGCCGCCAATGAATACGATTTGCCTCCCGGGAATCCAGGCCCGCCAGTTCTGCTTCGGGAAAGATCACCCGGCTTAACAGGTGGTGGATAAAGCGAGAGCGACCCGCGCGCAAGGTCGGCAGTACTTTGCTCGACATCCCCGTTTTGGCCCCAATGGCCGCCGTATCCTTGTCCAGCGCCTCGGTCAGACGTGGCGCGCTGGTCAAGTAGAAACCTCTTAGCTGGCTCGCGCGCTGATAACGGTTGCCGGTGAAAGCCATATCAACGAACAGACAGAGGTGGTCGCCCATCTTCGCCAGCTTGTTTGGGAACTCCAGAATAAGGCCACGACGAGCAATGTCGCGTTCCGCATGAAGTCGGCCTACAACTTGATCGTTGAGGCGATGCAGCAAGGCGTCGAACTCGGCGCGCAAAACAATTGCATCGGTTCCGTTTTGCTCCTTGCGGAAACTGGCGCCGAATACCTGCTCGCTTTCTTCACGAGTAAGTTGATCAAAGAACACATCGAAACCTGCTACTTGATCAGCCTTGCTCAGTATCAGATATACCGGCAGGTTGACGTGCAGCCGCTGCTGAGCCTCCTTTAGACGCTGGCGCACTCGCCGCGCCAAAGCCTCCACCTGTGATTCCGGACCGGTCAGGGTGTTGACATCAATAGTCACAAGAATGCCGTTGAGCGGTCGGCTGCGACGTCGTTTACGCAGCTGGGCGAGCAGCGTTGCCCAAGCCGACTTGGCAATCTCATCTTCTTGGGTCAGGAAACGGCCGGCCGTATCAATCAGGACTGCGTTATTAGCGAAGTACCAATCGCAGTAACGTGTTCCCTGAGTATCGCGGGTCAGCTTGCGCTCAATCTTGTTGAGCGGGAAATCCAGACCGGAAAAATCCAGGAGACTGGTTTTTCCTGCTTCTGCAGGTCCAATTACCAGGTACCAGGGCAGCTCGTTACGCCAGCGTTCGCTGCGGCCCCGATAGAGGCTGGAGGTTTTCAGGATTTGCAGTGCATCCTGGAAGCGGCTGCGCAGCTCTTTCTGCTCCTCATTTATTTTGTCTGCAACCTCCTTGCGTGTCTGGATAGCGCTGCTCTCGTCTCCCTGCGCTTTGCGGATGGCTGAGCGCCAAGCCGCAAAAACCATCAACAGGCCCCATAGAAGAAAGACCAGGCTGATACTCAGCACGCGGTTTGCCGAACTCTCCCAGAACTTGTTGTCCGCAACAGCAAGCAAAGGCCCGGCGAACCAGATCAGTAATGCGACGGCCAGCACTACAAGCAGAGACCAGACCCATGTTTTGCCAAGGGTCTTCCCCAGGTTTTTCAGAAATTCTTTCATTACACGTCTCTGTATTACGACTGCGACCGTGTCGCTAGCGACTCAGTGGACTGAAAAGGTTGGAGCACTGTTTCGCGCTGCTCGGCCAGTACCCAGGCAAACCCTGAGTACATTCCCGTCAGGCAGATCAAGACGAAAAATGCCACCAGCCACCAAGGTACGATTCGCACTAGACGTCGACGCCCGTCGTTCAGGCCTTCCCAGTGAGGGGAAAGCTCGCGAGGCACATCACCTCGCAGTCTCAGAATCTGTCGATACAGGCTGTCGCGTATGCCCTCGAGCTCGATCGAGCCTCGTGATTTGACGCGATATTTGCCTTCGAAACCCAGAGCCAGGCAGATGTACATCAACTCGAGTAGCGGCGCATATTTCTCAGGGGTATGCAGTACGCGATCAAGCAGATGAAAGAACTTCTCGCCGCCGGATGTTTCCCCCTGAAAACGGCTGAGCAGACTGATTTTTGACCATTCGCTTCTGTTACCCCAGGCGGTAGTCACAACTGCTTCATCGACAACGGTACAAAGTACATAACGAGCAGCCTGAATCTGGGAGCTCTCGGCATCGTTTTGCACGGCTGCAATATCGAATTTTCGTATTTTTTCGCACAGGCGGTTGTTCAATTCGGTCAGGTGCTCTTCCGGCGCCCCGGTCTTGAGGTTGATAACTTCTGACAGCAGTGGCGTAGCAGCGCGGACCAAAGCGTTCTGGCTCACGCTGAATGACTCCGCTGCTTGAATGCGAGCGGAATACACCAGGCGGCCTTCCAGTGGCTCGAAATGAGGAGGTGGCGAAAAGTCTGTCAGTGGTTCTTTGATTGGACCTTTCTCGTGATGACCCAGTAAAACTGTCTTGGGACTCTGCGGTTTTTCCATTTCCATGACGGTCAATTCCTGATTGCCCACAAATTCAACTCCAGCTCCGAGAAATCTCCCGAGACATGCAGCGCAAATCCGCCAGAGCTTTCCAGTTGCGCACGCTCTCTGGAGTTGAGTTCGAACAGGAAATACGTTTTGGCGGCGTGAAACGGAATCTGTCTGGGAGCGACGGGCAGCGGTTTAACCTTGATGCCCGGTAGGTGCAGATTGACCAGTTGGCGGATGCTTTCCACGGGGGCTACTTTCAGGTGAGCCGGTAGACGCTTGCGCAACTCCTCGGAATCGCAAGCTGCGCTGGCAGCCAATACGAAAGTCGCCGAGCCGAGTAGTGAGCGGTCAGAAAGCGCGGCGACGAAAATCCCGTATTGCCGAGATTGCAATTCCAGTGGAACAGCGTGCTGCTCCAGCACCATCGACAGCATGTGTCGAAGTTGCCCCATCAGCGCCCGCAAACTTGAGGCCTGATCACGGTGCTCATAGAGAAGGTTGGATTGAGGTCGTTTGTTATCGCTTGAAAAAGTCGCGAGTTCTCCCAGCGCTCCCAGCAGAATGGTGTACAACTCCTCTGGATGAACTTGTTGCTGGCTCAGCAGATGCCGCAGTATCAATTCGTTTCTGTTGATCAGCTGCAGCATCATGAAGTCACCGACTTCGGCCGCTCCGCCTTTACCACTGGCCTGAATACGCTCGGCAATCTTGTCGCCCCTATGGGTCAACAGCGCGATGACTTCGTTAAGGCACGACAGCAAATATTCGCTGGCATGGGTATACAGATAGGTCGGCGAGAATTGGGTATTGAGCTTGATCCCCGCATTGGCAGACACGTCCACCACCTCGCACACCTTGAGTTTGACGTAGGCCTGATGGGTCGGCTGCTCACCCAGTAGCAAACTGAATTGAGGACGGGCGCAACTGATCACCGTACGAGAGTCGCTGCCGGCATTGGAGTCCGAGACTTCTACGTCATACTGCGTGAAGCGCGCCATAACATCTGCTTGATCACTTCGTCGGGATTCGATGATTCCGCCACCCAAAAGGGGAAGGGCTAGATAGACCGAAGCGTTACCGCTGTCCGGCGGGATATCCAGCTTCAAGTTCTCATTACTGCGTCCCAGGTCGAAGAAGGTCCCGTCTGGCAGTACACCCGATGCGCGACTGATCATGACTTTGCTTAAGTTGAACTGCTGCGGATCAATCTCCAGTTCAAAAAAACCCCACGTGTTTCTGCGCGATAGTCGGGTTTGAGCTTTAAGCTGCTTCTCGAAGTACCGGTCGTTCTGCTGCAGATGCTGCGGCCGTAGCAGCATTCCTTCCTTCCAGATGACTTTGTCTGTGTTCATCCGCGGCCCGCCCCGGCGAACTCGTCGCTGACAATGTTGATGCCGGTGTGGTCGAGATTCAGTTTTACCGGAGTCATCCCGCCGGCCGTCACCTGAATCACATAACGCCACTTGGTTTCCGGCAGATCGCGATAGGCAGCCAGAACGCCTACATAGCGGCTGCCTTCCTGCACTCGAACCTTGAGCAACACACGTTCGCCAGGACGCAGTTCCAGTTCTTCAACAGCAACCAGATCCGGTGCAAGGAACTCTTTAGCTTGGCCGTAGAGGCTGAAAAAATCAGTAGCTTCAAACAGCACCGGGTTTTTAAGCTCAAGTAAGCGCACGACTACTGGCGAGGGTCTGCCATTGATATCTGGATTCAACTGATCGCTGGCAGCGAGCTCCAGTTCAAGGCGGGTCTGGTTTGAATATGGAGAGAGCGCCGAACAGCCAGTCAGCAGCCATACCAGGGCTAACGTGATCAGGGCTTTGATACACAGCATTTCAGTTTTCCTTCAGTGTTCGATATGCAAGGTGGCCAGCAAGCGCACTTGTTCTTCGTAGGCCTGGGCGAAGTCCTTTGCCAGCAGCCGTTCACTCCAGTCTTCGTCAGCGCAGAGTGTCTGGTGATAGCGTTCGTAAGCTCGCCAGTGCGCTGCCTTGGTGGGGAGCAGCGGTTTTCTCGCATCACGCTCGAAGCGCAAAGTCAGCTGTTGGGGGGCGAAATGCTCCAGTGCGCCGCGAACTGCTGCGCGGCTGGCGGCCAGCATTGCTACCTGGTGAGCCTGGATATCCCGAAAGGCTCTGGCCACGGCTTGTTCGGCAGACAACTGTCCGGATCTTTGTTTGTTCAGAAGCAGGCTGATGGCCTCGCTGGCATCGCCTGCATATTTGAGCGGGTTGTTGCCCGTGTGCTGCGCCATGCTCAGCGCCAGGCGCAGCTCGTTTTTCAGTTCGCTGCGCGTCCGCAAAGCTTGCTGAAGACCACTGATGCTTTGTTTGAGCAGCCCGGCCACGCTGACTGCGAAAGCCTCGCGGCCCGCTTGGTCCATAGCGTTCAGATCTATACCCAGAGCACTCGCAAAGCGCAGCCAGAAATCTTCACTCTGAGGTTGCGGTGGCGCTGTCTCGACCGTAACCAACACCTGCGGCTCAGGCACCAATTCAGGTATCAGCAGATGCTGCGTATCTGCGGAGCCGTAACCGATACCCTGTTGCGATGCTTGCTGTGGGGCGTAGGAGGGGAGTAATTCGTCCAGGCCAAGATCCGAATCCTGATGGTTCATCGCATTCAGAAGGTCCAGGTCCAGAAAGGCGTCTTCCGGAATGAAGCTGCCGCCTTGTTCCAAATGATCAGCACTGCCTACGAAACTGGATGGGTCCTTGACCAGTCTTGCCCGAATCTCAAATTTACCCAGACGATACTGGTTACCGTGCTCGATGAGATGGGTTTCTCCGCGACGCAGGCGCTGACCGCTCGGCATTATCTCCGTTCCGTTTGTGCTGAGGTCGGTGAGGTAAAACTCGCCATCATTAAAGGTGACCTGCGCATGCTGACCCGATATGTGGCTGTCGTTGTCCTGTATGACCCAGTCGCAGTTGTCGGCCCGGCCGATCAATCCTCCGGCTTGCTTGAAGGTTTTGCGGGCAAGTTGTCCAAGTCCAGGCGACTCGCCACCCGACAATTCAAAAACCAGTTCCATCGAGAGTCTCTCCTTGTGGTCACTTGCCGCGGTTGACCGGCATGGGCTCACCCAGTGGTCGATATTCGTTGTCGCTGAATTTGTAGTGCCCGGTGCAGCCGGCTGTGCCAAAACTCACTAAGGCGCAGAGCAAAACGGTTTGCCAGCGGGGAACAAGCATTGGGGGCTTCCTTAATTCGAGTGAAGCAGTGGCCACACGGCTCCTGCCAAATATGAGTAGGGATTGAGTAGTCACGGGGGCGTCAGGAGAACTCACAGATGACGCTGTTTTCTCGCAGGGTGGCGTGGACCCTGGACAATCGTTGCCCGTCAGCCATTGCTCCCAGCAACTGGTCGGCGATCAGCGGCATGACATGCAGATCGATGAGATGGTCGATGAGCCGCGCGCCACTTTCACCTTGCACACAGCGGTCGGTCAGGTAGTCCACCAAAGACTCGCTGTTGCTGAAACTCAGCTTGCGGCTGCGCAGGCGTTCGCCCAGGCGCTGCAGCTTCAGCTCAACCAACTCGCGCATTACGCTGCCACCCACTGGGTAGTAAGGGACGACCCTCATGCGTGCCAGAAGCGCGGGTTTGAAGTGCTTGCTCAGAACCGGTCTGATGGCTTCCTCCAACTGCTCTGTAGTTGGCCGATTACCGTCCGCGCACAAAGCATCAATACGCTCGCTGGCGAGGTTGGAGGTCATTAGTATCAGCGTATTGCGAAAGTCGATTTCTCGACCCTCACCGTCGTTGGCGATGCCTTTGTCGAATATTTGGTAAAACAGATTCAGGACATCAGGGTCGGCCTTTTCGACCTCGTCGAGTAGCACCACCGAATAAGGTTTCTGCCGCACGGCCTCGGTTAACATGCCGCCTTCGCCATAACCGACGTAGCCCGGAGGTGCGCCGATAAGACGGGAGACCGTATGCTTTTCCTGAAATTCGGACATGTTGATCGCGGTTACGAAACGCTCACCGCCATACAGAAGGTCGGCCAGCGCCAAGCCCGTTTCGGTCTTGCCTACGCCGCTGGGTCCCACTAACAAGAACACACCAACAGGTGCATCGGGTTTGTTCAAACCTGCGGCCGTGGCACGCATTGACCGATCGAGCGCCTGCACGGCTTGTTCCTGTCCGCGGATACGCTGCTGTAGATCTGTCGCAAAAGTCGCAACCCTGGCGCTGTGTTCACGGGCCAGCTGGGTCAACGGTATGCCTGTCCACGCGCTCACAACTTCCGCAATTAGTCGGGGGCAGACCTCATAGCTGACAAGACGCTCTACCGCCTGAGCCTGACTCAAAGTTCGCTGCAATGCGTCGAGCTCTGCATTCAACTCACTGGCACACTCGTCATCAGGCCCGATACTGCGATCTGACAGCGCTCGTTGTTGTCGTAGCGCGAGCACTCGTTGAGCTAACAGCTGTTGGTCTAGCCAGCGCTGCTCCAGGCTTTGCGCTTCTTTACGGACTTCAGCGATACGACCTTCCAGGGCGAGCAATATCTCTTGATCCACGTTCAAGCCTGCGCCTGCATCTCGACTCAGGGCGCTTTGTTCACGACATCCTTCAGCGAGTTCATTACGCAAGCGCTCCAGGCTTTGCGGGGCTGCCGCGAGGCTGATGCGGACCCTGGCGCAGGCCGTATCGAGCACATCAACGGCCTTGTCTGGCAATTGCCGGCCTGTGAGATAACGCGCCGACAATTCCGCTGCAGCGACCACTGCATCGTCGCGCAAGTAAATGCCGTGGCTTTTTTCGTAGACGTGGGCCAGCCCGCGCAAAATCGTGATGGCTTCCTTGACCGTTGGCTCGTGCAGCTGCACCGGCTGAAAGCGTCGTGCAAGAGCGGGATCTTTTTCGAAGTATTTTTTGTATTCGGCCCAAGTCGTCGCTGCGATGGTACGCAGTTCACCACGGGCCAACGCCGGTTTGAGCAGATTGGCGGCATCCGAACCGCCGGCCTGTCCGCCAGCACCAATCAGCGTATGAGCTTCGTCAATGAACAAGACAATCGGGGTAGGGGAGCTCTTCACTTCATCAATGACACCCTTAAGCCGACGCTCGAACTCTCCCTTTACGCTCGCACCGGCCTGGAGCAGTCCCATGTCCAGAGACAATAGCTCCACGCCTATGAGATCTGGAGGGACCTCGCCCTCTACGATCCGTGAAGCCAAACCTTCCACGACAGCCGTTTTGCCCACGCCCGCTTCGCCAACAACAATGGGATTATTTTTGCGTCGGCGTGCCAGGATATCGACCATCTGCCGAATGGCATCGTCACGGCAAAGCACAGGATCGAGTTTGCCGTCCCGCGCTTGTTGAGTCAGGTTGTGGGTGAAGCGCGCCAGCAGTGATTCGCTTGTAGAGTTGTGTACAGCAGCTTCAGAACCGGGATATTCGGACAGCGCGAAGTCCCGCAGGCGCTCGACGTTGATTTGCGCGAGCAGCGGCTGATAGTGGCTGCCCGCGTAGCGAATCGGGTTTTGCAACAACGCCAGGATCAGCGCCGCTTGATCAATCTGGGTTTGGCCCAGTTCGAGCGTCGCTACCAGCAGTGAATCCTGAAGCCACTGCACAAGCTCGGGTGAGAATACCGGGTTGAGTGACTCACCCTGTTCAGCGCGAGGCTGCAAAGTCGCAGTTAATTCACCTGAGTCGACCCCGGCGTCAAGCAGGGCTCGGCACAACAAGCCTTGGGGTCGATCAAGCAATACCAACAACAAATCCTCAATCAGGATTTTGCTGCCCCCGCGACCCACACACCGTTCGGCGCAGGCCTCCAGATCACGACGGGTTTGGCTATCAAGCGCCTGTATCAGCTGTTGCAGATCTACATTGATCATCGTTCATCAGTCCTTGTAAGTTTGCTACCCAGGGTCAGCACACCATCGGCGTTTTCCCGGCCGAGCCAAGTGGTCCAGCCGAGACGACACTCGCTTTCGGAGCTGATCCTCAGGTCGCGGACTTCCTCCAGACGTAACGCCAGACGAATGTCGTAATTCAAAGGATCGCGCAAACTGAAACGCACCAAAGCGCAGAGCGGCTGGAAACCATTTCCGATAGGCAAAAACTCGTGAAAACGTTGCCAGCTGAGTTCGCGAATATGAATGCGAAATTTGCCGCTCCTGTCTTGGACGCGCTCTCCAAGCACTAGCTGCTGACCTATCAGGCTGTTGTCTTTCCCCAAACGATTGCGTTGGTCGTCAATAACCTCGACGGTTCTCAACATGCACTGCTCGATAATGAATTCGGCATGTTTGAAGTAGTAACGCAGTACGGCCTCGATCAGTGCAGCTGAGTGGGCGCGAAGACTGAGTAGCCCGAGGTATGGGAGCAGGCGTTTCCAATTGAGGTGGTCGGCTTGGCGAATCTGGTTACCGCCCAACCCGATCAGCGCAAACAGCTGCTGTGAAAAAGCGTCCGTTGCGCCTTTTTCAAAGCTGGCTCGATAGCGATATTTACGCCAGATCGGCAGTAGTAGCCGGTGCAGGCGATGGTTAAAAAGGTCCAGAAACGTTCGGGTGGGATTGGCATCATCACCATCGCCTAACGATTGCTCCACGTAGAACACAGGCAACGGCGACCCCGCTCCTGAAAGGCTCAGCAGGTTCAAGCGCATACGGGCGCGCAGATGCCCGTTTTCCGTAAAGAACTGGACGCGATCAATATCACTGGCGGGGAAACCCAGGCTCGGGTTGGCTTGAAATTCGATCAGGTCGTATAGCTGAAGTAGCGTCAGCTCGGGATGTGCCTGCCTGAGAGTTTCCTGAATCAGCTGTATCGCCTGGAATAGCGAGTATTCCCGTATGGCGCGAGTCATCGGACTCAGAGGACCGGTTGCAGACCCATGCGTGGCGTCCATGCGTACACCTCTCCATTGGTGGTTTTGACTTGAAGCTCATGGAACGAGTTAAGGCTCGCGTACAACGCAAAGAACTCGTTGAGCACCGAGGCAAAGAGAAATACATCCCCTTCGCAAACGAATTGCCCAGAGTCGACTGACAGCTCGGTTCGCAAGCCTCTCAAGGGCAGCCCCTTAAACAAGCGATCTGTGGCTGCATGGCGGATCGACTTCAAACCGCTGAGCATTTTGCGGCTGACGTTGGCGCGATTTCGGTCGTAATAGCGCGGTAGGTCGTAGGTTTCCAGAATGACCTTCAACGCATCCACGTTTTCCAGCGACAGGTAGTTGAGCGACATATTGCTGATCAGCTTCCAAAGGAAATCCTGATCAATGGGTGGTGCGTAGTTGGGGGTGCAGGCCGTTATATTCCGGAATTTTGCGAAGCCCGGAGTGTCTTCACAAGGTTTGCAAATCTGGCCTTCCTTGAGGTGCAGCGGCAGGTTCTGGTTGGTGCAGATCAAGTCGATGGACAGCGTTTCCTGTTCATCGATATGGCGGATATCAAAACTCAGAAAAGTATCGAGGCCACCGTGCTGCATTGATGGGCGCTGCCGAACACTGTAATGCGGGCAAACCTGCGGCACGTCAAAGCTGGCGTCGTGCTTGAAGGATTCAAAAGGCACGTACTGCCGCTCACCGCCTCCTGCCTGCAAATGACCGGTGATACTTTCTATCGAGTACACCCCGCAGTGTCCTCGGTCCAGTTCGCATGGCAGCAGAAGGTATTCATCCTGCTTGCCATCAAGACGAATAGGCAGCGCGTCTTTCTTGAATAAATTGACGATGGGTGTGCAGTAGAGCCGAACGTTGGCTTGGGAGGGGCGCAGGTGCTGAATGGCGTTGCTATGAATGTGGAAGCGCAGCTCAAAACCTTTTGCTTGCGCCAGCAGTTCAGCAGACTGATCGTTGATCGACTCAAGGCCGTTGATATCAACGAACAGGAACTTGTCTTGCAGCGCAAAGTATTCCTGAAGGTATCGATAGCCACGGAATGTATTGAGCGGGTAGGGGATCAGAGCCTCATCTTCGGCAAACCCCACAGGATGAACTTGGTTAACCGGGATGGTGATCAATAGTGGCTTGTCATCGTGCTTGAGCGCTTGACCATTGCCGTCGAGCGGAACGACCTCGACGCGGGTCAGGCTACGCAACAAGCTCAAATAAAGGGTATGACTGATGTAACGCTCTCCAGCAAAATGCAGGCGCAAACGTTGGAGCTGCAACTGACCCAGATGGCCCTCACCTTGAACCTTCAGCTCCAGAGCAAACAACGCCCCCTGTCCCTGTGCGGAGTAGTTCACCGCAGTCAATTCCAGCGGCAACAAGTCGGTGGCGAAACAGGTGCGGAACCGGCAACTGAGTCCGTCCACAGGATCACTGCCTACGGATGTCCCCCGCTCGACACGCATCGCCGGACCGGTCTGATTCAACGCTTCGAACTGCAAAATACTGAACGATGGCAAAGGCCGCATATAGTTTGGCCATAGCAGCTGCATCAACGAATGGGTGAGTTCAGGCCATTCATCGTCGAGCTTTTGGCGCAGGCGGCCGGTGAGAAAAGCGACTCCTTCAAGTAGCCGCTCGACATCGGGATCTCGCCCGCTTTGGCCGAGGAAAGGTGCCAACGCCGGATTACGTTCCGCAAAAGTACGTCCCGACTGCCTGAGAGCAGTCAGTTCACTTTGATAGTAATCATTGAAGGACATCGCTGTACCTGTTCCAGGATTTTGCCAAAAGCGGCGCGAGCAGAACCGTTGGCGTTAAAGCCAGTGGTGTTGCCTATTCAGTTCCGGAACTTGTCGTTAACCGGATAAAGGATTCTTTACTTGATTGATATCAACAGCAGATTGCTTGCACCAATCAGCGGCTATTCGTCATGTCACTTTGACGTGTCCTGAGCTTGCTAGCGCGGCGTTAAACGTGACCTGCCGTTTGATGCCGGCAACATCAAGCAAACCCTCAATGGCGAAGAGGAGCCGAAACGGATCATCTTCGCGGGGGACAGAGGTGACCTGCACGGCGCTTAAGCGTGGTTCGTATCGTTCGATGAAACTTTCAATGGCACTACGTGCTTGAGTGAGTGAGTCATGCAGACTCAAGCTCATGTCATTCAGATCAGGCAGGCCATAGTCGGGCAACGCCTGCGCGCTGCCCGCCCGGGTACTGAGCATCTTCGAAAGATGCGCCGCCACTGATGCCATGACATTCTCTTCGTGGCTGACGTTGGCGCTGCGGACTGTTTCACCTGCAAGGCGCTCAAAAAGGCTACCGTACCCGGCCATCACTCAGCTCCGATCACTCTTTATCCAGCTTGCCCACCAGGGACAAGGTGAAATCCGCACCCATGTATTTGAAGTGCGGACGAACGTTCAAGCTGACCCGGTACCAACCTGGCTCGCCTTCTACATCGCTGACGGCGATGCTCGCAGCGCGCAGTGGGCGTCGACCGCGTGACTCGGCAGTCGGGTTCTCCTGGCTGGAAACGTACTGCCGAACCCATTTGTTCAATTCCTGTTCGAGATCGGTACGCTCTTTCCACGAACCCAGTTGCTCACGCTGCAAAACTTTCAGGTAATGGGCCAAGCGATTGATGATCATCAAATAGGGCAGTTGAGTGCCAAGCTTGTAATTGAACTCGGCGCTCTTTCCCTCTTCACTAATACCGAAGAATTTTGTCTTCTGCGCTGAGTTGGCCGAGAAAAACGCGGCGTTGTCACTGCCTTTGCGCATGGTCAGGGCGATGAAGCCTTCTTCAGCCAACTCGTATTCGCGACGGTCGGATACCAATACCTCAGTAGGTATCTTGGTTTCGATTTCGCCCATGCTCTGGAAATGGTGCAGGGGCAGGTCCTCAACGGCTCCGCCGCTCTGAGGGCCAATGATATTTGGGCACCACCGGAATTTGGCAAAGCTATCAGCCAGGCGGGTGCCGAACGCATAAGCGGTATTGCCCCATAGATAATGCTCATGGCTATTGGCAACGTTTTCCCTGTAGACGAAAGTCTTTACCGGGTTCTCCTCAGGGTCGTACGGGTTACGCAACAGGAAGCGTGGTAGGGTCAGGCCGAAATAACGCGCATCTTCCTGCTGGCGGAAGCTCTGCCATTTGGCGAACTGGGGGCCTTCGAAGTGATCCTTCAGTTCCTTGAGATTCGGTAATCCGGTGAAGCTTTCAAGGCCAAAAAATTTCGGTCCTGCTGCGGCAATAAATGGCGCGTGCGCCATACACGCAACACTGGAGACATACTGCATGGTTTTAACGTCAGGAGAGCTGGGCGAGAAGAAGTAGTTGGCAATGATCGCCCCCACAGGTTGCCCGCCGAACTGACCGTACTCTGCCGTATAAACATGCTTATAGAGACCGGACTGCATGACCTCTGGTGAGTCCTCAAAGTCATCCAGCAGATCTTGCTTGGATACGTTTAGAATTTCGATCTTGATGTTTTCCCGGAAATCGGTGCGATCAACCAGCAGTTGAAGGCCACGCCAGGATGCTTCAAGAGTCTGAAATTCCACATGGTGCAAGATCTCATCCATCTGCTTGCTGAGCTTGTTGTCTATCTCCGCAATCATCCGGTCGACCATGGCCTTCTTGACCGGCTCTTGATTGTTTTGCGGTTTCAGAAGCTCTTCGATGAACGCTGCGACGCCACGTTTGGCAATGTGGTAAGCGTCCTCAGTTGGAGTCAGCTTAGTCTCGGAAATAATCTGATCCAGCAGACTGAATTCGGTCGTCTCGGTATTGTTCTGCTTTGCTGCACGGGTACTCATGATTCCGGCTTCCTTTTCGATTACTGACTCAAACGTCCTTCGGGGTTGTGGCTTGCAGACCAATTTCGCCTAGCACACGGCTCCGGGAATCTTCGTTTTCCAGTACGCTTTCAATCGCCTTGCGGAACGCCGGAGCGTTGCCCAATGGCCCTTTCAGCGCCATAAGTGCATCGCGCAACTCCATCAGCTTCTTCATTTCCGGTACTTTCTCGACCAGGTTCGCCGGGTTGAAGTCCTTCATCGAATTCAGGCTCAGATTAAGGGCCAGCTCTTGCGATTCATCTTCATCTTGCAAGCGGTTTGGCACGCTCAGGGTCAGGCCGAGTTTTTGCTTGGCGAGCACTTCGTCGAAATTGTTCTTATCGATATTGATCGGTTTGCGATCTTCGACCGGACGCTCATCCACCTGCTGAGTGAAATCCCCCAGCACCAACAGTTTCAGTGGTAGTTCAATCTCCTCCTTCGCGTTCCCTGTAGCGGGCTTGAAGGTGATATTGATGCGTTCCTTGGGGGCGACAGAGCCTTCTTTGGCCACAGCTATTCTCCTGACTGTTAAGACCCTCGGGTCTATTCAAGTACCACTTCAAGATCCAAGTGGCACAATCTGCGGTAAATCTCTTCCTTGCGCTCGCGGACTTCCTGGCCTTTAGGCATGGACTCGTAACAGACCAGCAGATGCTGTAGAACCTTTGATTGCAGTTCGGGCTCCCAAAGGCCTAACCCTAAGTTTTGCAACTGGCTATCTAGAGCTTCAAGCTGGATCACGGCCAAATCGTATTTGTTGGCGCGCTGGCAAAGCTGTCCCATGCTGAGTTGCCAGAAAAATCGTTCTCGCTGGCTTTTGGCGGTATTCAATCCATGCTTGAGTGCTTGTATCCCTGCCTTGAGGCTCTTTTTGCGTAGCGAATCCGTGGCCTGCTGAAGTTCAACTTCCCAACCGGGTGATGTTGCGCAATCAGGAGTGTCTTGCACCTTGCATGCGTTCCCCAGATGGGGAATAACACAAGAGGCAATCCACTCGCGGGTCTCTACGTCAGCAAAGTCAGTTCCATCCTGAAAGCGCAGCTCGGCAATACCTGGCAGGCGCTTAAGGAACAAAGCAAAATGTATCTCCAGCTCTTCTCTCGCTTCGTCCGCATCCAGGGCGGTCAAGCATTCACACACCATCCTTTGGCCATCGAACCAGAAAGGCGCTGCAGCAATACTCGTTTCAATCTGCACCAGTAAATCGGCATACCGACTCTGCTCATATAGCGTTCGGTAGAGCTTCAACTTGTCTGCCGGAACTCCGCGTAGCCCTGTCACCCGATCTGCGTTATGCCAGGGAACACTGCTCACCGATAACCACATCATTGTGCGATTCAAGCGCAGCGCCCGAAGGTCAGTAACTTTTTGGCCTAGCCACCAGCTACAGAGCAACGATGAGTTTTCTCGCTGGGCTCGTAGTGCGTTTCGAGCATCCTTTTCGCTCTCAATGGGCGACACCCCTGAGAACCACTGAGTCGCTACCTGCTTTACCTGTGCTACGACGGCCTCCACCGGCCCAGGTTGCTGACGGTTGTCGGCGGCGCGCTCTACCATACTTGCAAGTCGTCTGCGCAACGGCAGTATTAGAGGCGCATCCTGGCTAAGGTGTTCGGTCAGGCGTGCGTCCAGGTTTTCAAGATGCCCCACCAGCTGTCGAAACAGTTCAAGCTGATCAGCGACAGCAACACTTGCAGTGGCCGCCTTGTCCAGTCTGCATAGCAGCCATTCGATTGCAGCGGCTCGTGTTCTGGGTTTGCTCGGGTGGATGTCTGGCCAGCCATGGGCGCAAAAGTGACAAAGCATTCCCATTCCGGCCACCAGTCCCGCGAAGGACTGTGTCTGGTATAGCGCCCAGGTTAGCCAGCAGGCGACACGCAAATCCTTGGACATGTTCTTGAGAAGAGCTTCCCCAACCTCCTGAATCTTCAGCCAGTCAACCTGACCGACCTCATGCAACGCCATGGGCTTCGCCAACTCTGCTTCGAGCGCTTCGAACTCCGGCGAGTAGCGCGCATCTGTGCCTGCGTAGTCGTCGCGGGAGATGGGCGTAATGGCAAGTTCAAGATATCGACGTGCAATATCGGTTGGGTGCATAGTCCATATGCCTTCGTGTTAATAGACTGGATGAGGTGCTTCGTTAATTAGAACTGATAAATTTAAAATAAACATTCCGCGGGATGATGTTTAAGAGCTGAATAGCTTTCGTTCAGCCATTGATGAGGTGGTGATACTAGCCAGCAAAAGCACTGATGCGCAAGAGCGATAGATCACGAAATTGATATATTTATTGCCCTTCCAAGACTCCTACTCAAGGTAGCGATATTTCCTACACGCGCGATAAAAAAGAGACTACAGATCGGCGAATATAAACCGAGTAGAGTTCTCTGGATTTTTTACAAATCAGGCGACGGTTCCGGTGTTTGTGTGCTGAGGTTTGTCACGATGCAGTGCCGTATTTACTTCTTATATAGCCAGGAGAGCAGCTATGCCAATGCCAGCGTATTTGACGATTGAGGGAAAAACACAGAAGGATATTACGGCTAACGCCAATACTGCGGATTCCGTGGGCAATACCCACCAGAAAAACCATATCGACGAAATTCTCGTACAAGCGTTCGAGCACAAGGTATCAATACCCAGAGACACCCAGTCCGGTCAGGTAACCGGGCCGCGCGTGCACCACCCGTTCAAGATCACCAAGGCTTTCGACAATACTTCCCCGCAGCTCCATAGGGCTCTGGTTGACGGTGAAAAGCTCAAGTGTCTTTTAGAGTTGTATCGAGACGCTGGAGAAGGCGACCCTCAGCTTTACTACAGGGTCTTTATGGAGGAAGCGGTCATCGTCGATATCGTGTCCAGAATGCCTAACTGCCAAGACACTGCTCAGGCGAACTTCGGTCATATGGAAGACGTCTATATTTCCTATACAAAAATCGTCTGGGAACATCAGATCACAGGTACCAATAGTTCGGATAACTGGCGCGAACCCGCGGCAGCAGTAGGCTAAGCCCTAGTAATTTTCTACGGAGTTGCTATCTGTGAAAAGCGCACCAATCATGTTGGTGCGTTTTTTTGCGGTGTTTGAAATATGCCGGCTTCACCTCCGCCGTTAGGTGGCACCACATAAGCTGAATCATTTAAATTGACACCTCCCTCCATAACGCCACAGTAAATAGCGAAGTTTCCTACAGTCAGTAGGTAATCTGCATAGATACATCGGTAACTGCTTAAGCAAGTAATGCCATATCTGGCGTTTCTGAATTTTTTTGAAACAGACTGACGACTTTAAATCCGGTAGCTCCCGCCGTTTGACCTACATCCTTCACACGCGACATAACTCACGGAATCGAACGTGTCGTTCAAAGATTATTACCAAGGCGAACTCAGCGCCTTGCGGCAACATTCGGCGCGGCTGTGCGAGCAACAACCGTCCCTGAGGGCTGTTCTCGGGGAGGTCGCGCGGGATGCGGAGGTCGAGCGGTTGATGCAAGGCGCGTCATTCCTGACTGCCCGTCTGCGGCAAAAATAGAAGATGACTGTCCGGAGATCACCCACGGCCTGATTCAACTCCTGTGGCGCAATTACCTGCGGCCAATGCCATCCATGAGCATCGTGCAATTCCATCCTGCAACCGCGCGGCACGTACCAAGGCATTGCGAAGTTGGTTCTCTTTCAATCGATGGCACTCAGTGTCAGTTCAGAACCGTGTTCGCTACCGATGTGCTGCCCCTCGAATTGCATCGGCTGGAGCACGCGGCCACTGGCAATGGTGCGACTTTAAGGCTTGGGCTGAGGCTCTCGACGCAAGGTTATCTGGGGGAAATCCAGCTGCAAAAACTGCGTCTGCATTTTGCGGGCGTTTCATCTATTAGCAATCAGAGCTCTACTTGAGCCTGAAACAGCAGATGAAAGCGGTTCGCCTGACGCCGTTGACCTGCGATGGCACACCTTTAGGCGACAGATCCGGTCTCACCATTGGGTCTTCGTGCATCAAATCTGTTGGTTTCGACGACGATCAGGTCCTGCTCGACCATGCGGGCAGTGGCCAGAGCGGCTAACAGTTGCTGCAGGAGTTCTTTGTCTTCGGGGAGAAATTCGTTTTTGTCGACGTCACCGGCCTGGACGCGATCAATCGCTTGGACGCTGAGCTACTGAAGCAAGCGCATGAGTTTGCCTCGATAGCGGTTTCCTGAAACACCGCTGTTCGCAGCCTTCGGCAGCTCCTACAGGTCGTGAGATTCCGAGGCTACAGGCCTTCGTAATCTCTGGCCTGTTTGATAAGCCAATCCCGAAATGCACGAAGCGACGCTGACTCTACTTTGCGCACGGGGATCATCAGGTGGTAAGCCTTGGGGCTGGAGAGGGCGTGGGGGTTGGCAATGGTCAGGCGTCCCTGCGCGAGTTCGCGCTGGATCAGGAAAGGAGGGATTAGCGCGATGCCCATTTCGTGGCTGGCGGCTTGGGCGAGCATGGAGAACAGTTCGTAGCGTGGGCCGGTCATGTCGCGGGCGACGGTCATGTCCAGGCCGCTGAACCATTGTCGCCAGGCATAGGGGCGGGTGGTTTGCTGGAGCAGTGGCAGTTCGGCGATTTGCGTCGAATCCAGGCTTTGCTGGCCGTTCAGCAGGGCAGGGCTGCAGACGGGCATGGGGTTTTCGCCCATCAGCCGATAGGCTTCGGTGCCTGGCCAGTCGGCGTCGCCGAAATAGATCGCGGCATCGAAATCGGTGTCGGCAAACAGGAACGGGCGGGTGCGGTTGGTGAGGTTGACGGTGACCTCCGGTTGCAGTTTTTGAAAGTCCTTCAAGCGCGGCAATAGCCACTGCGTGCCAAAGGTCGGCACAACTGCCAGCTCGATGGCGTTTGCACCCTGGTTGCCCATGATCGACAAGGTATCGCGCTCCACTGCGTCCAGTTGCGTGGCGATGCGTCGGCTGTAGGACAAGCCTGCTTCCGTGAGCTTCACGCCTCGTCGAGAGCGGCGGAACAACTCAATGCCCAGGAAGGACTCCAGGCTGGCGATCTGTCGGCAAATGGCACTCTGAGTCAGGGAAAGCTCGTCGGCAGCCTTGGTGAAGCTTTCATGGCGTGCTGCCGCCTCGAAGCTCACTAATGCCGCAGTGCTGGGGATTTTCCGACGCATGTACGTGGTCCTCACTTGTCGCAGCCAATATTGTTCTTGTTGGCGATCTCGGAGTGAGAAATTAGCACAGGTGAGTGCGGATTCATCGTTTGCCGGTGTGGTGTTGCAGGGCTAGGCTCTTCCCACAAGTATTCAATGAATAAGGGTGGCTCATGGCTGGCAAGGCAAGCTTCAACTGGATTGATCCATTGCTGTTGGACCAACAGCTCACAGAAGAAGAGCGAATGGTGCGTGACAGCGCGGCTCAGTTTGCTCAGGACAAGCTGGCGCCGCGGGTGCTTGAAGCCTTTCGCCATGAGCGTACCGATCCGGCGATTTTTCGCGAGATGGGCGAAATCGGCCTGCTCGGCGCGACGATCCCTGAAGAGTTCGGCGGCAGCGGCCTCAATTACGTGTGCTATGGGCTGATTGCACGGGAGGTCGAGCGTATTGACTCAGGCTATCGCTCGATGATGAGCGTGCAGTCGTCGCTGGTCATGGTGCCCATCAATGAGTTCGGCACCCAGGCGCAAAAAGAGAAGTACTTGCCCAAGCTGGCGTCGGGGGAATGGATCGGTTGCTTCGGTCTAACTGAGCCGAACCATGGTTCTGACCCGGGCGCGATGATTACTCGTGCGAAGAAAGTCGACGGCGGCTACAGGTTGTCGGGCAGCAAGATGTGGATTACCAACAGTCCGATTGCAGATGTGTTCGTGGTCTGGGGTAAGGATGACGCTGGGGATATTCGTGGTTTTGTCCTGGAGAAAGGTTGGGCTGGCCTGAGCGCGCCAGCTATTCATGGCAAGGTCGGGCTGCGTGCGTCCATCACCGGCGAAATCGTCATGGACAACGTGTTTGTGCCTGAAGAGAACATCTTCCCGGATGTGCGCGGCTTGAAGGGCCCCTTTACGTGCCTGAACTCGGCTCGCTACGGCATTTCCTGGGGGGCGTTGGGGGCGGCTGAGTTTTGCTGGCATACGGCGCGGCAATACACGCTTGATCGCCAGCAGTTTGGGCGTCCTCTGGCCGCCAACCAGTTGATCCAGAAAAAACTTGCTGACATGCAGACTGAAATCACCCTGGCGCTGCAAGGTTGCCTGCGCCTTGGGCGTATGAAGGATGAGGGTACTGCGGCGGTGGAGATTACTTCGATCATGAAGCGCAACTCCTGCGGCAAGTCTCTGGACATCGCCCGAATGGCCCGGGACATGCTCGGCGGAAACGGGATCTCTGATGAGTTCGGTATCGCGCGGCATCTGGTCAACCTTGAAGTGGTGAACACCTACGAAGGCACTCACGACGTCCATGCGCTGATCCTGGGGCGTGCGCAAACCGGCATTCAGGCTTTCTATTAAGGAGCCTGAATATGGGGGCGCTTTCGCATATCCGGGTATTGGACTTGTCGCGTGTATTGGCAGGCCCTTGGGCAGGGCAGATTCTGGCAGATCTTGGGGCTGAGGTGATCAAGGTCGAGCGGCCGGGGAAGGGCGATGACACTCGTGCGTGGGGGCCGCCGTTCCTGAGGGATCCGCAGGGCGGGAACACCAGCGAGGCTGCGTACTACCTCTCGGCGAATCGGAACAAGCAATCGGTCACCATTGACTTCACTTTGGCTGAGGGGCAGAAGCTGGTTCGGGAGCTGGCGGCGAAGTCCGACATTTTGATTGAGAACTTCAAGGTGGGTGGCCTTGCGGCCTACGGACTGGACTATGCATCGCTCAAGGCTATCAACCCACAGCTGATCTATTGCTCTATTACCGGGTTTGGTCAAACGGGGCCCTATTCCAAGCGCGCCGGTTACGACTTCATGATTCAAGGTCTGGGTGGCTTGATGAGTCTGACTGGGCGCGAAGAGGGGCAGGAAGGCGCGGGACCTGTGAAGGTGGGCGTCGCGCTGACGGATGTGCTGACCGGTGTCTATTCCAGCACTGCCATCCTTGCGGCGTTGGCTCATCGGGATCAGGGCGGTCTTGGCCAGCATATAGATATGGCTCTGCTAGACGTGCAGGTAGCGTGTCTGGCTAATCAGGCATTGAACTACCTGACGACGGGAGTGGCTCCGGTGCGGCTGGGTAACGCGCATCCGAACATCGTGCCTTATCAGGATTTTCCTACGGCTGATGGCGACTTCATCCTGACGGTGGGTAACGACAGTCAGTTCCGAAAGTTTGCCGAGGTGGCGGGGCACGCTCAGTGGGCAGACGATCCACGCTTCCTTACTAATAAGCTGCGGGTTGCTCACCGTGCCGAACTGATTCCTTTGATACGACAGGCCACGGTCTTCAAGACGACTGCGCAATGGGTCAGTGAGCTGGAGTGTGCTGGCGTACCTTGTGGACCGATTAACGATCTTGCTCAGGTTTTCGCTGATCCCCAGGTTCAGGCGCGGGGTTTGGCAATGAGCTTGCCTCATCTGCTGGGCGGAAGTGTTCCTCAGGTGGCGAGCCCGATTCGGCTATCTGAAACCCCGGTTGAGTATCGAAGCGGCCCACCTGTTTTGGGGGAGCACACAGACTTGATCCTTGAGAGTCTGCTTGGGCTGTCGTCCGCAGAGGTGTGTCGGCTTCGTACCGCTGGTGTGCTCTAGCGCTTCTTTATATAGCTTCTATATAGAAGAAAGGGCCCATTTTGGCTTTTTGCAGAAAAGTTCAAATTAACGGTTGACGTGGTTCTGAATCTCTCTATAATTCGCACCTCTTCTGGCGCAGACAGAACGGAAAACTTCTTGATAATCAATGAGTTGGACGATTCAATCAGCGAAGAAGAGGGTTCGATGAAGTTGGTCGAAAGCGGTGAAAAAAGGTAGTTGACAGCAGGTTGTAACGCTGTAGAATTCGCCTCCCGCTAACGAGCAACGTGATGTTGATCGAAGCGCAAGTGGTTGAAGTTGATAAGGAAACTTAGAAAACT